>Ga0208299_1000430_pt1 | contig 39115 bp, 75 predicted proteins | sample 15_taG_FD_184089 | JGI IMG/M metagenome (GOLD analysis project Ga0208299, IMG submission 184089) | Marine viral communities from the Subarctic Pacific Ocean - 15_ETSP_OMZ_AT15312 metaG (SPAdes) (version 2) | ecosystem: Environmental > Aquatic > Marine > Oceanic | place: Pacific Ocean | collected... | reverse complement strand
ACTAAATAATTTCTTAATCCAATTCATATCTTTATCTGTTTTATTTCGTTTAATTTTTCGCAACGTGCCATACACAATGCGTTATTCTTCAACAGATTTGATTCGCTTGTACTCGCTTACGATAGCTACTAGCTTAGTTACATTAACATCTTTAGCATCTATCAAATCTTCTAACTTATCTAATAGTGGAGTTAACTTTTCTTTCATAACTTATCTAACTCTTTGTTTTTAATATCCCTTAAAGCCTCTAAACATCTATGGTCAGAATCAAATTGTAAGCGTAAGTCATTATAAAGCTTATTACAGTCTTCACAGAATAAATCTTTAGTAAAGTCCACCTTTAGTATAACATAACAACCATTACATAGAGTTGCACCCATTCCACTATTAAATTTATGAATTGGTTTCATGGGCAAATTGATCTACTGAATTCCAACAAATGATTTCATAACCATTTTCGGTAGGTTTAAATTCCTTTACTATACGGCCTCTTAAAGATTCATCTAGATCGCCCATATCAACACCATCTGTGATATAAGGACCACCTGAAGGATCTACCATACTGATACAATCTGTTTTAGATGTTACTAGAGGTAGGATATCTTTAAAGACATTCTCACGTTTCTCCGAGTCATATATGTGTACAATCTCTTTAAACGTTTTATATGGTATACTAGTTGTATAACGATCTTGGAATACTTCGAATGCTTTCTCATAATCATTTGGCCATCCGAATCGACAATGTTCGAAATTACCTTCCCAACTGATATTACCATCTTCTTTAAGAGTGAAGAAATAAGCATCTCCGTATCGATTGATAAATTTAACTTTCTTCATATCTATTGTTTTTAGCATTGTCCTGAGATTATAGCAAAGGCCCATAATGAAGCAGTAAACAATGTTATTGTACCTATCAGGAATGTAATACCTGCTAACGCTTCTCTATCCGTTGGATGCATGTTTTTCAAAATTTTCATAACTCTTTGTTTTTCTTAATAATTATCTACTATATAAAAATAAGAAAAATATTTCACTCTACCAAATCTTTTTACAGCTTTTTTTCAGATTTGTTTGGATTCCATCCTTTAACTCGACGTAAAGCATAATCCCATCTTTCGTTAGCTGTTTTATGCATATGTTTATCTTGCTTTAACATTTTTGCAATTTGTTTATCAAACTTTTCCTGAAGTCCTTTATTACGAACTTCATTGTACATATCCATTAGATCATCTTCTAGACTCATGGTTAACTCCTTATTACTTTTTTATGTTACCTTGAATGAAATCTTTCTGTTTTTTAATTGCTTGATCGAGCTCTGATTTTTTTGTAGTCTGCTTTCTGGTATCTATGCTCCTTGTTGACTTTGCGCCAGGAGTATCTGAAATAAAAGCTTCTATAAACCATACCGATTTTTTATCTTTATGAGCCTTCCATCTTAGGTTTGGAATAATGACTCCAGTTTTTATGTTACGAGCTTTGTATGTTGTCTTATCGACTACTTCAATAATCTCGCAAACGTAGTTCGAGCCAATAAAATTGACCCGAACGATATTTCCTAATTTTAATTTCTTACGCATTCTTTAACACATATGATTCAACTTTGTTACAAATCGCTTCAAATTCTTGAATCGCATTATTAGGCGAAACGGTTTGAGCTTTTACTAATGATCCATTACTTGAAATGGAAACTAAACTACCTGATAACTCTACCTGCATTGTACCGAATGACTTTTTCATATCTCTATCTCTAATTAATTAATATAATTAAAGATAAGGAATATATTTCACTCTACCAAATCTTTTACCAGAAAAGTTTATTATAATTGTTCTAATTTATCTAATTTAACAAAAACCTGATCAAGTTTAGTTTTGGTTTTGTCATATTGTCTTTTAAGATATGATATTTCTCTTGCATACTTATCTGCAATTGGACCACCTTCTGGCTCAGCTTCTTGTTCCATGTCCATTTGAACGTCTTTCAAATCAGCTAACGTTGATCTTATGGTTTGTTCTAAATCCATTGCTTGGCCATATAATTTTTGTTTTGCATCAAATACTTTCCAAACGTCTGAAGCTTCGTTAACATGTCCTTCAGCTGAAATAACTAATGTGCTTTCGGCCAATCCAAATTTACTATATTGGTTAAGTGCATCTTCATCTGTAATTGGATGCACATCACCGGATGATGTTATTCCAAATAACCTAGCGGTAAATGGGCCAGGCATGCCATCTGAACGTTTGCCTGTTTTAATTTGTTTTAATGCTGCTTTAGCTCTGCCTCTATTTATCATAGATAGATCTTTTGCATCAGGTACATCTCCTAAAGGCAGTGATACCATATCTCTTTCGAATCCCGGAGGAAGTTCATTCCAATCCAATTCATAATAGTTTAAAGCTTCATCCGGATCTTGAACAACTGAATGTAATGCATCAATCTTTTCATCATCCGACATTCTTCTCCACATTGGCTCAGTAACTTGTATTTCTTCTGATTCGTTAACAGATTCCTTTAAAGGTTCGATACCAATTATCTCTAATCCAACCGGTACAACTTTTTTAAGCATTTGCTTGATTTCTGTTTTACTAATACCGGAAGGTATTTCGGCAGTATAAGTTTTATCAAGTGCTCTATCGCGATAAACAACAGTATAACCTGTATTCTCTATTAATACGTTTTTAAGTTCTTCACGGATGATTTCTTTGAGTCTAGCCTTATTCATATTAATATCTTTTTATCTTACCAGTTTTAAATCCTTGAAGGTAACGTTTAAGCTCTAACGCATATTCTTTTTTCTTAGCACTGTAATATTGACCGCTATAGCTATCTGATTTTGCAGCTCCGTCTTCATCGTTCTCATACTGGATATAACGTCTATAATCTTCTAATGCAGAACTCATTGATTGAGTAACATCTTTAAGCATAACTTCTTGACCATTAATGGTAGTCATGATATCGCCATATCTGTCTTGCTTTAATGTACCGCTAACTGCATCTGTTACAGCTTGGTTTGCAATTTTAACTATCTCTGCTACCATACGGTCTACTTGGTCTCTGGTACCAACACGCGATCGTAAAATATCTTCATAACGATCTAAATTAGCTTTCTTCCAAGCTTTATGATCTGTAAATTTATCTTTACCTAATTTCAATTGCGCTCTAGCAGATTTCAATGCAGTAGTTCCACCTCTATAGGATTCCAAATCAAACACATACACCACATCAGCTATGTCTTTAAGTTTATTAACTTGCATGGTACCTCTAACATTTTTACCTACAGGTTCAGTTCGACGACTCTTGCCACCAACTCTGGCATCTTCACCTCTACCACCTGCATATGTTATTTTATTATTGATGGTAGCTGCTAATACAGCTGGACCACTAAGAGTTTTATTACTTGAATAACCGTAACGGTCTGTAGTAGCAAATGGATTCTCTACATCGCCTTTAATATAATAAATAGCTAATCCTTTTTTAGTTAAAGGAGAACCTGGTTGTACTTTTTGAAATGCTCCTTTAGGTACTTTGTCCCAAGCAATGTCAAATGAGTTAGACATGGCATTAAAGAAGTTAAACCAGCTATTACCTAAGCTTCGGTCTTTGGACAACATTCGTGCGATTGGATCTTGGAATGCTTCAGTTACAAGTGTTTGTTCGCGAAGGATGTTCACGAACTCTTCACGGATGATTTTATGTATTTGCGATTTCTTCATTAGAGAACCTTTTTAATTCTTTTAAATAAATATGCACGTGCCGGAGTTAAAAGGCGGGTATAAGGTGATAGAGTGCGGCCTAAAAAAAAGTTGAGTGTGGCTTAAAAAAAGCTTCAAAAAGATTAGGACGTTTGAGATATATTCCTTATCTTTAATTATAGTAATTAATTAGAGATAGAGATGCTTAAAGAAGATTTAAAAGTTAACCAGTTAGTAAAATTAAAGCCAGAACACCGTACACCGAGATGTGAGAAAGGCGGAGAATGGGAAGTATACCGAGTGGTTAAGATTCATAGAATGAATGTGATAGCCGTTAACTTAGGTACACGTATAGATAACAAATTACGAATTGCAAACTTAATACCAGCTTAATATGGAACATTTATTTGGAGACCCGGTTGGGGAGATAGAAACGATTATAGATGATATGAAGAACATAGTATACATCGAAGGAATAGGTAAATGCCGAGTTATTACAATTAACCATCCGGATGAGACCGGTATAAATGAGCCTTATGATGTATATGAACCAATAGAAGAAAATAAATAAGTTATGAGAAAGAGATTATTAGAGCAGATTCAAAAATTAAGCGAAGAGAACGGAATGCAACTTAAATGGGATAAACTTTATGCAGAGGACATTAATGGACTTGAGAGATGTTTAAGAGTTATAAAAAATGCTATCGGAAATCGTTAATTATTAAAAACAAAAAATATGAACACCATACTATTAAAATTATCACTTAGACTATATAACGAGTATTGGAATAAGCTAACAAAAGAACAACGTGAAGTGGTATTGAATCACTATTACGACTATTATTAAAAACTAATAGTTCGGAATTCGTTAAAAGGTTATGCTTATACATATAGTTCCTAAGCCAGAGCCTATTGCATCTGCTGCTATATCGGCTACTTCCGGATTGCCATGCTTTATATCATAGAGTTCTTTTGCTACACCAAAGGCTAATCCGGTTCCAAAGCCTATCAGCATTGATTTACGTTTATTAGATGTTCTCTTATATACCATAGCAGTGGTCATAGAGGATATAACATAACAGCCCCCCATATGCAATTGTTTATCTGAAGAAGTAATGAATACTTTAAAGGAATTAGGATTAGGTGGATTCGGGTTAGACAATACGTTCTGCGCGGCAATATTCGAACTCCATAATATACATATTAACAACCAACGCATGACCTCCCCCTTTATTATATATATTCGAATAACTTTCAGTGCTTACAGCAATCTTCCATGTTTGTTGGAATTAATTTGATGTGGTCTAGAGTAGTCGTGAGTGGAGGGATAGCGTGGACTTCAGTCCATTCCTCCAAACCAGGGGGCTATAGCGAAAAAATTATGTTCACGATGAAAATATGGTTACCACCCCCTAAAAACCCCATATTCCCCGGTATGTTAAGGTAAACCGGTATATCCCCCTATATATGGTGGTTTTGGGGTGCTTTTGGTGGTTATAGGGCGGGACGACCGCGGTATGGTGCTATATGGGTGGTTATGGTGGTATATGGTATATTATGGTTATATATGCTATGCTCTGGTATCTTATGGTTATATATGGTTCTCTCTTATATATAAGGTTCGCTCTCTATATATAGATGCCCAACCAATGCGTTCTTCTGCATATGCTACTTATAGCTTCCGTACACTCTTTATATGTTCTTATGGATTGTGCGAAAGGATAGGAACCACCCTATCCTCTCAGAGATATGAATCCGGAATAGATGCAGCCGGTCCTGCGTATTCAAAAGCTATATGATACGTCTATCATTCGGTTGCCCGTCCATTCTTCGCGGTTCTTCGAAGTCCGTAGCACTACTTAACCTGGCTTCTTTCTTCCGATCATCCAGGCGAGGGTTCGGTCTACAACCTTTTAGCTTATATTAATATTATATTAGTCTAGTATAGCTATGAGTACCACCACCATACATTGCCGGGTGACCTTCATATGCTCTTTGCTCTTCTGGAGATGCGTTCATGAACTTACAACGTTGCTTAAAGAAATTCATAAATACATCTACGCTATAATAGCGATCCATCTTCTCACGCTTAAAACTAGTAACCGCGGTAACGGTCTTCTTTTCACCTAGCTCCATGTACGATTGGTAAGCCCCTACTATATACCAGGCATTGGTCTCATCACAATACTCGGTATACACTCTAACCTTTCCTGGCATGATTGCATCTAATAAGTCTACGGCATTTCTTGCTTCTCTCTCTCTGGTTTCTTTGGTCATATCTTCTAACTTCTAATAATTAATATACTTAAATATAAGGAATATATTTCACTCTACCAAATCTTTTGGTAACTATTTTTTATTGATTATCCTTTGAAAGAAAACCTTCCATTTGCGGTTTTCCATACAAGGCAGGATGTCCTTGGAACAATGCCTGGTCTTCCGAAGATGCCATCATATATGCGGCTCTCTGCTTAAAGAAGCCCGTAAACACATCCACGCTATAGAAGCGATCCAACTTCTCCATCTTACTGGTAGGCTCAACATATAAACGATTGCTAGTAGAATCAATAGTATATCGATCATAATAACCAACCATACACATACCACCTTCCGCATACTTATGAGCTGCTACTCTAACTTTACCTGGTACCGATTGGTCTACTATGGCTTGCGCCTTCTTTACTTCTGCTTTGATCTGGTCTTTTCTCATATCTCTATCCTTTTAATTATAATTAAATTTAAGGAAAATAATCCACGCTACCAAAGGTTTTGGTAACTATTTTACAATACTAGTTAATCTTTTGCCCGCCGCTTAATAATAATACTACTAAACCTACTACTAACGTAACTGCTACTAAAAACTGGATCATATCTCTATCTTTTAATTATAATTAAATATAAGAATAATATCTCACGCTACCAAAGGATTTCCAAGCTTTTTTACAACTTTTTTGCCGAGAAAGGTTATATAGAAAATATTTTGGTTCTCGGGATATATTTATAATCACTCCCAACCTATCCTCCTATATACTAGACCCGATCTCTATTACTAACAAACCCTATGCGTTATCCTGGATCTATATTATAGGATAAAAGGCATATGCGGTTCGTATACACTATCCCTATAGGATGAATGCTCTATTAATAGGGTACTATGCACTAGGTGCATATGAACTCTTTGTCCGGTTAACTAGGGTGATTGAGCGTAGCGATACTGTATAGCTAATCCAGCTTAATAAGGATTGCATCTATCATATCTCTTATGCTATCCATATCTGCTTTGGTTGCTGCATCCATGCTATATAGCGAATCCATATATGATTGATCCTCTATAGTTGGTATCCATAATATAGGCTCTTGTGCTCTTGCCTCTTGCACTGGTTCATGTTTACCTATGCCTATGTATATAGTTAGGCTTAGCACTATGCCTATTAATGATACCATTGCTATCTTTGCACTTGTTTCGTATTGTTGTTGCTTCTTCATATAACTGCTTCTCTTATATATTATTGTTCTTCTAAATTCCGTTCCTTCCAATACGCTTCTCTTATCCGTCCACCTAACTCCATATCGTTAGGTTCTGATTCTACCATATTCCGTAACCATCTCTTCGAGTCCTCCTCTGGAGTAGGCTTATTAAATATAATTCCGGATTCTGTAATTTTCTTACCTTCCGGAGTTCCATCATCTATATGAGCAACACAATCTATAGGCGCACCCATACCGGAAGTGAATGTATTATCATTATGATCACAACACCCTTCGGCGCAACATCCCGTTAACGCTTCCGATACTTCACTGAGCGGAATATACCATTTACCATCCACCAATCGTTTACGTTCTGAATTCCATAATGGAAGAAGAATATTGCTTCTTTGCTCTTGGCTATGCATATACATCTCTCGCATTGTTCGCGCATCTCTATCACTTACTTCTCGCATGCTTCTCCATGCCTCATGTTTCTCTTTACTCATCTGTAACCTTTTCTAATTGCGTTTCATTAAATATATGTAACAATCCATACTCATTCATTTCACCTACAACTCTTACATTGCCTTTAAGTGTTTCAAACACTCCCACAATTGTGCAAGGAAATTCATAACCTTTTGGCTTAATGGCTTTATCGCCTACTTTAAATTTACTCATCCGTAACCTTTTTATCTTTATTATGTTTCTTTTTACGTGTATACTTTTTCTTGTTCTTATGTATGGAAGGGCGGGTTGCGTCCCATATATCTTGTTGTTCTATTTTAACTTTTCGTAGAGTCTTTTTCATAATCGGTACCATTAACTAATGAATGTACTTCCGGCACTGGTACGTATGTCACGCCATCCACTTCAATGCATTTGTCACATCGTGATATCTTATCACACATATCTGTTTTTAAATCATCGAAGAGGCCGCTGAAGTAAAAATAATTTTCTAATATTTCTAATTTCATCATAACCTTTATTTATCTCTTCATAACTTTATTTATCTCTTCATGCGAGCTTTCGCGAGCTCAAACCGGTGGCCACACTTATAACCGCCTCACTCTTTCTTGGACCACACTTTCATCCATTCTAACACGTACTTAATATGGAACGCGCTTATAATTATAACCTGGGATACCTCGAACCAAAATATACTTTCTTGGAATCCTAATATTATATACCAATATAAAGACATAGTCCCGTATACGGAATATCGTTTATCATTAAACATAATATATGTAGATGATAAGAAAAATATTATTGCAAATATATTATGCAATATATGATAATCTACGCAATTAAATAACGCTACACCTGCTAATGCATATGCCGGCAAACTCCATTTTTGATCTCTATGTATCCATAATGCCCAAGCTAACATTGATGTAGCTAATGTAAAATAAATTCCCCCCATATGGTAGTAACTACTATAACTAGGTAATATACCATACATTGCCGGCCATATTACTAAATAAGCTAAAGCATATAAACATGCTACTAATCTGACCCTTAATCGGGTTTTACTTATTGTTGTAATTTTTTTCATGTCAATCCTCTACCCCATGCCCTTCAGAGTATGGATCTGTCATATCGATTGTATAATCATCATGAGTGCCGGCATAGTTTATAAATCTCATATGATCTCTTGTAATGTAATGTTCAGGCTGGTTATCCCTTAATCGTATGAACTCATCATATGATATTTGTACTTGCACTACATCTAATGCATTGGCCGGTTCTCTTAACCAGTACTGAATAATTTCTCCTTGATTAAGTAACTCTAAATTAGTTTGTGTTATCCATAACATTACTTTCATTTTTACTGTACCTTATATTTTAATTTGATTAAATTTCCCAATTTGATCTGTTCTAGTAATACATTCTCAATTTGAATAGAACGATCTAATTCGCGCCACTTATCTATTGGTTTGGTATGTACTAATGTTAATTCCGTAGTCTTGTTACTTTGAATTAATAAATTAAATATGGTATCTTGGAAGAGGACTGTAATAACATGTATATCTAATCCACGTCCATCCATTGTTTCATGTTTTAATATTTTCATAAGTAATTTCCATATTTTTCAAATAGCAATGATGCTATTTTCTTTTCTTTACCTTTACGTCGATCGATCTTTCTCCATTCACCATCTTCTTTTATCTCAAAACCAAACTCTGTGGTCGTATAATTTTTACTTAACAGAATATTATATAAATCTGCATCATATAACAATTCAACAAATTTATATATCACATTAAATTCTTGAAATGTTTTTGTATCTGTTATAATCATAAGCAACTAAAATATCTTTCGCCTCTATCACATAAGATAGTTACGGCCGTTTGTTTATTATTATCTCTTAACCATTGAAAGGCTGCCATTACATTAGCGCCGGCGCTGATTCCTACGAATAGACCATATCGTTTTGCTAAGTATTTGGCTACCTTCTTGGCACATTTTGTATGTATTGGTACTATATCATCTATAAAATCCAAATCAACTAAGAACTTACTACCATCACCAATACCCTGAATACCATGCAGGCCTGGCTCACCTCCTGACATGACAGCGCTCTCAGCAGGTTCGACTGCTATAATTGATAGTTGTTGTAACACGTCATATGGAAAATCTAATTGGGATTTAAGATATTGCCCCACTCCCATAATAGTGCCACCGGTACCTGTACCTGCGACAAATGCATCTGGTACGGTAGGACATTGTTCCCATATCTCAGGTCCAGTATATTTAAAATGAGCTTCAATATTTAATTCGTTATGGAATTGATTACAATTGAACCATCCTCTTGCTTCTGACATCTCATCTCTTAATTGTATCGCTTCATCAAATTGACCATCCCCTACCTCAATTAATTTAGCTCCGTAAAATTTTAACATCTGTTTACGTTCTTCTGACATATTGCGAGGCATGACAATTTGCATTTTATAGCCTCGCTCCGCTGCTAACATTGCAAAGGCAATACCGGTATTTCCAGACGTAGCTTCTATCAATGTATCCCCAGGCTTAATAGCACCGGTGGCTTCTGCGTGATTAAGGATATACGTTGCCATCCTATCCTTAACCGAGCCTCCTGGGTTCATAAATTCACACTTACCGTATACGGTATAACCTCCTAACTTAATTGGAACTAATGGTGTCTTACCTACTGTATCTGATAACCTTTGAAACGTCATTATTCTATAACAAATTTTAAAGTTTTTACATTACTTTTATGACCATCTGCAAATGATGCTTTCGCCGATACTATTATAGTATCGCTTCTCATATTCTGTACTGGGGCAAACATTGTATTAATCTCACCACCCATTGTACTATAACTAGCACCGTTTATCGTCGGCACTTCAGCTCCATCGAACCATGTCACATAACTAGTATCGTTATTCATATATAAATATCCATCATCATTCAATGTATTGTTCTGATGAATTATATACCCTGCCGTATCCCCTAACATCCAGTAATGAGAACTTGTCCATTCAATCTTAGCTAGCTCATATTCATTTTCTACGGCTGATACTTGACCTGTAATACGATGTAATGTCTGCCAATCATAACCTAATTCCAAATGGTAATAACCATTCCCATCAATAGGTAACCGAGCATCTAATTCGAATTCATGTCCTAATGGAAGATCCATTTCTTCTGTACATGAAGCTAATATGATACAACTTACAAACAACAACTTTTTCATGAGTTTAATTTTCTAGATTCATATGCCACCCACCCTATTACTCCTAGGACTACGCATATTGGTATAATTACATATGTCATAACTAACTATTTTTATTATATTTAACAAGCAAAGCGTTTAACTTTGCCATTTGCTTAGTACCAATGATCTTTCCATACACTCGGATGTATTCATTAACACCATCAGCAGTACTGATTAAGTTTTGATAATACTCTTGACGAAGGATTGCTTCCTTACGACGCTCTTCTCTACGAGCTGGATTAACTGGTTTCCATCTTGCCATAACTACTTATTTAATATTACTTATTTGAATAAATTCTTTATCAACTTTAGATACTTTATGTTGTCCTGCGATACCTTTCATGATTGTATATTTGCTACGGATCTGTCCTAATCGTTTAGCTATCTCATCACGCGTTCTACATTCATAAGATATCACATTGTGTATCTTTTGCTTTACTTCATCAATCCATTTACCGTTAGCGCTCTTAATCTTTCTACCGGTTCTTACCTCTGCACGAGGCACATCTGTTACATGTACTGTAAGTCTAAACATACTACTTATCTTTATTTAATTAACTACTTATTTTATCTTCTGATTCAAATAACATAACATCGAATACCATATCAAGCCATGGCCTAGGGTATCTACAAGTCCCAGAACCACTATGTCCTTTGGCATGCCAATCCGGATTGTGTCCCGGAGGATGAATATATCTCTTTACTTGTACTCCATGTCTCCTAGCTTCATTGTAAACATGTTTAGATACTTTCATTGTCGCCGGTTTACCATCTAAGTACTCGTACAAACTAACATACTCTACTGTACCGGTCCACCATCCTTTATCGTTATACACATCGTATACCATTTTAGGATTATCCGTATTTATTTTTTCGCCTTCCTTAGTTACAAACATATTATGCTACTTCTAAAAATTTACTATTCATTGTCTTAGCTACTTCCGTAATCTTTGAAGTATCAATAAATTGAGCTTCTTTACCATACATCTTCTGGAACGATTCTTTATCTCTACTATATGGTGTACCTTGGCAGATAAAGTATGATATAACTTTGATGCCTTCTCTAACCATTTTCTTCACTTGCGCTCTTGTATGATTATAAGCTCCTTCTCCATAGTAACTATTAAAGTATGGACATCCATCACTCATGTTAACAAAATATGCATCCTTACCACGGCTACTATCTACAATCTCTTTCATAATAGCATCAAAACATAATCCTTCTGGAGTACTTCCTGATACGCTTAGCTTTGGAAAACATGTTTTGATTTGCGCCATACCATGCTTTCTACTATCATATGCAATTAACATAACTGCCGTACCATAACCTCTATCATTACCAAATGATGATCCGGCTCTCAAGCTAATTACACAATCCATATTCTCAATCATATCACATGCCTTTGCAATTGCAATAGCGGTTGTCATTGCATTTTGGAAATTACCTCCGCTCATGGATCCACTATTGTCAATTGATATATGAATGATACCTGGATTATAAGCAAATGATTCTATCTTTTCGAAGATAGCTTCTGCACCATAACCTGCATTTGCAATCATTCGTTTATCAATTCTACCAGATCGAAGACGATTGAATTTCGTATTACGCTCTTCGGATCTAACTTTAAGCTTCTTACCTAACATGATACCTTTACGCATACCATCCTTAACAGCCGTACTATTATCTTTCCATGGTGACCACATACCACAATCAACCGTTTCCATTAATCTTTTAGTAAGATTTTTAATAACAGTTACACTAGCTTTTTGACGGTAATGGCTACCATCATATCTTTCTTGCTCATATTCAACATCTTTAACTTCAACACCACTCTCTTCCATTGCCTGAATCTGGTCCAATAACTTTCTACTAACACCGGTCTTCTTAATATCTCCTTCCTGAAACTTCTTTTGTTTCTCAATAGCCTTTTCTAATTGAGCTTTTTGACGATCATTTAGTAGATCTAAATCTTCAGGCATTTCATTGTTACCTTCTCCTTCACCTTGGCCTTTCATGGCATCATCTCCTTCTGCTATAGAACCATCATCTTCTGGCATATCACCTACCTCATCAAACTTCTCACCTTTCTTCTCACGCTTGTTTTTAGAAACAATATCTTCTGGAGAACCTTCATTATCATCTGCTTTAGGCTTATTAACTTCTGGCTTCTTCATGGCTGGAATATGTTGCTCACAACAATTAAATAAATCCCAAGCTAATTCTAAGGCATCTTGCGTACTTTTAAGACGACTAATATTCTTAAGATCGATCAACTTCCATATGTATGACATATTCATTACATCTAACCTACGATTAGTATTAGTTAGATTAACGATGCGGAACATATATGAATCCCAATCATATGAAGTATACTCATCAGATTTCAAACCTTTATCGATAACTCCGGCGTTGAAATACTTATCATATAATGATGCATAATAACCTTGGTAACCAGGAGCATTTTTATATACCCAAGCATCAATTCTACGATCCTCAATCACATTCAAAAGATCTTTTAAAATTGGCTTAACGTAATCACTTGCTTGCCATCTAGATTCGATGGTCTCATGTTTCTCAGCCAATGTCTCCATTACCTGGTCATGACGTTGAATCCAATTATCTAGTTGGTGCAACACATCAAAATCTGTTAACTTAATATGCGATCCTTCATGTAATGCTAATCCTACGGCTGGATCAAAATCTTTATCTTTAAGATTGGCTGATATAGTAACTACGCTACCATCTGTATAACTATCACCAGATTTGGTGTAACGAACTGGAATGTCTTTACCAGTTACAATTCTTACAAAGTTACCAATAGCTCTACGGTAACCTGCTAACTTCATTGGATCTTTACCTTTAGGTTTAGTAGGTAACAAACCCGTTAGGATATCACGACCATCATCGTAAAAATCTTCTCCTAACCAATAACTCGAATTATTATGCTTCATATCTAACTTTTTAATTATAATTAAAAATAAGTAAAAAATCTCATTCTACCAAATCTTTTGGCAGCTTTTTTTAAAAAAGTTTTAAGACAATATACTATTTAAAGGTGGTACCTTTTGATAACGATCTTTATACTCTTTCAGTAAATGATATTCTAATCCTTTAACATATGATGTACCACATTTATATCCTAATATCTTTTCGGTAACAATAGGTAATGGTAATACATATACCCAAATATCTTCTTGTTCCTTTATAAACTTTCTAATGCGGTTGTTAGTTGTATTTGATATACATCTATATGCTTTATAAAATCTAGATGTTAGATTTTGAGTCTCGCCTATCTTTAATAACTTTCCGGACTTATCTGTTAAGATGTATACAGCCGGCTGATTATCAGACTTGATAGGAGTACTTGGATATAGTATATCAATACCTTGAGTATATTTATCCGATGAGGTCATCACCGCATATAGCTCAAATCCTTTATCTATATAATATTTTTTATCGATCATACAAGTTAAATTAGTAAGAGGACTTATGCTATGCTGCCTCTTACATTCCTACCAAAGAATATTATTATGCCATTTCATCTACATCAACACCTTCCGTATTGAATTGGTCTTCCGATGCGGTACTACCAACAAACTTTTGTACCACTTGCTTCATAAAGGTTCTTTCAGAATCGACACCTCCATCTTCATCAAAGAATGGATAGATACAAACTTCGGCCGCTTCGGCTAATGTAAATCCATCTTCTAACAATCCGGCTAGCTCTACACTGATACGAGTACTAATTGCATTTGATACTCTAGGTGCATCATTTTTAACTTCTGATCTGGTCATAGAAGCTATTTCTGCAATTGCATCTACTTGTTCTTGCGTTACACCAGGATGCAGATCTTTTAGCAATCCTGCTTCTTGATCTTTAGTCAATGTATCCATTTCAACGATAATGAAACGATCAACTAATGCTCTATCCATGGCTCTGGTCGCTGTATACTCGTTACCAATATTAGCAGTTGCAACAAACGTTACACCTTCGGCAACATCAATAGTTGGGGCATCTTCATGCTCATCTAATCTCAAATATCTTTGACCTTGATCTAATACGGTCATCAAAATATTCCAAGCTTCGGGATGCGCTCTAGATATCTCATCTAATAATATGATGGAGTCTTTAGTCTGGATGGCTTTAACAAATAACGATTCACTAAAGGTTGTACCTTCGTCTTTCTTAAAATGCGTATTACCAATTAATGTACCTCTTGGATCTTGAGTAGCACCTAAATTGAAATAGAAATGCGGACGATCCAAAGCCTCAACTAATTTCTTAGCGGCCATCGTCTTACCACAACCGGCTGCACCAGTCATCATAATATTTTTACCTCTCATGGCAGAGCGAACCAAATACTTCCATTTAAGGTCTGGCATTACCAATGTCTTAGGACGAAGGTCTACAGACTTATTATGGATAAAATTCAATACTGGATCTGATTCGATCATTGTAGATGCTTCTATCTCTGGTTCAGATGGAGTAGGATTCAAATCTGAAAATTCACTTAATGGTTTTCTCATACATCGACCAGTTCCGTTATCATACTTAATACATTGACCATTAGCTAATGCTAATTCCCTCATGTCCTCTCTTACATAAATATCTGTTCTTACTTGATTTTCAACATCTCTTAACTCTATAACTCCGTTAGAGTTTTTAACTGGCTTAAGGTAAACAAATTCTTTTTTCATCTTTGGTATTTAATTAATAATCTTTTTATCTTCTATATAAAAATAAGTAAAATAAGTCACGCTACCAAATCTTTTGGCAGCTTTTTTTCAACTATTTTACTTCCCAATAAGGTACTAAATGAGGATCTGGTTGGTATCCTATTAACCCCATTGCTTGAGTCTTAACATATCCTTTATGGTGTAAATAATACATAGTTTCATGTAATTGGAATCCAGGCATATAATCCAATTCTTTTAAGACTTCTTCAATAATATCTTGTAAACTAAATCCTTCACCATATTTGTAACCAGCTATCTCATTAGCCATATCACGGAGGTTATCTTCATCCATTGGTATTGCCATATTTACATATGTCTTCTGGAATGCTGCTAATATTTGATCTTTAAGGTGTTCTTCGGTACGTTCATTATGAGCATACATTTCCTTTGACCAAGGCTTAGTAATCTCAATTCCGTACATAAATGTTTTTGGTTTTTGGTTCTTAGCTTTAAGCATATCTCTCTATCTTTTAATTAATTAATATAATTAAAGATAAGGAATAATTCTCAATTAACCAAATCTTTTCCTAGGAAAGTTTTAACTTTTTTTAACAAAGTTACTACATCTTGACACTTATCATAATCCTCTTCAGCTTCAAAGTATAGTAAAGTTTGTTCTAAATTTCTGATCCAATCAAAGATTGGTAAATGCATTTCAAAATCATCGTTAAGAAATGCTATGAGTGGATCTGTCTCACCGGTTAGTAATGCAATCTCTATCGCATCCATAATACGTACATGTATTGCATATGCATGCGTTTGCATTTGTTCTAGAAATTCTTCTTCTGTTGTAAATTGTAAGTTTGGTATCATTAGTAATTATTCCTCATTCGGCCGCCTAATGGATTGCCTACCTCTTGATAGTAACAATTGTAACATAATAGTCTTAAGTTTTCTCGTTTATGGTTAGTACGATCTCCATCGATCCAATCTAATAATAATGGTACTGTATAATCGTTTACTCTTCTTTCACAATAACCACAAGAGTCACATTGCTCTTCTAATATGGCATTTTTTAGTAAACGTACTTTTAACTTGCTATATGGATAGTTAGGATATTTGCCATCTAATATATCTAACAGGCCATAACGGCCACGCATACGCGGTTTATGTGCACGTGGTATTCCTTTACCTGATTTATTCTTATGTAATTCAAATAACGTTTTACCTGATTCTTCATCGATATAAAGCTTTGCATACTTACGAAATGCTTCATAAGATACTTTAAGGAAGCGAGCTGCGCCGGCACAGGACTGAGTATTCTCCATAGCATATCGGATCTCTGATTCTGATATGTTCATTGGTGGTCTACCTTCTCCTGCTTTGTAAGGCATGTTATCCTTTTAAAAGAGCTTTAGTATCAACTGGCTTATTACGATTACATGCATTTTGTTGTCGTTGTTCATGAAATTCTTTCTTCTGGATCTCTGATAATGCATCATACCAACTCGCAAATCTTCCACCGGGGACAGTTAAAAATTCATCCCATAAACTACGCGTTTCGTATTTTGGTTTCATTTCATAATTTGCTAAAACCATTCCTAGTAATGTGGATGCCTTTGGTTGAACTGCCACGTTATTCGCTGCCATGGCTAAATACCATTCATCCATTATCTGTGCTACATAATCTTTCTTATCCATAACTTATTCCTTTATTTTTATAAATATACTTCTGCGCCATTCTCATTATCTTCAAAAACAGATACATATACACAATCAAATTCTAACAAGATTTCTCTAGCTAACATTTCACATGACATAGCACCAAATTCATGAGTCCTCGAACTCGAGTTATAATACATACGATTTAGATATTCTAGAATATCTCTTTTAAACATTATAAATTCTACATCACGGTCATCATGATGTACTCTTTTCTTTGCAGTGATATACCATTTATGCCTATGCATACTTGATAAGAATCCTACTTCTGGGAATACTCCTTGAGCTGCCGGCCAATTATGTAGACCTTCTAACTCTAATTTTGCTATTACGTTTGTTTTAAATACACTCATACTATTAATATATAAAATTTATTTCAAGAATCCAAATGATTTTTAACTTTATTCCAATAAGCAATTGTTGCTGGTTTATGATTGCCTTTAGGTCCACCATTCCAACATCGAGCCGTTTCTTCTGGGGTAACTAGCTTGTAATGTCCTCGATAGATATTAAACATTTCTATAGATTTTTCTCTGTTCCATCGATCTTTGAATTCATATCTTTTTTCGGAACCTTGATGTTTAAGGATTCTATTAACATCCCGTACCATTGTGCGTCGTATTTGTAGAGCCCCAACAGCATCTTCTTCAATGCAATGAGCATGATCATTCCCTCCACTTTCTATTTGTATTAATGCGTTTATAAGTCCGGACTCCGGTTCATGATTATGATAATATTGATATTGTTGTAGACTATCTATCACGTGCTGGAAACTATCCATTTGAGATTGGTAGTATAATTTATCTTTAATGTTTTGATTTTGTAAATTATCTATCTGCGTCTCATAATCTATTAATCCGATTGCCATGATACTGGTGAGTAGTATACTAACTATACAGATTTGTATTTCGCAAGGTAACTGTTTCATTTTGTTTTAATATCTACGTTTAAACCTAATTTTTGTAACTGAGCATATTTAATGTACACATCGTTCCCAAATCCAGAATATAATTCTGCTTCGCCGGCGTTATGAGTTATCATAGCCAATTGTTCTGCAAGTAATATATTACAATCTGGCAATACTGTTTGTAGTGCATACATTACATTATCGAATGAATTAAAATCATCATCGATTAAATATAAATATAATCGTGTTCTACGCTTTCTTCGTGTAGATCCAATTGATCCTGATGTTTCCATATGTTGTTGATGTAACCCAATCCATTAATGATCCTCATGTTCTATTTTAACTATACCATAATCTTGGTATTCATTGATGAGCTCTTTTATAACCTTTGTCCGATCTACTATACCATACGCTTCTTTCGCTGCAATATTAACACCTGCATCGTCTTGCACGTATACTATATACGAGTTCTGAGCTCCGTCCTGGAAATCGTAAGTATCTGTGATCTTACTCACTATCTTCCATGACATGGATGAGCCTTTGTAATTTAGCACATTTTTCATATTCTTCTTTCTTTTCAAAATACGTTATCATATGATTCATAAAAGCTATTTTTTTAGATGTATCAAATGTCTGAGGCCATATATTAATGCTAGTAATAACATCATAGACTTCGTCGATTGTAAGATCTAAATAGTTTTCTGTCATTGTCATTGTTTCCATATTTGCTTATTTTATATTAATATAAGAAATATATTGCAATCTACCAAAAATTTAAGTTATTTTTTTCCTGCGAATTTCTCGAGGCCGGCTATTCCAAAACAGCCTAATACTACAAGTGTGAATGAATCATATATGAATTCATTGATAATTAGATCTTTGCCTACATAACCGGTAACTAAGTCTAAAACGGCAAATACTACCATTACTAGGAATGCAATAAAACCTACCACATTCTTTTCATTCCAATCGTTATTGTCTTTAAATATATTCCACATTACTTAGACTCCTCTGCTTCCATAGCCGTTTTTATTAATGGCCACATCTTGTTAAATGCCTTTTCTGCATCACGCTTCTCTTTACCAGAAAGCATTTTTATTAATTTGTTTAATTGTATAAACGTTTGATTGCCTTGAGCTGTTATAGGATGTCCATATCTATCTTCTTTAAGTATATCTTTTAGTTTCATAAATCTATCCTTATCTTGACATCTTATCAATATATGGTAATATTTTACCATCCCATAACATGGCTTGTCTATTAGTTGCTCCGGCTTCTGCTACAATTGTTGAAATAAGACTCGATGCATCTGCAAATCCACTACCCATTCCAAATGATTGTCCGCCAGTCAAAGCTTTAGCTCCTGCATGCCATTTGATATATTCATCAACTGTTGTAGGAGTCTTGGCACCCTTAAGGTATTTACGAACCTTATCAGCAATTGGCCAATCTTCTTTATTGAAGTATCGTCTTGCTTGAGTGATCTCAGAAGAATATTCTCTCATATACTTTTTGAAAAATGCAGATGGAATTGGTAATTCGCCAATTGCTCCTGCTTCTGTTATTAAATTTTTTAATTTCATAGTCCCATTCCTCTACGGTTATATTTTGTTCTTTGATCTTTATCCACATACTGTACAGCATCATACGTACCACAATGAGGGCATCTGAGTTTATCTAATCCAGATGCTTCATTTATTTTCCATTCTTCTCCACATCCTTTATCAGAACATTTATAAATGTATGTATGTCGTATGAATACTTTATGTGCCACTATTGACCTCTATTACGAATTGCTCTACTATTTTTTCTTAAATATTCTCTTGCATATCTAGCTTCAACTTCTAAAGCACTCACTATATCATCTGCTAAGTCATATCCTCCAGCTAAGGCAGTTGCCTCAAACCATTGTCTTAGATCACTTACCATATCTCTATCACTTCTCCATTTCTGAGCAATATTAGATTTCAACCGCATAGTTGAATAATCTACTTCTTTTAGTTTAGCTTGGTCTGCCTGGGCCTCTTTAAATTCTCGAGTCCATTTATGTGAATCAAATTCTGCCATTTCATTTTCCTTTTATATAAATATTAGAATGCTTCCATTACAATCTCATCAATAGCATCTTGGACTTCCTTTCTAGTAGCCTCCATTGTCATCATGATATTTGCTTGAAATCTTTTTGCTTCTTCTCCATTGTTAAATATAACTAATGTAGGCACAACTACTATTTTATACTCGCTAGCCCATCTTGAATCTGCTGCTATATCTACTCTCTCAGTTTCGCAATCTGTTAATTTGTTTAACCAGACCACTTCATTTGGTTTATTGAAACTGGCATTAAATTCTACAACTACCATACCATCAGGGAAATCTTGGCTCAATGCAAACGTAGACACGAATAGCATTATTATTAGTAATAACTTTTTCATATGCAACTCCTTATTTTAGTTTATCGATTTTATCTTCCATTCGAATCATCTGCTCTTTAATCTCTTTCACATCTTCTTGGGTAGTCATAATAGTTTGTCGAATAAGTTGATCTTTCATATCATACTCCATACGAGTAATTTCTGGATCTTTGGGTAAAGGTAGTTCCTTTGCTTCTTCGATATCTGCTTGTAATGCAAACCACATTCCTACAACAGTTGCTATTCCAACTGCTATACCTGCTAACGTCTTTATACTTATCTGAAATGACGTATCTTCATTTATTTCTTTCGACATAATTTTCCCTTAAGTTTTAAATCTACGCAATCTTTTTGTTTACGTAACCATGTTAATAGTTTACAGGATTCGTGAAAATAGCAATAAAACATTGCACCTAAAATCATACTTATCACTGCCCCATATATCATATACTATCCTTTAAATAATAATATTTTTATTAAAATACCAATTATAGCTGAGTAAATAACCCATAATCCTTTAGCTACACTACCTTTCCATCTCATGAGATATTTAAGGTCTTCACTCTCTTGGCCTTCTTTAACCTCATATCTTTCACGACTCTCTCTATGGAAGGTATTTTTATTAGTTTCAACAACAAGTCCATTATCAGGATTAAATAATCTCTTTTGAATAGCTCTGATGTCTTGTCTCACATCGGCTTGGCCCTTTTCAAGGTCTTGTAATGATTTCTGTATTACTTTTAGTTCTCCATTAGGCATCTTAGTTTTAATTACTTCAATCTCTCTAATGAGTTGCTCAATCAGTTGTTTTTGTGTAGCCATTTCTTCCTTAAAATATTACGTAGTTGACACCTAAGCTAAAGTCGTGCCATTTACGATTCCAGTACTTATTGTACTTACCTTCAACAAACATACCTAAACTCTTATTAAATCTATATCCAAATATAAGACCACCTGAGTAGTCTAACCATTGTCCGTTATTAAATTTATGATATGAGTATTGATTATCTGTATCTAAATGATATGGTAATAAATTACCCCAAGTATGAAACCAGAAGTCTTTAGTGAAGTGGTAGTAATCTAATCCAATCACCGTAGAGTATTCTACTATACTATTCAATGCAGATCTTTCTCTCTCTACGTAATCATCTATTACTTGAGGAACAACAACTTCCTCCCATACTTCCTGGCTGTTAGCAACTACGTTACCAGTTGGATCTAAATATGTTCCATCTAATGTTATATTGTATCCCTCTTGCAGTGCCAGATACGTATAGTGTAAAGTCCCATTGTCCAATACCCAATCTGCCAGGGGGTCAAATCCATATGGTTCAGCGAGTCTTTGCACCGCGCCTAAATTGAACGATAACTTACCTAATTCACCTATTTTTAATCGGTATCTTTGAGAAGCTTCGAAGTATTTTATATCGGCAAATCCATCTTCAAGGTACGCTACTTTAGCTACCCACTTATCTGCAACATATCTTACAAAGTGATTCTGGTTTACATAATTAACGCCTAACCGTCTCACAAAATCAGTTTCGAATAAATATTCAAAACCATCTAACCGACCTAATGTTGCTGCATCTGAGTATGAATTCTCAGTACCATTGTAGAATGTATTTGCTCGATTTTCATATCCAAATCTTTTAATTTTTCTAACGCCTATAGATAATGTGTAATCAAATGGAGTTTCAATTACATCTTCTTCTAATGTTCCAGAAGTTACTGACCATACCTGGCCATCTGATAATGATGTCCCGCCATTTGCTGCAGCATAAAATGTTGAATATTTAAATATATTCTTAACTCCTTGTGCATTACCTAGGAGTGGTATACATAATAATAGTATTAATAACTTTTTCATTTCTTAACTACCTTCTTATTGATTGATTTACCATTATAAATTATAACAAAATTATATACTCCGGCTGGTAAGCTTGATATATCTATTTCAGTTGCGTTCTCTTTCACTACTAGTAGATTGCCGAGTATATCATATACCTGAATATCAACGCTCATTCGACTAGCAATGTTGATAATATCTGTACCAGGATTTGGATATATTACAATTGAATTTGTCTCTAACAACTCATCAATATCTAATCCATTTTCAATTTGACAATATGAATATAAATCTTCACATTTTTCATCCCATTGATCATTACAACAATATGGATCTACCATAATAACCCATGCATAACAAGAATCATTTAACCAATACGGATCTCCGGGCTCACCTATACATCCTGCATCATATAAACAACTACCATCGTCAGTGTTTACATTAGCATCATAGTTAAATGCTGTTGCATCTGTACATCCTTCAACTACAGCTATACATGCATCATTATTAGTGTTAGCTAATGGATCGTAATTAAATGCTAAAGGATCTGTACAACCTAGTACAATAGGGATACACGAAAAATCTTCCGTATTTGCTCCTGGATTATAATTAAACGCGGTTGGATCTGTACAACCAAATATTACTGGTATACATGATTCGTTATCTGTATTAGATAGTGGGTCATAATTAAATGCTGTAATATCTGTACAACCAAATATATAAGGAATACAATTATCACTTCCAGTATTAGCATCTTCATTATAGTTCCACATAGTCGGATCCATACATCCTATAATAACTGGGACACATGAACCATCATTTGTATTAGCATCTACATCAAAGTTAAAGGCTAATGGATCTGTACATCCTAGTATTGGATAGATACAAGCTCCATTATCTACATTAGCTGAGTCGTCGTAGTTCAATGCTTCTACATCTGTACATCCAAAGTATAGACATGAACCATCTTCTATATTTGCTAAGAAATTATAATTCCAAGCTATATCATCCATACAACCATATACAACAGGTTGGCAAGATCCATTATCAGTGTTTGCATCTGGATTATAATTAAAGGCTAATTCGTTAGTACATCCTATTATAATTTCAATACAAGATCCGTCATCAGTGTTTGCTTCTTCATTATAGTTTAATGCAAATGTATCCATACAACCTAATATAGTTGGAATACAATAATCACCACAATAAGGTGTTCCACTATATACATTCCAAAGAGGTGGCTCATATGGCTGTAAAGCTCCGGAACCATTATCTGCAAAAGGATATACACCTCCTTGTAAAGTCACAACTCCATCTGAATTAATTAATGTAAATGAATTATGCATTGTTTGGAATGCAACTTCTGCTAAGGGAGTTTGTGGATTTGCTATTTCGAAATAATATACACTAACAGGCTTATCTGTTTCTAATTGTATTTGAAACTCTTGAGAATAAGACCCGGGGCCCATGGTATAAGTTCCAATAATAATATCTTCTTGTACTACACCTATATAACAATCACCCCAACCATCACCTCCGGCGTCGTCTATAATTAAAGTATAATTACAATCTAATATGATTTCATTTAACGTAGCTTCTGGATTATAATTATATGCATCAGAGTTAACACATCCTACCGTATGTAAGGTCTCACAAGAACCATCATCGATATTGGCTTGAGGATTAAACTCTATATAAGAGTTATCCATACAACCTTCTACTGCAGGTATATCACATTGTTCTAACCATATAGGCCCTGAATATGCTGCTCCGCCAAAGTTGGCTTCAGGTAAAATCCATATGGTATCTAAACTGCCGCAAGGTTCGGCATCGCCTAATATAACAAAATGACCATCTGAGCCGTTATATAATGACCCGGCCATACCATCACCATATGTATCACTAAGTATAAGCTCTACACCCGTCTCAGGCACGCATAAATCATATATAATAGTTTGATAAGATTGTTCGTATGAATATTCTCCAGCTGTAACGCTTTCTACAGCTTGTCCATTAGATAGGTCGGTAAGAATCCAACCTGTTTCACCAGGGTATTGGTCTAATGTGATTTCAAAAATCATTTTAACTTCACCATCCGAACAGCTTATCCCTACACAACTACCATCATCAGCTTCTGCCCATGGATTGAAATTAGGCGCTTCTGGATCTATACATCCAAATATAGGATACTCACAAGAACCATCTTCAACATTAGCTTCTAGTACGTAGTTTAATGCTAACATGTCCATGCAACCTAATACAGTATCGATAGGTAATGGGCAATCGCCTCCATCAAAATTAAATTCATCGCAGGCAAAATCTATCGGATCACCATTCCAAGTATATGTACCATCATCACAGTAGCCATCGCCTAACCAATTTTCTGGAGCTGGCGTACCATTACAATCTACAAAAATAGTATCTTGGGCATTAATATTTAACGTACATACCAAAAGCATTCCTGTAAAGAAAGCTTTATAATATTTATTCACATTTCGAAAATATTCTTTAATTTGTTTTATCATATCTCAACTCCGAAATTAAATAACATTAATCTAAATCGTTTACTACCACGTCGGTCGGCCGGACAATAATATGCTTCGAATAATGTAAATGTTCCTATTCGTATTGTTATATCATACCGCTCTTTCTTGTTACCATACTTCCAGGAGTTAATAAAATTCCAACCTTTCTTTTTAATAGCTGTAGCCTTTGCTGCCGTGAGTGCTTTTTTATATTTACGTTTCTTTGCTACTCGTTTTACTTCTGTTGCACTTTTTCTTACTTTCTTCTTTTTCACTTCTGCCATAACTTATCCTTTAAATATTTGTTTTTTACCGCCAAAGTATTCGTAAGCATGTCCTTCGGCTTTCAATGTTTCATTTATATTATACTGCTTACCTTCTGAATCCTCTATAAAGATCTCTCCTAGTACTCTACCATACTTACCAACTCCATGGGATTTCAATCTAAAGTAACCTGGTTTAGAACTTACTTTTTCAAGCAATTCTTGATTGCGATATTTCGCCGCCATTCCCTTGGCTTTCTCATCCAAGTCTCTTGTTCGGCTTTCCCACGTATCGATCCCCATGTACCTGATTCTTTTTTTAACCCATATGTTGAAACCAACGTCAATGAGAGCGTCAATAGTATCACCGTCAACGACTCTTTCAAGTTTCGCTCTGTATACATACTTCTCCACAACTATTTCCCCGTTTAAGCTTTTTACGAGTTTTAGGTAACTGATATCTAGAAAAATAATCTTCTTTTAAATATTCCCAAAACCATTTATATGCTATTATTTTACTTTCCGGTAATACCGAATTCATTATATCCAATCCATAATCCATATGTTTGTAATCGAATGCACAATGACCTAATTCATGATACATTACAAGTTTAATAAGAAATGTATCTGTTGGTGCCATGGCAGATTGGTTTATAACAATTTTATCTCCAAAACATTTGCCCCAATATCCTTTTTCTAATACATCGAATACAATGGAATCTATTTCATGTGTATTCTGGATAGGTCTAATTCTTCTTTGTTTACATTCTTCTTTCCAATCCATATATGCATATCTTAAATCTGCGTCTACATATGGGTCGTTAAAAATATAACTAGAACAACTAACTAATAATGTTGTTATACATAATATTAAAACTTTAATCTTCATCTGGTATATGTTCTAATGCTACTTTCTTAACTGATTTACCTTTAGATGTACCATCCGCCTTAAGTCCGACTGGTACTATATTATCGGGAGTTTCATACCAATACTGTACTTCATATATACCTTTTTTAGTACATTTGATGACAACACCTCTATCAGCTTCTCCTTGTTCAGAATGAGCTTTAAGTACTACTTCTTTATCAACTGGTAATACCATATCAATGGACTTCTTTCCGCCCTTCTCAGAGTCTCCAGTTTCCGGATTGAACCATTTTTTTGGAATTTCTTCCATTCCAGTACCCTTAAGTAGGTCTACTAATTTAATTTTCTTCTCAGCCATTATCATGCTTCCAATTAATTGTTAAAATTATCTATTACATACATATCAATTAGGCTTCAATCCAATCATCATCATCATCTACATACTTGCCCCATTTTGCAACAACATAGTCACTTTCAACAGATGATATTTTTACATCACCTATACCATCAGTCTTAATATTAATGAATATCTCTCCTAATTTTTCCATTTCGCGCATCAACTTAACGGCAATTGGGTCGTGGCCATAATAACGGTTAGTTATACCCAGTTCAAATTCACCATTGATACCGGTATCGGTTGCATCATGTGCCTCAATCTCTTCTATTAGCCAATCTTCTACTTGACTCGATAACGCTCCATTAGATTCATATAGTGGTTTTATATTCGCCAATTTTTGAAATCTTTCTTTTAATAATTGTTTTTTCATTCTATTCCTTTGGTTACTTTCAGCCATTATATTTCTCCAATTTATCTAATGTTTTTGTTAAGCCCAGACCAGGTTTATATGTTGGTCCGGTATTGCCTACTGTATATACTGCTACTTTACCCATTCCATTTGGCAAGTCCATTATCTTTTTAACAACGCCTATAGAACCAAAATGTTCACAATCTGGATTGATATTTTTTATAATATCCCCTGTACCAAATGTATATTCTTGTATTGATTCTTCAACACCTATAGGTCGTTGTACACCTCTATCATTATGGTTCTTATCTAACCAAATTTGTAATTCTCTATTCATTGAAAAATCATCTCCAAGCTCTTTGCTACTTGCCTGACTCATTATGAATTTCTCAATAGCTTTTAGAAAATTATCTTCTACTGTATCATCTACTATGTCTTGGATATCATCATCTATATCTAACTGTCCGATGAACCCGCCATCTTTGGAGTTTGCATCATCCTGGCTCATGGCTTTCTTAAGAAAGTCTAAACCATCTTTGGCAGTAAATATCCACTCTGCTGCAGTTCCGACCAAAGGTGTTGACGCTATCGCCTTTTTACCAACTGCAGTTGCTGCTTGTTTAATAGCAGCGTTTCTTTTATCTTTCTTTATATTTTTAATACGAGTCTGTAAATCACCATAAGTTTGAAGGTCGGACCATGGTCTACCTTCTAGTTCTTCTTCATCTTCGCGTATAACACTATCATCGATTGGTAAAGCCATTAGCTCTTTTTTTTTGTCTTTAAGTGCCTTGGTTTCTAAATCATTTGCTTTCAATTTAGCTTTAAGAACATCTTTACTTATTTCAGATAATGAAAAAGATTCTTCTTTTGTCGTTTCTTCTTCCTCTTCTTCCTCTTCATCTTCCTCTTCTCCGCCTTCTTCTCCAGTGGCCCCCATGGCTGAATTATATGTATCTAAATCAACTACCTCATCAGCTACTAATAAATGTTCAATAATTCTGTAATCATATCGTTGCATTCGGCCATCTTCATCCATACCAAATCCTATCAATGGGTCTTGTACATCATCGGTACTAGTGATAGTCAAATACCTACCATTTACATATACTTTAATTGGGATTCGTGTTAATACAAATTGGCCTATAACCACATTGCTAAATGCTTTAATTGGTTCCATACGTTAACCTTTTTTCAATTTAATATAAATATGCTGTTGTAACTTATTTCCGGATATTCTACCGGGTTACGAATTTATATTTTTTTATGTTATATTTTGATTTCCATTTATCGATGAGCGATGTACCTATACCAAGTTCTATTATATCACATTTATGATCTATTATAGGCTTTTTTGCATTGGCATTATTAACTATATCTATAGATTTTAAAGTAACCACCATGTATGACGTTTTACTTTTAATATTCTTTTTATAAACAGCCACGCATATTGGCTTGTCTATTTTTTTTAATTCTTCTACTTCCATAATAACTGTATACAAATTAATACAAATGATAATGATAATGATACCGCCGTTTTAACATTAATACCTTCTCCCATTATCAATGAAGTGCAGATACCAAAGACTACCACTCCGGTCGCGAACCCTATAAATCGTCCGGGCCATAATTCCCCATCAAAATATGTAACGATGAGACCTGTAGCTTTGATAAACATTATCGAAATTGGTGTGCTAAATAAAAGTGCCATTAAGAAAGGATGATCCTTTGCCCATTTCCAGAAGAATTGTCCATTTGTCTGAAACCATATCATGACTTGACCAACTGTAAATAAAAGTATTGCATAAATAAAATGTTTCATATTATACTAGTTTAGGCTGTAACTCATTTGCTTCATTAATATTCCTTTCAAAGTGAAACCATATATTTATGAATTCCTCTACACTTGTTCTATGACCGTAACTAGCCGTTTTTATATTATTAGGGTTCCAATCCAACCTATCATGATGTTTTAACCATTCTAACGTCATAGCTGGATCGATAATATCATCATATAAACCTAAAGCTAGAAATACCTTCGAAGCTTTAATTTGCAAACGATCTATAATAGGATCAACTGATCTGCTATGTAAAGCAGGATTCAATAACAATACAGGAACTCCTAATTCTTTACCTAAATTCCATGCAAACCATCCACCCATAGATGAACCTATAATAACATCATAATTATTATATCTAGTTAATTTATAAAGATCTTTGAAAGAATTCTCGTCCTTGTATTCTATCTTTGGACTTTGGACTATATGTCCTAAACTTTGGAGTAATTGGACCTTTTCGCACCCCGGCTTACTTTCCAGGCCATGTAAAAACAATATTCGCATGTTCTTCATCTTTTTTATTATATAATAAAGATAAGGAATTTATTTCACATTACCAAAGTTTTTTGAAGCTTTTTATACCTTCCCAGCCATAGTCTTAGTTACTGGCTTGCCGCCAATTGTTCTTGTGTACCATCCATTACCTTTTTTGGTTCCTTTTGGATGCATACCATGCCATTCCGTCTCTGCTGATTTCTTTGGTCCTAATATCTTTCTAACCATTTCTTCATCATCTATAATAGGAACATTGCCCTTTCCTACAAATGAATCAAAAGCTCCGCCACTTAATTCAACATAATTACCTGATGTCTTTAATTCAGATGTTTTCTTAATAAGTAGTTTTTTAATATTTGGTCTATCACCATCATGTCCAATACCGGTATGTTTAACACCAAATGGAGTCTTCTTTCCAAAATAAACTATATCAATCTCTGGATCATTATCTACATCAGCCATTCTCCAATATTTCAGATCTGGATCTTTAATATCCGATGGTGATTTAAATTTAAGATGACCACCAATTGAGGCATATGCTGTTTGAATTAAATCAAATAACGTTTGTTTCAATTCATCCTTTTCTGAATCTGTTGGATTAATATATTTGTTTTTTGGAAAGTCTTCCTTTATTAATTTTACCACCGATTTCACTTTAGGATATCTTCTTAACATCTGCTGAACAGCTTTTGTGTTTTTAGGGCTATCGTCCATGAAATATACTGTATCATATCCTTTAAGAATTTGTTTCTCTATCCAATCCGCTTTCACTTTTGGATCAGAACTTCCTACCGGGACAACATATGCATTAATACCTAATGATTTTAAAAAGCTAGTAACTGGTGCGCCTATCCTTCTTGCAGTTAATATAGTAACCTTTCTAGCTCCTCTAGATGATCTTCTTGCTTTATCTAATTGTTTTTTCAACAACTCTATATTTTGTTTAATAACTCTAGGATTTTGAAGAAGCTTATCAAAATCTCTAAAATCAAATGACTCGCCTGGTTTTGGATTGTATACTGCAAACTGGGCTGGGTCTAATTTTTTTATAGTTCTTCCAGATTGTTGAACATATATCCACGCATCAGCTTTTGCTAACGTATCATCGAAGTCAAATACCGATAATACTCTACCTTCATTTAATATGTCTTTAAGTTTGATCATAATCGACGTATGTTATAGTTACTTCTTCTCCATTTTCTAGAGCTTCGGCTATGGGTGGATATATTCTTTTATATGCCTGAACTGACTTGCCGATAAAGCCATTCTTCATTAATTGATTATTTTCTTGAGAATCACCTACAATTAAACAACCAGAAGTGTGTTCATCTGTATTGCCGGTATGGATTAAAATGTATTCAAATCCTGGTACATCTTGTACATGTAACATTCCTTTATGGAAGTCACCATATTTTTTTGTATACCTAGCATTAAATCCTCCTTCCTTTCTCAAAAGAATTTTATATGTTCCTGCAGGTACTCTGGTTTCATGCATTACTTTATCATTACGGAATTCATCTTCTAATGAATAACATAAGAAACGTCTTCCGGAAGTGACATCAAATACTAAGCCTGATGAAGAATCAGATTCAGAACTAATTCTTAAAACTTCTAATTTCATATTATTTCCTTTTATCTGTTGTTTTGGGTTCCGGATCTTTTAACTTTTTCTTTTTACGAATTTTCTGTGTTGGCTGATGTGTTTCTACATACTTATCCAAATCATTCAAATTAATTTTTGACATTATTTATTCCTGTACTCTTACTTTAAGTAATTTAATTTTATCTAGAAATTCCTCGATAGAATAACTTTTACCACGCTCACACTTTATTACAAGCTCTTCGGTGATTGAATGTTGTTGATCGACTGCATTCATTAAAACATTTAGTCCTCTGTTTGCCCAGAATACACCAAACCCATTATCATCACCTAATTGATTAATTGCATTGATAGTATCGGTTTCTGTATTACCGGGGTATAAAATATAGTATCGCATTTATTATAAATATGTTTAATTGGAATTTTTAATAACCGCACGGCCTTCTTGTTTTTCCCAATCGCGGCTTGTTCGAACATTATTATTTTTTGCATCTGTCGCAACTAACATTGTAGGCCTTACATTAGAATCTAATCCCATTGCTAAATGAATTAAAGCCTTTACATCTTTAGGAAAGCAGTGGCCACCATATCCATAATCACCATCAGGTCCGGGTACATCCCAATGAGAATATCCTAAACGGTCATCGTGTTTTGCATATTCAATCACTTTATCATAATCAATATCTAATCCTTTACAGATTTGATACATTTCATTTGCAAATGAAACTTTAGTTGCTAAGAATGTATTTGTAACATACTTAACCATTTCTGCGTATGTAGCATTAGTCTTAATAATAGGCACTCGAGGAAATGCTTTTGTAAATATTCTTTTTACTTTAGTTGTTGCAGACTCAGGACCGCCTAAGATAATTCTATTCTGAGTTTTATAATCTTCTATAGAATTGGCTTCTGTTAAAAATTCTGGATTGAATACGATTTGAATATTTTTAAATTTATGATTCCATGTATCAGTAGTCCCTGGAGGTATTGTGGATTTTACTACGACAATGTTACATTCTTCTATTACATCCAATCCTAATAAAGTATTTTCTACAATATCAGTATGACATTTACCATTTTCTTTCATAGGTGTTGGCAAACAAACAAATACTATATCTGATTTTTGTGATAATTCTTTAAGAGAATTACATGTAGAGTCTTTAGAAATATCATACGTTTCAATGTTATAATGTTTTGCAAGCCCTTCATTGACTGCGGTTCCTACAAATCCTTGTCCTATTATTCCGATTGTTTTCATATACCTAAATCTTTTTTATAGACTTGCATCCATTGTAATAAATTACCTTTTGGCGACCACCCTAATATATGGTTTGCCTTTGTATTATCTGCTAACGTTTCAAATGGTTCAACACGCGTTTCGCCATATGTTTTTTCTCCACCAAGCATATCAGCTACTTCATTGATAGAATAATTATTACCATTACCAATATTAAATACATCACCATTAATATTAGTTTTATGAGTTGCGGCTAATATATTTGCATCAACTACATCACCAACGTATGTAAAATCTCTTCGTTGATTCCCATCATTAGTAATCGTTAATGGCTTTCCTTTTAACATTTGATCTGCAAATATAGGAATTGCTAATTTATAAGCACCATCCAGGCTCATACGTTCACCGTAAACATTAAAATATCTTAATGATACTGTATCTAATTTATATACTTCACTAAACATTTTACAGTATTGTTCTCCAACATATTTTTGTAATCCATATGGTGATAATGGATTAGTAGGTGCTATTTCTGGCGTTGGTAATATATTTGTTTCTCCATAACAAGAACTACTAGCACTATAAACAAACCGTTTAACTCCTAATTTATGAGCTAATTTTAACATTCTTAATGTTCCGCCTATATTAACTTTATCAAATGGAATAGGATCTTCAATGGATGGCTGTACTCTAGCCAATGCTGCTAAATGAAATATTACATCTGTACCTTTGAATATATCCCAAGATTTATTAAGATCTAATTCTGATATATCTATTTCATGAAAGTAGGCTTTAGAATTTAAATTAGTTTTAAACCCGGTAGATAAATCATCAATGACATGTACTTCTACACCCATATCAATTAATTTATCTACTAAATTAGAGCCAATGAATCCAGCTCCTCCAGTTACTATTGCTCGTTGCATATCAATCCTGTTTCGTATGTTTGTAAACTATTTATTGTTATTTGTAAATTTTCTATTTCAAAATGAGTCGGTTCAATTAATATTGCTTCCCATAATTGTTCATCATTAGCAAGTATTTCTGATAAAGTTTGTATAACTCTGAAATCGTTATTACCGAATCGATTGCCATCTATTTCAACTAAGATATCATTCTGTTTTTCATTGTCATATGGCTTAAACTTTTCATATAAATCAAATGACGTATCTTCCTTTTCAATATAGTCTGTATATTTAAAATTACGCATTTCATCCTTAGCATAATATACTGTACTACACCATGGTTCAAGGCCTTCTATTAATTGTAAATTAGCATTCTTTATAATGAATCCTATATCATACTTAGGAGGAACGATAGGTTTCATTAAAGCATCATGCTTACAGAAATGTCCCCATTTTCTAATAAACTCTCTAGTTGATTTTTGATTTTGTTTTAACCATTCATCCGTTTCTCTATTCTTCATAAACACTTGGCCATCCGGATTTCTTTTAGCTCCATCGGCAAATCGACTACCTCTACATGTCATATGATATACACAACCTTCCCAAGTTTGAATAAATTTAATTCCATTCAAATGAAATCGATTAAATATATCTGTATCTTCTTTTGATTGTGGAGCAAATATAGGATCATGACCGCCAATCTCTTGGAAATCCTTTTTCCAAAATGCCCATGGTGCAAATATACCTTCGGTAGGACCATCATGTTTAGGTTGGTATCCACCTTTTGAATCTACTGGTTTACTAAACCAGTCTAATAAATCATCTTCTCTAAATTCTTCAGGTTCGATTCCAAAATCGATAAGGACCTTTTCCGGGCCATCTGGATGTAAAGGAGGTTCAATTCTAGTAAGTGATACGATTGTTTTATCTTTAAGATGTGTTTCAATCGAATCAATTGCTCCTGGACATAAATACATATCTGCATGATATATCATACATATGTCATGTGTAGCAACTTCATTAACTAATCTATCATATAAAATAGTATGTCCTAATCTAGTCGGTCCTTCATTTCGTATCGCCTTAAAATTAGAATCCTTTTGCATCATTTCCTGACACCAATCCCATGTACCATCATTTGAGAAATCATCAGCAACACAAATTTCTACTGTATGGTTACCTTGGTTCTTTCTTATCGAATCATAAGACCATTTAAGATATTTTAAATTGTTTCTTCCAGGTTGTATTAAACTTATCTTCATTATAGTTTTCCTTGTATAACATTCTAGTTACTTTACAGCAATATAAATAAAAATCTTCATCATTCCTAAGCTTTTCTGCTAATTTTTTTGCAGAAGTTATATCGCCTACTGGTACTGTTAAGTCTGGATGTAATATCATTTGTGTATCTAATCCTTCATATCCGATACATGGAATACCTAAATAAGAACAATTCAAAGCAAATGTACCTGCTGCATGAGTTCTCATTAAATGTACTCCATATTTACATGTATTTAATTTTTTGATCCATTGTTGCCAATTCATATAAGGTAAATGAAATAATCTTGGCATTTGTTCTTCTCCTTCAATCTTTCTACCCATACTAGGAACGAATATATTAGTGTCAAATTCTTGAGCAACCATATATGAATCAAATCCTCCGTACCAATGACAGAAGTTACCGCCTATCATTACACCAGACCGATTATCATTAGATAGATTTTTTACAGAGTCTTCGATCATTAAACTAGGCATTACTTTACATTCTTTACCTGTTAATCCTTCGAAGTAACGTTTATCTATTTCATTATGCACAAATAGAAAATCCATTTCCATTAATGTATTGTAAAACCATATCTGCCGATCTAATGTATAGTCTTGAAAATACCAATGAGGGCCTTCTTGCATTGATGCCACCTGTGTACAATGCTGTTTCAATTGACTAACATCAAATTCTGGATTGTTTTTAGGTATGATAACTATTCCCAAATCAAATTTTGTTTCATAACTTATCATATGTATTGAATCAATAGGATAATGTGTAGCATCTAATGCACACATCCATGCCATTTCTGTTCTCATGTTAGGATGATTGCGAGGAACTTTACCTTGCCAACCACCTTCTGTAAAAAATGCTATTTTCATAATTCAGATATTGTTTTAAATTTTATATTTTGTGATTGGAGATGTTCTAATGACAATCTTAATTGATTATAATTTTCTTCATTCCATACATTATCATTCCAATCGCCTGCTATATGTGATTGAAACATTATATTATTATTATGTAACAAAATATCTGTTTCATGTATACCATCATATCCAAATATCATTTTACAATCCCATTGCAAATTATGATTATGTTCATAATGCACAGCTGCATATTCAAACATTGGTCCTAAGCATTTAACTGCAGATGGATGTGCTAACCATCCAGGATTTCTCCAACCAGCTGGTATATGACCTACCGCTTGCCATTCTATCATCATTTGTTGTATTCTAGAATTTGCTTTATCTTCTGTATCTAATTCAAAGAATTCACATTCTCCAATATCGTTGCGTTCACACATATGGTAATGTCCATGAGCAGCAAGTTCAAAATATCCTTTCGATTTTAACCAATCAATCCAATCTTTATGTTGTGATATTGGAAATTTGTTATGATAGTTAGATGGAATGAATAATGTAAACTTAGCTCCGAACTCTTTATTTAATTCGTCTAAGTAATACATGCATTCATCACCTTCAATACCCCAACCTTTTTCTGGATGTATATCGTCGATTGATATTGTTACATCGTAATTCATGCCTGACAAATTTCCATAGAATATCTTTTAAAATTATCATGAGTTTCCGGAATATTAAATAGTATCATTTCATTATCTGCAGCAAATTTAGTTACGTATGTTTTATACTCATTCTTATGTAAATCATCTAATATAATCTTAGATTTTTTATTAGTTAAATTTGATATCACATACGATAGATATTTCTGTCGTGTACCCATTCGTCCATAATCATGCAATACTAAATCAAAATCATTCTCATTAACAGTTTCTATATCATGTATAAGATTATCAGTGGATAGATTATATTTTACTAAAAATTCTTTTGTAATCTTAAGCCATTCTTTAGAATCATCTACGCTGTAGATAATAACGTCATTATATATTGATTGGTAATACCGCAAAAATGCAGATGAAATCCCAGAACCTAAATCAATAATTTTTTTATAATCATTATCAATACATTGGTTTACTAAATATTCACATAGTTCATGCGATGCTGCCATATCCGGTGATGAAAAATTTGTCACGTAATCATCATACATATTTTTAAGATATTCTTTATCTATTACTTCCATACATCTTCCCATTTCCAAGCTTTCCAGCTCGGGTTAAATAAATTAATATAATTTTGTTCACACATTTTATTTGCTTTCACATACCAATCATTAATTTTACTCGCTAGCATGTGCATATTTTGTTTCAACATATCCTTCTGTATAATGGATAGTAATTTCATTTTTACACGCAACTCGTTCTCCATTTATGTCACGTATCATAATTGCTCGTTTACCAACTTCTTCTAAACCTAATTCATTTTCCTTTCCCTTACGTATATCAGATTCTAAGTCCCAAATTCTACCGTTTATCGATTTTAACCTTTCAATAAATGTATTAATTTTTTCATACCCATTCACTGCATTTTCATATTCTACCAGTTCTGATTTTACGTCTAAGTCTGTACGTTCTGATTTTAGCATTAATATTGAATATCTATCTGCTATTTCTCCAATTTGCATTTTCATAATTTACCTAATTGTTTTTGATGATCGTTAAATGTTAAAAATTTATCTTGATTATTTCTTAGTTTACTTAAATTTGATTTAGACATATTTGAAATTAATTTCCACCAATCTCCTTTACCGTGGTCACAAAATCCTCGAGGATTATTTTCATCTTTTATATATAACCGTTTTTGCGGATGCCTTCTATTATGTACTCGTAAAATATTTTTAACAACAAATTGCATATATTTATTACCCATTATAAATTTTGCCATATCTGCGAAACTCGTATCCTCACCACATACTAGTAATGCGTGTGGTATATTTACTCCGGCCTTTATAAGATCCGATGATATTACTAAACATGATCCATCAAACTTAGGTTCTGTTAATACACGTATATCTAATTCATCTGCTTTATTATTAATCTCATTCATTTGTTCTAATGACATATATGATTTAGGACTCTCCGGAGCGTTTAAATTCCATTCATCTGTATCAATAAATTGTTTATCTGTCATATCAATATGTTCTAGCAGAGACCAATCTGGACTCCACATTTTCCTATACGCAAATGTTATAATGTATCTATTAACATTGTTTGATATGGCATGTTCATTTATTGTTTCTATGGATGTAAATGTTTCTTTAGGCCAAAGACTATCCGTTTCTCCCCATAATACAAAATCTACATCTTCACAATAATTGTAATTTAAATCTCTACGGTATGATGCAATGTTATAAATTTTATCTTCATTAGTTTTAACGTATGAATTGACAACACAACCTAACTCAGATAATCGTTTAAGTTGATTATTAAATTGATTATCCAATTCTTCTATACTAATTTTATCAATATCAATCTGCTCAAAATGTTCTGATTTATTAAAACAGAAGTCAAATATAACATCTTCTTTATTTGAATATTCATTTAATGCCTGTATACAACTATCAATATATTCTGGTAACATTTTTATTTCATAGAACTGTACTAATACTCCTATAACGTATTTATTTGTTAGTTTCATAATTTCCTTTAATTAAATTCCATGTTTGTTGCATTAAATTATTACGCATCTGCTTATCAAATCCATTAAAATGCCATATATAACCGGTTTCAAACATTAATGGATTCATTACACCTCTACTATGCATCTGCGATAAATTAAATTTATCATTTAAAAAATTTAATTTGAACTTACTATCACGAATCATATAATTAATAGGAGTTTGATCAGATCCTTTTTTTAAAGTCACATGCTGTCTTTGTCGTAATTCAGATTCATTTGCATAATAAAAGTCTGTAACTGTTTTACAGAATTCTTTATGTTTCTTACTCATTACAATGAATCCACAATTAAAGTATGTAGTCCAGTCAAATTTAACATCTGGCCACATATCTTGGTATCCTTTAATACTATTATGTGACCATTCAATATAAAATTTATCTTGTACTGCACTAAACTCTCCGTTAGCCATATCAAAGAAGTTAGGACTATCCCAATGTATCATTGTATCAATATCAACAAGAGCAACTTGATCATATTCTATATTATTTGCATCTAATACATCAAATACATGCCATCGTTGCCAAGTCGGTTTCATACCAGGAAGTTTAATTGTACCATCACCTTTCGGTCGAAGTTCGTCTTCTAATATAATTAATTCTACATCATGTTTATCACACCACCATTGCCATGTTTTATAACACCATTCTTTATAATCTAACGTATCTGGTGCTTTATCAAAGCATGTCATGAATACTATATTTTTTTTCATATATTACTTTAATTAGTTATTCTTCTTGTACTTTTATTTTTAATTGTATAATTAAATAAAGGGTTGCCTAAATGACTCGAAGGATCTCCTTTAATTGCACAATTTGGATCATGCGGATTAGGATTTTCAATATAATTTAAATAACTCATATTATCTAATGACCAATCATGTTTTATTAAAAAATTATATAAATTATGCAATGTTCCCGGATTAATTGTATCAATTTTTTTATTCAATACTAATTCTTTATATTTATTGAATACATTTCCTCCTACGAACTGATATTGGTCGGGTATACGTTTAATACCCCAATGTGTAAACAAGTTCCATTGAAATAATATTTTATCTTTATCTGCTCTTGATAAATCAATTTCTTTTTGAAATATAAGATCGGGTCTTAATATAAATACAAATTCATTTTCTTCTTGAATACATTCTAATGCACATTTATATGAATAAATTTGTCCTGTTACATTATTAGGTATATGAAATAGTTCAATATCATGGCCGTAATCTTTTTTAAGTATTTTAGATATTTCTGTATTAAGTGTATTTTCGTATGTACATATTATAACATTTATATTACATTCAGGAAATGTTCTCTTAATAGG
>Ga0208299_1000428_pt1 | contig 39142 bp, 52 predicted proteins | sample 15_taG_FD_184089 | JGI IMG/M metagenome (GOLD analysis project Ga0208299, IMG submission 184089) | Marine viral communities from the Subarctic Pacific Ocean - 15_ETSP_OMZ_AT15312 metaG (SPAdes) (version 2) | ecosystem: Environmental > Aquatic > Marine > Oceanic | place: Pacific Ocean | collected... | reverse complement strand
GAGTTTATTTTATTTCCGCTTGCCGGTTCAAACCAATAACCTACTGATCCCCTGCGAGATGCCTTTTCCCCACGGGGTACGCACCCTCGGGGGTTATTAGGGGGGAAGAACACGCTTCAATATTTCTTTCTTTAGAAAGAGCTATAGTTATTGTTCTATTTAGGCTAGGCTCGTAGAGTTTAGCCTTTGTTTCCACGCATTGCGATATATGCTTATCGCTCCTTTCATTCCGCTCAAGCCTAATCGCCCAACCGCCGTCACCTAAAATATAGTATGGTCAGAGAGAAGTCAAGTCGTAATAAAAGATTTCTATAAGTTGTAGTTGAACGGGAGTTGGATTGGTATATATTGTATCCATGGTAAGTTTCAATCAAGTTCCTGGAATGGGTGTCAGTCAGATGCCCGGCACTCCTTCTGGCGGTATGGCATCCCCTCGTATGAAGGGTGGTGGCGGTGGCGGAGGAGGGGGCGAGGGTGATGGTGGCATGAACCCTTATTTAATGGCTCTTTTAGGAATGGGTGCTTTGAGCATGATGAAGCCTGGTCAGGAGGTGTTTCAGCCTAATATTCAGGCGATGGGTGATGCTGGACAGCTTGAGGCGTATCGTGAGCTAATGAACCCTAACACCTACACGAAATTTGACCAGTTAGCTCGAATGCGTGAGCAAGAACAGTACGAGGCCGGAAATAATCAGGGGCTCTTAGGGGGTCTACTGAGTAGTTTGACTGGTGGTATGTTTGAGGATTCCAGTGCGGACTTTGCTCAGCAGGCGATGGATGCCAGATTAGACTCTTTCTACCGCCCGATGGCTTCCGGTGGTCCTGGTTGGGGCGATATGCTTATGTCCCTCCTACCTGCTGGCGCCGCTTATGCCGGTGGACTCGGACGATAAGAAGGTCTTTAATGAGGATCTATACCTCAAAAAAAAGAAAGCCCTACGAAAGTGGGACTTGTCCACCCCACATTGGGCTAGCCTGGAGCGTTTTGTTAGGTTTTGCGTATATTCTTCTTTAGCGCCCCAAATCGCAGAGGAGCCCTTCTTAGACATTTGGAAGCGGGTTCTCGATAGGTCTAAGGACAGGAAACAGCTCCTTTTCCCACGGGAGCACACCAAATCCTCCATGGCCAAGGCGTTTATTTGCTTTGTTTTGTGTGAGCCAGCAGAGGCTTTAGGGGGTAGACAGATAAGAATCGCTTTTTGTGGCGAATCTAAGGCATTTGCCAACCGTTCGGTCAAGGCTGTGCGCCGTGCTTTGGAGACAAACCGCTGGATTCTCGCGGAATATGGCCCATCTAAGCCCTCTAAGGAGATGATTAAGCAGCGGGCGGCCATGCTTTTAGGGGAAGGGGGTGATCCAGACAGCATTTCACCACCAGAATGGACCCAAGGGGCGTTCCGTACAGCCCTATGCCTAGAGGGGGAGATGGAAACTGGGGTGGCTTTTGAGGAACCGTCTCTCTGGTCGCAGGGAATGGACCAGTCCACCACCGGATTCCACGGAAATCTGTATATTGTGGATGACCCTGTTGGGGAGAAGAGCTCAAAGTCTCCGGCCCGAAAGGAGAAAGCTAAGGGGGTCTGGTATGACCTCCAGTCTCAGTGCAATGCTGGCGGGCTCATTATTGATATCGGGACTCGCCACGCTGTGGACGATCTTCATGCCATGATTCAGGATGAGCACTGGGAACAGTTTGATATTGAGGTGTTTAATTGCTGGGGAGAGGGCAGAGAGCTAACCAGAGAGGACTTCAGGCGCCTTCCCACAGGAGATTATGAATATGTGGGGAGCATAGATGACGCACAGGTGTTCTGGCCCGGATTTGGCCAGCTCGAAGAGGACATCAGGAGAGGCTTTCCCCTGGAAGAACCAAAGCGGAGCGAGGTCGCCCTCAATAACCTAGCCAAGAAGCTCCATTCTATCCCGCCCCAGAGATGGGCTAACCAGTACCTGAATCGCTGTGTCGCACTCGAAGATCAAATTTTCCACGACTGGATGTTCAAGCACTACCAGTCCCTGCCTGCAAGAGTTTCCTCCTATGTCCTTACTGACTCAGCCACAGGGCGCGACAACCGTAGCTCTTACCGAGTGGTTGCAACCGTTTCCTTGGACGAGCATGACGTGGCTTACATCCGTGACCTCGATTTCGGGCGATGGGGTCCAGAGCAATATATCGAACGCATCTTGGAGCATCACCAGCGCTATGGTGCCAAAAAAATCCTCATGGAGAAGGTAGCGTGGCAGGAGTCTTTTAAGACTGTTATGGAGTTGAAATGCCGGATTACAGGGATACCTAAGCCTATGGTGGCTGATATACCCGGTCGGAGTGAGGTGTCCAAACTGGAGAGAATAGAGGGTCTAGAGCCACGGCTTCGTAACGGAGCCCTCGCCTTTGACCGCCAAATCGCAGGGAAAGTCTGTGACGACAAGGATGTCTGGAAGGAAATGATTGCCCAGTTTATACGGGTGCATGAGCTTGCTAATACCAAAGGAATCCTCCTAGATATCCCAGACGCCATCTCCGACATAGACTGTCTCGACATGAAGGGCCAGCGGATCTGTCGCCCTCACAAGAAGTCACGCACAGCCGTGCACAATCCAACCAGTATTTCCTCTAAAGATGTCATGCGTCCAGCCCACGAGGCACGGAAAAGGGCTAAAGCTGGCGGAAATGTGGGCTCTCTCTGGGGAAATGTTAAGCGAAGAGATCAAGGCAAAAAGCTCTGGTAGTCCATGGAGATGGCCTTTACCTAAGGTTTTCTACGAAAAACCTATCTTATTGATAGATTCTGGCCAGAGTGTAGGCGAGAGCGTTTTCATTGAGCGTTGGCGGAAATACTTGTGGGATACCCTGAAGAAGACTGCCCTGAATTTCAAGACTCCGACCGTGTGGATTCTGTATCCCAACACTAAACAGTGGGCCAGGCACGGTTCATATCAGGCTTCGGACTATGACAACTGGGAAATTCGCCCGATCAGGAGGAACGACAACCTAGAGAATGCTGGGATTTTGGCTACCGTTGCGAGGTTTGAGGACGGGTGCCATCATCTTGGGATCAAAGCTCCGTGGAGGGAGTGGAATTCTAAGGGCAGGAGAGCTGTTTGCGTGTACCTGAACCCGACCCAAGGGGACATAAATTGGGGGGTAATCCATCACGAAAAGTTTAAAAAGGGATTTAATCTTCCAAAATTTCACATTGGTGCGCCAAAAAATAGAGTTCTTCCAAAAAACTTTTTAGCGTGGGTCGATGATGTTTGGTGTTACGACACTGACGGAAAAGAAAACTTAAATAGTTCGATTGGCCCATACTTTGGAAAACGTATCCCTTGGTTTAACTGGTGGAAGAATGACCGTAAAGCCTTGCCTAAGTACGACTTTGGTATTGCCGGACACTGGAAAGATAACGGTGTTAATCGAAGCTTAGCGATTGCAAAAGATTGGTGTCCGGATTGGGGAAACATTCATGAGCCCCGTGTCGATAGAGAAAGTAGATGGGAGGAACTACTAGATACTACTGATTGTAGGTGGTATATGGTAGCTACTACTAGGGAAAGTATACCCTTCGATGCTATGATAGCAGTCGCTAGGGGTGCAACCTTAGTGGCTCCGGATGTCCCCGTGTTCTCTCAATTACCAGGAAAGAAGATTCTTTACCCCGCAAAAATGTCGGGCGAAAGGATCATCTGGTCTCAAATTGAGGTGAAGGCTTGGCTCCAAAACAAATTAAGGAAACATGGCAACAACAGCACAAAGTCACGGTAGCGTAAAAACATTCACAATTACTAGTCTGGCAGCGGCGGGTACAAGCGCAACCATGGATTGCACTGGTTACCAATATGCCATATTCTATGGGAACAAGGCGTCTGACCTTCTTGTGGTAGATGACGCAGATGGGACAAAAGTTATCCCTGCTGAGGTGTCTTTTTACAAGGCTGCCACAGCCGCCAATGCCGGGTATATGGTGAGACTTCCTCGTCGAATCAAGCTTAAGAATTCCGGGGCTTCTGAGGGGACTTTCGCCGTAGAGCTTCATAAGTTTAACGTACAGAGCACAGGCAGATAATGGCGTTTACTCGGCACACCCTCCCACAGGGAAAGCTGCAAAGAGGTTACGCGAAGGTCTACTGTGCGACTTGCGGCAAAGAGAGAACAAAGAATCTCTCTCGTGGGATGAGTGAGCCAAATCACTACTGTTCCCCGTCGTGTTATCAGAAGTACCGCGCTTATGCAACAACCAGGAATCTTCTGAAGATTGGCGTGGGCTCCCCGTTTAGTTCTTCTCCATTACCACCAACGCCTAAGTAATGGGAAACATCTCTAAAATTATCGGGACAGAACTCCGCAAGGCGTCTCAAGAAGAGTGGGACGAGAGAAACAATCCGGCTCGAAGGCCGGTCCGCCACACTGTCTGGAAAAATGGAACACAGAAAGGTGTGCGTGATCCCAAGGGCGGAGCCTTACAAACTCCAGCCCCTAAAATATTGAGAAGCAAAGTTGACAATCCGGTCTCCTGGGGGAAGTACCTAAAGGCGTATGACAATGAGGAGTTGCGCGATAAGCCTTGGGTAATTATGGGGGCCGGTGCGTCTTCTTTAAACTTACAACTAGAACTGCTTGACGGTTGCGTATTTTATGGAATCAACTGGACACTAGAGTGGTTCCGGCCAACCTTCCTGCAAATTATAGACGACGTCCCCTACGACGACCAAATCAAAAATAATGAGTGTTGGAAGGGGCAGGCGCGAAGCACGCAACTGGTGTGCTCTCGTTTCTTAGAGCAACGCCGAGAAGGGAATCATGGGAATTCCATTCTGACTTTTGACATTCACCATCCCGCAATCAAGAGTCGAGCCGGTGATGCGTTCTTTGCCGAAGACCACACAAAGCCAACCTCTTGGTGTAAGAACTCCCTGTGTTACGCATTGAATGTCGCCGCTTGGTTTAAGCCCAAGAAGATCCTTCTCGTTGGATTTGATTTCAAGGGGGAGCACTTCTTTGGGGACGGAAGGGTGAAAGGGAGCGAGGGTCATTTTGGTCTCGCCAAACACTGTAAGGACGACACACTTAAGAAGCTTGAACTCATGCGAGACGATGTAATCGAGCATTCTGGTGCGAAAATAATCCAGGTCGGAGAGACCGCAATCGACATTTTTGAGAATGTCTTAACCATAAAGGAGGCACTCGATGCCAACTGAAAAGAAAAAGAAAACTGTAAAGGCAAAGAAGGCGCCTGTTATCACTAAGGCGGACGTGTTGTCCGAGCTTATAACGGAGGTCCGAAAGACCAATTCGCCATTAGCCGACAAGTTCCAATCAAAATCTGACGCTGCTAAGTAATGCCAGATAAGCAAATCGTTACAGACGGATCACAGGATTCATACGACCTTGAAACTGCCAAGCAGTTTGATGAGGCGTTTGCCCTGTCTGACAACCGAGCGAGTAACGAGGAGCTAGCCGAACGAGCCAGCCGAGTTGTTCGAGGATGTCTTTCTCAGGCGGAAAACGATGTAAGGAAGCATCGAGATCGCTGGTATGCCATGGACAGATTATGGCGTCACGAGTCTCTGTCAGACAGGGCCGAGGAGTATGCCGTTCACATGGGTGGTCCGTTCAAGGCTGGAGAGGAGTATGCCGTTAAGATGAAGTCGTCTGTCTTTGGGCAGAGAGGGTTCATTGACGGCGAGGTGGAAAACGTGGAGGACGAAGAGAAGTCCGCGCTGTCCATTGCTTTGATTGAGGAGCAGATTAAGACCGAGGCGCGTATGCCACAGAATGCACTCGCTCACTTTCGTGAAGCCGCAATCTTTGGTAATCGTTTTGGCAAGGTGATTCCAAAGAAGGAGGTTCATGTGAGCCTTACCCGTGAGGTAACTGGTGTGACAATGCCAGACGGTTCAACGAGGTATGTCTTTGAGAAGCCCGAAGAGGAGCGATTGGCGTCTAATAAGCTTTCCATTCTCCCCGTATCTGTCTTTGACTTCCGCATTCCGGAGACGGCGGACAGCATAGAGGATGCAGGATGGTGTGGTGACTACTCGTTCCCTTCTCGCAGAGACATCGACGAACTAGTAGAGCGTGGAGACTATGACTCGGCACGAGTGAAGGAGTTGTTCGATTTAGTTGACAAGGATAAGGAAGCGAAGCTTGATTCAACTCCGTCAGGGTTTGACGCAGACAGTGTCTTTAGGAGCACACAGGGTGGCAAGGATTTGCTTGGGGCCAAGAAGGATAAGGGGCCACACATAGATCAGATTGCACGGTTCGAGTGGTGGGGGGACTTTGATATTGAGGGAACCGGAGAGGAACTTCCCTGCGTTATTACGATCCTCCTTCCCGCCAGTCAGAACCAGCCTGTCTTTAGCGAGGCCGTAGGCGGAACAGTTGTTCGGGTAACACGAAACCCATACCTACACCAGAAGAAGCCGTATCTAAATCATCCTGTTATCAAGAGAGAGGGTGAACTATACAGCCCCTCAATCCTAGAGATTGCAGGCAAGCACTCTCACTTTGAGGACGAGTTGGCGGCCCTTGGTTTAATGCAAGGTTACCTTGAAGCTTCTCCTGTCATGGAAGTCGGTGAGGCTTCCGGTGTTGACGAGCAAGATCTAGACGGACCACTTCCGGGTAAGGTTCTCTTCACAGAGCAACCCGGTCAGGTTGGGTTTATTACGCCCCCTGTAAGAAGTGGAAACGCTGTTCAGTTGGCGGAATACTTCTCTAAGAAGGCCACTGATGTAGTGGGAATGGGTCGCCCAGACAATGCCCCGAGAACTGCGGCGGCTGGAATCTTGACGGAAGCTCAAGAGATGGACCAAAGACTTGTGGGATACATTGATGCATATGAGAACCACTGGCTTGTTCCTCTCGCTGAGTTTGCCCACGCATACAACAAGCAGTACATGACATCCGAGAAGAAGGTGAAAACCTTAGGTGTTAAGGGAATGAGGGCCAACGATATCCGCACGGTTCGCCCAACAGATGTTTCAATCGACCTCCGCTTTGAGCCGGTTGTAGGGCGCAAGTTGGTACAGAAGGCTTTCCAGGTGCAGGGCTTGCAGAACTGGTTCGATAGGGCTATGCAAATGAACATGGTTGCGAAGCAGTCAGGTGAGCCCCCTATGTTTAATCTCTTTGAATTCGCCTCGCGGATATTCAAGGACGGCTTTGGCTTCACGGATATCTCATCCTTGATGACAGCGCCACAAGACCCAGAAAACATGAGGACTATCGAGGAGGAGCATAAGGCATTCTCCATGGGAGAGCGCCCAGCCGTTCAGAAGGGGGAGAAGACTTGGATGCACGTTCAGGGACATATCGCATTCCTTCGTTCCGGCCAAGCGGCTCAGTGGAGACAGGAGGACAAGCAAGCCTTTATCGATCATGTCTTCGATACCATCAAGCAGTTCGAGAAAGAGGTTGCTCAGGCAGTACCAGACACGGCGCAAATTGTTGGACAACTCTTTGAACAGCTCGGTGGTTTTGGGGAGCCAACGACTCCTGGTGGGATGAGTCAAAACCAAGGACAACAGGGAGGAAGAGGCGTCGCAATGCCTTCACAGAACGTGGGTAGTCCAAACTTCCGTAGACCAAATATGCCTATGGCGCAAGGCGCGTCTATGCAGGCCGCACCTAACATGGGAGCAATGTAATGAAGCTTTGGGAAAAAGAAAAGCGGGCTGAGCGGAAACAAATCAAGCGTTGGGATGAGCCAACCATTATTGGGCTCAAGGATCGCCCAGAGTGGAAGGAGTTAAAAAAAATGGTCCTTGCTAGAGCGTCTTCTAAGAAGATTAAGTTGTATAGTGAAGACCTCTCCCGGAGAGAATTTGAGTCTGGACGACTGATAGGCTGGCTAGCCTGTTGTGAGTTCATGCTTAATCTCCCGGATTCCCTTGAAACCCGAATGGAGAAATCCGATGGCAAAGAAAGTTAGTCGTAGTAAGTGGACAGATGATTCACTGAGCAAAGCTGCTGGTGAGGCTTCCCTTAAGAAGGGTGGCAGCATTGGCGGTAAGCGCGTTTTCGGTTCCAAAGCCCCGAGCTTTGACCGTTCTTCCGGTGGTCGTGTAAAAGGCCACAAGTAAAGGACGTACCGAGGGTTCGTCCCCCTCATTTCCCGACGTAACTGGAGCTCGTCAGCCAGAGAAATATGACCGAAGAAAATCAACCTACTCCGAAAGTTATCCCGCCACAGGGCGTGGGGGGTATCGACTCGTTGGCACAGCAAATCGCTGAGTCACGAGCGGAGGCTGTAAACCCTGCGGAGTCAGCACCCGTAGAAGCCCAGGCGGAAGGACAGGAATCGCACCCTGTAGAAGCACCTGAAGTTCAAGAACAAGCGCAAGAGCCGACTTCGCTGTCCGGCACTGAAACTCAGGAAGAACTCACAAACATGGGATATGGCTCCCAAAGCAGTGAACGCATCCGAAAACTGGCCAGAGAGCGCAATGAAGCGAAGGAGGCCCAGGAGAAAGCTATTCAGGAGAACGCCCAATGGCGTTCCTGGTATGAGCAAAATGCGGCACAGCAGCAGACGGGTCAGGTCCAGCAAGCTACCAACAACTTTGGCAATGAGCCGACCATGGAAGCCTTTAGCGAGGTGTTCCCTGAAGAGGGAACCATGGAGGAGCAGGAATCGTGGAAGATCCGCAAGGAGGCCCACAAGATTGCTCAGACGGAAACAATGAAAGCCATGAAGGCGGTAGCAAACCTAGTGGGGCCGATGTTCGCACAGAACGCCCAGACCGCAAGAGAATCAGATTGGAAGGGCTTAGGCCCAGAGCTTCAGCGGTTTGGAACTTCTCGTGAGGAATTGGAACCCCTCGTTGCCGAGATGCTTCGTCAGCAACCTACGCGAGATTTGCGTGGAACTGCTTACGACGCGATGGCGATGATTGGTGCGCTGAACCCTGACAGTCACACTGCTCCTCCGCCCGTTGCCACACCAGGTAGTGGAAGAACCGCACCAGCGGCGAAGCCACCTCCCCAGCAGACTCGTGCCGACATGGTCACAGGGCTACTGTCGAAGATGAAGACGCAGGGAACTGAGGGGCGCCATTCCGATTCCTTAAACACATTGGCGGAACTCTTTTCAGTGAACCGTCAACAGGCCAACTAGGAGGTAGGTCATGTCAATTATTGGCAACGAGAATATTCGTTATTCGGGAACACAGTCGCGTCAAATCAAGGAGTCCGTCCTTGATACGATTATCGACACCGCCCCGATGCAAACCCCGCTCATCGCTATGTGTAAGCGTGGGCGTTCACCCAAAGGCATCTTTCACGAATGGATGCTTGATTACTCGGGGGCTTACCCCACAACTTCCACGGATATTAACACTCGTGGTGAAGGCGATGATGCTGACCCAGCGGCCACATCAGAGCGACAAATGCTCAAGAACAACACCCATATCATTGGGCGTTCTTGGAGCGTAACCCACACCCAAGAAATTGTAGACAAGTACGGCGTTGCTTCTGAATTCGATTACCAAGCTGCTAAGCAAGCTCGGTTGTTGGTTCGGGAGGCTAACTGGGCTCTATTGAACTCTACGATTGCTGATGATGCTTCAAACGTCCCTAACACCACCGGCGGAACCAACCGCACGATGGCTGGGCTGTCACAGCTTCTTGATGTTCCTTCGGGAGTAGTGGCTAACGGTACCGTGCCTACTGGCGCAAAAGGTGCCAATAACACACAGGCTGGCGCTAACCTTGCGGCCACTGACATCACCGGTATCCAGAAAGAGACCTGGACCAATGGTGGCGTTGTAAGTGGATCTTTGCAAGCTTTAGCTAACGGCACGGAGAAGCAGCTCGTTTCCGAGTTGTTTGCTCCATCAAGCACAATCACAAGCCTCTACCGTCGTCAGTACGGAACCTCTGAGGCAAACGAGATCAATCTTCCGATTGACCTTGTTGTGACTGATTTCGGCGAACTCCATTTCCACTTGGATCAAGCCGTACCATCTGGACTCATCCACGCATTTGACCCCGAATTCTTCGAGATCAATGTGTTGCGTGACTTTGAAGTCATTGAACTAGCCAAGACTGGACCTTCCAAGCATGGAATGGTTGAAGTTGAATTGAGCTGTTCTTTGTTGGCTCCAAACACCGCATGGACCTTAAACGGCGTCGCCTAAGCGATTAGCATAACGGGAGGGGCCAGCACGCCTGGCTTCTCCCTCTTTACCTACCATGACAATACTCGCCTACGTCGGAGAATGCCCACATTGTGGGGCCACACACTGTTTCACAGAGAGCAGTGATTGGATTTGCAAGTCCTGTTCTGAAAACGTGAACCACCTGCCTGAAAAAGCAGAGGTACCTACGGTCTATGCTGTGCCTAGTGATAGGGACGGAATTTCAACTGGTATGCAAGTGGATGATCGCAAGAACACAGCAAAGATTGTGGACACTTGGACCAAGGAGGGTGGCTCCAAAGAAGTAGATGGAGCACGGATGGGGTCAAAAATCCCCTCGTCCATTTACCACTCGCGCTTAAGGGATGACCCCCATTACTGGAAAGACCCGAAGAACGTAGCCAAACACCGGAGATGGAACATTGGCCGATAGATCCACAGACCTTTTCTTTGAAGATAGCTTTAACAGGGCAGACAATACTGCGGTCGGAAACGGCTGGGCCACCAACGGAAACCTCCAGATTAAGGATAACGTGGTGCGCCAAACTGGTTCCGGCGGAAACGCCAATGCCCGCATGGGTCAGTCGATTGTAGGCGTTGCCCCAGGCATTGGAAACGAACTCCAGATTGGAGCCTTGTTTGCTATTACGGATGTTTCTGCCTCAAGGTATGCAACTATCCTTGTCGGGCCTGATTCAAACCTTATGTATGGGTATGGATTAAAGGTCAAGTATACCTCTGGCTCCGCGCTTGATTTAAAAATCATCAAGCAAGACAACGGAACCGACGCAGATCTTATTGCGGTCACCGGAATTGAGGCTGAAGCCGAAACTGATGGGGGCTCAGCCCTTAGCGTGTTCCAGCGCATAGCGTTTAGCGTTCGTCACGAGGAAGGAGCGACCATTCTTGAGGCTTACTTGAACGACGAGGAGCGGCCTCGTTTGACTTTTACAGACAGGAAGCATCCTGTCCACCAGCAACTTGATTACTTCGGGTTCCGCTTTGGCGACACGGTAACCAGTGAGGGCTATGTTTATCTTAAGCATATCGCCATCCAAGCACTGTCAGACAAGGGCGACGACTTCCAGTTTGTACCGGACTACTATACTTTTGGGAAACTTAAGTCCATTGTTAGGTCGAGAGCCCTTCGTGACTCAAACTCTCTTGTGGACGACGAGTTCTTTGGAGACCTTCTCAATGAGGCACAGCAAGAGGCAGCAGAGTTTGTTGGCCGTCCAAGTTGGCTTTCCGATGTTCACTCTTTTGTTCTTGCTAATGGGACAGAATCTTATGAGCTTCCAGGAGACACTGCATATGTAGACGATGTCGTATGGGATACTGGACAGCAGACACCTGTCCGCATTGTCCACGAGTCGGACTATCGTCGGACCGTAGGGAGCTCATCTTCGGGTCGCCCTTATGTTTTCCGAGTTGATGGGCGTGGCCCAGACGGTGGTCTTCTCCTTAAAGGGTATCCAAAAACTGATGCGGACAGAGCCTACGAGGTTCGTCGGTTCCGGTCTCCGAGCGTCATGCTTAACAACAATGACATCCCTGATGTTCCACAGTCCTTTGCTTACTCACTTATCTGGGGGGCTCTATTGGGATATTCAATGCGTGACAGTGACAGGACACATATTCAGGCTGCGGCTGCTCGTTGGGAGTCATCCTTACGCAGGATGCGCCACGCTGAGAGGAAGCTGATGCAGGGTTCTACCGGATTTATATTGACCTCTGGAGTTCGCAGGAGCAATCTTCTCGGCAACACAGCGGTTGAGTCTTCTCGTTATGGAAGCCGGAGGTTCTAATGCCTAGGTTTGTTCATCCACCAGAGCCTATCGCTCCACCATATTGGCGGGGCGCTTCAGACTTGGCGGGCGATGTTGGAGACCTTATCTATGGTTCTTACAACCGAAGCACAAATATATTTGTAAAGGACGGCACGGCTGTTGCGAAGCGACGTGGGTATACAAGAGCGTTCTACGAAAGGTTCTGGGGTAATGCCGATGTCACTTATGGAAGAGAAGCCGGAAGCAACTATCTCATCGTAGGTGATGGGGAAGGTGTCAAGGTTCTCTCTAGCCTTGTTCCGAAGCCAAACATTGGTAACGGATACGATGACCCCTCCTATCCCGTGGACAACTGGAACCGTTCGGATGTTGCAAACATTCAAGTAGATGACACAGGGTTTCATCCGTGGGAGGAGAGTGCGGGAACTCGCCTATCGGGCTTTACTGGGTTTGAGATTGTTAGTAATCAATTAAAGTTGGACGAGTCTGGCAATAAGGGGTCGCTAGACATTATGCTTCCTACGCCATCACCTGCATGGGTATTTGGCTTTGAGCTTGACCTGTCCAACCTTGGCGTTCCCACAGGGGTAACCAGTACAGACAGGCACAGGATTGGAATCACTATAGGCTTACCCCTTCGGTATCCATTGGACCCGAACGAGACAGAACTAAATGTAGAGTGGGGATCAAACGATGTTTACGGTGGACAGACAGTAGACGTGTTCCCTCATGCCGCACCAGATGAGTTTCCTTGGATGGGCGTAGGATTCCTGATGGAGCTTGGGAGAGACCCGGCAGTGTCTGCGGACAAGATAGGTCACATCCAACCCACGCTCCATGTGTTTAATAGCACTTTAAGAGAGGGTGATCGCCCAACGCACTCGCGTGTTGGAAACCTCACTCGTGTAATTGGAGAACCTGTTATAGGCGACACAGCAGACGAGTACCCTGGCTCAGCGGAAACGTATTACATAGAAGTTGGCAAGACACTTCTCACGGACAGCCAGGTTCGGTTCAGGGCAAAGGTGTGGCAGGGCTCCAAGGAAGGGGCTCCTTTTTCTGACCCTGTCATTGATATAGAGAAAATTGCGAGTCGAGTCGTTTCTGAGGATGGGCGCTATATCAATCTGATATCTCCAGATGGGAATTCTGGACATTTCGGTATTGCAAGTATTGTAGATGCAGATACTGCTGGTCATATGCTCCTCGACAATTTCATCGTTAAAACAGGATTCACAGGATAATGGCTACATCACCCACCTACACCTGGAACAGGAACAGTGCGACACAGGACGCTTCTCTCTCTGACTGGACAACCGGCTCTCTGGACGAGTGGACCAAATCGGGAACAGTAAATCAGATATCAAGTTCTGAAAGATACGGATCATCTGGTAGTTCGGCGCACCTAGAAGAGAGTTCGTCTTTATCACAAAAGATCCCCTTTGTCGAGACGGTTTCTACCACTTTATATGGGCGTAGGATGGCGGAGACAGAGAATCACCTCTTTGATTTTTACGCGAAGCCATTTACCGGTGTAAGTGGAAACCAAAGGGTTAAGGTTACGGTTCAGTTGCGAGATGATTCTGACGTCATTCAATATGACTATGACTGGTTCGCCAGACAATGGAGAGTCTATGACTCTGGTGTTGGGGCGAGAGAGTTCTATTTCAATATTAGTGCCAGTGTTGGCTGGACGCATTTCATTCTCCCTAAGGTTGTAGCGCCCTCTTCTGCGGGGACAGATGTGGCAGAGGACTGGGTGTGTGAGATTAAGATTGAAACGGACTCGGCGAGTGAGGTTTACCTTGACGAGATTCGTGTCTCTATATGGGCTTCCGATATAAAGGCTCACCGCCTTGGCCCGTATACCGTGCTCAATAATGGTCGGAACTATCCGGTTAAGTACGATTCACGTTCTGGGACAGTGTCCGAGCTGTCGATGAACCCTCCTTATGAGACTCCGAACAGTGGGCTCCCCTCTGAAAGCAGGCAAACCGGAACTGGAGACCTCACGGAGAACGGGTGGTATGGATGGGCTTATACATTCTTTAACGAAGACCTCCAGGAGGAGTCCGCCTTTCCGCTTGGGATTACATCGACCACGGGTTTGTTCCGATTAGATTCTGAACTCGCATCGGGTACCCCTGCGGAAGACCAAGTCACACTAGACTTCGCTGGCATTGAGATTCCCAACACGGAGAACGACCGGTCTGTAGACAACCCCGGTGTCAAGAAGATTCTTGTTTATCGAACTCTTGGGTACACAGACCTTGAGGACGCAAGCGGTGAGGATGCGGTGACTGACGCCCTCAACAATGGACTCGTGTACTACGAGGGAGAGGTGGACCTGTCTGCGGCGACAACCTTTGTTTCTACTGTTTCTGACGACAACCTTCCGGGCGTCATTGGGTTCATCAATAACACGGACATCTCAAGGAAGGTCTCTCCGGCGTATGACACATCCACAATTTACCGGAACAGAATGTTTATTGCTGGTGGCCCCGTGTTCTCGGAGGGTATGTGTAAACCAACAACCGACTCGCACTTTGTGCTCGGCTCGGCGCAAGGATCGGCCACGCACCCAACAAACTGGAACAGGAGCACAGAAAGAATGCTTCTTCAGATTGACGGGGAGAGCGGAACCTACCCTATCGAGAGGTATATTTACCCGAACGATTATGGCACAGCAAGCGTAGAGCAAATTTACTTGTCCTTCCCTTATGAGGGGGGGAACAGTGGTGCAAATGTGAAGTACAAAATCTTCCCTGTGAACTCTCAGGTTTATTACAGCGAAGAGGGCGATCCAACCAACTTCGCGGCTATGGGGTATTTCACCCTTGATGGCACAGAAGGTGAGCCCGTGACGGGTCTTGTGGGAGCAGGGTCTGACATGATGGCAATGACTCGCAATTCAACCTACTCGTTCTCATGGGACGTAAACCCGTATGACATCGGTTACGCGGCACCGCTTTCACAGTCGATTGGATGCACGGCTCCGGACTCACCTGTTGAAATCAGGGGCGCCGCATTCTGGTTATCTAACCAGGGCGTTGTGAAGCGTGACGAGCGTGGGGCTGTAGAGATTATCAGCAATACACTTCAGGATATGTTTACTGATCCAGAGGATGGCGATTATGTTGTCCGAGACCCTGTCACCCAGTTGTCTTCAGACGCAAGGGGCGTCCACTATGGACCTCGTCAACAGTATCTGCTAGCGGTGCGAACAAGAAACGCAAAGATTGGTTGCGATCTCGTGTTGGCATACAACTACTTCTTCGAGTCATGGGATATCTTCCGCTTAAAGTCTGAGCTATTAAATTGGACATGGGCCGTTGACGATGATGGCAACGACACCCTCTTGTTTATGGATGTCTACGGAAACCTTAACCAGTGGGACGTAGGCGAGGTAGACGGCGGAGGGGAGCAACCCTCTGGAGAATCCGTCATCATTGCTCAGTCTTCGGGAACAGTGGCATCAGCCACATCCACAACGGTTACCGCAAGCGGTACGCCTTGGGCTAGATTTAGTACGGGTTACTGGGAGGGTTCTGTGGTTCGCTTGGTCTCAGGTACAGGGGCTGGTCAAGAGAGATCCATTGAGAAGTCAGACACCAATACTCTGTTCTTGAATCAGGAGTGGGATGTTAATCCAGATACCACCACATCTTTTGAGATAGGTGGCATTGACTGTGAGTGGAATCTAAAGTTCTCCAACCTTGGGCTTCCAAGTCGTGTCAAGAGAATGAAGTTCATTTCGATTGAACACAAGGAGGAGTCTATCGGTGGAACCGCAGAGGTGCGGGTCTTCAAGGAGTTTTCAAAGGAAGATGAGTTCTCGTCACGGTCTCTTGCTGTTCCGACCTTTCACACGGCCACGGAGCCACGGAGCGTTGTCGGGTGTTCCGATGCCGCAGGATATAACCTTCGCATTCAGCTCAAAGCAGACGGCCCTCAGAAGCCCCTAGAGGTGCGAAACATTAACGCAGTAATGGAAAGCATGGAGAGCGATTGATGGCAGTACAGCGCGTTGGCACGGGTGTAGGGGGAAGGCTTGGTGGCCTCCCTAACCTGTACGCATTTCAGTACCAAGTCAGTGGCGGTTATGAGGGGGCAGGGTTTTATTCAAACGAGCGTTACTTTGGGGTTGTACCCCCTGTTGTTCAGGATGCGGTGCCGACGGCGATAGTTTGCTCTATTGTTTTTGACACAGCGGAAAGCGGGGCAGACGCTAGCAATTACACTCAGGTTGAGTTCCGAGTGGGAACAACCTCAACATATAAAATAATCGCTACGTTGAATACCACGTCGAATCCTGTAGCGGGGAAGCCTGTTCAGGCTACAATTTACAGGCATCTAGAGCCAGGAGAGGGGCTTTGGGTGTATGCTACACGGGTTGGTACGGGGAGCGTCAACCTCAATAGTGTGCAGTGCTCTTTCGCCATTGACTTTGCAGGGGAGAAAATCATTTGAGTTACGAACAAATTTTAGGACAACGACCATTTGTGCAGGGGGGTATTCAGGCTAACCCATATGCACAGATGTTCTCTAGCCTCGTTGGAGACATCGCAGGCTTTAGGCAAGAGCATGGAGGAAATGCTGGCGGAGGAAGCCCGATGTTCTCCGCTTCACTGCCTCATCAGCCCATAGCGCAGGGAGCCGCACAGCAGGCCGCGCCACAGACTGATCCCTACCTGAGCCTCGGATTCTCTGGTGGAGGCAACTCACAATTCCAGCGTCGGAAGGCGCCAGTTTCTACAGTAACGGAGAGTTATTATGGTTGAACGATTTTACAGACCAAAGGTGACAGATGAGCCAGCAGCACCGATTGGGCTCTTGAAGAATATGTTTGACCCTTCAATGTCGCTTGGCAGGGACATATCCGGTGGCGGGGTACCAGCTCCGATTAACATTGGAACTCAGTTGGATACCGGCGGAAAGTACGGACTAACCGCTTGGGATGATTTGTGGGGAGAGGGTGGAGAGATCACGGACATGGACGCACTGCTTAGGTCCATGAACTTTGGTTCTGTGATGCACTCTCCTGGAAAACGAGCCGGTGATGCGGGTCGGTCGGGCTTTTTGTATATGGGTGGCAACGACACACCAACAAATCCTTATGGGTACTCAGACCCTTTAACGGAGTGGCTTCATGGCCTTGGTTATCAGGGTGTTGAAGGTGGCTCCACTTGGTATGGGCGAGACAAAAGAGACATCGGAGGCAACTGGTACAACCCTGACTCTCTCTGGTTTTCTGGCGAGGGCATGGACCTGGAGAATGCTACACAAGACAGTCTTAACCAGTGGGCAATGGACACTTATGGTGTCCCCCTTAAGAATTTGGCGGCATACGGCCCCGACCAGCATGAGACCATGCAGTCTTGGTATCAAGACCCAACACAGTGGTGGAACCCCGAAATGAGAGGGCTTGATGTGACATCTATTCCAGGGTTTTCGGCGGAGGAGTCCGGCAATATGATGGAGGCTTTTCAATCATCCTATGACACCAACAGGGCCATGAAGGAACAGCGCATGGCCAATGCCATGATGCAACTACAGGGGCGAGGGATGATGGCTGACCCAAACATGGCTCGATCCGCAGAAGGAATGAGGCTCTTGGCTCAGGCGCCACAGGCCATGACATACGCACAGGGGATGCGGAGGATGGCCCCTAGTCAGTTAGGTTACGAGGGAATGATGGCCCTTGGCCTTGAACCATACCAAACAGCTAGAGCTCTAGGAAACTACTGGAACCAATATACATAACAATGTGGTGGGACAATCCTGAAAAATTTCAGCCGAAAGTCGAAAGGTTCTCGGATTACAAAGGCTATTTCCCTGGAGCAAACCTAGGGGACGATATTGCTACGCTTTACAACAAGGCGGCGATGGAGGAGATGTACGGGCGCAAGCTTGGCGTCGAGATGCAGAACGCTTATAGTCACGCAAACCAGTCTGCTCCAATGATGCAGGCGATGGGCGTTAAACCGCAGATGATGCAACAGCATCTTGGTACAGCCAACCAGATTATGGCTCCACAGTTTAAGCCATCGGGAATCGCTGAGACCTTTGGTGCCGAGAGGCTTGCTATGAAGCAGTCCGACCAGATGAATCGCCTGATGAGTGATATCAAGGAACACAACGCACCAGGCTTCTGGGACAAGTACGGGTCGATAATAATGAACGCCGCGCTTATGTTTATGGGTATGCCGCCCGCCGCTTCATCCGACCCGCTGGAGGGTCAATACCCCGGCGGTTCTATGAACCCCAATAGCGCAAAGTTTCTATTAGGAGAATAAAACAATGGCATTTGAAAAACTAATACCACAGATTGCACAGAATCCACAGGTGATGCTTCAGGCGGCGATTGCTGCCCAGCAGGCCGCAAACCAGCGCAAGCAGTTTGCTATCCAGAACTCTCAGAACATAGGCGATGCGCTTCTCAAGGCATGGCAAATGAAGAAGGCCGGAGACCAACAAGCTATCGAGAATCAGATGGCCGAGCGGAAGATGGGCTTTGAAGAGGACAAGTTCGGGAAGACCTTTGGCCTCCAAGAGAGGAAGTTTGAGGAGTTAGACCTTGAGCGCCTAGCGATGGAAGGTCGCTTGACTGATGCACAGATTGACCATATGGCTTCCCAGGACATCTTGAATGAAGTCCAAGCAGATCGCCTTAGGAAGTTAATGCCGAGTGAGGTTTCATTGTTAGGGTCCCAGGCGGAGGTTGCGGGGGTTGGTGCCGACTACGCACAGAAAAACGCAGAGACCGCGCTTAAGCAACAGAAGGCGCAGCTAGCAAGCCAACTTATGAAGAACGGGTTCGATGAGGCGACAGCCATATTCAGAGTAGAGGAGTTCTTCCGGGCCGGGGAGCGTAAAGATAAAGAGCTCGAGCTTGAGGAAGAGAAGGTTCGCCAGGGCGAAGAGCAGACTGAACAGGGCTGGGCGAAGATTGCACAGCAGGACTTGGTTATTGAAGATGATAAGGCGTACAAAGAAGGCATTCTTGAACTTAGGAAAGCAGAGTCTGCATACGCCACCGGCACACTCACCACGAAGACAAGGCAGGAGGGGAGAAAGCTTCTCATTGACTTGATGAACGGCTGGGACAATATAGCCTCCAAGCCGACCAAAGCGGGGAGTGGGAACTATTTTAGTTCGGAGGGCATGACGGACGACGAGGGCAAGAAGCACGCGAGGATGAAGTCAGACTATTACGCGCAGTCCCTGGCGGAATTCTCAGCAGGCACTAAAACCATTGATCAGATTATAGCCGGAGCCCCGCTTTGGACTCCTCCGAAAAAAGCCGTAGATGACCCCGGAGGTGGCGGAGGTGGAGCCGGAGATGAGCTCACAGCTGAGCAGAGAAGAGACGCAGAAGAAGACGAATCGCTTGGTATCACCAATAACTGATGAGGCCCATTCAGCGTCCATGGTCTGAGGAGGAGCCCATAGAGGTTCCTAAGGTAACGCCTGTCAAAGTCGCCGCCCCTGTAGTCGAAGACCCTGAGCCGGAAGAGCCGACCCCCCCTGTAGTCGAGCAAGACCCTGTAGTCGAGCAAGACCCTGTGCGTACGTTCTCGGACGTGGAAGGGATGGTCCTTACTGGAGAGGCCAACGTAGGTGTTGCCCAGATTCTTAAGGGGCTTCATAATGAGGCGGCCAGGAACTTCTATTTCAGAGACTTGCCCTCTCTTGTGGACGACGAAACAGAACTAAAGCTGGCAAAGAAGGCGTACAAGTACATTGTTTCCCGTGAAGGCACTCCGGAGAAGTTCAGAGAGGTTTTGCTGGAGAACGGAAGGACACAGGAGCAGGTGGACAAGTCACTGGGCCACCTTCAGGTGTTCAGGAAAAGGCAGGAGAGTTTGTCCGCTATGGCAAATTCGATGTCCATAGAGTCCAGGAGTCAAGCTCTTCAGGATATTGTCGAGAAGTATCCTGGCAATACGGATATGTTGAGGCAAGCCGGAGAGTACGCACACGCGGCAGGGGACAGGGTTTCAGCAGAAATTGCGTTTAACGCCGCAGACCAGCAGGATCAAGTGAAGGCTGCACGGGCCTTTGCCGGTGCGACTCGTCAAATTCAAGCAATGGGTCCGGGGCTCATCAAGATAGCGGAAGACATCGACTTTTCCGATGCGAGCGGCTATGACTTCATGGCCTCATTATTAAAGAAAGTGTATAAATTATCCGAGGGTAAAACAAGGGTGCTTCCCGAGTTCAAAACCTTCGATCAATGGAAGAGAGAGGTTAAGGGCGGAGCCATTTCGGTTTCCAAGAAAGCACTCAAAAGAAAAGAGGGTTTTGTTGAAATCCTCAAGGAGGCAGGCAGGTGGCTTGAGGAGGATTATGAAAAGAAGCGGCTGAGTGGTGAGGTTGGTTATCAGTCAAAAGGTGGAAAGTTGTCTGCCGAAGCCATAGGCGGAGTGATGAAAGCAGTGTCCGCCTATTACGAGAAGTTCCCGGACAAGGTTCCCGACTACAGCAATCTAATGGAACACTTCAAGGAAGCTCAAGTAGCCCTCTTGGAAAGAGATGCCAGCGCATGGAAACGGCACGCGCAAGAAGGGGTGATGAGCCTAGCTGAATACGCAGGGGCTGTCCTTGGTTTCGGATCAAGGGCGGTCGGTGGTTTCCTTGAAGGTGGTGAGCAGTTCAGACCCGCTATGTTTGCTTTTGCGGACGGAAAGGTGTTTGATAACTGGTCCGGCGCTTTCCTTTACTCCAGGGAGTTGCTTGAAAAGGGTGGGGTTGACCGCGAAGACCCACGACTTCAGCGTGCACAAAGAAATTACAGAATAAACTCTGGCTCAACGTGGGGGCCAGCAATGGGGCGGGATTTAAGGGCAGACTTCGCAGATAAAATGCTCGTAAGATCGGGTTCTCCACTACATGAGGAGGATGCTATTTACGCTAAGCCGACCGTCATTGTCGGAAAGACACAGGAAGAGAAGGGTATATGGGAAAGGCTTGGCGACGCAGGAGAGGGTGTGTTTGACACATCAAGAGACTTCTCAATGGATGTCCTCTTGTCAAACTGGAGAGCTGGAAGCTATGAGTCGGGCATAACAACTCTTGGCTTTAATGCCTTTATGTTTGATGTCCTTCTTGATCCACTCAACGCAGTCGGGACACTAGGCAAGGGCTTGGTTAGGGCATCGGATAAGGCTCTCAGAGCGACTGTACAAGGAACGTCTACTGCGAAGAAGCTTATCACATCCTTAGACGATATACTTAAGCCTAAGCCTAAGCCTAAGGGCAAGGCCGATGATCTCTTGGGGCATATTCCTAGACCTAAACTTACCGAGAAGAGAAGCATTAAGTTTGTTAACGGGAAGCGTATGAGTGGGCCATGGATTGTGTTCACGGACATGGTCCGGAAGATGACTGGGTCGGAGGAGTTTGCTATTGACATCGTAAGTCGAATCGCAGGAGACCCTAACATTACAAGGAAACAGCTTCGTGAAGTCCTAAGGGGCAAGCTCTCGGCGATCGGGCGGCAACTCGGTGGAAACATGAAAGTTCCGGAGGAGTTCATTAATAAGGTTGCGCCCAGGGGATTTGAGGGGCTAAGCCCGAAGAAGGTGGGTGCAAGAATTACAGATGCCAAGCGACTCTGGGCGAAGAGTGTTATTGACGAGGTTCTCCCAGAGGTGGCAAGAATTACAGATGCCCTTCCAGGCGTCCACCGATCAGTTGGCCTCGGAAAAAGAGGCTTGCCGTTCTGGAACAGGACTGTCCACACCTTGGACGACATTACCTCTATGGGTCTTCATCAGAGGGCAAGGGGTTTATTTTTCGCTGGCAAGGGGATCGAGTTCACTGTCAAAGGGCCATGGACGGAGTCGGTAACTAAGGCCGTTTCGGAGGCGAAGGGGATGGCCGCCTTATTCTCCAGTAATGTTCCCGGCTTAACCAAAAGTCTTACTAAGGCGATGGACGGTCTGAACTACATGAGGTCCATTGTTTCCTTTGACCGCGTTACAGCGCAAATGGGGGGAGCTCTTAAGACCATCAAGGTTCCATATCAACTGAAGAAGATTTTTGAGCAGCATTACCGGCGCAGGATTGCGGCTGACTCCCAAGAGATTCCTGTTTATGTAGGGCGCCTTCTTCAGGTTGAGTATCTGGATGATGCGGGGAAGACAGCCTATCGAATCATGACCGAGGAAGAGGACAATCTCTTCCTGCACTTCATTGAATCTGGCGGAGAGACGGCGGGGGAGATGGCTGAGTATGTGGTGAGAAACTGGGGAGTACTCAAAGGAAAGTACGTCACAGACACGGGGTTTGTTGAGGGCGCAAAGGCAACACTCAAAGAGGAGGCGGCGGTCAGGAGAATCGCAGATGATGTGTTTAAAAATGTCGTCAATGTAAAGAAAGAGATGGATCAATCTTGGAAGGATAGCGTAGGCCGAGGTCTTGCTACAGACGCAGAGCACATCGAGAATTATGCGCTTCATATGTACACAACCCCTCTTGGCAAGAAGCTAAAGGGGGTCACAATAGCAGATGAAGCCACCGCTCGGATTGAGGGGAAAAGACTTCGCGGGACAGGGGTAGATTCCGGAAAGTCTATGAAGTCCCGCATTGGGCCGGAAACGATTATTGAAGCCAAAAGGCTTGGCTGGGGTCCAGTTGAGTCTGCCGCTATGAACCTTTTGTTTACCTTTAGTAGTCGAAGAACGATACTGGCTCGTGAGTCTTTCAAGGAGATTGTAGCCGACACCTTTGGAGAGGTTGGTGTTCGGGGTAGAGAAGCATTGACGAGGATGCTCGACGGAGAAGATTCTGCACTTCGGATGTTCGACGGAGAAGATTCTGCACGTCGGGCTCCTGAGCGTTTGGATTTTGAGTCAAGACTGTATGACGCCGCCTTAGAAAGGTTGTCCTATATAGATGCCGTGAAGGGTCTAAAGGAACAGGCTAAAGCGGTAAAGGAGTCAAGAGTTAACTGGCAAAAGATAAAGGATATCCTCGGGGCCAGTACCGGTGAGTTGTCGGGTCGCTATGGCTTGTCTGAAAAGATGCTTCATTCTACTCGCTTTTTGAATGCAGCCGCAAGGAAGATTGGCAACTCTTCTCTCGACAAGATGCTCCATCCAGTTCTTCGACGCCATCTACAGAAGCAAGCCAAAGCCCTCATTAAGGCGAGGAAGGAGGTTCGCGCACTGTCCAAGAAGCTTGGGCCACTGATTCCGAGAGAGGCGGATCTAGCCTCCATGAGTAGCAGGCAACTAGAAGAATTCGTAGAGAAGATTGCCAAGTACAGCGACCATGAGATTGATGTGGCCATTGCAATAGAACTTCACGGGGCAAAAATTGTTGGCTTAGAAGACAACATCTTCTGGTTCGGGCGTGAGGTTAAAGAGTCAAACAAAGCGATATCATCTCTGAGGTCAGAGATTAAAAAGATAGATCGGCGCATCGCAACGGTGGCGGGGATTACCAGCAAGCTAGAGAGAAAGACGGATGCGGCACTTGTGCGTAACTACAAGAAGTATGCCGACGAACTTAGTGGCCTGACCGAGAAGCAGAAGTCACTTAAGGAGGCATTGAAAGAACACCGCAAGCTAAATGCTGAGTCTCACGAGACCCTTATTGCGGACAAGGCTGAGCTTAAGAAGTTTAAAGCTATGCGCCAAGCCGCAATCAAGGATGCCAAAGCCGCAAGGAAGGGGCCAGCGAAAGAAACCACGGCCTCTCGAAGGGGACTGTCTGGTGTGGAAAGGAGAAGGGAGCTCCTCATTGGAAGAATCATTGATGCCAAGGGCAAGGTTGATATTGCAAAGGCTAATGTTTCCCAGATTACAGGGTCACCGACTTGGCGGATAATGGAAGACTACCTCGCTGGACACACAAAGGCCATGGCCCGAGAGGAGTACGCCCTTCGAGAGGCCATTACGGGCGTTGAGGTTCGGTTCGGGAGCGAGTCAGCCAGCGCGTACCGTCGCCAGATTGATAGGTTCCTGCGAAAGGAGGTTCGTCCTGCTCAGAAGAGGGTTCCAGCCGGACGAGACAAGAAGATACTCAACGCCTGGAACAGTGTTCACAGAGGGAAACAGGAACCCATAACTGAGGTCACAGAAGTGCACCGCCGTTGGTGGAACAGAGAGACAGGGAGGAAGGGATTTTCGGCAAGCAACCCTATCTTCTCAAAGAGGCATACAGCCGAAGAGATTGATGCCTATAAGGGGCTGGACACACTTGCGAGGGAACTCGGCATGGGTTCTCAAGACATATCCATCCTGTTATGGGAAGTCTTCGGCGTTGTTCGTATGACCGATGTACCTGTAAAAGAACTCCAAGCTCTCATTGTTAATGGTCAAAGCAAACTAAAGAACTTCCTTCCAATGCTTGTAGAAAGAGAGGGCGCAAAGGTTCTCTTCTCTGACCCAGCAAAGGGGATGTTCAAGGGCAGGGAGACGACGCGGTTCATGGAGCCAGGAGCGGAAAGGGCATACCCTGGTGGTGTTGAAAAGGCGTGGGAGGCAGCCAAAGACGGCGGCATTCTTGAGGACCACGTTGTCCGAGCGGTTGAGGAATCTGGCGGAACCGCAATGGGCGATCGTCTTATGAATATGTACATCCCAGCAGAGATTGGGGTTGCGATGAAGACAATGCTCAACGAGGCGATTAACCCAGACGTTGCCATGACAGCCTTGTTTAAATTTGGTGTCATTTCAAACTGCATGAATCGTTCCAATATGTTTTTCAAGGCGGTGGTTACATCTGGTAAGGCCGACTTCTCTTTTCATAGGAGAAACTGGCTTGATGGCTGGAAGGGTATGGTTCAAACACAGACATGGGCGGCTTTTAATCCAGAGTTCCGCAGGGAAGTTAGGGATTTCTTTGATGGCACGGCTCCACTAATGACCCCGGATGGCCCCATTTGGCACAAGGATTTTGAAGAGGAGATTAGACAAGGTCTGTTCACATCCTTTGCGTCTAAGTTTGACATCGACGAAGACCTTGCTAGGTCTATCGCAAGAGGCTTGGAAGACGGGTCAAGGAAGGAGGCACTTCGGAAACGCTTGGCGTCAGAGGCGAAAACGGGTTCCATGAAAACGGGCGTGGCTCTTTCAAAAGGGGCTTTTGGAGGTGCAGCCGCAGGCGCAGCGGCTGGCGGCGCAGGAGCTGGGGCGGGGATGGCGTTCATGGGGGCGACCTCTGGGTACTCACTAGGTATGGCCCTTGAGTCTGCGCTAAGGGGTTGGACGCCCGGAGCGCGTGGCAGGATGTCAACAACAATGGAGAAGATTACCCCTACTGGTCCGGTTGCAGCAGAGGCTCTGGAGAATGACTTCCGTGCTTATTACTTCGCCACCAAGATAAAGGGTGGGGCCGGAGTAATGGAAGCCCTTGACGATGTCAACAAAGTCTGGCGTGACTACTCAAACATCACGCCCATAGAGCGTGGAGTTGTCAGGAACTTGCCTATTTTGTTTTACAACTTCACGAAGCAGAACACAATAGCGCAAATGGCTCGGTTTCTAGACAACCCCGCCTACGGAGCACAGTGGATGAAGGCGCTCAAGGCCATGGGTGACGATCTGCCTGAAGAGAACAAGCCTCAGTGGATGAATGCGTTCAACAGCTTTGGGCTAGGCTCTAAGGCGTGGTATATGTCTGATGAATTTGCGGCGCCCTTAGAATTCTTTGAGCCATTAAACCAACTATTACACGGAAACTTAGGCAAGGGTTTCGAGGGCATGGCGAGGTCTGCTCCACCTGCAATGAGGGCTGTGGTTGAAGTTATTGGGGAGGCTAAGCCCTTCAAGTTTTACGGCTCAGTTGCCCGTAAATACTTTGACAGATGGGGGCCAAGTGAGGGGAACATTAAGGCTACACAGAATGAGCTAGGGGAAGCGAAGCTTGAGATATCTGGCGGCATGGCGATTGCCTTGCACCTGCTTGGCTTGGAGACGGCGGCGAAGGTGGCGATGAGGCCGCTGGAAAGAGTCCATGAGGGTCATCCGTTCTGGGCTGTCCTTGAATGGATAACCGGCGTGAAAGGATACGACAAGCAGAGACCGTTGGATAGCTTCCTCGGAGGTGGAGCAAAAGAGATCAACCATAAAGTAGCCGATGCCATGGAGGGACTCTCCATGAGCCCTGGCTTTGGGACATTTATAAGGGAGGTTGCGCGTGACCCCGAACATTACGACCTCCTCGTAAGCCTCGTGAGTGGGTTTAATGGTAAGTACTGGTCCTCATTCCTTACTCAAGTAAGAAGTGCATTAAAAGAGATTCGGGCTGAGAGCAGTAAGCCAGGAATAGAAAGATTACCCCTGTTAACAGAAGAAAAATGAGCAGAGACGAACACATGGAGAAACGAATTAACACTATCCTTTGGGGACTTGTGATGGCTGGAATCCTTTGGATTGTAAGAACCCAAGTAGATACAGGTGAGCGAGTTGCCGTTTTGTCTACACAGGTTCATGGTCTATCGAGTGATGTTCAAGAAATTAAAGGCGACATGAGGGAGATGCGCCGAGGCCAGAGTGGTGAATAAAGAAGACCTGTTTGAATTCATGGACAGCCACCTTATGGAGGGTGTCTTTCTTGCACTGTTTACTCTGTATGTATTCTTATCGCTATGAAAATTGATGAAAAAAGAAAAGCTTTCTCGCTCTGCGCTATTGGTCTTCTTGGTGCCTTGGTTCTTACTTGCTCTTGCGGGATTATGCAGGGGGTTGTGGACTTTGTTTCTCCAGCATCGCCGGAGGTGACCGACCCAAAGCCCCTTCCGGTTGGGACAGAAGACCTATACCGGTTCGGGTGGCTGAGCATTCTTCTAGTTCTGTTCTTTCCGAAAGTGAGGGAACCACTAGTGAACCTTTGGACAGCGATCTTCAGGGCTCTTGCAATCCCCTTTGTCTTCATCAGGGACTGGTACGACCGGCGGTCTGGGCGCTAGGTATTTTCCTCTTGGTATTTTTGGTTGCGAGGTGTAAAAAGAAACTATGACAGATGCTCTTCTTGGGGCCGCAATTCTCGGAGGTTTGGCAACATCAATCCTTCTGGCTTTTCATACCGTCCAAAAGCTCCGCCTGAACCGGTATCTCAAGGAGGCACTTGCCAATACAAAAGAGGCAGAGGAGAAGGAGCGTAGGCTCCGTTTCTTTGACACAACTTGCTGGATGTGCGGAATGGAGTGCATCGCCAGCGTTTCTGTGAATGAGGGCAACGACATTCCTCGGGCAATATCCTGCCCTGAGTGTGATATGCTAATGATGGAGATTTGTACGGAGGTTGTGCCTCCGCCAATGGAGCTCTTAGGGGAGAATAAAGATGGCAAGGAGGATTAGTAGACAACTACCGCAGTGGGCAAGAAGGCTCCCACAACCAGACCTGTACGAGCAGGCTGTTGATCCTCGTTTGCACGGAGATATGAATCTCCATCAGTTGTTTGGTCCATGGCAGGGTATGCCGTGGCTAGGCTCCAGCCTCTATGACCCATCCATGTGGGGATCAGGACGCCCGCCATTCTTTGACGACGAGAAGGGTGGGGAAGATGGGGGAGATGGAATTACCGGACCACCTCCAGATGATGAAGGCGAGGGCGAGGGCGAGGGTGAAGACAATCGTCGAGAGTCTCCGCCACCACCTGAGGTTCCGATAATAGGGGGAGGATATAGGCCACCAGAAGGGTTGCCGTGGGGGCCGGAGAAAAAGAAAAAGAAAAAGAAAAAGAAAAAGAAAAAGAAAAAGACCCTGGGTGGGGGGAAGTTCAGTGGCATACCTCCTGAAGTTCAACCAGGCTTTCCAGTCTTTCCTCTTGTTCCACCACCGGTGCCACCGTATTCAGAGTATCCAACTCCTGTTTTGCCTCCCGCATACACCGGGCCAGCCCAACCGAGCAAGCCGACTCCACCAACGTGGTTGCCCCCACATCTCCAACCAACGAGCCCCCGTCCTGGGGTCAGCCCTTCCGCGCCGTCGGGGCCAACCCCCACCGTCCCCTATATTCCGCACTTTCCTTATATTCCACCGCCCTCGGCGTTCACGCCTAGAGATCCTTCGACCCCGACACCTCCACCCCCATCCCCGGGACATGGTGGTGGCTACACAGGTGGGATGGTTAATGAGAATAGGCCGCCACCTCCACCGCCATGGACAGTCATAGAGAATGTACCGCCTCCAGCATGGGGGCCACCTGGACCTGGAAGCAAGGGGGGACTACCTCCTTGGGCTGACTTGAATGTCAGTCAGTGGAGGAACCCTGGAGTAGGCATGGGTGGACCACCTGAAGGCAGGATAGGTGGTGGTGGTGGACATGGCGAGGGCTACACGGGTGGGATGGTTAATGAAGGTACGGCGCCTCCGCCTCCCAACCCTGGCATCACAATCAATCAGGTCGGCGATGCCTTTGGTGGACCTGGCCCAGTAGACAAGCCAAATAGCAATGAAGGGGACATCGTCAAGTTCTGGGTAACCCATGCTGGTCAACTAGCAGGCAATCAGACGAGTGGCGAAGAGCTGCCTATGAACCCACTCACTGGCGGGCTAGGCATGGGCCTCCCCCTAACACCCTTCTCGGCGACGCTCCCGCCCCCTCCACTTCCTGGCATGACAATCCCAGGCTACGGAGTTCGTGGCGTAGGGGCGTCCCCAGGTAGCCCTAGTGGAACACCTACGGTATCTCAGTCTCCAGCCCGTGGTGGTGGAGTTGGAGTGCCAAGCTCTATGCCAGGATTTGGTGGTGGGGTTGGCGGTGTCCGCAGGTTGGGTGGTATGAGTCAAAGCTCAATCGCTTCACCTCGCCCACGATAGGTCAATACTGAACTATCTTGATAATATTCTTGTAGAGCCTGAGGAATCCCTTCCCACTACAGGTAAAGCAGTTCACGAGATCACCCTTTGGGGTCTTCTTCTTTCTGTCGCCGTTGCACTTTGGGCAGAGTTTCAGGTATGATTTCTTGTATACAGACAAAGACTTCTCCAGGTTTTGAGGGATGCCCTCTGGTTATTTGCAGGTGATCTATCTGGCCGTCATCGACGAACAGCTCGGCGTGCTCCATAGCATCTAACAGGCTTTTGAATAGATTGTCAAGGTCTCTTTTCCTGCGATCAGGAGGATACGCCGTAACGCGAACATCCAGTCTGCCGGCTAAGCGGGGAGGGGAAGACCCCCACTCAGCCTTGACTTGTTCGATTACGGCGCTCCTGTATTGGCGACCCTTCTTGCTTATAATATTCCGCCCCCTGATAGAACGGTAATAAGAATTCACAGAAGGTGGGAATGGCAATGTAATATCTAGGTATCCTAGTTCAGGGGAAGACATGGAAGCACCACATTTTGTAGAAGTTTTAGGGATAATGGTCCCAGTTCATTTGAAGAACTATGGCCCAGAAGATTACACGTTCGGGGAATGGGATTCATGTGAATTGTCAATAACATTAAATCCAACTATCCCTCCAGAGCACCAGAAGGTGACGCTCTTGCATGAGTTGATTCACGGTGTTGACGATATGCTCGACCTTGGGCTGTCCCACAAGACTGTGTATTGCCTGTCTCAGGCTATGTTGACAATCATCAGGCATAATCCTGGTCTGGTCAAATGGGTTGAAGACCCTACGCAAGCCAAGCCTGTGCGCGAATCCGCTGTGGAACCCGAGTCCCCTCGTCCGTCAGAAAAATCTGATTGTCAGCAATAAGTCCGTGCTCCTCGTCGAAGAAGGAGAGGCGCTGGCATGGGAATCCAGCAGCAGCCAACTGGGCCTGAGCAAAAACATTGTCGCTCTCAGTGGTTCCGTTGCAGAGGAAAGTCCTGTGATTCAGGACAGCCGATGCGTATGTATGGAAGTGTCCAAACCAAAGGTAGTCCCAAGGGTCGGGGATGCTATCAATCCAACCCCACGCTTTCTTTGCTGTCCCATACCACGGGAAGCCTGCGAATCCACCAGTGATCTGGTCTCCATGGACCATGAGGTTACCCCAGTCAAAGACTCTATCAACATAGAAGAAGGAGGGGGCGATTTTTACATCCAGTCTCTTGGAGATAGGCGTAGGGTTGTCATCTGTCCCGACCAGCATGAGCTTCATGACCTCATAGCAGACGGTGTCCCAGTTTGTTTTAGGGTGAGACCTTGTTCCTTTTGGTCCGTTCCTTCCGTGGTTACCGGCGACACATACCACCTTGACTTTGCGAAACTCTGCAGCCAGGGTCAGTATGCATCGAGTGATTGACGCCGGGGCATTCTTGACCGCCTGTTCAAAGACACTGGAGTCAATGAGGTGCGCCTGGTGAGGGAAGATGTCTTCCCCCTCAATCATGTCTCCACCTAAGTAAATCCGAATCTCGTCAATCTTAGATCCATTCCTCCTTACGCGAGTGAGATTGATAGCCTTCCTTGCAAGAAGCTGAAGCCTTCTGTCTGCGACATCTGTGTCATAGGTGGCTGTTGTCTTCCCAATCTGTGTGTCCGAGATGTGGAGGATGGCAATCTCACGCTGACCCTTGCCCATGTTTTTGGCATAGGGAGCCTTCGGGAACTTCATGTCCGCCGGTGTCTCCCAAGCATCCTTAACCGCCTCGACAATCATGCCCTCACCGGCCCTAAGTTTGTCTAGTTTTCTCCTGAGCTTGGCGTTCTCCCCTTGAAGGATCTTCACGTCCATTGGTATTTCAGGCTCGTCCTGTACGGCTTTGGCGCTCTCAACAATATCGCTTTTCTTCTTGGCCACTATCGCCTCCAAGCTTTGAAGAGGTCAGGGCGACAGACCTCAAGGTGACGGCGTAAGGTGGTGTTCTGATAAGGATACTCAAAATTATCTCTGAGCTGGCGATGCAACCAACTCATAGAAGCCTTTGACTCCCCCTTAGAAACGAGATGCGAAACCTCTTCGACCACTTCATGAAACTCGGCGGGCATATCACAGGTCACGCAAGTCTTGGCCCTTGGTGCGTATGTTTTTGCCTCACTAAGCACTGCTTTAAGTAAGTCCTTTTTCCCCATGCCTTTATGCTACACTAAAAGGACTTCATATTGGTATTCATTTTCATTCTTTCCCCTCCATTGCTTGGTAAGACTTCCAAGGAAACGGGGCCGAACAGAGGATGTGTGCATTGACACCAGTGCGTTTGCTTGCATGGGCGAGTAATGCTATCCCTGTCCGACCCCTATCTTTAATTCTGTGTTTCATGGGGTGGGGTTGGTGAAGTCAATCATGGATTGGGTCAGGTCGATGCGATGGTTCACCTCTCTCAAGGCTCCATCCATAAGGAAATTCTCCTGTGTCCATTTCTGTGTACAGTCAATCCGATGGTTCAGCTCCTTAATTTCCTCGTCCATTTTGGCACGGCATTGGGTTAGTTCTTTCTTGAGCAGGTGGAGTTCCTCTATCTCCTTGCTCATCTCGGACTTCGGTTTACCCCCAAAGATTACGATGGCACTTGGAAAGGGGGCTGGGGCTGGGTTGTCTTGACTGTTTGAGTCAATAAACTTTATCCTACCACGCAGGAATACAATTTCCCCTTTCATCACGTAATCATGCCAGTAGGAAGTGTCCGTCCTTGATGGGATGAGACAGACAACCGTCGCCCCCCTCTGGGACTCCTCCCAGGCCTTCTTTATCCAAGCAGATATTGCGCGTCCGTAGGGTGGATTCATCCAACAAACATCCCCTGACCAGTCCTGCTTCAGACCATCTTCCTCTTCTGAAAAGTATCGATCGCACTTGTGATTGTCCTTGTGGGCGCAAACATCAAGAGTGAATCCAAATTTCTCGTCCCATTCCCTGAAAAGCGCGACAGGCGTTCCCCAGTCATGCTTGGCTGAGGAGTAATGGACACCCATATTATTTGACATTCTTCTTCCTCCATTGCCAGTTATGTTTCCGCTCCTTCGCTTCCATGTAAAGCCTGAGCCTCCTTGGTGAACAGCACACACACCACCATTTTGTACGGTAGTATCCGAGCGCCACCCTCTCACACTTATGACAGGTGTAGTTCAAAACAAAGCCTCCCGCTTAATGGGTGGCTTGACGCGAAACGACTTCCACCTCTTGCCCGTGTCGGGGTCGGTCACCCACTTCTCTTCCAAGTCGTACCCCAACTCTTTGATATCGGCGATCCTTGCGCCTAGACGAAATGCGCCAGCGTACTTCAATGCATCAATCGGACTTACCCAGTCCTTCTTTAGCATCTTTAATATCGAATCAACTTGACTCATCATCTACCTCCACAGTAGGGAAGACCCATTCAGGGTCAGCCCATGCTTCATAGTCAACAGAGAGCACCTTGATTATTTCCTCATTGTCTTGCTCGAATCCATCACACTCTAGCCACGCTTCCCTGATTGCGTCAGGGGAAGGGGTGCTGACGATCATGAACTCCTCTAGACTATCAATGTAATCCAGTAACATCTGTGTTGTGCTGTCACCGAAGCCTGTTCCGGCCTCGGTCAACAGTCGTTCAATTATTTCCGGCCTGTTAATTCCGGATGGCGGGGCGAACACTGTAACTTCTTGTTTCATTTATTTTCTCCAGTTATTGTTGTGAGGATTTCCTCGGGTGAGTACCCAGAAAACATCGCCTTCTTTGCCCCACTTACCCACACTAGCGATGAGCCTGGTGCATGGTCATGAGGCAGGACGGTTGTGATGTGGTCTAGGTTCAGGACACGCCCTTCAATGTAAAGGAACTCTGTCCCATGGCTTGAAGCCTCCTTGTAAATATCAGGAGCCTTTTTCTTTCTTGGCATTATCCTCAGCCTCCTGTAGTACACGGCAGTCTGACTCAAGTTGGTCAATGTATGCCTTAATTTTGGGAAGCTCTCGTTGAATCTTCTGGACAGCCAACTTGGGGTCGGACTTTCCATTAAGAAGATTGCGGATTAAGAGCATGAGATTCTCGACGCTTGGCTTATTCTCCAAATTAGTTCTCCATATATCGGTCGCCCAACTGTTCGTTGGACTCCTTGGTTATGCTTCTTCGGCCAACGCAAACATCACAAAGATCTCTTGGTTGACCAGTGTTACCCCTGCCTGTGCCTTCACACTCAGGGCATTTCTCTCTACAGTCCGTGCACACTACGGTGCTTTGATACCCACCGCTTACCCCTGGGACAATGCCGGTGTCCTCGCAACGCACACAACTGTAATCTCTTTTCTTGAACCACCCCATTAGAAAGGGATGTCGTCGTCGTCTAAGGGGTCAGGCATTACGGGTGGCTCACCCGCCTTCCTCTTTGTTAGCATCACGGTTTCCCGTAAGTTTCCGTCGCTAGCAACAGAGGTTTGATACTCGCCCCCCTCATCAAGTTGTTTGATTAGGGTTCGCAGCTTGCCAAGCGTGGCTCTCCCCCACTTGCCTACTTCCCCCTCCTTATTCATCTTGTGAGCAAGGGCGGAGAAGTCAGCGACTGGTGCGGCAACCCACCCGTTCTTGCCACTGAACTTGGAGCAGTCATGAAGTATATCGTTCTCAAAGACATTGCGTTCTAGCCCTGTCATTTCAGATATAGCCCCCATCAATCCGCCCCAACTTTCAACAAGTTCGCTTGGGTCGATCCCTTGCGTTACCTGGTGTGGGTTTGCTGGTGCCGCCGTTGCCACTGGCTGTGCTACCTGTACTTGGGACGAGGCTGAACCCTCAGGCTCAAACTCATCCGCCCCGTAAACCTTCGCCTGAATCTCAGGGTCTAGTACAAGACCAAGGATGGTTCGCACCCTCCATCTTTTCTCTGCCATAGCAACAGGATGGCTTCCCTCGACGGCCTTGCCCATTGGGTTGCCCTCGCCTGTTGTCCAGTGTCTCTTGTCACCAAGCCTTCCATGTCCATGCACTACCACCCTATTGCCTGCCGTCTGAATAGTCGGGGTGTCTAGCTCAATGCCACACTTCCGTTGAATCTTTAGGGCTCCGGTCTGGGTGATACAGCACTTACCATGGTTGTCATAGTAGTCTGAGTATTTGCCCTCCATGAGGGCGCAGTCATCAATTAGTTTCTTTAGTATTGGGTCCATTTATCTACAATCTGTTTTGCACCACTCAAAGAAGGAGCAGTATGCTTTCTTCCCTGTTCCGCATGGTGATTTAGGGTAATTTCTATGACGAGGCGGGACAGCGTCCGACCCCCTCTCTCTTACATCGACCATCGTAGCCAATGCATTGCGCCCTATTTCTAAGGCTTCCTCTTGTGTCATCCATCCCACCTCGACTCGGGGCGTGAACCCGTTGGCTCGATCAGGCTTGATAAGACAAGGCCATATAAATCCATGAGCAGGGAACTCTTCTTCTAGGGCCATGGTGTACAGCCCTCCCTGTTGCGGGTAACCCCACATACTGTCAGGCATTCTCCCCTTTTCCCACTGTCTATGCTGGAATTCGGTTGTGCTTTTGAAGTCGAGCAGGACGCAAGGCTTACCCTCGAAGGTTAGCCCTCCGTCTGGGTGTCCCTTAATCCCGTCAATCTCAACCTCTGCCTGTGCTACAGGCTCATGCCATCCGTATGGTGTGCCACGCAAACCCTCTTTGAGGATCTGTTCAGCATAAGTTTCCCAGACAAAGCCAGGAGAGAACACGGTGAGCCTAGTCCACCCGTCCTTTTCTGCCGCCTTGCTTGGCTCGTTATCGGCATACCACATTCTTCGAGGGCAGTCCGATCCATAAGAGAGTCTTAATTTTTCCGGCTGGTTGTCAACGAAGTAGTTCCCTAGATGGGCTGTCTCCGGTGGCTCACAGGTCGGAGTCCTACTGAGACCCTCTGTTAATACACGGTTGACCATGGTGGCAACCTCTGACACATGGGGTATCACCCTTCGAGCCCTCGACTCTTTCGCCAAACTCGATGTGCTTTTACTAGAGCATCAAGCGCAAGTCCAGTGGAAATGTAAGGAGCGTCCCCCTCTTCAAACTCCCTGTCGTCAATCACTTTTACCCAAGCGAGTACGTCAGTGAGCTCATCACTCAGCACCTCGATTGTTCTTAGTGGTTCGATGTCCGTATCAGGAACATCTTTGTTAGTAGTCATGTCATTCATTTGATACCTCCTCAGGTATGGTTATTCAGGTATGGTTATGAGAACACTCTAAGCATCTAGGTGGTTCTCGTCAATTAAATCTCTCAGTAAAAGGGCTAGTCGTGTGGCGACATCTGCCCCCTCAGAGGCGGCTGCCAGTAGATTTACCGCTACCTTCGCAACCTCTTCATCCTTTGCCGTTTGTAGATCAACATATCTAAACAGCAAGCCGTGAAGGTCTTGGTAGCTCTGAACCACCTTATCGACCTCGTCAATTAGTTTCCTTGTTTTTATCACACCCTTCTCTATGCCGTAACCCTAAAGGATGTTTCGGTCAAGTTAATCGACACGCTTCCGCCATTAGAGATTCGCTCTAGTTGCCCCTCATTTATGGGGATAGACTCCGCGAAGTCATCTCCACCTACAGCTTCTCGGCAATCGTGCCAACAGTCATCGTTAGTCTTCGGGTTGAAGCCTTTGGCATAGGCGACAATGTTCTGCTCCTTAATAGGCGATTTACAGGAGTTCATCAAGTATATCCCGTCGTCTTTTACTAAGAGGAAGGATGCCTCGTCTGTCGTTTCTTTGGAGTAAGGAACATTAAACTCCGAGGAGTCTAAGGTTACCTTTGCTAGTTTGCGTAGCGTTTTGCTACCCTGGAAAGTTAGTGTAGTCATGTTAATGTGTGGTTATGTAGGTCATGTAAATGCTAAAGCAGGTCAATGCGATAGCGGTGAGTAAGCCCCAGTACTTCATACGAGGGGATGCCATGCATCTCTTTTCGATTTCTTTCATCTCGGTCATGTGTTCAGGTTCAACGCCCAAAGTCCAATCAACTTCAATCCAATCCTCTTCGTTCGGATTGTTTAATGTTGGGTCGATAGATTGAGGTTGATATTCTAAGACTCCTTCATTTAATCGAAAGAAAGAGCCAAACTTGTCGTATCTAATAGTCTTCATCGTTCTAATCTCCGTGTGCTAGTGGGTGGTGACATAGGTCATGTAGATGCTAATGCCTATCATTACGAGGCAAGCGTAGAAGCCCCAGTATTCGAGGCGGTCTCTGGTTTTCTGTTTCATCGCTCGACCTCCCCGCTTTCCGTGTAAGCATCCTCGCCATCCTCAAGCTCCCACTCCGTGTAGAAGATTTCGATTTTGTCTTGTCTAGCCGTGTGACCGTCCGCCTTGTCTAGCCGTATCGCATCAGCCCACATCTTCTCGAAGTCCGCTTTCGTGAACTCCTTGTCAAAGGCGCAAGCATCAGAGCAGAATGGCTCATCACCGAAAAGGTAGCCCTCGGACATACCCTTTCCGCACTCAGTACATTTCCTGGGGAAGAGTTTCATTGCTCCACCTCCCCATCTGGACATTCCACTATTTCTATATCTGACTCGTCGATGTCTAAACCGTGGCTCGAAAGAAACTCCTCCGCTAATTCAGGACTGTCGAACAGCCTAACCTCTCCAGGAAGTGTATCAGACATTAGGTATTGCCAACCGTTCAAGCCAACTACCCCGTAGGAGCATCTAAGAGTTCGTGCAACGTATTTCATCACTCGACCTCCTCGACATCAATCTCACCTATTTCGGTGTTCGCAGGGGTTGGCACGGAAAACGATTTCGGTTTCATACCCAACCCGTATACCCTGTCTAGTGCGAGTTGACGGGCTTCCTCGGCAGTAGGTGCTTCCACGTCCTCGTCGAAGAGGAGCATTTCAGACCAAGTTATTCTGTATTTCATCACTCGCCCTCCCCTGCCTGTTCGATTGCCCATTTAGACATGATGCCCACCGCCTTGGCTTTCATCGAGGAATTAGTGAATGCTCTCTGCCTCCACCTTTTGCTCCCATCCTCGCAGTCTAGCAACCAAACATCCCCGTCAATAACCTCGAAGGTCGGGGGATAGGGTGGCGTCAAGTAGTCCCCTTGATCACCGTCATCTGTGCATTGAACTTCTACCCAGCCAGCAAACGGTTCCCCGTCTACCTCTCCGTATTCGTATTCGTATTCCATTGTTAAACCTCCAATAGTTTCTTTGATTTTGCTCCATGAGCGAGAACCACAATGTTCTTCCGCTTATCCTGCTCCCCTCTGCTTCCATCGCAGAGCAGGCAGTCAACGCATTTCACACCGTGGGTGGTAGCGGGGCAAACAATTTCGCCCTTGTATACCTTGTTGTTGTAAGCCGTCCGATAGGTTCGGAAGCCTAATCCCTTGGCCTTCCTGTATTCAGCGTAACTTTCTACGCTTGCCATACAGAAAAACCTCGACCATCGCGCCCAAATATGTTTCCATTGGTGCGTATAGCCTAGCCATTTATCGTAGTCAGCCACGATGTCCCGCAACACATCCTTGGGTAACATTGCTGGATCACCATAGCCTCCGAGCCTAAGTGTTCTTTTCATTTAACCTCCTTAAAGATAATGCGACCAGTTTTACGAGCAAGTAATGCTTCGGCTGTCGCATCGCCGAACCTCTTGCGTATCTCTTCCCAAAATGCTTTCTCTTGTTCACTCATCTGTTAATTCTCCTTCTGTTTCTAGGAACACACGGTCGGCGATGCTAATCATCTCCTCGTCCGTTATGTCTAGGTAGTTGCGTAGTTCATCGGACAGCTCGCCATCTGTCAGAGCGTAGCGGCAAATCCATAGCAGGAGACCTCTCTCTACAGGCTTAGTCCTTTCTAGGGTTTCTCCAGTAAGGATAATGGCGGAGACCGCCTCCTCGTAGAGTTCTGTACCCTCCATAAGAATGTCCGCATTAACGGCTTCTTCGAGAACCGAAAGACAAGCCTCTAAGGCTTCCTTGTCATTACTCATTACTCGACCTCCAAGATAATAGCTTCCACCAACTCATCGTATAGGCTGGCTGTATCTTGGTAAGAGCAAAGGTGCTTCCAAAAAACTACCTTTTTTTCCTCCGACCAGTCAAGATTGAGCTGTTCTAGCCTCTCCTCGAAGTCATGAAACGACAGCCCGTAGGGCCACTCTTTAATTAGCTCGCTCATCACTCGACCTCCTCAGTTTTGTAACCGTCACGGGTGGGAATTATCTTGCCTTTCTTCCAAGTAATGCTATCAGTCCATTGGCTCCAACTAGCACCGTCTTCGCTTTCGCAATTTCGACACCATGTACTATTCAGGGTCAAGTCATTAGATTCACTTACTCTGCCAGTATTTAGGTCTACCCACTCACGGGACTCGACCTCTTTACTGCCACAGGAATTACATCTCCATGCGTGTTCATTACTCATCACTCGACCTCCTCCTGACTCGCTATCAAGGCTAGGCAGTCTTTCACATACTCAAGGAGTTCGGAATGGGTGTAGCGTTCAAGCGGATTATCTCCGACCAGATGTTCGGCCAGTTCCGCATACACTTCTTTGTAGTCTTTGTGGTCATTACTCATCACTTATTCTCCTCCGTGCTCTTATGCACAGATTGGGGCGCTTGAAAAAGAAGCACAAAGCAGTCGCCCAACTTGCCATGCCCTCGTCTATGTGGACAGTCCCCGCATACAGCAGAGTCTGCTCCGGTTTTGACCGCCTCCATAGGAGACTGGTCGGCACACAGAATCCAGAGCGTGTCTAGATTACCTGTCTTCACGTTCCTACTACCTCGCGACACGCACGCTTTGATGCGTCCGGAGTTGAACAGGCTTCTGCCTGTCCATAGTTTGTCAGCCATGTATTACCTCCAGTTATTTGGGATCAGCAGAAGTAGCCCACCCCTGAGGAGGTGAGCCTTTTAATCTCATGCTCAGGAGAGGACAGCATTTCCGCGATGAACTCTACTGCCCGCCGTTTAACCTCATGCTTAGGAGGGTTTTGGTCTAGCCCGAAGGCTAGTTGTTTGGTGAGCAGTTTAAGCCTCGTACTCAGGAGGGGCATTTCGTTGGTGAGTATGCCGACTCCCACAGATTTTACGTCGTGTCCAGGACGCTTTCCCTGTAGGCTTTTTGGTTTAAGGTATCCCCTACTTTATGTCCCGTGAATATCAGAACATTCGCCCCTAGAAAGGCAGGGACGTTGTTTGATCTAGCCCGAAGGCTAGGTGATTGGTGGGGGATATCGCTCCCCCGAGCGGTCTAGGCGTTAGCCGCAGACTTTGCCTGGTGTGCGATGAAAAGGTTGATTCCCGCAGAAACCACCTCGCCATTCAATGAGATAGGCTTGTTTCCACTAGTCGTTGCGACTTTCAGGCTCTTCCCTGTAGAGGACAGCTCCCGCTGACCCTTGCCGATTGGC
>Ga0208299_1000425_pt1 | contig 39201 bp, 51 predicted proteins | sample 15_taG_FD_184089 | JGI IMG/M metagenome (GOLD analysis project Ga0208299, IMG submission 184089) | Marine viral communities from the Subarctic Pacific Ocean - 15_ETSP_OMZ_AT15312 metaG (SPAdes) (version 2) | ecosystem: Environmental > Aquatic > Marine > Oceanic | place: Pacific Ocean | collected... | reverse complement strand
TACACAGGTCTTCCATCGCTGCCAACCGTGTTTCTAAATCCCGAATGTCTTCCGAAACATCTTCCACTCGCGCATAAGCGTGCATATCCATCGAATCTTCAATGGATTCAACCGATTCTTCGAGGCGGTCGATGCGTGACACTGTGCGTGCTGACGACCATGTGATTGTTCCTGCGATGACCGCTACGGACAGGATGAGTCCGACCGCGATGGTCGGTATCTTTACCTGTCGGATGTCGGTCGGTTCGTTCATTACTCAGCAGCGAGCCTTGCCGCCTCAGCAGCATCCCAAGCAGCCTGTGTTGGTGGGTCCATCGGCCACACAACCTCAGACACACGGCTGTATGTCGCAGGCAAATCCCGCAACGACTGACGGTACGCAGCCCATTCCTCAGCGGTGTGGTCACCTAATGCGGCGTCACCCAACTGTGTCCAGTCTGCTGCTGCCAGCATCCCGTTGCGTTGCGATCTGACCATGTTCATGTCCAGATCGGCAGCCTCGGCCCGTGCATCCAGTTCTGCTTCTTCTTCTGCTGTCAGGTCGTAGTAGACCCCGTTGACAACCTTCTGTCTTGCCATAACTATGCTCCTGTTACTCCGTAGAGGGTGAACGTGCTGTATTGGACGAAGTTCCCCGATCCAGCGGTTACTGTGATCTGGTTTATCGCCGCCGTGTTCGACCACAGCCCAGCGACGTTCATCACATACCACTGAGTGTTGGATGTTGTTGCGTTTTCTGCTCCATTCTGGACAAGTACCTGCTTGAAGTTGGCCGTATTGGAGTAGTTCGGAATCCAAATCGTCATCGTGCCAAAAGTGTCGCCCGTGGCACTCGTACCCGGCATACGGGGGTACCCCGCCACGGTCGCCTGATTGGTGTATTGCTCCGAACCCGGCGTGGCCGTATCTGCGTACAGGGTGGTGTAGGAGTAGTTGGTGCTTCCTGTTTCACCGTTCAGTTGAACGGTCATGGATTGGAGATGTGCCGCCACATCGCTTCTCATACTGGCGACGAGCAGCAGGTGGTCGTAGGACGCCGAAATGGACGTTTCCTCCCACGAGGAAGCGGACCCCGAGAGTTCGTCATGTTCGATAACAGTGAAAGCAGCCATCAGGAACTATTCAATCCGTAGAGAGTCATCTCAGTACCCCGTAGAAAGGAATCCGACGGCGGGTACAGCAGGATGCTGGTCACCGCATCCGTGTCATCCCACAGCGACGAACTAAACCAGAGAAACGACCCGCCCGAATAGTCGTCAACGACGCCGCTCATCTGATGCATCGTCGTGTTCTTCGATCCGTTTCGGTAGTCCAGAATGTCGATGACGGTCACCCCGTAGTTCGCTGCGGCTGGTGTCAACGGCCCCGTGATACGCCCACCCGCATACACGAAAGCCTGCCCCGTGTACGCATCAGCACCCGCATTGGCGCCGTTGTACGCCTGCATCGAATGAGTCGAATAGTTGCTGCCCGTGTCACCGTTGAAACGGATATACATGGTGTTTGCACCGCTGCCCGCATAGTTGTCGCGCCCTGACACCCGAATCTGAAGATGCTCATACGAGCCAAGCGACGAGAACGTCACCGACGCAGCATCAGCCTCCAAATACGTTGTGGCGATTGCTTCGATCACAGCCATCAGGCAACCATCCTTGGCAGCACACCAAACAGGGAGAACATGGAACCAGTCGCAACGTCGCCGCCGCTCATGCCGAACACAATAGAAGTGATCGGTGCTTGCGACTTCCATGTCGTAGCCCCCATCCCCACCATAGAACCCTCAACTGCGCTGTCTATGTCGTTTGCCATCGTGGCAAGGGCACTCTTGTATTTGCCGCTGTTCACATCAAACAAGTTGATGACAAAGGCAGCAAACATATTGGTTGAACTCGCCCCAGCGCAACGCCTCGTATCAATGCCACGGCCACCGACCGTGGCCGCACCCGCTTCGACCGTGCCGCCAGAGCGACCATCGCCAACAATGGTCTGGTACGAATAGTTGGTGGTCGTCGTATCCCCGTTGAGCCATGTGAGCATGAAATCGTCAACTGCCGCTACATCGGACGCAACGTAACAAACAACCACCAGATCCATGTATTGACTGAAGTCTCCGACCTGACCGTCATCCGTTGAGGTGAACGTGACCGTGGCCGCATCCGCTCCGAGTGTCGTCGTGCCGAGGCCGACCCATGCCTCACCGTCCGTGAGAACACCATCAACGATGTATGCGGGATCAGCCATTATGCGGCCACCGCGTATCGGATGATGACAATCCCCGCACCGCCATCAGCGCCATTACCAACAACGGGCGTTACGTCACCGCCGCCTGCACCGCCACCCGTATTCGGCACACCAGAGTTGCCATCCTTGTTTGTTGTCTCCGATCCGCCGTCACCGCCACCACCCTGACCGCCGGGATACACGGTCCCCGTGTTGTAATCGCTGCCAGCACCACCACCCGCATAATAGGGAGTTGCTGATGTAATCCCGTAACCTGTCGCACCGTCGCCGCCGTGATAAGCGCCGTCCGTGCCACCATCTTCGCCCTTACCGCCGCCGCCGCCCATCTGGCCGACACCCGAACCGTCGTTGCCTTGCCCTGCGGTGCCTATACCAACTGATCCCGTGAAGTATGCACCACCTCCTGAACCCACCCCAGTTGTTGCGACTGACTCTGAGGCCCCACTCATGCCGAAACCGCCGCCAAGCACAGTGGTTTGCCCAAGAGCAGTTGAGTTGTTGCCATTAGCGGCACCAGCCGTGTTCGCATTGTTGCCACCGTTCAGACCGCCCGTGCCGACAACAATGCTGTGAACGGCTGTGCCGCTGTCACCAGACGTAGTGCTGGCAGCGAAGGCGGTACCCGTTGTCATGCCGCCAGCACCACCACCAGCGCACCCTGACGCACCGCCACCAGCAACAATCAGCCAGTCCACATCAGCCGCACCAGCCACCACCACAAACTTGCCTGAACCACGGAACGTATGAACCCGATACGTCGTACCAGAATCCTCATACTGCGTGATGATCCCACCAAACGCCGTGAACGGATCAGCGCCAAACAGGCCGCCATTCAACCAAGAAGACACAGCCGAAGACGGCCACGCCTTCGGCGTGTCATGCCGCCCCCGCCAGTTGGAAACAGCGGTAGACGGGTTGGTGCGATCCTGACGGAACATCTGTTAGGCAGTAATACGGTTGACGTACCCGTTTATCATCACCACATTCGCCGCAGCGGCAAACGCCTTGATGACAAGACCGTTCTGCAACAGCAGACCTGGACACACAAGCACCCACCCTGCCTCAGCGGCAATGGTGACCTCTGTCAGATCGTCAGGTGAAGTAACGCCGCCGTATTCGATGGTTAGTTTCCTGTCCGTCGAATCGGTGTTGCAGGCATACAGCCATACTTCGTCCAGATCCGATGTGCCTGCGACAGCGGTATGGATGGTTGTTCCTGCCGTGGCGGTGGGTACAACCTTGATGTTCTTGCCTGTCGTGCCACCAGACAGTTTGACCTTTGAGTATGTTGCCATTATCTTTCCTTAGTTGAAGATGGTGTTATTCAAAACAAGTTGAGCGTCATTGGTCGTCACTGAAATAGCAGGTGTTGTCCCACCAGACGACACAATCGGGGCTGTCCCAGTAACCGCCGTGACCGTCCCCGCCGTGGGCGCAACCCACTTTAGGCCCGTCGCTTCCGATGAATCAGCAGTCAGAACGTGCGTGTTGGTGCCCACCGCCAGGCGAGAAACCGTATCGGCAGCAGTCGCCGCAATCAGATCACCCTTAGCGTCAACAATGTCCTTCTGAACGACACCAGGGGTGCTGTTGACGAATGCTTCGACATCATCGAAGTTCTGATTCATGTCGGCAGCCACAATCGTGGTGCCGGCAGAGAACGAGTTGGTGACCGCCAGTGTCGCCATTTATCGAAGCCTCCTGGGCGTGTAGGTGAAAGCCAACGCATTGACTTCCCAATGATTATCCGACGTTGGCCCACTAACCTTCATACTTACACTCTTGGCCGTCCCAAGGGTCGGCAGATTCACCACATCAGCGGTCAATGACTGGGCAATAGCATCCCATTCGGCAAGATACGCCGAATCTGGATCGGCGTCATCCCACTTGGCTGTATCCCACCTGGACGTAGAAGTCTTCCCTGCCACATCCACATTGAATGTGGTCGTCGATGCCGACTTGTCGTAATCCTTGAAAATCTGGATCGGTAACACAATCGTTGCCTCCGCGGATGTGACCATCCGCGGTCGACCCCACCGTTTCTTCACAATCGGGTTCTTACCCGTCATCCACCTGGTGAAGAAATATGATGCGATGTGGGCCTCCGTGGAGCCCACATACCGGTCGCTGGTGCGGTTCTGCTCATCCTCGACATCGACAATGATGCCGGTATTCGCAACACAACCAGCGTAAACCGTCGGTGTCGAGTTCGGAGGACGATAAGAATACAGTGGGCCTGCGTCAATGTCAGTCAACACCCAGGCGCCTGTTGGTCCCAGCGTCGGATCATAGACAAATGTTCGTCGGGTTGTTACACCTGCCACCGTCCAGTCGACACTGACGTACACCTTCTGATTGCCCCACGCCAGTTGCGGATTCATCGCAAACGTGATGCGCCCATCGTTGATGGCTGGTGAAATCTTGTCGAAAATCCAGGTGAAGTTCTCCCTGTTGTAGGAGAAGATCCCCTGGTCCGCATACCAGAAGAACACCCCATACGGTGTTGATATGGGAGAAGACAGCGGAACACATCCGACACTGTCTGTCAGGGTCACAACCTGGAACGAATCCGAATCGAACCCGAAAATGGCGTAGACACTGTTCGACTTGAAGATCAGTAGACGATCCCCCATCGGGCATAGCCCGGTGATGTAATCACCGTGTTCACCTTTGTCGATGTCGACAAAGTCGGTTGCCGACCACTTCTCTGGATCGTTGGCGTTCGACCAGCGAACCCGGTACTTGTAACCGGTACCCGATTCGTAGGTGTACGCCGCCCACGCGAAGTTGTTCCAGAACGCCACATACTGGGCCTGAGGAAAGTTGCCGGCCGAACCATCCAGAGTCACCCCCAGGTCAGCGGCCGATGAACCATCCCACTTGAACGACACCTTGTCGTATGACACACCGTATGCCACATTGTTCATGGTCATGCCGTAAACCCTGGAACCATCCGTACGGGCGGTGATCCCAGTCAGATCCGTGAAGTTCGAGGTGGCAGAATAGGCGACCTTGGTTCCGTAGTTCACCATCAGGTGGTTGGTGCCGGCATCCGTGTGAAGCGCCCAAATGCCCTTCACATCGGCGCTCAAGGCAGTCGTATTTCGGCGGTCAACACCGTCCCGCATACGAATGCCGCCGCGTGGGTCGACAAGAACATTCAGAAGATCAGGTGATTCGTTATCTTCGAGGTTGAACTGATCGGTACGAAGGTTCAAACCGCCAGTAAACGATTCCAGGGTTTCTAACTTGAACTGGCTGGGCACCGCTTACTCCCAGGAATAACGTAGACGATTCGGAAGAATCGTTTGGGAACGCCACCTCGACGCATTTCGGCTGTTCAACAGCACCGGCTGAGGTGCCGGCATGTCGTCATAGCGGGCTTTCAGATTGTCTAGTTCCTGGTTGAATATCTGAAAATACTGTGTAGCCATCGTCGGGTCTTCCTGCTGCTCGTAAGCGCGAGCGATCCCGTACGTTGCCACAACAATATGAAATGGATCAGGCAGGTCGGATGGTTCCGTCGAATCGGACACACCGGCTCCGAAGGTTGTCGGGTTCTTGTACCCGCGAAGATAGACCGTTTCAACGCTAGTTGGTGTGGGGTACAGGCGCACCGTTTCCCCCCAGAATGACCACCACCAGGGCGAACCCTGACCGGTCACATTCAACGGGTACACCACATCGCCTTCGTCGCGGCCCACATAGGTCGCCACATGACTATCGGTGCGTAGGGCTGCGACTTCTCGCAGGCCACCCGTCACGGCTGCCCCCATGACAGCCATCGTGTAGTCCTTCTGGGCGGCCACCGTATCGAATGTGGTGGATACCTCGAAGAACGGCCACCGTTTCTCCGAATAAACGATCACATCGTATCCCTCGCCCAGGAAACGGTTGAGGGTGTCGTCGGAAATGTCGGCAGAATCGATGTCCACCACTGAGCGGACATACGACCGCATGGTCGAAATGTCCACCGTTACTCCCTATGGAAAACGCACAGGTCGCTGCCCGCAGGGGGATGCCCTTTACAGGGATCCCCGCTGCGGGTCAGCGCGCTGCATTTGACCGATTCTGAGACAACGGGTGCGCCGCCCACCGGGTTGACCCGCTGGACGTTGCGGGAGTACCCCACGGTTTGGGGCCGTGGTGTCGAATCCCGAAACTTGTCGCCAGCAGGCTGCCCATACGGGCGTTGCCCTGCCTTGTGTGCGTAAGCGAACCCTCGTCCCATCAGGATCAGGTGGCTGAGTGCAAGTAACCCTGCCGCGCACGGTTACTGCATGTCAACTGTCCGTAACAGAGCAACTGTGAGAACACGGCGTCCTGGTTGGTGGGCCGCACGAACGGTGTCGGCTTGAACCAGACATCGCTGTGAGCAACCAACTGGAGGTACTTGGTGTTCAGGAACATCATTTCGCCACTCGCTGCAGCCCCGTCAAAGGTCACAGGTGCGCCCTTGAACAGCAGGTTCTGGAAGCCGCCATCGGCTACATCGGTATCAGTGTACCGAATCTGACCGTCCAGAAGGCCTTCGTACTTCTCGTACAAAGCCTGCGTGGTGATAATGATTGTCGGCTGGTCGTTGCCGACCGAAACATCATTGTAAAGGGTCGCCATGCCAGCCGTGGTGAGGGCACCACCGTGGTTTGTCTCAGTGGGCTTCCAGAACGAGTTGCCCGAACCAGTCGGATCAATCCCGCCAAGGGAAGTGTTTGGCTTGCCGACAATCAGGTCCAGACCATTCCAGTCTTTGTTGCTGTTGCCAGTGCCGTCAGCCCAGAACATGGTGTTCATGTTCTCGATGATGGTTTCCTGCGTCTGGAAGATTTTGCCTTCCAGCAGGTCGATGATCTGGGCTTCGCCGTTGTTCTTGGCTTCTTCCAGGCCATTGATGGTCACAGTTGCCGCGTACTGTCCCCACGAATACTCAGCCGCGCTAATGCCCGTCTGTGCCGTCGTCGAAATAGTGTCGGTTCCGCTGTACGAGCCAGCGGTTGAGTTCGTACCGTAAATGATCGGTACGACGATGGTCGCTCCACCAGAGATCCGACGAATGGTCTGGCCGTTCGTCAGCGCGTAGAACAACGGCCGGGCACTGAAGATATTATCTGTCAGTTTCGGGACGTAGTTCTTGAGTGTGGTGGAGAGAATCTCGTCAAAGTTAGCGTTACCCGCCATGATTCTTACTCCTTAGGTCTATGTGCCGTGTTGTTTTTTGGCGTTGGCGAAAGCCTCACGGATCGACATGGGTTTCTCCGATGCCGTGCTGGTTACTACACCAGCCTGCCGTGAAGTACCGGTTTCCACCTTGGTGTTCCGCTTCGATTCGGTTATCTCACGCTCCTCATGCAGTTTCCCTGCATAAGTCGCCAAAGATCCGAAGTTCATGTGAGCGTACGCCGCCTCCAGATTCGGAATCCGGTTCTCCAATGCGTGCCTGTAAAGAGCGTCCGCATCAAAATCGCCGTACTTCGCCTGGAGAGTGGAAACTTCTGCTTCCAACGCCTGCTGTCTTGATGTCCTCGCCTGTTTCGCCATCGTTGCTTCCAAGGAAGCGATGCGCTGCTCTGTTGGATCCGGCTCATCTTCCCACTCATCGGTGGAAGAAGTCGACCGGTTGTCCTCAATGCCGAACGCTGATGACAGCGCAGTAAGCGCACCCGCTGGGTCCGCTTCCAAAGCCGAAACTATTGCCTCGGCCTGCTCCAAACGCTGACGTTCGGATGCCAACTCCTGCGTCTTACGGGTGTAATCGGCCTGTCGCTGGTATCCCTGTTGAAGTTCACTTAGGGTGACCTCTGACTCTGCGCCATCCACCTTTATGGTGTACGTCGAGTCGACAGGTTCCGCCGCTACCTCGCTGGAAGATTCTGGAGTGTCCATCTGGATGGGTTCCGTTCCTTCTATGTTTTGTGGGCACTAGCCCTTAGGAGTCCGTAGGTTGCTCCTAATAGACAACAACTTCTGTCCCAGGCTAACCCAAAGAAGGCAACTCCAGGCCCATCTGGCCTTCCAGTTGAGCCATCAACTCGGGCGGCACACCGCCCGTAGGTGCGAAAGCGGGGGGCACACCGGGGCCTGGGGGAGGTTCAGGCACGGGTGGCCCCCCTGGCGGCATGGGGCCGCCGGCAAGGGCCGCTTCTTCCTCTACCGGGGCTTCCCCAGGAGGTCCAGGCGGCTGCTGTTGCATGATGAACTTCTGCGGATCCTTGATTCCGAAACCATCCTCCAGCACATGGATGGCAAGAGCCGCCGGATCGATAACGGTTCCCACCAGTGGAGCAATCGCATTCAGCAAGGATACAGCCTGCTGTTTCCGAATCGTGTCATTCATCGGCTGAGTTGAGCCGGCTTCAACAGTGAAATCGTATTCGCCTAGAATGTCGTCACGGCTGTAAGGAACCCACAGGGATTCGCCACCGTTCCTAGACACACGGGCCATCTGGTCGCCAGTCATGAACTGCTGCATCAACTGGATTACACGCCTGGCAATCTCCGAAATCGAAATCTCAATGATCGCCAACTTGTCGGCAGCCCGCGCATTCTGTGCATCAGCAATAATGCTGGCCTCAGTGGCCGTACGGGTGATCTCCGGCATAGCGCCCCTGGCGTACTCCGATACACCCGACACCGTGTTGATGTCATTCTCGATGACATTGCTGTAAGAGTAAATCTCCGGCGAAATCGGGGTTTGCGGCATCGGAATGACAACATCCGACAAAGGCTTGTTCTCATCCAATACCGGTACCAGACGACCATCCTCGTCGGATTCCAGGGCTTCACGCCCTGCCGGCCCAAACGACCGCTCATGGTACAGGTACTTGCGGGCGTACCGCTTCCTGTCGTTCATCAACTGAGAACGAGTCTTATCCAACTCCAACTGCAACGACTCGATTGATTCCAAATCACCCATCGGGTAGAACAAATCAGGAATGTCATAGTTCCGAATCATCACGAACGGTTGCCCGTACGCATACGGCATCGGGATCGGATCAACCAGGAAACCATCACTGTTCTCAGAGAACACAGACATCGTGTTCTCAGCGATGTCGTAGAACTCCCAAATCGTCACCCGGTCCTCGTCGAGAACGCGCATACGCTCGTTCTCGTACTGGGAAACATACTGTGGGTTCACACCCGCATCCGCATCCAGACGCTTCCGAACCGACGGCTTGTACCGCTGATCCTTCTGAGCGTCCTCCAACGGTCGGATGATCTTCTGAGCGATCCACTTGGCGTCATCCATGCAGGTTGCTTCGGGATCAACAAACACATCAAACGGTGAAACCCGTTCAACAAACGGCTGATCCTCAATAATCATCATCGCCGTTTCCGGCAGATTAGCGTTGATCTCATCATCAGTCGGCAAAGATGCCGACAGATCAGGAGATTCAATAGCGAACTGGTCGACCTCCAGGCGGGCCTCCTGCATCAGGAGATCCCGCTCCGCCTCCGCCAAAGAAGTTTCCTGCTCCAGGAACTTCCAACCAGTCTTCACCCAGCCATGCCCAAAGATCAGAAAATCCTTGACAGCCCGACGAAACGGCTTACGAAAATCGTGGTGCCGCCACAAATGATTGACAACAGCCTCAACAAACGCTGCACGATCAGAGTTGGCCTCATCATTAGCGGCCACCACCACCTTCGGATGGTTCACAGCCACAGAAGGCGCAATCACATTGATCGTGCTGAAAGCCAGGTTCACGGTAAGCAGATCAGATCGGCTACGAGTGGTATCCGCCCAATGCTTACCCCGGTACAGGTCGATCAGACGCCACCAGGTGCGATCATAGGACTGGTCCTCCCGCCACCTACGAGTGCGTTCCAACCGCTGGGTATACTGCTCATGCAGTTCCGCCCTGGTTTTATTCGCCATCAGAAATACGCCTTGTCAGGCAACCTCTCAATGTTGCGTCCCTGCGATAACGCTTCCTGCTCGGTTTTACGGCCACGTTCCGCCCTGGTGAGATGCTGCTCATCAAGGGGAAAGGTTTCTCGTTCACCGCGTCCCGTATCAACTCTGATACCCAAGAGTTTCTGCCGCCACTCCCACAGTTCATCCATCTCCTGTTGCGTCTTCGGACCCTTGAGATCCACAACGTAGACACAAAACTGTTCGTAAGACGCCTCCCTGGGGAGGATCGCCATTACTTAGCGTTGCTGCCGCGCAACTTAGGCTGCGGCTTCGCAGGTTCAACCTTGCCGGTTTTCCCATGCTGGTTGAACGGGGTGGTACGCACAGAAACCTGACCGTAGCCGCCAGTCTGGTTGGCGTACTTCGGATCACCAAAACGCTGCTTAGGCGAGTTGGGGCCACCAGGCTCCCAGATGGGGTTCGCCACGACAGAACCGCCGCGTTCCATCTTGTTGTTCTGCCCTTTGGCGCCATCAATGGTTTCAGTGCCGTTGGTGTGCGAAACAAAGTTCTTTGCCATAACTACCTCTCGGAGGGAACGAGCATCTCTAATAGTCCGCTCAACGTGTCCCACGGATGGAATGCTGACCGATCCGAAACGGATCATCCGACGTATCCTCATTCAACGCCAAACGCTTCCACCAGTCAAGCGTCCAGTAATCATCGACCTGCTCGACGTACTCAGGAGCGTGCGCGAACTTTCGCATCTGGTTCGCCAACGCCAACGACATAACCCGATCATCAAACGGAGAACCCGACATCGATCCCTTCTCATTACGGGTAAAGGTTCGCAACTCCGCCAACGTATTCCGATCCCTCAACCCCAACTCACCGTTCTTCAACGCTGTCGCCAAATCATCAATCATCAACGGCTTCGACGTACGAGTCGTCTTCCAACCATACTCCTGGGTCACACGATTCGACACACTGTTCAACGTACGCTTCCGAAACAACCTCGGATACCCCAACTGGCGCAACACCGTGATCGTCGTCAAACCATGATTGTTCGACTCGACGCAACACAACGCATCCCGATACCACAACCCAAGATTCAAAACCTCAGCCGCCAACTCATCAGGAGCGATACGCCCATGCCAAATAGCGACCTGCTCCCCTGTATTCAAATCCAACACCTGGATGCACGAATAATCGCCGTGACCCAAACCCTCAGCCGTATCAACACCCATCACATAGCCATGCATCGAATCCGGTTGCGCCCAAACTTCAAGATTCATACCCTGAACTCCACAACCTTAGGCATCACAGAATGAAGATAACCGACTTCGCCCCGCCGGCAACCCGCCGCCAACGCATCAAGGACATCCAAATCAAACACAGGGTTACCCGACCGAACAAACGCTTCCTCGGCTGTCGTCGGATACTCCTGCGCCAACTGCCACGGCAACATCGACTGCCGCTTTTCCTCATACCACGATTCGTCCCGATCCTCCGTCGCAGACCACGGAAAAAACATTGAAGCAAACTTGTTGTTCGACGCCGTAGCACCCACCCACAAGTTGTGAAAGAAGTTGCCTGAACCATTCGCTGTAGACAACCCGATGATGCGGCCACCCACATCAGCCACCGGTTCAATCGAAGCCCAGGCTTCCTCAGGGTTCGGCAAGAACGCCCACTCGTCGACAACGATCAGCGTGGCGGACTCGCCACGCGCCGGATCAGACGCCGACGGCATCGACGTAACCTGCGACCCATTGTCAAAAACCATGCGCTGCTGATGCTCAACAAGCGACCTGGGGCCACGATTCACCATCCACAACGGCAAATGAGAAAACCCGTACTTCGTTTTCCGCAACAACAACACGGCCTCACGCTCAGTGCGAGACAAATCAATGATGTTCTGATCGGGATGAAAAAACGCCAACCAGAACTGATGGGCCGCAACCAGGGTCGTCCAACCAATCTGCCGGGCCTTCAACGTCAACGAATAACGGTTCTCATCCCAATGATCTAAAGCAAAAGACTGGGCGTTCCGAAGATCAAACAGTATTCGACCATGAGCAGGATGAGCGATATTCCAATACTTGCGTAGGAAGTACGACTCATCTTTGATGCATCGGCGCCACTCCGCCTCCTGGCGGAGTTCCTCCAGCCGTGACACTCAGTCCTCAACCGGACGCAACTTCGGAGTCCACTCATTGCGCCAAACCGAAGGAGGATGATTTTCCTCAACCTCGAACCTGACCTGGACCTCAGGGTACATGCGGACCACATGATGGCACGGTTCCTCCCCCTCCCACAAAGCAACATCTTCCTCAGCGGTAGTAGGAATACCATCATGCAAAGCGCACACCGGCGGCCCACAAAAACCTCGATTGATGCCCTCTGTCATCCACTTGTCGAACGAACGGCTCACAACACCTCCCTAGAGTTGAGACAAATCCTGCAAGAGTTTCCCCGCAGCAAGCACCAGCATAGCGCACACGAAGGCCCCCAGGGCAATCCCCACAATCGCAACAACGTGAACTACTGGCACGCGTCGCATGATTCAGGATTCTCCAAACCGCATTCCAACGGTTCATCCGCAGCAGGCCCATGAAACGGATCCCCCCACGGGCCTAGAACAGGTCGTTCCCCAAACGCTTCTTCACGCCACTCCTGGTCTTCATCTCCTGGCAACACTTTCCCGCCCAACACAGGGCTCCCTTCGCATGTATGTCAAACACCTCGTTGCGAACCTTAGCACGCTCCGCTGTACGACAAGCCCGCAGATCAACAAGCATACGCTTGCGGACCCTGGAGATCAACGGAACGCCCCAATACCGACGCCACCCAGCATCCCTCCGCCACCAAATGCGGCAGCACCCGCCCCGATACCGGCAGCCAAAAGAATGTTACGAAGCAACTCGGGATCCATCCCCTCGTAGAGATTGTGGTCCTTACGGATCTTCTCGATTGCCTCTTTGTTGATTTTCTTCTGTTCCTCAGAAATCTCAGGCACAGGCTCATACGGTGCCGGCGGGCGCTCGGGATGCGCCCTCCCAATCCTGGAAGGCTCACCCGACATCGCCGTCAACATCGACTGCACCGACGGTGGCGCACCCTGATACCCGCCCGGCTGCGGCAACACCGCAGCCGGCTGAAACCCCTGTGGCCCTTTAGGAGCAGGCATCCCCTGAAACGCCGGCGACCCCGGCGAAACAGACGGCGACTGAAACCCTGGCAGACCCGATAGCGGACCTACAGCACGCGACTCATGGGAAAACTCGTCGTCAGAATGTGGACGCGGATCTTCCCACTGTGCTGCACGTTCCTCCCGATCCTCCCTGTCCCACGCTTCGTAATATGGTTCCAACGCCTGTTGGGCAGCACGTTGTGCTTCTTCAACCTGTTGCGGCGAAAGCGACCTAGCAAGAGTTTCCGCGTATTCAACAGCCTCGGCAGCACCGTCCTCGGTAGGAGCCGTAATACCCAACCAAAGAGCCAACGTAAGAGCCTCCAGGTCGGTTTGAGGGTTCATAAACGGAGGATCAAACCCCGCCGATGCTGACGGTTCCGCAGCACCCCCTTCGACAAGATCCCACGCCTCCGACTGCTCCGCAGTCACAGGTGCCGCAGACTCCAACGTCCCCTCAATAGCCTTCGCCAAATCCGCATCAAACGAATCAAAATCGAAACCGCCAGGAACCCCCTCAACACCCGACATCGCAGACGTACCAGGAGGAAGATCAGGCACCGGCTCCACATGCCGCTGACCCCACTTCGCCAACGCCGCCTTACGGGCAGCAGGATCATCCAAATCAAGAACCCCAACCGGAGGCGGAGGCGGAGGCGGATCCATCTTCCGAATCTGTTCCTCAATCTCATCAATCGCCTGCAACAGTTCATCCCGCTCCTGGTTATACGGAGCATTCGGAGAATCAGGCGCCAACCGCTCATACCGGGAAATCAAATCATCATGCTGCTTCTGCAACCGCTTCAACGCCAGATTACCAACCCCTCCCATCATCTCAGCGGCAACCCCCCTCGCATCCGGCACCGGCAACGACACAGACCGATCAGGACGAGAACGCACACCCTGTGCGTTCGGCCCATGCTGAGAAACAACATCAATCGCCATCAGGCACCGGCACATCCCGAAACTCAGCCACCAAAGACTCCAACTCGTCAGCCAACTCGGCATCCGACAAACCAGCAGCATCACGCTCATCATCAACGATCACACGACGCTTCGGAGTGAACTTCTCGACGTACTGGAGGTACAGCGAAGCAGCCTTCACATCGCCCCCAGCAGCCGCACCATACAGCGCATCAATAACCGTCTGAGTACGCTCAGGATGTACGTTCAGTTCGGCAGCCCGGCGGTCCCACTCCCGCACAAAACGGACATCCCGCTTGATGCGACGAATCGAATCCTCATGCATGTCATTCTCAGCAGCCCACTCCCGCTGCGTCGGCGGTGTACGCTCCGGTCCCGCCAACACCCAGTCCAGGAGCAACCGCCACCGATCCGGCATCGACTGCACACCCGAATCCTCATCCGTCTTCCAGCCTCGCCCGCCGCCGTTCTGTGGCATCCAAACCACCTCCATACATTTGTCGTGGTCGTCCCAAAGATAAAGTGGGACAAACCCTACGGTATTGGTGGGGGTGGGTGGGTGCGCCTCAAGCGCACCCACCCACCCCCACTACGGTACCAGGTACCGAAGCATACAGGGGGGATACCACAGAGCCCTACCCCCGCCGACGTACAGGCACCGTCTACCAAGTATAATGGTTGCACGCACCGGAAATACAGTAATAATACTTATACCAAGACGAGGGCGGTGGGGGCCGGGGGTGCCCCCCATCCGGCGCCGGTTCGGTCGTGGCGCCGGATCCTGCGGCCGCCCTGGCCGACGTCGAGCGGCTCCAGCGGAGCCCTTTTTTCGGGGTGTCGGCGTGAACGGAGGGGAACGGCCGGGAACGGGGCGGGAACGGCGGGGGGTGGGCCTCGAGGGCCTCGAGGGCCGGCTACCGGGTCCGGTAACCGTTGGGAGGGGTGGTGGTGTTCACGGTGGGAGGATCGGCCAGGGCGGGATCGAGGAGCCGCGGGACGTTTTCGGGGGTCGTCGAGGGGCCGTAGAGCCGTTCTAAGGGCCGGCGGGGCGGTTGGGTGGGGTTGGGGTGCACGCGGAACGGCCCCCGACGGTAGGGGCGTCGGGGGCCGTTCGGGCCGGCGGCGGCCGGCGCTGGGTGGTCTGGTTAGCGGCGGACGAAAACGACATCCTGTGAACGCTCGAGGCCGCGGGCGGGATCGATGCATGCCCGGCACCGTGTGCAGGCGCCTTGTGCGTGGGGTTCGCCTGTGCGCTTGGATGCGATGGGGAGGGGCTTGGTGGGTCGGTCGGTGGGGCAGGTGATCTCGCGGTGTCTGTCGGGGCCTCGGAGTGTGTCGAGGATGTCGCGCCCCTCGGTCATCGTCGATGCCAGGACGGCCACCGGAAGATGGGAGTACCGGCCGGCGAGGGCGGTACGGGTGCGGTCCACCATGGAGGGATCCGTGGATAGGTAGGCGCTGGTGTTGGTGATGGTTCCTGCGGCTATTCCGTCGGCGATGGGGCCTAGCGGGTCGTCGAGGCCGTCGAGGCAGTACGAGCGGGAGTAGAGCCACACGCGCAGGTCGTCGATGCCTGATGCGGGGAGCGATGCCCACGCTAGGGCGTCGGCCCATGCCTGCCCGGTGGCTTCGTGTAGATCTCCGCCGGCGCCTAGGCGTACGACGGGGCGGGCGACGGGGTGATCGGCGTGGGCCGATAGGGGGCCGGGTTGGGTCTGAACGTGGTGGGCTCGGTTGAGTATGGCGGCGGCCAGGGTGACCTTTTCGCCTTGGGTGAGGCTTTCCCATGTGGTCAGGCGCTTGTCTGTGAGGGCGCCTAGTGAGGGGCGGCCTCGCTCGAGGCGTAGGGCGTAGCAAGTCAGGGTGCCGCCGGGCGCCCGGTGGCAGTACGTCGAGGCGCCGGGGCACGTTCCGCCCTGTTCTGGTGGGCCGCTGGGTAGCCATGTGGCTACGCGGACGCTGTCGGATGCTCGGGGGGTTCCGTCGGCACTGGTGCCGGCTACCGGGGAGCATTTCAGGTCGGACGATAGGAACCCATCCGCTAGGGCTTCCCATCCGGCGAGGGTGCGGGAGGGGATGGCGGTCGGGCGGGCGGCCTGTTCGGCGACGGTGTAGAGGGCGCTGGTCATGATCGGTCCCCGGTCGTGTCGTTGCTCCATTGCTCGAGGGAGCGGCGGTAGGCGGCGACCGTCTGCCAGTAGTGGCGGGCCATGCGGCGGGCGGATCGTCGGCGCTCGATGGCGCCGACGACGAGTAGGTATACGGCGAGGACTACGGGCGCCAGTATCAGGGTCAGGGCGGCGGCCTCGAGTAGCAACGGATCTGTCATGGGGTTCTCCTTTGTGGTTGGTGCTCGGATGGTACACCCTCCGGCGGTGCTGGTTCGGTCACGGTGTACGGAGCTCCTTTTTATGATCGATGCCAGGGGGCGGTTTTGTTTGTCGGTGGTGCGGTGTGCCGGGTGCATGGGGAAGGGGGAAGGGGGAAAACGGAGAACGGCGCCGGTCCCCCCCGGGTGCCGGCGCCGTTCGGTTCCTCCCTTCTCTTAGGTGGGTGGGTGAGCCCACTTCGCTACCGGTAGCAGCGTGGAGAATGCCTGCTGCATTGCCTCATCCTGGCCGCATGTGGCGCAGATGTAGGCGGGGGTGTCGGTGTCGGTTCGGGTGTGCCGGGATAGGGCGTTGGCCTCGATGGGTGTCCGCATGGTGCCGGGGTATCCGCATCGGGGGCAGGTGCTGGGGGTGGTGAGGGCGTGCATGATGTCGAGCGGTGTAAGGGTCATGCGCTGCCCCAGTTGATTCGGCCTAGCCAGTCCTGTACGCCTTCGATGGCTTCCTCGAGGGTGACGTAGCCGTCGCTGTCGGTGATGCAGTCGAAGTCCTGAGGGGAGAAGTTGTCTCTCGTCAGGATCTCGTAGTCGTCGGCGTCGAAGTCGTCGGATGTCATGACGTCGTGCCGGTTCATGGCTTCCACGAAATACTCGTTGAAGTCGTCGACATCGAGGAAGCGGTTCGATGGCAGAGATGCGTAGTAGTCATCTCGTACCTCGGTGATGTAGGGCAGCAGGGCGACCGCTACGGCTCGTAGCAGGTCGTCCAACGGTGCCAGGGTCTGCTCGCTCATGCGTTCACCATCTCTTTCATGGTGTGCCCGCCGAGGCCGTCGACACCGGTTGCCATGAGGGCGTCGGATAGCGGGTAGCCGCTGCCGTTGGCGCTGGCGACGGTCCGCTGGATGGCGAGGGCTGCACGGTGGCGGGGTTGCGCTCCCTTGGCGGTGCGGGTGGTCCGTTCGTGCTGCTCCCAGCCCTGCACGGCCATGAGTGCCGACCATGCGCTCCCTCGGGTGCCGCTGGGTACGGCGTCGGAGTAGTAGACGCTCTGGATGGCTTCGAGGCGGTTCTCCTGCTTCGTGTGGGCGCCGGTCCATCCCTGCCCGTTGTCGGGTGTGGCGTACACCTGAGGAAACACCTGTGCGGTGAGGTCGTCCCACAGGTCGTGGGTGGCGTAGTCGACATCGAGCAGCCGCGTGATGGCGGCGTCCGTCAGAGAGGCGGCGCCGATCATGTTGCGGAGGATCAGGCGGGCCTCGGTCAGGTCTTCGATGCCTTGCGTATGCCTGACATGAACCTCTTGGGCGGCGGTGCCCAGGAGGCTGGCCCTGAACGTGTTCGCACAGACCACGATGTACGAGGCGAGGCAGCCGACGAGGGCGCAGGTGCCGTCGTGGCTGGTGCCTAGGTTCATGGCGTGGTTGCGTGCGGGGAGGCCGTCGAGGGCTGCGTCGTCGGGGACGCCGACGGATACGAACGCCATGCGGCGGTCACGCAGGGTGCCCGCCGACAGGATTGGTAGGTCGACGCCTCGCTCGACGCGGGCTGCTTCCTGAAAGATTCCGGCGAGGTCGACGAGTTCCTTGTTCTGGAGGACGCCGTACGCCTTGGTCGGGAAGTAGTGGGGTGGCTGGTCGCCGCAGGCGATGCCGACATGGTTGTCGATCAGGGTCGGCGGGTTGGTTCGTGCGTCGGCCAGGGGGACGGTTTGTACCGACCAGTTGCCGACGCCTAGGACTCGGCGTACGTCGAGGGTGTTGAGGCCTTCCTGTGTTTCGTGGTTCCACTGTTCTGTTTCTGCGAGGCCGTGCCAGTTGCCCATACCTGAGAGGGGGTGGCCCTCCATGAGTAGGACGTTGTCGCGTCCGGTGATTTCGTGCATGTGTTCTCTCCTTGGTTGTGCCGGCCGTGTGGTCGACGGGTTGAGTGTATACGAGTCGTTCCCTCTGCACGGTGGATGCTTCACGGGGTACAGTCGGGCTCTACACCGGATGGTCCGGTTGGGAAGGAATCCATGATGGATGAAGCAGTAGTAGATGAAGCGGTTGCCCGGTTGTGTGACCGGTGTTCGGGTCGGGCGTTTACACCCACCTCCCGCACCTTGTGCGGGCCGTGTTTGATCGAGGTGGATGGTGCCGACGAGCCCAAGCAGGTCGTGGCTGGTGATTGGTTGAAGAAGGAGATACCTCGCCGCATCGAGGAAGCGGAAGCGGCGGGTGCGCCGCTTCCGATCTTCACGGGAATGATGAACGCGTTCTTGGGGAAGGGTAAGTAATGGGCCGGGTGTTTGACCACAATGACGTACTCGTCACCGAGTGCGACGAGTGCGGCCACAACGTCGATGGACACGATCCAGAGAACGGCTGCCTTCAGGGCTGGATGAGTTTGACCAATCCTGGCCGGGGTATCCAGTTTTGTGGATGCAAGGCGGTCGCAGCGTGACCGGGTCGGGCGCAATCGTGTTGCGTAACGGCGCCGATGTCATCATTCACCACCGGTGGCGGGGCCGGAAGGGGGAACGGTCGCATCTAGGGCTCGTTCTCGCCATGCCGGTGTCGTCGCCGTATCACCCCTACGTCACATGGTCGATGGCATCTGACGACGGGAGGATCTGGGATTGCTTCTCCGGTCATTACTGTGAGTCTCCGTCGGAGGCTTTCCGGTCGTACCGTGCCCGACGGAATGAGGTTCCCAATGGATGAGGTGACGATGGACTGCCGCCAGTGCGACAGCGTCGACACCATCGAGGTGCCGGAGCGGTCGTTGTTGGCGTACATGGAGGCGGGTTCTGCTTTCGCTGATGCGGCGTTTCCGTCGTTGTCGGTGGGCGACCGGGAGTTGCTGATACAGGCCAGACGTAAGCGGCACGGTCAGTTCAACTGGTACCTGTGCCCTACCTGTTGGGAGGCGATGTGACCATCAGACCTACCGGCGAGGATCGGACGATGACACGGGAGGCTCTCCTGGCCGAGCGGGACAGGGATGCTGCCCGGTTGCGGGCAGAGTGGGCTGGCTGTCTCAACGTGGCTGAAGGCACCTGCGAGTCGGTGAAGGCCGGCGAGAAGCCTGACCTGAGGCCGGGCGATGACATCTGCCTGTTGTGCATGTGCCGTGAGTGTGAGCGGTGCGGGTTACTGATCGACCTCGACTGTGAGAACAGGGTGAGTGACGGTCAGGGTTACATCGATGTCTGCGCCGGCTGTTTTACTGAGGATGATAAGAGATACGACGATGAAGGAGAAGGCGAATGAAGGTAATAGCGAAACCAGTAGTGCGTACCTATGAGGTGCTGCTGACCGAGGAAGACCTGCGGAGTTCGGTGGGGCTCGACATTGTGGGCGACACCATCCAGGTCACGCATGTTGACCATGCGCCCTGCGATGACGGGCACATGGTTCGTGTCTGCATCGTGGCGGTGCCGACGGCATGATCGAGCATCCTTATGACCGGCGGCCCGCCATGCAACACGACCACTACAAGTCGAAGGAGGATCAACTGTTGCGGGAGGTGAGGGAACTGCGCCGGATAATGGAGGCTCTGGCCGCTCACCTGGGGGTAACAGGGCAAAGGGGTGGGACACACCCGCCGTACAGGTAGAGGCAACAACCATTTCTTCTAAGCCATCGATCACCGGGAGGTAACTATGGCAACACCAACCGACCCTGACGGGGAGTTTCTGACCCCCGTCCCAACTATGGAGGCTCGCCTCCGCTACGCCCAACGTGTCCTACTGGGCGTCCACGCCCCGTTCTCTGACATGGTGGCGAAGCCCGACCGGTTCGACCCGGCGGCCATTGACCGTATTCGTGTTCTGATTGAGGCGTTGGATCAGGAGTTGCGTAACGCCGCAAGCGTGACGCAACAGGGCGGATGGCACCGTGGGTAACGGGCAAGATCCCGTCTACGTTTTCGGCACTGATCTTCTGCCGGAACCGGTTGCTTTCGGCATGACAATGCGGAAACATTTAGACGAATACGGTGACGATCATGAACGGGTTTTGCGTGTTTCTGCGGAGATAGCGCACAACCTGGAAGCACTAAAGACTGCGGTTGCTTTTGTGCGTCGACAGGCAATGTTGGACGCACAAATGGAGATAAGTAACGGCGCCAAGGTGGGTCGCCTGGCGGGTGTGGGGCGGGTGCGGGCGCATGAACTTTTGAACCGTGCCACGGGTGAACGGATGCACAACGTGGCGTTGTCGGATGTGATCCCCGTTCTGAGTGACGCCCCACTGTATGATTGACCAGGTACCGTACCCCAACCCCCCTTTAGGGGGGGTTGGGGGTAACGGGGGCCGGTTCCCGCCGGCACCGTCTTTCCTCTCCGAGGCGGTGCCGGCCACCGACTGTCACAACCGTCTGCCATACTGGTCACATGATTGAGATTCCGATACGCCAGAGTTGGTTGAACACCTTCTCGAACTGTCCAGAGCAGGCCCGCCAGGAACGGTTGGGTCTTGTACGTTCGCAGGAAAGCAGCGACATGCTGCGTGGCAATATGGTTCATGCCGCTATCGAGTATTGCGGTAATGAACTAATGCACACGGGTAACAGGGTTTCCATTGAAGAAGCATCTGAATACATGGATTCTATTGCTTCTGATCTTGCCGGCACCGTTGAAGTTTGGCGACATGAGTTTGAAACTGTGGTGGATGTCGCCCGAAAGAACCTTGTTGCCTGGCATGAAGAAGTCTTTCCGAACCTGTTGGTTCCGACCGGAGTCGAGCAGACGTTCCGCACCGTTCTGGATGAACGTGACGGCGTACGCTTAGTGCTGACCGGCACCGCCGACTGGGTGCAGGATGATCTGATCGTCGACTGGAAGAACCCGAGCCGGGCGTATGAACCGTGGGAGCAGAAGCGGTGGAACCTCCAGGCCAGCGTCTACTGCTTCGCTCTGGGTGTGCCGTACTTCGATCTGGTGTGTCTGGTAAAGGGCAAGGTTCATACCATCAGGATCGAACGACAGGATCCCGATACCGAAGCATTGCGGGATCTATGCTGGTCAGCAGCCGCTCTTATACAATCTGATCTGAAAGTCTGGCCGTTGCGCTGGGCGGGATGGCATTGCTCACCAAAGTGGTGCCCCGTCTGGCAGGCCGGTGAATGCCGAGGGAAACACCTTGGCCCAACACCCTGGTAAAGGGAGAGAGAGAGTTATTTATGAGTGGGAGAGATGCTTCCATTGTTGCCCAGGTTGCCGCAAAGGTTGCAGGTGAAGTCTGCGCCGGTAGCGGTGACGCCAACCTGTACCTGGCTACCGTTGAAACGGTCCACAACGATCTGGTGGAGCGTTGCGCTCTGGAAACGCTGACTACCGCGTTTCCTGGTGCGACCGCTGAGGCTGCCCCTGCGCCGCCCCCTCCGCCGGGTCCAACCCAGCAGTCGGTGGCTGCCGCCCCGGTCCCCAGGGCCGCAACAGGGGCGCCCAGTGGCGCCCAGGTGGGTCAGAAGATATACCCACGGGTCGACTTCTGTGTCGGCAAGGGCTCCGACGAGAAGCAGGCTGCTTGGAACCTGCTGGCATTCCAGCCGAACGAGTGGTCGGACGGCAACGGCGGCACCATCAAGGTGTTCGAGGTGAAGGAACACGCTGACGGTTCCACGGATGTTTCCAAGAGCGGGAAGAACTTCCCGAACTTCTCCGTGATGAAGGAGGCGTTCACCCACATGGGGGTGAACGTGTCCAACAACGTCGGCATCTGGGTCAACGACGGTGACAGCAATGTTCCGTTGAAGGTGTGGGATCAGGCCGGTGGTCAGACCCAGGCCGACGCTGTCGACTTTGTGTGGGAGTCCCGCAGGGCGGATCTCCAGCAATACACCTACTCGAATAACCGGTAGGTGACGGATACTTCACCTGTCGCGCTCAGTGCGGCTGACATCGATGCCCGATTGAATGGTGTCGATGTTCAGCCGTCTGGCCGCAACTACCGTTACTTTCAGCCTAGCCATAAGGCGGTAGACAAGTGGGTGGAATACGCAGCGGGGAGCCACGACAGGTTCTTCCTGGGGTTAGGAGACATCGACAACAAGATGCGTGGCGTGTGGCCGTCTGACGTTCTCGTCGTGACGGGTCGTGCCCATAGCGGCAAGTCTGCCGTGTTGTTGTCTGCCATAGCGAAGAACCTGAACGAGGATCCGAACTTTCGGGCAGTCATCTTCACGCCGGATGAACCGGAGACTCTTGTCATCAGCAAACTGTACGCTTTGCTGTACCTCCAGAACCTGGCTGATGTGGAGGAAGCCCTCCAGGCCGGCGACATGATCCACAGGCAACACATCGAGGACGCCAAGGACATGCTGGACCGGGTCAAGATATTCCCGTCGGCCATGCCGTTCAATGAGATGAGTGAGGCGCTGTCGGAGTGTGAGGACTTCTGGCAGATCCGTCCCCGCTTCGTGATGATCGACTTCCTGGAGCAGTTGCCGGCGGCGTCTGGTTACGAGGGTGTGTCGTCGGTGTTGAAGGGTGTGAAGGAGTGGGCTGAAACGGAGAACCTTCCTGTCGGTCTGGTTCACCAGTCAGGCAAGAGTTCAACGAGGGGTACGTCGAGGGGGATGGACGACGGCAAGTTCAACGCCGACGAGTATGCGATCCTCCAGTTGAATGTGTTCCGTAAACGGGATCTGGCGAAACTCGACGATTACCAGCAGCGCATCCATTCCGTATCCATCTCGTTGGATCTGTGTAAGAACAAGCGGCCGCCGTGCCACACCACCAATCCTCCTGTGGATTACTTCATGGATCCGCATTGCGGGCTGGTGCGTGAATACTACGAATCAGATATTCCTTCGGATGACCGATGGTTGACGTAGTCGATACGTTCGCCCGGCTCCACCAGGGCGGCCGTATCGCCATCAACTACGATGGTATTCGCCCGTTGGTTGATTCCAAGGGGGAGGCTTACTCTGCGGTTGGTGAGCCGTATGAGGATGCGATCAGGGAACACCTTGATGGGGAACCCCCGATTGGTGTGTACCCGTTGTTCAGGAAGGATTACCAGCGCACTACCGAATGGTATGTGAACTGGTTGGCTGTTGACCTGGACGAGGGTGAGCCTGACTTCATTCACGCCTGCAATCTGCAACGGTTGTTGGAACGGTTCAATGTTCGTGGCTGGATTGAACGGTCCAGGTCGAAGGGCTTCCATGTGTGGGTGTATCTGCGGCAGCCGTTGACTGCCGAGTTTGGCCGCGAGGCGATGATGGGGGCGTGCCGGCTGCTGGATGTACCCACCAAGGAGGTTTACCCGAAGCAGACGGCGTTGGATGGGAAAGGGTTCGGGAACTGTTTGTTGTTGCCGTATCCGAACATGGGGAACCCTGGCCGGCAGGTCATCATCGACGATGATGACACCCCGTACCGGTTGGAGGCGTTTGTGGAGCGGGCGTGGGAGTCGAGGGCGAGTAGCCATGCGATCCGTTCCATCCATGCGTTGTACCAGGAGCGTCACTCGAAGCCCATCGCTCAGGTGGAGCATGTCAGAACGCGCCGTGATTCAGACTTCGGGTTCATTGCCCGCAGGATCTGGGATGGAGACATTCGGGAGGATCGTTCCAACGCCCTGTATTCTTTCGCTTGTTCGCTATTTAGGCAGAACTACAGTGACCACACTGTTCTGCATTTGACAGGTCAACTCGATGAGCGTGTCGGAAAGTTCGTTGGCCGTAATGACCGTGACCGCCGCTTGGAGGAACTTGTGATGAATGCCCGTAACAACACCCTGGGGGATTTCAATGGCACCTAATCCTGAGACATACCGGTTCACTGTTCGTGGCCGGCCGAAGGCGAAGGGTCGGCCACGTTTCGGAAAGGGGCGCACCTACACGCCGAAGGGAACGGTCGATGCCGAGCAGGTGATCGCTGATGCGTACAAGGGGCCGAAGTTTGAGGGGCCGGTGTCGTTGGCGTGCGCGTTCTCCAACGACCGGGTCACGATCACGTTGACTCCGATAGAGATGGAGAAGTCTCCGTTGCGGGGAGATGTTTCCAACTACCTCAAACTCGTTGAGGATGCTCTGAACGGTTTGGCGTATGACGATGACCGTCAGGTTCATCGCCTGATCGGGAAGAAGAAGTGATGCAGATTGAACTGGACCCGTGGGAGTACGAACACGCTTTGAACATTGGTGCCCGCCGGTATGTGGCGAACTGGGGTAAGCGTGACGCCACCCATTATGACAAGAACCGTATGGAGGACAACCGCACAGCGCAGGCTGCTGCCTGCGTGGGGGAACTAGCGGTAGCGAAGATCACGAACCAGTATTGGCCTGGGCATGTGTGGCACAAGTCGGATCATAAGATTTACAAGCATCTGCCGGATGTGGGTCACAACATTGAGGTGCGTCGGGTACGGACTAGCACCAGTGCGGCTGTACGCCGCCGCCAGTTGGAACAGGGGTTGATCCTGTGGGTGGTGCAACCTGTTCCTCCTGAGTTTCGGGTCGTCGACATTCTGGGTTGGATCGATTACGACGAAGCGTGGGCGAAGGGTGAGCCGGCGCATTACGACCTGGAGAACACCAGGGTCATCGGGGAGCAGTTTCTGAACGCACCGTCGATTGAGTAGGGCGGAGCGGGGGGCATGGACATCCGATCCGCAGATGCTGGATCTGCTATTAGGACCGGTTGGTCGATCACAGACTACGATCCGGCCGTGGTCGCAGCGGCGCCCCGAAACTCTTTACGATGCTTTGGTGCGTGCTGCTCCGTTCACTGAGCCGGAAGAAAGTATCGACGAACAGAACGAGTTGAGGGAGATCCTGGCTGATGCCGTGGATTCCCTCACCGAGGAAGAACAGTGGATCTTCCTCATGTTGACTACGGCCCGGCTCAGTTTGCGGTTTGTGGGCAGCGTTCTGGGTGTACCGAAGACGACGTTGGCGCGTAGACGCGACCGGATTGTTCGGAAACTACAGGAACAGTTGTCAGAGTCGACGCTTGTTCAGGAACGGCTCAACCTTTAGTCGTCTTCGAACGAATCGTAGAGCATCAGGCACTGTTCCAGCATGTCCATGAAACCGTTCACCCATCTGAGGATGCGAGACAAGGCGATGAGGTCGCCGCCGTCTGCGTCATGCCAGGTGCCAACCATGCTGAGTGCTTCGTCGTGTTGGAACACCAGTAGTGTTCCGAGGCGATTGTTGTGCCAGGAAGCGTGGTTGCCGTCCTCCATGTCGAGGATGTGCCGGCTTTCTTGCAGGGAACGCAGAATGTCTTCTTCTAGTTGGACGCCACTCGATGCCATGAAGTCACCCCATTTGGCATCAAGGTCGTCCACTACGCGATCTTATCCCTGGCGTACGTCTTGATGACGGATAGTGCTGCGGCGGTGCCGGCGACGACGGCCCCGCGGCCGGTCGACAGGTCACTGATAAGGAATACTCCCAGGAATCCCTGAACGAACGTCCAGGCTGCTCTCTCTAGCATGTCGGTCATTTTGAACCCTTCGATCTGTTTGCCTTATCGTAGGCAATAGCGGCGGCCTGGTCCCGTGGGTACCCTTCGGTAATCAACTTACCGATGTTGTGGCCGATTACGTTCTGGCTGGACCCCTTCTTGAGGGGCATGTCAGTAACTTGGGCGACGAGGCTTCTTCGGCATCAGTCGAACAGTGCCTTGCGGGCACCGGCCTTCGATGGTGAGCCGACAGTACCGATACCGCCACCCGTCTTCACCGAGGTGACCAGCACCTGGCTGGCCTTCACCTTCTTGGGGGTTGAACCATCTCTCATGGTGTCCTACTTCCCGAAGGGGCGGCCGCCACTGTTGGCGTTCCCCAGTTTCGTCTTGCGGAGATACGCGGCGTCTTTCTTCGCCTTGCCGCTCATGGCGTGCATGTTCTCGCTCGATGTCGAGTCGTAGGGCTGTTCGTCCTGCGATCCGAACGTCTTCTCGAATGTGTCGTAACCTTTGCCCTTCGGCATGTGGGTACCTCCTATTAGATGGATGGGGTGTCCCTCTACACGAAGAACAATGCCGTCCAGGTGTCACCGTCAAGGACACCGTTCGGCTTCAAGAAGCCCATAGCCTTCTCGAACTGTTTCACAGCGCCGGCTGTACGCCTACCATAGATCCCGTCAACAGGACCAGGGTCGTACCCACGGCCCTTCAAACGGCTCTGAGCGGCCCTCACAGCCTCTCCACGGCTCCTGTGGCGCCACGACAGGGGCGCAACCGCCACACGGTCCCTGAGAGCCGTCAGATAGGCCACAATCCCCGCCCAATCAATATCGGAAGGCGGACCCTGCTCAACATGGGCACCATCCGTCAACCAGTCATACAGCCAATCACCAGGACAAGTCGACGACGACACATCCCGATGCCCCCGCACCCACAACGAACCCCCATACCGGAACTGCACATCATCAACAACCGACTGAATAGCCTTCAACGCCACATCCGGCACCCGCTCATACCCCCACCCCGTATAACAGATCGACTCCGAACGGGCATTCCACCCCTTCGTAGCAGCACCACGCACACCAGGCCCACGCCCCTCAAACACCGCACCAGCCGCATCCACCAACCAGTTGTAAGCAATCCCATCCCACTTACGGGAATCCATATGGTACGACTCGAACGCCTTCACCGCAGCAACCGACGACGGCCCATCCTTCACACCGCTGTGATGCAACACCACACCCTTCACACGCCCAGGACGCAACGCACGAAACGGCTTCGCCGGCTTACGCGCCCCCCACTCAACCCGCGACACAACCCCCCGCGTCTGCGACAACGGCTTCATCGAACCCTCATTTCAATATCAATCAAATCGCGCATCTTCTCATCAAACGCCCGATCATTCCTAATGATCTGATTACGAGTCTCATGCGGATCATTGACCCGCACCTGCGTACCAAACACCGTAGACACCACAGTCGACGCAACACGCCGCGAATAACGGCTCTCATTCGGCAACAACCTACGGAACCTCGACAAGAACGGCATCCAACTATCCATCATATACAAATCCTGATCCCGCATCTTATACTCCCCCTTCTTATCCTTCTTCGCCTTCCCCGCCAAACTCAACGCATCCATAAGAAACGGGAACTTGGCGTACACATGAGGCACCTGCTGATACCTGCCGCTGAACGGCAGATCAGCAAAGAACTGCTTCCCCGCCCAAATCTCCAACGGCACCTTCACCGGCGGCGCAGCCGACTCAGCAAACACCCGCGTGATCGACCCCGGCTCCTTCATCAAACGGTTCAGATCACGGAACGGCAAATCAGGAATCCAATACGACTGATAATCGTTGATCTTCCACGGCAACCGGATAGCCATGTTCTCCAGGAAATAATCCGGCACCACCCCCTCCTCCTTCGACTGGAGTTCCAGGTTGCCTTTCACCTGCTGCAACCGGCCCCACGCATACGGATGCTTCCCCAGGCTCTCCACCAGAATCGGCACCACATTCTTCTGCCAGGTCCAGAACGGAATGATGCGACGCATCTTCCGTTCCATACTCGTCAAATCCGCATAGTTGAAATGGAACTTGTAAACCTGGCCGGCAGCGTCAGCAACCGAACCGCCCTTCTGCAACACATCGAACGCCAGAGCGCCACGCAACACCGTTTCCATCTGCTCGTTCGACGAGCGGATAAACCGGAACGGAGCGAACTCCGTCGAAGCCGGATTGAACACCACATCAATCGGCTGGTTGGTGATCGGATTGCGAGACTCCCTGACAAGCCTCATAGCAACATTCCTGTCAACCTCAGTGATGACCTGGCCGCCACCAACAATGCCGCTGTCGAGAACACGACGGATGGTACGCAACTCGTTGATGTCGACACGGGAACCAAACCCGACAGACACCGACTTCTTCTTACTTGCCCCAAGCGCAGCGATCATCTCATCGACACCCTTGACAGCGTTCCCTTCACCCAACTTCGACGCCTTGAAAAACACCCCGGCGAACTTGTTCGTCGAACCCAACTCCATCAAACCAAACGCGTACGACAACCACGAACCACCCAAACCATTACGGATAACGAACCCCGGCGTAGACACCGCCTGCGCCTTCCAATAGTTCAGGAACTTGTCGTACCACTTCAAGAACGCACCAAAGTCGCCGCTTGAAGAACTCGTCTTGAACAACGCGTTCAACATCTCGAACACCGGGGCCGCTTCACCCCCACCGTCACCCAACGGTGCCGACCATCCCCGCGACCACTTCGGATCCACAGAGTTCGGCCCCCACTGTGCCGCCGTCTGCTGCGTCAACGACTTATCGAACAGATCCTTACCCCTGGAGGTGTTGAACTTACGCAACGCCGCCTGGAAATAATCCATGTCGGTACGCGTCCCATCGAACAACTCCGCCACATCCTTCGGAGCCAGACCCTGATGCGCCAGATCCTTCCGACCACCAGGCTCCCTCAGATTCGCACCAGCCGCCTCATACACCGCCGTCGCCATGTCTTGCTCACCCTGGAGTTGACGTAGCCGCCCCTGCATCGTCGCAATCTCCGCCTCAACCGTCAACCCGGCCGCCATCGCCGCCTCAGCGGCCCTGTAATGCTCCGAAGCGTACGCCAGATGACTCAGGCGTTCCGCCTGGATCAGAACGTCACGCTCCGCCTCCGTGAACGCCATCCGCCGCTCCAACGGCATCCGCCACATCGGCTCATCCAACCACGACAAACCCTCCTCGATGCCACCAGGGAACCCTGTTGTTTCCGTCCGACCCGTCAACGTCGCCAACGCCTGCCGCACCCCACCCTGCCGGGCCGGATCCAAGAACGTAGCCCCCACCGCACCCTGAGCCTCCGCCCCCGTCCAACGGTTCTCGAACACCTCCTGCGCCCACCCGTCGATACGGCTCTCCGCCGCCGCATAGTTCTTGAACTTGACACCTGGACCCAACGGTGCCCGCGTTCCCGGCACCAGCCCACCTGTCTTCGCAGGCGAAGCCATCAACCCCGACGGGGCATCAAGAATCTCCACACCCTGACCAGTCCGCTTCCCAACGAACCGCAACCGGAAATCACCGAAAGGCGTACGCACAATGGCTTCGTCGAACCTGGGGGCGCCCTTCGGCCCGTACATTCCCGACGGATCCGGCGCCCTGGTAGCCGCCGCCGGAGGCGGTGTGGGTGCCGCTGCTGCCGGAGGCGTAACCGCCTCCGCAGCGACCTCACGGACAGTAGGCGCCGGCGGCGCCGCATACTCACCGACAAACGTGAACCCCCGCTTCTCCCACGCACCACGGTTCGCAAGAATCTCCTCCTGCACCCTGTTGGACGTACCGCTGGCTTCCGCTACTTCTATCTTCGGCAATGCCCGTCGCAGAGGGTACTCACGACCTCCGAACAGGCCCTCCCTATCGGCGCGCCCCACGATATACACATCGTTTCCTCCAGCAAACTCACCTGATACGCCGGAAGGAGTTACCAATACACGGTCGGTCTTTTCGTTGTAGGCCAGCACATCTCCCCAAGTATCCCTGCCTCTGATGTTTTCCTTCAACCACTGAGATACGATCACCCGACGGGATCCATCATCGTGCAACGCGCCCACCCCAGGGAATGGGTCGTCGGCTGCCGCTGCCGGCGGAGGCGTAACCGCCTCCGCTGTTGCTTCCAGCATTTCCTCACGGGTTATCTCCCCCAGGGCGTACTCCTGGTAAGGCGTGGCCGGAGGCGGCGCAACCGCCTCCGCAGCCACCTCACGGGGAGTCCGCAGCGTCGGCGTCGGCGCATCCCGCATAATGAGATCCAACTCTTTCTCCGCAAACGCCTTAGCCTCCTTCAGCGTGCGGAAACCAGGCCCCTCAGCCCCAACGCCTGCATGTCTTGGAACTCCATCGGCGTCTGAAAACCCTATGAACCTATGTTCCCACGGGAGGCGGTCGTCGTCTGGGCCGCGGTAGGGGCCGGCCGGCTCCCACGTTTCGTGTGCAGACTGAAACCATTGTGTCCGCGATCTCCGGTCTAGCGCCGACGCCTTGGCTGCTTCACTAAACTCTTGGAACTCCATCGGCGTTTCAGCCACATAAACAGTCCAAACTCCGTCTTCTTCGCGGATGCGGAGCGAAATCCGCTGCGGCCCCTTTCCGGGAATATCGACAATCGGGCCTCTCGAATCAGGGTAATAGTCGTTCGTCCCATAGTCACTCCTCCTCCACTTGAGGCGTTCACCCTCGACCGTTCGGCCATAGTCCAACCCACGCGTGTCGTACCGTACGGCTTCGACCTCAAGAGCGTCGGCTTCTGATTCGAAATGTGGGACTCCCCTCTCGATGGTGCCGTCCTTCTCCTCCCACACCAGTTGTTTCACCCTCTCCTCGTACACCCGGTCGGCTTCCGCCCGGCTGATAAGTGGACGAGCCGCTGCCGGCGGAGGCGTAACCGCCTCCGCCGCTATCTCACGAACCGTAGGCGCTGGCACCCCCTCACCAGCCCACTTCCCCAAACTCCCCTTGATCTCCCCAATACCGCCCGTGGCCTCAACAACCCGAACATGCTCCCCCACCAGGCCACGCGCCTGCGCCCTCTTTAGAAGATCCTTCATCAGTTTGCGATACGCAGCGGAACCGTAGAAGAACAGTTCCTCCGCACCCCCCACAAGATCAGCAAACTTCTGTAGTTGTTCAGGCCCGGCAACAACCTCCTTAGCGCCCGTCTTAGGCAACTTCACATCGTACGACCCGACCAACTCAGTCGGATCCAACACCCCGTGCTTCGCAGAAATAATGCCACCCAACTCGGCGTCACTACCCTCGATCTGACGCCTCAGATACTTGAACGGCTCGCCCGTATACAGATCCTCGGCAGCAACCGTGGCACCTTCCGCCAACTCACACTTCGGCCCCGTACAAGCAGAGAACACCTTGCGGCGAGCCACAGCACGCCTGGCAGCGACGGCCGAAGCAGCCTCCGCAGCCGCCTCATCGGCCATACGAACAACCCCCGACTCGACATGCGAGACAAACATATCCCTCATGTACTTCCTCAACTTCTTAGCGTACTTGCGCTGCCCCACCGCATCCCACGGCTTCTTGACAGGCCAGTGCAACGGCGCCCCATGATCGCCCTGATGGCCGACACCCTTTCCAAGCGGGTATATGGCTTCCACAAACGTCAACACCTCCTCCTCCGAAGCACCCCAATCGCCGTACTCGCCAACCTGCCGCCCACCCCTCGGTACGTCAGGCGTCGGCAACCAGCCATGATGTGTGCCAGCCAAAAACGACTCAACATCCGCCGCCACATCGGCTCTGACCTGGCTCCACACTTTCAACTCGGGCAGCGTTCGCTCGTAAGCCTGCACCCAACCCTTGACCTCGCGGACCCGATCATTCACATGGAGTCCTTCCCCAGCCGCCGCTCCTACTGCCCTCTGCAACCTGGCCGGAATGGCCGCCGCCGCCTCGTCAGCAAACGTAAACCCACGATCACGCCACACCTGACGAGTGCCCTCAGAATAGTGTTCGATCCGACCTTCATACCTCGGATCAGCAAACGTCGTCCCCTCATGCAACTTCACAATGGATACGTTCTGCTTCGGATTCCCGAAATCCGCCCCAGGCGGGATCACCAAGGCACGACCAGCCTCTGCGTTATACGCAAGCACACGCCCAGGCCCAACAGAGTCCCAGGAAATGACCCGCAACTCGGCAGGTACCCCTCCAGCCTCCGCCCCACCGGAAACATTCCTCGACCACACACCATCCCGCAACGTCGCTTCCAAACGTACAAACGGCGAATCCTTAGACAACAACACCCCACCAGCCAACGCCTGACGCTGCTGCCACTCATCCAACGACGCCCCGTAACCATGCCCCCGATCCAAAGCACCCCGATACGCAGCAGTCACTTCCTCCCAACTATTCTTAGCCTCCCTCATCCACCTCGGCAAATCATTCACAGAAATCCCGTTGTAATCCCGATAAATACTCCCAATATCAGGATAAAGACGACCATCCAAATAAACCTCCCGCACATCAAACCCAGGAGCAGGCACAGTCTTCGCCCACGGCCCAGGAGGATCAGTAGGGTTCAACAACTCCCGAAACTCAAACACATCCCCAAACCACTCCCGCATCTTCGGAACCTCAGGAAAAGCATCCAACAACCCCTGCTTATCCAACTCCGCCAACGGCTCCTGCAACGCAGCAAGCAACCGCTTCATCGACTGAACATCCGTCGACACCTCAGCCAACGACGTAGCGTCCTCCACCAAATGCCGCATCTTCGCCGCAGCGGCCGCAAACGCCTCCGTCAACTTGGTCAACAACTTCTCATCAGTAATCGTTCTCGTCGCCGCCGTCTGCTGCCCCACCAACATCCTGCTGACCGCCTCCAACTGGGCCTTCCGGTACCCAATCAACGACGCTTCCTCCAACAAAGGCTTCATGAACTCATGCATCGACTCCTTCGACTGGCGGCCACGACGGGTCACATCGCCCATCGCCTCGATCAACCGGGACTGTATGTCAACCAGTTTCGCCTCAAGAATCTCAGTCTCAGCCACCCACGCAGCCGTCTGCACCCCCATCTCAGACGCACCTTCCCGCTTCGCAATAGCCATCCGCATGGCCTTCACCTGCTCCACATCCAGCCCGGCCTCAATCCCCCTGAACACCTCATCAAACAACTCGCCCCTGGCGCCATACTGCTTTTTCAACGCATTGTGGGCAACATCTTTCTGCCCCTTGATCCAAGTCAACGGCTCCTGGAACGCAATACCCCCCTCCTCCAACAAGGTCATAATCTTTGATCGACGCACCCCCTCCCCGATCTTGCTCAAATAAACATCCATAGCCTTCCAAATGTTCGTATCAAACAGTTCCTCCGCCCCATCACCAAACTCGGCTTTCGCTATCGCCTTGATCTGCTCATCAACCGTGCGACGCAAGGGATCATCCGCCTGCTTCATCAACGGGATACCCCTGAACTCGCCGCCAGCAATCAGTTGACGCTGCATCGTCGGGTCATACGCCTGCTCCAACGCCCGACGCATCACCCACAACTCATCGGCACTCGAAGCCAACCAGTTCATCCCACCAAACGCATTAGCGCGCAGCAGCGCATCATCCATCCACTTGCGGCCCTGAGTCCAGAAATCCGCAACAACGCTCAGGCCAGCACGTTCAATCACGGCACCAAACTTCTGCTGAAACGCCGGATTGATAACCGGCAAACCATTCTCCACAACAGTCGCACCCAACGAATCAGTAAGGTAATACTGCGTTTTCAGCATGTCGTCGACCTGTTCGGCCTCCAACCCCAACCGGCGAGCCGCCCGGCGAAGATCCAACGCATCCTTCGACATGAGATCCATGAACCGGTTACGGGAAGCCCACCCCGCATTATTGCCCACCATGATCCTGTTGGCATCCAACACTGTTTCGTAATCGCCGCTTCGCAACCCCCGTTTGAGGCCGGCCTTCGTGTTGAACGAGTTCTCAATCGTTTCTGGAATCCCCCTACTGAACAGGTTCGCTTTCGCCTTCCCGAACTGCGGAACAACCGTCGTCAACACCTTCCCGGTGAAACCAGGCAACTTGAACGCCTCGACCGGCATCCTCGACGCCACCCGTGCCGCCGCCGTATAGAAATCGTCAGGCATGTCACCCAAATCGACACCCTTGGCGATGTCTTTCATTCGGCCAACGATCCTCGCTTCCGCAGCAGCCGCATCCTGCGCCCCGGCCGCCCCGAACCTGGCAACCGCCTCAGCGGCGTCATCAACAGCCCCCTGCGCCACAGGGCGGGCCAACTCGCCAATGTACGGCAACTTCGACGCCTGGCTGGCACGACGGGCCGTCACACCACCCCTGGTGGCCTTGTCCAACACCTTGTCCAAACGCACCGCCCGCCCCAGACGCCCCGTCGTCGGAAAAAACAACCCCATCTGCCCCAACAAACCAACTTCCTTCAACGCCTCCGCTCCCGCCGAATGCATAGCATTCGACCTGCCGACAGCATTCACACCATCCTTCAACACCTTCGACTTGTGAGCGGCCTGCGTCGCCGTCACCCCAGCCTTACCGCCAGCCTTGACAATGTCGTCGTACCAGGCGGCACCCTTCGACATCACATTTATCAACTTCGGAGCCGTCATCCCCGCACGACCAGCAGCCCCAATACCACCCGTCATATAAGTAATCGGATCAAACGCAATATCCAACCCCAACCCAAGCACCATGTCCAACGGGCCAGGAAGATCCAACCCCCAATCACGCATCACATCCTGCATGAACAGGTTGTCCTCAGTCTGCTTCCACCAATCAACAGGCGAAAACCCCTCACCGGTAAACAGATCACCAACCTCTTTGATCGTCGACACAATCGCCGCACGCGGCGTATCGATCAGATCAATAAACTTCCCCAACGGGCCAGCAAACTCAAACGGCCCCGGCTCCGGCTCCGGCGCCTCCGGTATCCTCACCGGCTCCGGTCGCGGCAACAACTGGCCGGTCGTCACAGGCGTACGCTGCGGCACATCCTTCGGAGCCCTCACCAGGTCGATCAACGGACCCTGGGCGCCCCCAGTCATATTGGCGAGAATATCCCCCCGGCTGGGCCGGCCAGGCCCAGTCGTAATGTTCGCCAGAATATCTTCACGCGACGGCACGACTACCTCCGTCTCTCGTACTCCTGTGACGACTCAACATCCGGCCAACCACTAATCGGCATCTGAACTTCCACACCATTGATAACCACAGGATAAGTCGCCACCGGTGTGTTCTGAGCCTCATCGATCTGCGCCCTCAACATGATCTCAGGATCCACAAAGTAAGACTCATCGGTACCCGTAGGCGACCACGGCATCATGTTCTCGTAATCACCCGCAGGGTTCTCCATCATGTCCCCATACAGATCACCCAACAAGCCACCCGTAGACATGGCCTGCGCCGTACCCGGCGTCAAACCCATCTGAGCATCAATCTGAGCGAACTGCGCCGCCTCAGCAGCAGCCGCCCGAGCGGTCTTCGCCTCAGCCTCCGCCTTAGCCTGAGCAGCCTCAGCCCTCGAAATCTGCCCCGACGCCTCCAACTGATCGATACGAGACACCTCAGACTGATACGCCTGCTGCGCCTGATACTGACCCGCACGCTGCGCCTGCCCCGCACCAAACGCACCAGCAGTAGCCGCCTCAGCACCCTTGAACCTACCCGCAGCATTCGCCTGCCCAGCACCATACATGCCCGTGCTGTACGCCTGATTAGCCCCAAACTGTCCCTGAGCGATCTGATTCAACAACGACTGCTGCGCCCCCAACTCGCCAGTACCGATCTGACCCAACGCCTGCATGTTCTGCAAATCCAGACCCGTACGCCGCCCAGCAATATCCTCCGCCAAATCCGCCCGGCCACCAAACAACTCATCCGCCAAAGCACTACGGGCATCCTGGAACAACCCAGTCGCCCCCAACTGGCGATCAGTAGCCTCCGACGCCGCAATCGACGCCAAACGGCCCTGCAAATCCTGCGACGAAAGACCCTGCGACCCCAACAACGCCGCAGTCTCAGCACCAACCGCCGACGTATACGCCTCCGGCCCCACACCCTGCTCCCGCAGAGCAGCCTCCGCATCCAACCGGCGCTGATCCAAACCACCCTGAGCGTCGGTGTAACGCCCACTCATAGCATCCGCCATCGCCTGCTCCTGGATCAGACGCTCACCCTCCAAGGTGTCCATCTGCCCCAACAAGGCCGCCTCGTTCGAATCGAGGCGGGCACCACGATCCAGTTCCAACTGGTCATACACGCCGCCCCGGCGGGTCTGCTCGGCGTTCAACGAATCAATCAGATGCTGGTACTGCTGGCCGGCATTCGCCCGCTGCATGTTAGCCATCGCCAGAATCTGATCCTGTTCACGGCCCTGACGGCCCGTCAAATACTCCAGGGTGTCATCACGGACACCACCGTAATAACCCTCATCGGCGGCGCCCCTGTCATCCCAATACTGACCAGACCGATCCCCCGCATCAGACCAGTAATCACCAGTCACCGTGCCCTCGTCCTCGAAATATGTATTTGACGTATCGAAAGCGGTCTGGGCGTCCTCCCGCATATCGTCATACAGATCAACGTATGAATCCTCGATACTGGCAAGCGGTGCGGCAGGTGCGGCAGGTGCGGCAGGTGCGGCAGGTGCGGCAGCATTGTTTGCCACAAAGTTCTTCCAGTCATCTGACTCGACCTGGCCCAGAAACGCGTCCAACGCAGATTGCCCACCACGCAGCGCAGGGTCACCCATAGCGCCAGGTGAACCAAACACCGGGGCATCCTGCACCGCCTCGTAAGCAGCCGTGTTACCACCCGTAACCGGATCGTAATAAGCGTTCCCTGCTGCCACATACCGTTGTCCCGACAACTCAAACGGGTCAGGTCGTGCAGGTGCGGGCGCAGGTGCCTGGGCGCCAGGATACGCAATCCTTGCCGGCGAAGGCGCCTGTGCGCCAGGATACGCAATCCTTGCCGGCGCCGGTACAGCACCTGGCCGGTTGATAGCCCGCGACTGAGGCCGCTGGGCGGCAGCCACCGCAGGAGTCGCACCAGCACCCGTACCACCGCCGGCACCACCGGCAGCCAACATCGTGTTGGGGGGGCCACCTGTCGTCGCAGCATTCGTCAGAATGCCGCTACGACTCCGCACAGACGGAGCCATCCGACCGCGAGGACCAGCCATCAGGCGCCCCTGATCCGTGCAGCCATCACAGCCCGACGCGACGCATCATCCATAACGCCACCCATGCGCTGCCCAGCGTACGCCTGCTCCGCATCCCACTGTTGAGAAGCCAAATCATCCAACGCACCCTGCACCCCCATCTCAAAGCGGCCAGCCTGACGTAACTCATCCGTATACGTCCGACCCAACCCCCGCTGAAACTGGCCCGAATCCAACATGCCGCGCTGATTGAACTGACCAGGGATCTGCCGACGCAGATCCCCAAACCGGCGACTCATGTCATCCAAACCCATCGCCCGCTGCCGGCCATACCCCTCACGCTGATGCTGCAACCCCGACAAACGCCGACGCAGATCCCGGCCACTCTTAGCAACCGACGTATACTTCGGAATGTTTCCCAGCGGCGACGGTGCAATCGCTCCAGCAGCACGACCCTGGACGCCAGCCGGCGTCAAAGGCCCAACCGACTCCTTGGAGCGGTTCGTGATGTTGAAGTCAATCGCCACCGTAAAAGGTCAGCGACCGATTCTGCCGCCAGCAGCCTGCTCCGCCATCAGAGCCTGAATAGCGGCGGCACGACCACGACCCGATGACTGGCGGCCAGCGCCCCGCACCGTATTCGGGTCGACATGCAACTGTTGGCCCGTCCGTGGATCAAACACCGGTCGAGGACCGTCGAAAGCGCCACTGATCGCCCGGCCTATGCCCGCTAGCGGATGCCCACCCTGAGGGCCGAAAGAAGCAGGATCCGACAAATCCCGGTCACCACCCGGCACCCCCGGTGCCGGCGATGGACCCATACCCGGTCCTGTAGGCGCCGGTGCCATCGGTGGCTGATGAGGGCGCATGTGGCCGCCACCAGGAGGACCGCCAGGGGCACCACCGCCGAAACCTGGCGAACCGGGACCACCAGGAGGACCACCAGGACCAGGACCAGCCGGCCCACCAGGAGCCCCCTGACCCATCGAAGCCTGCTCCGTCACCATCCGGCGCAGAAACTCATCTGCCTCCGGTGTTGCCAACCAAGCCATCACCGCCTGCACCTGCGGATCCTGACTTTGCCTGAACCGCGCCTGGTCAGGCGCAAGACGCTGTCGAGTGGAATCCATAACCTGATCCACCCGGTTTACTGAGGGAGGCGCATTTCCTGGTGTGTTTGCCATATCAATAGGTTCCTTCTGTCCCGTTACCCGAATACCTGAGCGGCCAACAACAATGTGACAGTCTCGACATTTACATTCACAACCACCGTCCCGCTGCTCCCACCGCCACTAATGGCAGTCCCCGCAGTCACACCCGTGATATCTCCCGTTGAAACCTGATCTATGCGCTGAGTAATACGCGAAGGCATAACCGCTCCTAACCGAAGTAGGTAACATCGATAGTGCTGCTCGACGAAACCCGAATGAACTTCACATCCGTCAAGTCATCCTCGTACAAGTCCAAAACTGAGTACGGGTTGATGTAGTGGCCCACACTGGCCGTGGGTGTCCCCCAGCGGACCCTGATCGGTTCGGCACCGTTGGTGACCATCGCAGCGATAGCCGTCGCCGGCACTGACGCCAACGCCACCGCCGTACCCGCTACCGCCAACTGTTCGTCGCCAACCGACGACCCGTATTCTGATGCTGCTCGTCTAATACCCATGTTTCTCCTACGGCTCCAGGGCCGCTACGCGTGTCTCGAGGTCGTCCAGTTTTTCTTGAATCTTTCGCAACTCATACTCAATAGATGAGGCGTTTGGTCCCACAAACTTGTGTGTCGGCTTGTATACGACAGTCATCAGTCCTCCCAGTAAGACTGCTCGTCCTGCATCAACAACGCTCCTACAGAGGAAGCCACCCCAGCGACCAGTTCCTCCATTGCGTCCACGCGGTTACACAGGTCTTCCATCGCTGCCAACCGTGTTTCTAAATCCCGAATGTCTTCCGAAACATCTTCCACTCGCGCATAAGCGTGCATATCCATCGAATCTTCAATGGATTCAACCGATTCTTCGAGGCG
>Ga0208299_1000424_pt1 | contig 39206 bp, 47 predicted proteins | sample 15_taG_FD_184089 | JGI IMG/M metagenome (GOLD analysis project Ga0208299, IMG submission 184089) | Marine viral communities from the Subarctic Pacific Ocean - 15_ETSP_OMZ_AT15312 metaG (SPAdes) (version 2) | ecosystem: Environmental > Aquatic > Marine > Oceanic | place: Pacific Ocean | collected... | reverse complement strand
CACAAACCGCATGATTCAAATCTGTGAAGATCGTGGAGATGCAATGGCAGTTGTTGACTTAGATGGAATCTATCGACATGAGTTTGAGGCTGCTTCACAAGAAAATGGTGCCGCTTCAACTGCGATTTCAACAGCAAACACTAGATTGATCAATTCATCTTATGTTGCAACTTACTACCCATCAGTTCGTATCACAGATACAGCCAACGGTGGTAATAATGTTCTTGTTGTTCCTCCATCAGTTGCTGCTATTGGAGCAATCGCAAAGTCCCAAGGAACATCAGAGCCTTGGTTTGCACCTGCTGGATTTAACAGAGGTGGGATCAATGAGCTAGGTGGATCAAACGGTCCTCGCGTTAATGGAACTCTTGAGCACCTTACTAAGGCAGATAGAGATAACCTTTACGAAGTAAATATTAATCCAATTGCTAGATTCCCTGCTTCTGGTAACATTGTAATCTTCGGTCAAAAGACCATGCAGCAGAATGCTTCTGCTTTGGATCGAATCAATGTTCGTCGTCTACTTCTTCATCTTAAGAGAAGAATCGGAAATGTCGCAGAGACTATTCTGTTTGATCAGAATGTTCAAGCAACTTGGAATCGTTTTAAGTTCCAAGCAGATCAGATTCTTTCAGATGTTCAGTCTAGACTTGGAATCACAGAGTATAAGTTGGTATTGGATGAAACCACCACTACCGCAGACCTTGTAGATAGAAATATTCTTTATGCAAAAGTTCTTATTAAGCCAGCCAGCGCAATCGAGTTTATTGTTGTAGACTTTGTTGTAACACGTAGCGGAATTGAACTGTAACACTAGTTATTAATGATTATAGGAGAAAATTAATATGTCAGGATTTTGGAGTACAGCAAACGGCAATAGCGAGCCAAAAAGAAATTATAGATTTCTTGTTCAGTTGGATGGTTTAAATACAAGCCCTCTCTGGTATGCTAAGTCAGTTGGCCTTCCCAACTATACAGTCACTAATGTATCTCATACATTTTTAGACAACGAGTATCACTTTCCCGGAAAGGTCCAGTGGCAAGAGATTTCTTTGACCTTGGTTGATCCTATTTCTGAGAATGCGGTAAAGCAGACAAACCAAATGATTATCAATTCTGGTTATACTGTTCCTGCGGCACCAGTTGGAGTCGGAGATAGCTCAGCATCAACTCTTTCTAAGAGCAAGATGAACAATGATGGCCTTAAAGGTGTTACTATTACAGTTATCGACTCAGAAGGGTCACAGGTTGAAAAATGGACTCTTAAAAATCCTATTCTTACTTCTGCTAAGTTTGGAGACCTAGACTACACTAACGAAGATCTTAAAACAGTTGAGATTGGACTTAAGTATGATTGGGCTGAATGTGATAGCAAGGCCGCTGATCAGCAGTTCAAGGCTGGTACCCCTTCCTAGAGGTAAATTATGGCTTTTTGGAGCAATCCGACAACAGAACCTAAGCGCCAATATAGATTTTTAATTACGAACGGTAGTCAGGATTCTGTTTGGTATTGGGTTAAGAATGCACAAACACCTTCATTTGATATAAATGATGGTGTTTATTTGCTTGGAAATCATAAATTTAAATATCCGGGCACCGTAAATTGGAATGATGTGCAGATTTCAATCGTTGATGATTCCAATAGAATAAAAGATTTGTATGACACTTTAGTATTCGGAGGTTATTATCCGGATGCTAGTCAAACAGATGGTGTAAATAAGATAAACTTATCAAAAAACTTTACGAATGGTGCAGATTTTCAAATAGTATTATTGAAGGCAGATGGAACACCCTCTGATACTTGGACACTTAAGAATCCTTGGATAAAATCCGCAAATTTCGGACAATTAGACTATTCTAGCGATGAGCTGTTGACAATAGATTTAACAATCAGCTATGATAGAGCAGAAATTACTTAGAAGCGAGGTGAAAATTGAGTAATAGAAATAATTTAGAGAGAACAGGAGCACACTCTCAAGCCACAGATGCTCCACCATCATCTCCTCTTGATTTTGTAACTCCAACAGAGTTTGTTGAGCTTCCATCAAGAGGAAACGGATACCCAGAAGGACATGCTTTGCGCGGGAAGGAAGTTATCGAAATAAGATTCATGACGGCAAAAGACGAAGACATTCTGACTTCTCAAACTCTGTTGAAGAAAGGCTTGGCATTAGAAAGATTCATTCAGAATATTCTGGTTGACAAGGGTATTAACTCCAAAAGTATTTTAGTTGGAGATAGAAATGCTATTATTGTAGCTGCAAGAGCATCGGGATATGGCCATATCTATGAGACACAAGTATCTTGCCCATCGTGTGGTGCCAAGCAAGAAGAAGAATTTGACATTTCAAATCCAGAAGTTACCGAATCAAAGTGGGATGAGACTGTAAACATTACTAAAACAGATTCTGGTACCTTCATTGCCAGAACACCAATGACTAATTTTGACATTGAGCTTAAACTCCTCACTGGTGAAGACGAGATTAAACTTGCGGCACTAACAACAAACAAAAGAAAAAAGAAACTTAATGAGTCTATTATGACGGATCAGTTTAAGCAAATGATTGTATCCATTTCGGGATATGATGATCGACAAGTCATTAATAAGTATGTTGATGTAATGCCGGCTCAGGATTCAAGATTTCTAAGAAATGCTTATAAATTGATTTCTCCCAACGTTAAGATTATAAAGAACTTCTCTTGCGACTCTTGTGGTCATGTGCAAGAATTGGAGGTTCCGTTTGGAGCGGACTTTTTTTGGCCTGACTCCTAAGTACATGGAATCTGTGTATGAGCAATTCTTTTTGCTTAAGCATCATGGTGGCTGGTCCTTTATTGAGGCGTATAACCTACCTGTTGGATTGAGGAACTGGTTTCTTGTAAGATTACAAAAAGAATTCGAAGAAGAGAAAAAACAAATTGAAAAAGCCAAGAGAAAGCGATAGTTCTTGGCTTTTGCTTTTATTTACTATTTATTGCGAGGGCTTATTATGAGTGAAAAAAAATTACTAAATGAATCGTGGTTAAAAATGTTTGGGACTTGGAACAAAGAGATTCTCAAGTACATTTATGGCAAAGATGTTAAGATGCAGGCACAACTCGGTGCGCATGAACTTGCTGGTCAAATGATCAAAGAAGAAGGCGAAGATGTGGACAACACTTTAAGCTTTTCAATTACAGGCGAAGAAAGGGATGTCAAATCTTATGCAAATGCGATTATGGCACAGAAAGGCTTTATTGATGCATATGTTGCTCATGGCCCTGATCACATGTTGACAATTAAACAAAAAGAGATTTTAAACCAAGCAATTCGCAATTTTGAACAAACAACTGGAATAACTTGGCCTTTTAGCACTGAGGCATAAATGAATGGCTAAATACCCAATAAATTCCAAAGAAGAATTGATCGCTGCAATCGCGGAGCTTTCTGATGCTGATGTCAAAGGCAGTGGCCTTCAGAAGATCAAAGAAACCATGGAGAGCATCGCCGATCTAACAAACGAGCAACTTGATGCAAAGACAAGGTCTCAAAATTTAGATCTAGACATGGCGAGATTGCAAAGCGACCGTCTGGAAATAGCAGATCAGCTTAACAAATATCAACAAGAAACAAACCAGCTCGCTGACGCTGCACTCAGTGATCACTCTGAAGAGGGCAAGCGGTTGCGCGAAATCGTCGCTCAAAGAGAAGCAGTAGTACAATCATATAAAGATCAAGGTTATGAAATTTCACAAGTAACCGAGGCTCAGAAGAAGTTTGCCAAGCAGTCTGATGCTGTCTTTGACAAATATGCCACAATGTCTGGATTCTTTACAAAAGCCTCAGAAGGTGTGGCGGGCTCTATGTTCGGCTTTATTGGAGCACTCAAGGAATCAGAAAACCCTCTTGGAGTTATGACCGCTTCTTTCGGTAAATTCGTCAATGTAACCAACTTTGCTAATAGTATTGTAACAAAGATGGTAGAATCAACAATAATGATGGTAAGAGAATTTGACTCTGCCTCAGCTGCATTTGCCAAAGCAACAGGCTTGGGTGATAAGTATGCTGGTACTTTGTTGAGTATAAGACAAGAAGCTAATGTTCTCGGTGCTAATTTTAAAAATGTTGGAGAATCTCTCAAATCGCTAGCGGAGCAGTTTGTTGGGTTTACAAATCTGAATGACACGACCCAGAGTACACTAGTCACCACGGGTGCCCTATTGACAAGAATAGGTGTTTCGGCTGGGGAGTCTGCTTCTTTGCTTAATACATTTACATTAAACATGGGAATGAGTGCGCTTGAGGCTTCTAATTTTACAAAAGAATTAACTCAGATGGGTGCTAATGCGGACATTGCATCTACCAAGCTAATTTCTGATTTTCATGCAGCACAGAAGGTAATTGCTGTGTATGGCAAAAGCTCTATAGGAGTGTTCAAGGGTCTCTCCGCAGCAGCAAAAGCAGCAGGTGTAGAGATGGGAAGTCTATTGTCTATTGCCGGCAAGTTTGATAGATTTGAATCTGCTGCTGAAACTGTTGGAAGGTTGAATGCTATTTTGGGAACTCAGCTTTCTTCTACACAAATGTTAATGATGACAGAAGAAAAGAGAGTAGAGACTCTAATACAACAAGTCCAAGCACAAGGTATGAACTTTGCAGACATGGATAGGTTTAAACAACAAGCGATAGCCGCTGCTGCTGGTATTAGTGACATGAACGAGGCTCAGAGAATCTTTGGAATGAACATGGGCCAGTATGAAGAATACCAGCAGAGAATGAATAGAACAGCGAATATACAAGAAAACTTTAACAAAGCAGTAGAGGCAACAATACCACTACAAGAGAAGTTCTCAATTCTAATGGCGGAATTTGCTGTTCTTATTGAACCCCTACTTGAAGGTGTTGGGATGTTTATAGATCTATTGATTAAAATGGTGAACCGATTTAACGAAGGTGAGAAAGTATTTATAGGAGCTTCTCTCACCATTGGCCTATTGATCGCAGCATTGTTCTCTGCTGGGCCTGCTCTTGGTGCCGCAGCGGCTGCTTTCGTTGGTGCTGGTGGTGCTATAGCAACAGCGGTGGCTACTATTGGCGGAGGAGTCGGTGTATTGGCCGGAGGTCTTGGCGGATTAGCAACAGCAGCGACGGCATCTTCAGTTGGTATGGGGCTATTGGCAGGCGCTGCCACAGCACTCGGTGCCGTATCGTTCGCAGGAATTGTAAGCGGGCTTGCTCAAGTTGCAGCATTAATAAATGACAACATACAGCTGCAAAATACTTTAGAAAACTTAGCATTAGTTTCAACTGGAACATCTGCAAGAGCTATGTCGCAAGGTGCAGCAGCAACTGTTGATGGCATACGAGATACAATCTCCGCCGCTTATCAGCAGAAAATTGAAATCACTTTAACAGTCAATGATGCTCCTCTCAAGGATTTCATAAAAGCAGAACTTAAAAATATAGATAAAGCAACAGCAGAGACAATTGTAGCAGTAGCGGAGGGTAGCTAATGTCATTTCCATCTTTTAATTATAAAACAAAAGGCCAACCAGATGAAGGTAGTCAAAATGACTATGCCAACAAGACTCAGAGCGAACTTCAATTTAAAAGCATGATCACAGGTCACACAGTAACCTTTAAGGCTTTTTTAAATGAGTTTAGTCAAAACTTTGCGTCTACTTGGAATTCAGAAGAAGTTTTCGGAAGAATGGATCCAATCGCAACATTCCAAGGAACAAAGAGAACGATCTCTGTTGGGTGGACAGTTCCTGCTGGAAATTTGGCAACTGCTAAGAGAAATGTTCAGATGATAAATGCATTAGGTGCGATGTTATATCCGGCATACAGCAAAGACCAAGTCCAAGTTGATGGTGAAACTGTAACATCTGCTTCTTCTATCGCACGACCTCCACTAATTAAAGTTAAGTTTTCAAACCTAATCAGATCCGCAGATGACGAAGACGGTTTATTAGGTTATGTTGATGGCTTTAGCTTCACACCTGATTTGGAAATGGGAATGTTAATAGAAGACGGAAACCATTATCCAAAAGTATATACAATCTCTTGTCAGTTGAATGTTCTTCATCAGCATGATGTTGGATTTGATAATGAAAACAATTGGCTTGGTGGTGATAATTATAAGAAATGGATTTTTGGAGAAGAAGATGAGTAGATTTAGAAAGAGAAGAATTGCTGTTAATAAGACATATAAGGATGAACAAATCTTTGAGTCTCGTGGTGTTGAGAAAGTAAAACAGTATACTACCCCATCTTATAAAAGCCCAACAGATGAAGATCTATTGAGAATTCCTTATGTTTCTCACTATTGGTCTGTTGGAGATCGCTACTTCAAACTAGCTCAGCAACACTACAACGATCACAAACTTTGGTATCTCATTGCTTTGTTCAATAGAAAACCAACCGAATCACACATAGAGGTTGGAGAGGAAATTAAAATCCCAACCGACATTGTCTTAGCAATGGAGATACTTGAGTAATGGGAGCACTTACTAATAGTTTAAAAGAGTATGACTATCAAGTCAAAATTGAAACGGCTGGTGCAGACGAAGGTAAAATAAAAATTTCTCGTGAAACTGGTACTTTTAATTTACTTCAAGCTGATCGAGAAATTATCTATGAAGGGCAATTAGCAGAAGGGACCTATACTTTTGATTCTTTTCCCATAGAACTGCAAATAATCTGGTTTAATACCCTTTATGGAAAGGGTGTTGGAACCGATGGTGCTAATTTTGACGATCAAGAATTTAGATTTTTAATACAAAATTCTGAAACGGAAGATGGTTTTGAGGATAGAATCATTGAAGATTTGTTTAAGGCATTGATAGATAAGAAAGACATAACAGAAGTAGAAAGAGAAGTTTTCATAAAATTTCAAAACAAAGCACCGGAATCGCTTTCAAAAGAGCTTAGGATAAAGCTTGTCAAGCAGTATCAAGGTTCGGATTATATAGCCGACACATATCCGGGCCTCGTTGGATTCACGCTCAAGGATTTTGCATCGGTTGTTGGGCAAACAATAGGCAACTTTATAGAAAACGATCAGACGGGAACAGCGAGAAGAGTGCCGACAATAACATATGGAATTGGGGTCAAATTTGAATATAGAGATAATACAATAGAAATTCCCATAAGAGCATACGAAGCAACGACACAATCTGTAAGAGATAGGCTTGATGCTTCAGATTTTAGCTTATTTCCAGAAGATAGAGATGATGTCAGAAAGGCTTTATCTCAGCCTCTTAAATATGTAGATTTTGAACTTGAAGGACTAGATAAGCTTGAATTTATTACAAAAGAAGAGGGGTCATTGTGGGATTTTTTCAAAGATAAGCCATTTAACATTGATGATGTGTTGTTGGATCATTATTTAAGATTCGTTGACAATGTACAATTAGGAAGACAAGACACAAATACACTGAATAGACAGCTAGAAGATCTTCGAAATGAACAAGCCAACCAGTCAGTTGAATTAATAATTCCATTTTTACTTCGTCACTATGAAGCACTTGTAAGAGTAGAGATAGCCAAGTTGCTGGTGGGTTTACCTGCAGGAGAGATCAAAGCCAAGAAAAATGAATTAATGAATGATGCAGAAAAAAACGCGATTGATGCAATTCGCGGACTTGCAACCTCATCCAGATATGAAGAAGAGCTTAGTGAAGAAACTATCAAGCAAAGACAGAAGAACTACAAACAATGCGTCCTTCTTTTAAATCTTGAAGATCTTAAAACAGATTTTGATAAAAAGCTGAAGTCTGATTCAAGCCTCAAAAAATCAGAAGAAGAGTATTTGGACCCTCTTCACAGAGAGGGCTATTACAATAATAGATTCTACATGGTTCAGGCAGGAGATCAAACAAACCCAGATCAAAATCGAATCATAAATAAGCTTAAACTTCCAAAAGCAGAACAAGTAAGAAGTTTCCTAAACATGACGCCCGACATTCATGCTGCTCTTATGCCGAAAGTGAGGTTGTTTAAGGTTTATTTTAATAAAGAAAACAAGAAATATATCACACATGAGTTTCCATTTCCATCTTCAAACTCAAAAGATAGGATAAACAAACTTTTTGAGAACTCTACCTCTATTGATAGAGGAGAGGGTCTTGGAATTAAAGAGTTTTCATTTTCTTTTGATGGAGAGACTCCCGCTACTGCTACAAAATATGTAAGGGCAAAACTTACATTGTTTTTTCAATCATTTCAAGACTTTGTAAAAGAAAGGACGGTAGTGGATGGAGACAAGACATTTACGTTTCGCTATTTAGATCTCTTTGTAAACACAAAATTCTGCCCTAGATCTGGTGAAAACTCATTCTCGCCTCTTTATTATGACCCAACATTTTATAGACTTAGAGCAGATGTTGGGTGGGCTGGGAGAAACGATGAAGAGTTTCGCAACATTTTAAGTAAAAGAGGTTTGAAATCCGAAGATTTTAACAACGCTTTGGCACTCACAAACAAAACATTTTATCTTAACTTGGTTGATCATAATGTTGACATAGCAAATGACGGAACAGTTACGGTTACTGCTGATTATGTTGCTTACATCGAGGGTGTTTTGGATTCAAACCGTATGAATGCTCTTGTCGATCGCGAAGTAAAAAAGGTACAAGAAAAGTATGTAAAAGAATTTGAAGAATCACTTATCAATCCTAATAAGGCATGTGACGAAGAAGGAAGAAGAAGATTAAAAAATGCAATCAATGCCCTTGACGGAGGAGCAGTTGAAAACACAAGACAGAGGTTGGTGAGAGATTTGATTTTGCACAATAAGCTTTATACAGTAAACATTGACAAGCCATCTCTAAATCAGTTCAGAAGAAGAGAGTTCTTTACAAAAACCCCAAGGATTCAGAGAAAAGAGAAAATCAAAAGCGCACCAGCAGAGGGCATACCGGATAATAAGGGCATAGATGAAACATGGTCGTTTATTGATTCTAAATTTGTCCAAGATGCTGATTATCAAAACAATTCAAAAATCTATTTCTTTTATTTTGCTGATTTAGTTTATTTCTTGACAGAGTGCATGTATGATGAGCAAGGAAATCAACTACCAGAAGTTGAAAATGTAAAACTCATCTTATCTTCTTTTGTTATAACGGACCCTTTTAAAGGAGATCAGCTCATAAACATTGGCCAAATACCTGTTGACCTTGAAACATTTACAGAGTGGTATGATGAACATATAACAAAAAAGGAAATAGATAATCTTTCTGTGATAGCGTTTATAAAACGTTTTATGTTTTATCTTGTTTCAAATGTATTCAACGAGTCCTGCATCAATCAGGATTTGATAAAACGACTAATGTTTCAAACAACAAATATCTTGGCAGTTAAAGGCGACTATGATGCAATGGATCCAATGTGGGATCTTGAAGGACCAATAATTGATGTTGATACTTCTTATAGCAATGGTTTACTTCCGCTTAAAACAGCAGTGGAGGGAAGCGGAACTACTGATGTGCGAAACTTAGTTTCTTATTTAGTTGTTTTTCCTTATTACAGACAAGCAAATCATTCCGGTAGGGGAGTGAGATCAATCGATGAATCAAATGGTGTTTATCATTTTGACATCGGAGCAAAACAAGGTCTTGTAAAAACTGTTTCATTTTCACGAACAGAGATTGACGGCTTGAGAGAATCAAGAATGTTTACACAAGGTGCCAACAGTCTTTTGCAGTTATCTTCTGTTTATCGTTGTTCTATGAAGATGATAGGAAACACCTTGTTATATCCGGGCATGGAATTTTGGCTCAATCCATTTGGAATTGGAGGCTTGGAATTTGGCTTCCCACAGACAGGAGTTGGTACGGAAAATGCCCCAAACCTATCAAACATCATGGGGATTGGTGGTTATCAGCAAGTTTTAAAAGTAACATCCACAATATCATCTGGTAAGTTTGAGACAGATGTCGAGGCTCATTATGTTTATTCTGGTGAAGAGGGTGGAGTTACAAATAAGAAAGAAAAGGTAATATCCGTTTGTGAGAACATAACAAACATAGATGCTGGTGATGAGCAGACAAACTCTTGTAGTGGTTTGATCGTCAAAGTCCAGAATGATATTGCTGCTTTGGCAGCAACAGGTGAAGGTGTTCCGGACATTACAGATCCTGAAGCAGAACAAGAAACGAGTGAATGACAATGAGCAAGTATAAAGGAAAAAACGAAACAAAGATTACATCAACCCTAGCTGTTGACAGAGCAAACTATAAAGTAAATTCTTTTAAAGATGAGCTGGGTGAGGTTCCGAAGAATGTTAAGGACTTTAACTTTTTAGAAAGAGCTTTGTATGGTCGAATCAATCAAGACGATGATACGATTTATGTTAGGGAAACAAAACTTAAACTTGTTCCGCAAGATGGTGAAACTTTTTTTGTTTTAGATTTTGTTGCTGAACAATTGAGACTATTTAAAAACAAAATAAAACAGTCTGTTTCGTTTGGAAAACTACCGAGCGATGATCCATTCTTATCAAACATAGTTGTTTACAAAGCCTATGAAGATCCAGTCAATCTTTACAGAGAGTATTTAAACAATCAAATTTTTCTTTTTAATGACAGGGTCAAGCCAGATAGTATTACTGATTACGGTGAATGGACAAAACAATTTGTTTCTTTTCAAAGAATCAACGGACCAAAGTTCCCAACAACCTTCTCAGGCTTTCAACGATCCGGCAAGTCAAGCATCTTTACATCAGGTTTGGCAGTCTCAATAGCAAACTTAGATTGTGGAAATGATGAACAAAAGAGTGATTTCTTCTTAGAAAACAGATTCTTAGAGTATTACACAAAAGTTGCATTACAATTTGGATTCTATGTAAACAAAGCTAGCCCATGGATTTTAATAAGCGATCTACAATCACCAGCTACTTTAACACATAGACAAGATTTAGAACTACTAACTTTAAGACAAACATTTCAAAAAAGATTCCAAAAGTGCTACGAAAGAGATACAGTCTTTTTAAGACAACTTTTAGAAAACGGATATAGAACATTTATTACCAGCAATCCTATAAAGAAAGAATTTATTATAAAATGCAATAAAACAGCAAAAAATATTACCTATAGATATAATAATATTAATAATATAATATATAATAATAATTTTTATATTAATTTATATATAACATTTAAGAATATAGAAGAATACAACTATTTAAGTGTGCCCGAGGAAGCAAGAGTCAAACAAAAAGCAAAAATCTTTGCAGAAAAGCTTGACAACTCCAGAGCAATGGATTATATTAATACTCAGTTTCAGACTTCGTATAGAACGAGATCAGGAACATTAAATAATTTATTGAACAAACAGAGGAAAGCTTCGGAGGGCTAATGATATTTCAAATAATTGATGATAAAAAGGATTGTACAGGATGGTTTGCAGATGGAAAATTAAGGGCGGGTTCCCTTCCAAAGAATATGACCGCAACTTGGGATTGGTCACCGAGGCTTGGAGACGAAAGAGTCAACCTAGCAAAAATATACGCAAAGGGAAAACTTCTAAATGATGTTTGCCCTCCTCACTTAGAGGACCGTTGGCAAGCACGACAAAGAAAAATGAAAGCACATATCAAATCTTTTGTGGCCTCTAAGGTCAACATGAGCGATATTTGCTTTTATGAGCTTGTTCCACCACAAGACATTCAGCATTACTACCAAACTTTGAATGAGATAACGGAATGGATCGTTGGAAATCACCAGCGACCCATGAATTACTCATTTTTACACGATTTGATGATAACATGTCGTGAAATTTCAAAACAAGAGGTTCAAATTGATTGGCCATTGTTAAAGAAATTCGCCAATACCGACAAGAAAGCCATGTACCTAGCAAGATCTTGTTGGGACCGAAAGAATGTGGTCAATTACAACATTTTTGGTACAATAACGGGCCGTTTGGGACTACACGAAGGCTCCTTTCCTATTTTAAACCTTAAAAAGGAAATCCGAGATTGTGTTATGCCTCAAAACGACCTATTTGTAGAGCTTGACTTCAATGGTGCCGAGTTAAGAACACTTTTAAACCTATCAGGGCACCCCCAACCCACAGGAGACATTCATGATTGGAATCAAAACAATCTTTTTGATGATAATATTAGCCGAGATGATGCGAAGACAAAGATTTTTGCATGGCTATACAACCCGACATCACGAGTCATTGAGTCGGATTACTACGATAAGACAAAAGTCTTGGAGAAACACTATGCAGATGGAGTTGTCACTACTCCGTTTAGAAGAAAGATACCTTCAGATGACTTCCATGCACTTAACTACTTGGTACAGTCAACCTCTTCTGACAACTTCCTCACCCAAGCCAACAAAATCCACCGCTATTTGCGAGGAATGAAGTCGAATGTTGCCTTTTTGGTGCATGACTCGTTGGTCATTGACCTTCACAAGTCGGACAAACAAGAGTTATCTAACATCATTCGGCTTTTTCAAGACACAACACTTGGACACTTCAAAACGAATGTGAAAATTGGAAAGAATTTAGGAAAAATGGAGAAAATACAATGGTAGTTATCGGATTAGGCCAAGCTGGCCAAAATATTTGTGAAAGTATTAAAGAAATGTCAAAAATAAAGACTATCTGCTTAGATGAAGGTAAAGGAATTCCATCTTCTATCACTTATGAGGAATATGAGCAGAATATACCTAAATTAAGTAGAAAACTAAAGCTTGGAAACGAAGATGATGTCTGGTTTGTTGTTTGTGGCGGAGGAAAAGTTTCCGCTGCGACTTTGGCCGTCTTAGAACAGATTAGAGACAGAAACATAAGAGTTGCCCTTATTTCACCAGACCCTTTTCTTCTATCCAAGACTCAAACCAAGCATAATAGAGTTGTTTGGAACGTGTTGCAAGAATATGCACGGTCGGGCCTTGTTTCTTCTGTTTATTTGTTTTCAAATCGCCACATGGAGTCATTTGTTGGGCAAGGGCCAATTGGAGACCTGTATACTAACATAAATAATGGAATTGCTAATTTTATTGTTACTAATGGGTGGTTTGAGAGTAACAGTCCTTTGATCGGCAACCTATTTGAACCAAAAGTAAATTCAACCATCAGGACGGTTTCTATTGGAAAGATTGAGGATTATCAAGAAAGTTTATATTTTCCACTTGACAACATAACAGAATCAAGTTATTATTACAGTATAAGCCAAGAGAAAATAGAAAATGAAAAAAATCTCTTGACAGAAATTAAACAACATGTTACATTAGAAAGAGAAAAGGGACGAAATAGTTCTTTTGGAATTTGGCAAAATACCACTGACTATTCCTATTTCTATTCTATAAAATACACACACTTTATACAACAGGAGGAGAAGTGAAAAATTTCATACCCATGATTGTTGGTTTTCTGATAAGCTGTTCAAGTACTGCACACGCCAAAGAAACCAACTACAAGGAGCTAAACGGAGGTCCTGCGAACATCGGCGGCGTTGTTTGGTATGGAGGATGTTCTTATCTTTGGGGTAAAACCATCACAACCGGTAAAAGATACTTAGATTACCAAATGGGAGTTGCAATTCCAACCCTACTCACGGCAAAAGTATCAACCGGTCTGGAATTTGACAACTACAGAATAGGAGTCTTGGCCAGACCTTGGCCCCTCTCAGTAGGGGCTGAAGCACACTTTGGAATATCTTCTAAATTCACTTATGTTGTTTCCTACGAACGTTGGGGCCTGATGCAATTTCCTCATTCGGATATGTTTATGACATTTGGCATACGTTGGAAACCATACAACATCAGATTATAAAAAACTTAAAAAAATAATTTGACAAAGTTTCACAACATGTTAAATTGTATAGACAAGGAAGGCAAAAATGAACAAGAATTTTAATCGTCGCATTCAATGGGACACAAAAGAAAGAATGTGGTATCTTAAATCCCCACAGGGAAAAGACTGGTCTGTACACAAAACTAAACTTGACGAGCTTCTTAAAAATAGCAAAAACGCTAGATATTCACCGGAAACAAGACTTTTAAATCGGATTAGTCGAGGCGGAGTCCAAAACAGACAGTCTCTCCTAAAAGACCAACCAGAAATTTTGTGCTTCAAAACAGAAGCAGACCAACAGCAACAACTTGAAATACTGTTTAACAGAGCAGTTGAAAAAGTTGAGATGATTACAGACATACAAGATTCGTCAGAACTTGCTGGTAGGTTGAGGCAACAATGGAGCAATATTCCATGGTGGACACCACCTAAAAAACAACCGCTTCATGGTGATGACGTAAGGGCTTGGGTTCTTAGGCAAGTACAATAAAAAATAAAAAAATAATTTGACAAAGTTTCACAACATGTTATATTGTATAGACAAGGAAGGCAAAAATGATAAAACCAAGCCTAGGGTACTCCAATTACTATTGGAAGAATCTCGAAAAGAAAGAGAAAAAAACTCAAAAAAATACTTGACAAATACTTGAGAATATGTTATAATACATATGTTGAGAGGGAGGACAACACAAAAACATCCCACCATGTATAACAAAATAGGAGGTCTTAATGACTAATACATACACAATCCACACCGGTGCATTCACTACTCTTAAGGGAGAAGTACGAACCATGAACTTTATTCGCTTTAGCGATCTTCCAAGTTCAATTGTAGAATCACGAGTTGCACGATATAGCAATCAAAACGGCTTTGAAACCGTATGGGATATTGATCTCAATGCTTTCCGTACCTTCAACAATGCTACCGTTCAAGGAACTATGACTTCACGCCAAGGAACTTATTCCTTTAGCTAAGTTGTCAAATACATAAAACATAACCAATTAAAAACAAAATTATAGATTACAATACAAATCTCATCGCGGTGTTCGCAAGATAACCTTCCCGTAAAAAACTTGCTTCTTTTTTAATGTAGTTTTTTAGAATTTAAAAAACATCATCAACCTTTGGCTCAACACAAGTGTTGGGACCTTAGACATTTAAGTCAAAAAAAATTAATAAGGAGAATATAATTATGGCTATTAATATTGAAGCAATGCGAGCTAAGCTCGAAGCATCGAAGCACGGTGCGAAGAAAGGTGATAACACCAAGTGGAAACCTCAACAAGGCGATCAAACTATCCGCATCGTACCAACAGCGGACGGCGACCCCTTCAAGGAATTTCATTTTCACTACAATGTAGGAAAGAATCCCGGAATCCTCTGTCCTAAGAAGAATCATGGCGAAGATTGTCCTATTTGTAACTTTGCTTCCGCTTTGTGGAAGGAAGGTGTTGAGAAGAACGAAGACGATTTAAAACGAGAAGCAAAGAAGCTTTTTGTTCGTAAGCGGTACTTCTCTCCAATTTTGGTACGAGGCGAAGAAGATAGAGGGGTTCGTATTTGGGCTTATGGTAAGACCGCTTATGAAAACCTTCTTGGACTTGTTCTTGACCCTGATTATGGTGATATCACTGATCCCAATAGTGGAACTGATATTGTACTTAACTACACAGTTCCCGGTACTCCCGGATCCTTTCCAAAAACTCAATTGAAACCACGACGACGCCCGTCTCCACTTTGTGATGACGAAGTTGCCGATTGCCAAACACTTCTAGACTCTGTTCCGGAAATCTCTAAGATCTTCGAACGTAAGACCTCCGATGAAGTTCAAGCAATTTTGGATGATTTCCTTTCTACAGATTCCTCCTCCGAAGGTAGAAGCTCAGAAACAGAAAAGTATGGTAATCGTGACTCAGTTGACATGGCAGTTGACAAGTTATTGGAATCATAAAAGATCCAAGCCCGCCCTCGGCTTTGTAGAGGGCATCTTTTTCAGCAGGTTTAGAATTAAAACACAATACCGCAACTTTACCTAAAAGGACACACAATGAATAATTTAAAAAACCAAGACTTTAAAACCAACCAGAATAATATGTCTCCAAATTATAAAACACTATTAGAACAATCTAGGAGTTTATCCAACATGCACACCATTATGGCCGAGTTTGTTGATAATTCTATTGACGCAAACGCACAAATGGTTAAAATCGAAACCGTTGAAGATAAGGACTCATTTGACCTTTATTTCTATGATGATGGGGATGGCATGACTTTCGAAACACTCAGAGCAGCGTTAAAAATGGGATCATCTATAAAGAAAGAAAACAACAAAGACGCTCTTGGGTGTAAGGGCGTTGGAATGAATTCTGCTGCTGTTGGCCTAGCAAAACACTCATTAGAAGTTTATTCAAAAACAATAGAAGATCAAAAATTAAACCGAGCTTATTTTGATCTTAAAATGTTAAACGATAATCCCAATAGCAACAATTGGGAAAGACTATATAAGTTCGATCTGCTAGAATCAGAACAAGCACCAGATGAACGTGTTATTTCTTTCTTCGAAGAAGAACAGGAAGGCACAATTGTTATTTTGAGAAAAATAAAATATGAAATAAGCGGAAATATTAAAAAGTTTAATAAGTCAATATTACAAAATAAGAAAAGTCTTGCCTTTATTTATAGACATTTGATAAACTCTGATAAAGTTAAAATTGTCATAAACAGTACTCTGCTTAATCCAAAAGGGCCGAGCTTCGATGTGAAAGAAAAATACCAAGATAAGGTATATTTTGATGACATGAAGGAGGGTGGTTGGATTGAACACACTGTTTGTCCATTTGGCACTCAACAATTTAAATGTCATTACAGATTTATTAGAATTGCTTCAAAGGGTTCTTTGGGCACCAGCTCCTCATCCGGCGGATTGTGTATCTTGAGAAACAATAAAGACTGCACAAGCCAACTCCTATCAGGACTAAGGCCATCCAAAAACTTCCAATTAGGACACCTTGTGATTGAGTTAAAATGCCCAAGAGATTTTATTGATAAGTGCTTGACTATGGGTCCGGATAAACAAATAAGAACAATTGAAGATGCGAACGCCTTGTTTGATTTTAAAAAGTACTGGAAAGAAGAGTTTGCAAGATGGACAGATAAAATCATACAAATAAATAGCGAGGATGGAGATCAGGGATCTACCAGTGATAAAGAAAAAATATGCAGACACAGAGAAGAAATTATACGTGATAGATACTACAACACTGAGTGCTCTGTTTTGAGAAAGAAACACCAGCCTCATGAAATAAAAAAAATGGTTATTAAAGAATATCAGCTTCCAAACTGCGGCTTTAAACTAGACCTTGTCAGCGAAAATATACCACACGAATTTAAAAGAGATAGTTCAGACCCTTCAAAAACAGTAGGACAGATTGTATCTTACATACCATATTTGATTGAAGATAAAAGGTTTCAGTTCGTGAATGAAGACAAAATAGTTGATTTTATCTTAGCACTGGGTGCTCCTCCAACTTCCTCAATGAAAAAGCATGTTGAAAAAATAAACGAGTCTGTCAAGATTGGTGACATTTCTATAAAAATTAAAATTTTAAATCTAGCAGAAACCCATGAGCAGCTACTTGATTTTAAACCAACTGTAAAAGAAAGAGCACGGTATAATAAAGCAGCATAAAAATAGCCCGCCCTCGGCTTTGTAGAGGGCACTATAATCTAACAAAAAGGAGACGTAATGATTATTTTTTCAGCACTACTATTTGGTTGTGGAGAAGAGGAGTCGGTTGACTCAGCTCCCGTAGCAGAACCAGCAGCAGACTCAGCAGTAGAAGAAGTAGAAGATACTTCAGCAGAGTCCGAAGAATCTGAAGAGGCAGAAGATACCTCGGCAGAAACAGAAGAAACAGAGGAATAACAACTTAAAACCTCATAGTTACTTAAAAGGGGTTGTTAAATGGAGATTTTGTTAGTTTGTGGACTGTTTTACATAGGTTTTGTGTATACACAATTTTTAGAATGGATAATACACAAATACTTGTTCCACAGATTAGGAAAGAATAAGAAAAATAAGTTTTTTGCTTTTCATTTTTATGAACATCATAGAAACTCTAGAAACAATCTCTTCATTGACAACCCCTCCCTTAAGGAAACAGTTTCAATTATAATTTTAACTATCTTACATTTACCAGTCATAGCATTCTCCTTTGCTCTATACGGCGGAATCACCGCCGGTGCCCTCCGATACTATTATGTACACAGGAGGGCACATATAGAGCCGGAGTGGTGCAAAGAAAATTATCCATGGCATTATGCCCATCACATGGCAGTTACACAAGAGATGAATTGGGGCGTGACAACAGATAGGTTTGATAAACTATTCGGTACCAGATTGGTGTATGTTGGTACTGAGCGAGAGAAAAGAGATACACAAAGAAGAATCATGAGACTAAATAAAAGGAGAACTAATGGGAGAAGTGATTAACATGAAACCGGGCAAAATTGACATTAATGAAATGAAAAAGAAACTTAACAAGAAAGCGGGACTTGAAGTCGCCCACTCTCTTGGAAACGGCAACGATCCATCGTCTGTCGTTGATTGGATCCCCACCGGATCCCGCTGGCTTGACTCTATTATCTCAATCAAGGGCAAAGCCGGAATTCCAATTGGAAAAATAACTGAGATTGCTGGGCTTTCCGGAACAGGAAAGTCTTACATGGCAGCTCAGATAGCAGGAAGAGCACAAGATAAGGACATCTTCGTAGTCTATTTTGATGCAGAGTCCGCCGTTGATCCTGACTTTTTAACACAGGCATCGGTAAACATAGAAGAGAACTTTCTTTATTTTCAGGCAATCTCTGTAGAGAAAGTGCTTGAATCTATTGAAATGTTGATGGACACATATCCAGAACAAAGGTTCTTGTTTATATGGGACTCAATTGCTGCGACATCTTCCGAGAAGGAAATAGAATCGGACTTCAATCCACAAAGTACGATGGCTGTAAAGCCAAGGATCTTCGCAAAAGCATTTCCGAAGCTCACTATTCCACTAGCGAATAATCAGTGTACATTGCTTTTAATTAATCAGTTGAAGACCAACATTACGACAAACATCGCTGAGCTTATGACGACGCCTTTTATTGCTCCCGGCGGTAAGGCGATTGAATACTTCTCTTCATTAAGGGTATGGCTAACGGGACGTAAGTCTAAGGCATCATACATTTATGATGATGTTGGAAGAGTAATCGGCTCAGAGGTTAAAGCGACAATCCAAAAATCCCGCTTCGGGTCATTAAAGGCAAATTGTACCTTTAAGATTATGTGGGGCGAGGGTGTTGGCATTCAAGATGAAGAATCTTGGTTTACAGCAATCAAGCTTTCTGGAACAGATCGTCTAAAGCAAGCAGGTGCTTGGTATACCATTACCACACTTAAAGGCAAGGATATTAAATTTCAAGCCACCAAGTGGATTGAGATGTTAAAGAAGGACGATTTTAGAGCAACAGTGTTTGACATTATGGACGAAGCAATTGTCAGAGGCATCAAGCTCGACGAAGAAAAAAGCTAAATGTGTTATTCATTTTAGTTTCTCCGCCCTCAACCGCAAGGTTGGGGGTTTTTTTTCTTGACAAAAGATCACAACATGTTATAATATGATTATACTAGGAGGTATTAAATGATCAATTATGTAGACATCGTAGCAGATCTCTCATGGGGAGATACAGGAAAAGGCAAAGTCACCTCTGCCTTAGTAAGAGAAGGTGAATATGATTTTGTATGTCGTTGGGCCGGAGGAAACAATGCCGGCCATACGGTATTCTTGAACGGTAAGCGGTACAAAACCCATCTAATACCCAGCGGAGTATTTCATGGCGTTAAGTCGGTCATAGGACCAGCATGTGTCGTTCATATTGACTCTTTCAAGAGAGAAATGGAGTACTTAGAGAAGAATGGTTTTGATATCTCTTTGGTCAAGGTTTCACCTAGGGCCCACATTGTTCAAGATCGCCACATCAACGCAGATAAGGCACTCTTAGCCAAGAGACTCGGTACCACTTCAAAGGGCATTGGACCATGCTATGCAGATAAGATGGGACGCAAAGGTACCTTAGCTAGAGACGTATTGCCCGAAGCATTTCTCTGGGATGAGAAACTATACGGTAACATACTTTGCGAAGGAGCACAGGGCTTTTACTTGGACGTAAACCATGGTAATTACCCATTTGTCACATCTTCCACTACCTTACCGTATGGAGCATGTTCTCTAGGCTTTCCACCACAAAAAATAAGGCGTATTTACGGAACTTGTAAGGCTTATGATACTCGCTCGGGTATTGACCCTCTGTTCCCAGAAGAGCTTCTAAATGATCCACAATTAGCAAAGATTGGAGAGGTAGGAAGCGAAATTGGAGTGACAACCGGTCGCAAGAGAAAAGTAAATTGGCTAAACTTAGATATGCTAATTCATGCCATCAATGTAAGCGGAGCCACCAATATTATTATGAACAAAGTTGACATTCTAATGGACACAGGAGTTTATAAAGCATTTCACCATGGAGAGCTTAAGGAATTCAATGACCTTACTTCCTTTAAGCAATATGTTGCTTCATGTCTTGATCAAACAACTGGCAAAATTAGCCAAGTTAAATTCTCAAAATGCCCAGAAATGATTTGACAAAAACGGTGTTTTGTGTTATAATATAGGTATATTCGGAGGAAAAAAATGTACTATGAATACATCATAGAGGACGGGGTCTATTATGTGCCCCGACCCTCTGGCGTTATTGCCGGAATGGTTCGCCATTCAGCTTTTAGATCCCTTTTGGGACAAACACCAACTATTGCAACACCTGAGTTTTGGGAGAAGCTTGTTGGAAGAAATAATGTAAAAATATTAGACACCAAATCGGAGGAAAGATGAAGAAATGCTCAAAATGCGGAATTGAAAAGCCTTTAACGGAATTTCACAAAAATAAAAGAAAAAAAGACGGACATCGCTCCGAATGCAAATCTTGCACAAAACAATACACCGCCGAGTATCTAGCTCGTCCTGAAATCAAAGAAAGAAGAAAACAACAAACTGCCGAGTATCGTGCTCAAAACAAAGAAAGAAGAAAACAATACAATGCCGAGTATCGTACTCGTCCCGAAGTCAAAGAAAGGAATGCCGAGTATTATGCTCAAAACAAAGAAAGAAGAAAACAACAAGCTGCCGAGTATCAAGCTCGTCCTGAAATCAAAGAAAGAAGAAAACAACAACAAGCCGAGTATTATGCTCGTCCTGAAATCAAAGAAAGAAGAAAACAACGAGCTGCCGAGTGGTATGCTCAAAACAAAGAAAGAATAAAACAACAAAAAGCCGAGTATGATGCTCGTCCCGAAGTCAAAGAAAAGAAAGCCGAGTACCATGCTCAAAAGAATACCGAACAACCAGCATGTATTTATCAAATAAAAAATGTGTTAAGTAATAAGATTTACATCGGCGAGACAACAAGAGGAGAACTTCGCTGGAAATCTCACCTCTGGGGTTTACGAGCAAACCGACATTCAAACTACAATCTCCAACAAGACTTCAATGAACATGGAGAAGAAGTACTTGAATGGTCAATAATAAAAGAGCTTCCAAAGGACAAAGACACCCTTTTGTTAGAAGAAGCAAGAGAGATAGAGCGAAGGATAGATAGGGGTGAAGACCTTTATAATCTAATGCTTACAATAGAACAAATAAAAATGTTAAAAGAAAATGCTTGACAAACATGCCCAGCATGTTATATTACAAACATCGGAGGAAAGATGTATTATATGATGAAGAGAAGTACAAAACAAAGAATGCAGGCAATAAAAGAAATTGACGAAGCCGTGGCAGAAGGAGGCACTAAAATGAATATTTTAGATGTCAAAGATCATAAAGAATCGGATCTTTACGACCAAATGCCCGAGTCTTGGCCAAAAATCTACACATTGGGGTACCTTAGAGGAAAAATTCAACTTCTTTATGCAGAAAGTTTAAAAAAGAAAGGTTTTGATGAAGATCAGATAGTAATTCACATGAATACAATAGATGTTGATCAAATCTCTATAAACGAGGATGGTACCTACAATTTAGTCTTTTATTCAAAACAAAAACTAGCAGAAAAAAGAAGAAGCTTTATACAACTAGTTGTATGGGATCAAGTGATGCTCCATGATGCATGCGAAGTCACAATAAAAAAGATCTTATCAGGCCATTACCCAGATATAACAAGCAGCGAAATAAAACCGTTAATTAAAAAGTATCGAAAGCAGTACAACGAGGAACACAATATAAAGAAAACCAAAACCGAGTGTGTTTTTGATAACTTAAAAAGACTGCCCGGTGCCGGTTGGTCGAAGCAATAGGAGGTAAAATGAATAAACAAAATACAATAAATGAAGCAATGAGAGAATTCAAGCAGTCAAAAATAGATTCTCACACCTTTTGGGAGGTCTTCAACAACAATAAGTCCTCTTCAAAATATGAACCATGGCATACAAAAGAATGGCAAGATAACAGAGCTAAGAAGTTAAAAGATAAGTGTGAATGTTGCGGCTCAACCGATAGGCTTACAATACAACACACTTGGCACCCTAGAGGGTTTAAGAAACTAAAAGAGTCAATCATGTCTAGACCAAACTATCATGAAGGTCTCGAAAAACACATGAGCACTTTTGATGAACCTAAGGTAACACCAACGTATGAAACAAGAGAGTGCTGCCCACATTGTGACGGTATTAGTATAAGTCATAGAAAAACTACTAATGATTATCGCTGTAATACAAGTCAAAGCCAAACAATTGATATAAAAAGTGACCCAGAGGTCTATAGCGAGTGGGAAGACACTCGTAAGTCCGAATATTCCGGCAACATAACTTATAAAAAAGTGTGGAGCCGCAATCCAGATATTTGGAAAAGGGTTGTTAATTGTAAAAAGATTTTTAAGAATCCAAAAGTGCGACAATATGAAAAACGTACAAAAGAGCAAAATATAGCATCTGAAAGATGGAAGCATCAAAGGTCTTTTTGGTTGAATGAGGCAACTGAAACATGGATAGAGGAAAACGAAAGGTATATTGAAATAAGAGATGAAGATCACATAACTGCGTGTCATAAATGTGCTTACGAGCAAGACAAAGCTGCTGGGTTGATAAGCAAATCAAAAAAACTTTAGGTTTTATTAAATTATACTTGACAAACATGCTCAGCATGTTATATTACAAACATCGGAGGAAAGATGAAAAATGTAGTCATAATTGACGGTCTCAACATGTTTTTGAGATCGTATATAATAAACCCGACAATGGACCCGAAAGGGAATCTAATTGGAGGATCAGTCGGCTTCTTGAAGTCACTGCAAAAAGTCTGTAAGGACTTTTCACCAGATGAGATCATAATCGCTTGGGATGGCCAAGGTGGATCTCAAAAACGCAAAGAAATGAATAAGAACTATAAAGAAGGTCGCAAACCTGTTCGTTTTAATAGACGAATGTTTGAGCTATCAGATACAGAACAAGAACATAACAAAGCCTATCAACATGTTAGATTAATGGAGTACCTAAATGAATTACCAATCATTCAAATCGTTATTGACTATGTGGAAGCCGATGATATTATCGCTGTTCTTAATGGACACCCTAAATATAGAGATTATCACAAGTATATTATCTCAAGCGACAGAGATTTTTTCCAACTCGTCGGAGAGCGAACTAGCTTATACCGACCAATTCAAAAGAAACTTGTTACCGAAGATAGTCTTCTCGCTGAACATGGTATTCATCCCAATAATTTTGCCCTTGCTAGAGCTATTGCGGGAGACAAGTCTGATAACCTTGACGGGGTCCCTCGGGTTGGGCTTAAAACAGTTAAAAGTCGTTTTCCTTTTATGGTTGGCGAAGAAATCCAATCTGTTGAAACGATTGCAGAACATTGCAGAAACGTGCCAAAACCGATTAGCGTTCATACAAAAATTCTTGGCAATCTTGAGTTAATTCAAAAAAATTACGATATTATGCAACTGTATGAACCGGTCATTTCCGGTACAAATCAGAGGTCAATCAACTATATTGTGGATAATTTTGAACCAGAGTTCAATAAACTGGCTTTTACGAAGTTATTGATGGAAGATGGGCAAATCACCATGAATTTGGACAAGCTTTATTTAATATTCAAAAAAATAATTTCTTGACAGTTGAACAAGACAGGTTATAATTATCTTACATTCGGAGGACAAAATGGATAATAGAGAAGAAACATTTATGAGGTACGGCAAGACCTTTCAAGAGAAACTTTGCCAATTAATGATTGAAGATAGAAGCTTCTGCGACCAAATGGAAGAGGTTATTGATTTGGAGTTCTTTGAGCTAGCTTATCTTCGTGCAATGACTGAAATCGTTTTGAACTACCGAGAAGAACGCGGAATTCATCCAAAATACGACCTTTTAGAGATGAAAATTAAAGGGGACTTGGGTGACTACGATAGATCAGTACAGACTCAAATTAGAGAGTTTTATGCAAGGGTTTTAGCCTCACAGGGCGAAATCTCTGATGCTGGTTGGGTCAAAGACAAGGCAATTGATTTCTGCCGCAAACAAGTACTCAAAAAGGCCATGATGGAGTCAGTAGGGCTTATCAAAACCTCTTCATTTGATCAGATTCAAAAAGTGATACAGAAAGCCCTGACACTGGGTACCGATAATAACTTTGGACACGATTGGATGCTAGACGTTGAAGACCGCTTCATTGTTAAATCTAGAAAGCCCATTTCAACCGGTTGGCCCGAGATTGACAATATCACCAAGGGTGGCTTCGGAACAAGAGAATTAGGTGTTGTTATTGCTCCAACAGGAGCCGGTAAATCTATGATTTTGGTTCATTTGGGTGGAACAGCCTTGGAGTTAGGAAAGACCGTAGTTCACTATACTTTAGAGCTTGCAGATACAGTTGTAGGACAAAGATACGATTCCCGTATGACAGAGGTTCCACTACAAGACTTGATTCATTCTAAAGAAATTGTTATGGATAAAATCAAAGACATTCCGGGCAAGCTAATTATTAAAGAATATCCTACAAAGTCTGCTTCAACAAGGACTATCAAGAACCATGTTGAGAAGCTTAAGAAGAAGGGTATTTATCCGGATCTCATTCTTGTTGATTATGCTGACTTGTTGAGGCCGACTACATCTTCTGCTGAGAAGAGACACGAACTTGAGAATATTTATGAAGAATTACGAGCACTTGCACAAGAGAACGATTGCTCAGTCGTTACAGCCTCTCAAACAAACCGAGGAGGCTTAAATGCAGAAGTGATCACTATGGAGTCCATCTCAGAAGCATTCAACAAATGTTTCGTAGCGGACTTTATCTTCTCACTCTCAAGAACACCAAACGATAAGCAAGCCAACAAAGGCAGGATCTTTGTAGCAAAGAACCGAAATGGACCAGATGGCTTGATCTTTCACTCTTTCGTTGACTGGTCAAATATAAAAATCAAGATACTTGATGATCCAGATGACGGAGAAGCAAGAGTGGAAAGCACAACAGACACTCTAAGCAGATTAAGACAAACATACGCCAAGCACAAAAAATAAGGAGAACAAACATGGCAATAGAGAACGAAATACTATCAGATATCACCGTACACATGAAGTATGCTAGATATCTACCAGAAAAGCAAAGGAGAGAAAACTGGGACGAATTAGTTACCAGAAACAAGGAAATGCATCTTAAAAAATTCCCCAGTTTAAAACAAGAGATTGAAGCAGCTTATCAGTATGTTTATGATAAGAAGGTATTACCTTCCATGAGATCCATGCAGTTTGGAGGCAAACCAATTGAGGTTTCTCCTAATCGTGTATTTAACTGTGCTTACGCTCCAATTGATGACATTCGTGTATTTGGAGAGATCATGTTTCTTTTGCTCGGTGGAACAGGCGTAGGATATTCAGTACAAAGAAGTCATATTGAAAAGCTACCAGCGATAAACAAACCCAATACTAAAAGAACTCGCCGATTTTTAATTGGAGATTCAATTGAAGGATGGGCTGATGCTGTTAACATGCTGATTAAGTCCTATTTTAAGGGAACTTCAAAGGTAAGATTTGATTTTTCTGATATCCGTCCGAAAGGTGCAAGACTAGTTACATCAGGTGGTAAAGCTCCCGGACCCCAACCATTAAGAGAGTGTCTTGTTAAAGTTGAAGGAATATTGGATTCAAAAGATGAAGGCGATCAGTTGTCGTCTATTGAAGTCCACGATATCGTTTGCCATGTGGCGGATGCTGTCTTGGCTGGTGGTATTCGCCGTGCTGCTCTTATTTCTCTTTTTTCTGCTGACGATCAAGCTATGTTATCTGCCAAAGCAGGTAATTGGTGGGAACTCAACCCTCAGAGAGGTCGTGCAAATAACTCTGTGGTTATTATGCGGCATCGCATTGACAAGTCCACTTTTATGGATCTATGGGACAGAGTTAAGCAATCTGGTGCTGGTGAGCCGGGATTTTATTTCACTAATGACAAAGATTACGGTTGTAATCCTTGCTGCGAGATTTCTCTCCGTCCTTTCCAATTCTGCAACCTCACCGAAGTCAACGTCTCGGATGTAGAAACACAAGAGGAATACGAAGCAAGAGCCCAAGCTGCTGCTGTCATAGGTACTTTACAAGCAAGCTATACTGATTTTCATTACCTTAGACCGATTTGGCAGAGAAACACAGAGAAAGACTATCTTATTGGCGTCTCAATGACCGGTATCGCTTCCGGAAAGGTTTTGAGATTGAACATGCCAAGAGCAGCAGAGATTGTAAAGCTAATCAACGCAGAAATTGCGGAGAGAATAGGAATCAAGCCCGCTTCCCGTTGTACAACAGTAAAACCAGCAGGAACTACAAGCCTAACTCTTGGAACCTCAAGTGGTATTCATGCATGGCACAATGATCACTATATTAGAAGACTCCGAGTGGGCAAGAACGAGGCAATCTACTCTTACTTGGCCATAAACCACCCAGAGATGATTGAAGATGAATTCTTTAGGCCACACGACACAGCAGTCATTTCTGTCCCTCAGAAGGCACCAGAGGGCTCTACAACAAGGCACGAATCTGCTTTGGATTTGCTTGAGAGAGTAAAGGCAGTTCATCTCAACTGGGTTAAAAAGGGACACCGAAGCGGACAAAACACAAACAATGTTTCGGCAACTATTACAATTAAACCCGATGAGTGGCCGGAGGTTGGCGAGTGGATGTGGAACAATAGACATAACTATAACGGCCTGTCTGTTTTGCCCTATTCGGATCACTCATACAAGCAAGCCCCCTTTGAAGATTGTGATCAAGAAAAGTATGAGAAACTACTTACTACACTGGTAGAGGTCAATCTAGACAATGTGATTGAGATTGAAGATAACACTGATTTAAAAGGTGAACTAGCCTGTGCCGGTGGAGCATGTGAGATTATCTAAGGAGTACATTATGCGAGAACAATTAAAAGACATGATTGCTAAACTTGAAGGAATTCTTGTTGAGCTTGACAAAGTAGAGGGTCAACTCTACGGATACAAATCAGCAGCTGTAAGAGCCAGAAAGGTCATGCAGGAATGTAGAAATGAACTTGCTGAACTTCGTAAAGAAGTCCAAGATAAAAAGAATCAATAAGTAGTTAAAAATACTTGACAAACTGTCCGTTGTGTGTTATAATATTAGCACATAACGGATTTTTTTATGCTGTTAACTATCTGGTAGATAACAGGGCCTGTGGTAACTTTTCTTTACGCGACAGGCATTTAACATTTGGAGGTTATATGAAAACGTTTGTACCATTTAATAGACATGTTCTAATAGAACTGATTGAAGAAGAGGAAGAGGTGACACAAAGTCAAGTTCTTTTACCGACTGACTATAAAAAGTCAAAATCGCCGTATGTTGTTTGCAAAGTGTTGGATTATTCTGATGATTGCAAGCTAAATTTATCAACCAATTGCAATGTTGTTGCCCAACGCAGTATGATTGAACAAATTGAGATTGCGGACGAGACTTACTATTTAATATTAGAGAACTATGTCTATGGCAGTCTAGTTCTTGAAGGTGAAGAATAATGGAGGAACCAATGAATGATCGATATAATCGAACACTACCTTTGTATGGCGATGGAATTGGTAGGGTATCTTATGTTGATCATATGGGCACTGACCTTACCGTCGTTAATAGTGCTCGGGTCAGCTTTGGCAATACAAGAGATGAACTTAGCGATAGGGATAAACGACTGGTTAAATATCTCGTTAAGCACAAGCACACTTCAACATTTGAGCATAACGTTGTTAGTTTTAAATTTGTCGTGCCTCTCTTTGTACGTTCTCAGCACCACAGGCATCGTACGTGGTCTTATAATGAGATTTCGCGCAGATATACAGATAAGGGCTTGGAATTCTACTTACCAGAAGCATTTCGGACACAACACAAAAGCAACAGACAAGCATCAAATGCCGAAGAATTGATTAATCCAAAAATGTGGGACATCGATGATGGTGCTATGATGCCATCAAACACAACTGTTTCCGAATACATGGAGATCTGCACGAATAAGTGTTTTGAAGCATACAATGATTTTTTAGATAGAGGTGTGTGTCGAGAGCAAGCTAGGATGATTCTTCCTCAAAACCTCTATACAGAGTATTATGGAACAACTAATTGCTCGAACCTTTTGAAATTTATTTCACTTCGGACGCATGAAGGTGCCCAATGGGAAATCCAGCAAGTTGCTTATGCTTGCCTAGACATAGCCTTGGATTTATGGCCAATAGCAGTCACTTCTTATATAGAAAACTGTGATGATGAACAAATGAAGAGTATTTTAGCTAAAGAAAGGCCATAAGGAGATTGGATGTTTCCGATCCTAATTAAAATTAGGGCCCTCTTATCGCGTGCTTGTGGATCGCTCTTAATTAGTGGTTTGTGGCTTCTGGCTCATATTGGAGGGGCAAAGTTGAGTAAAAGACCTTTAGACGACCCTATGTTTGAAATCGGTGACTTGGTTATGATTAATAACTTTGGCCTCTTACTTCAAGAGCCAATAACTAATTTGGGAATCATCGCGGATGGCCCTTACATCTTCAAAACAACCACTCATTCACACCTAGTTGAAGATTTGTTTTATTTTGAATATTGGACCTATGATATATTAGTTGGCGGAAAGCTAATTAAAATGATGCCAGAAACTTTCTTAGAAGAGGTAAAAAGTGATGAAGATGAACAAGATAATTAAAGAATGGAAACAATTCTTAAAAGAGGTTAATTATGCTCTCGAAGCAGACCCAGAAGACCTAGAACAAACAAGAATAGGGATAGCGACCGCTATTGACAGAGCCATACTTTCTCCAAAGATAGATGATAAGATGAGAGACAGTATTGAAGGCCAAAAAGACTCTGAAGTTGGAAGCCGATTATCAGCCTCTCCGGAAGATACAGAGCCAGAAGATCCTGCCAAATGGAAGCATCTAACTAAATTTAAGGACATAGTAAAGCAAGGGAGACAAGTTCCTTTTCTATATTATGCGTATAGAGGCATAGACCCTGATGGTCGGCTGATGAATGAGGCTAATAGAAGAGCTGTCATTTTATTAACTGCTAGCAAGGTTATTGACTTCATGAAACATTTTGATAATAACCAGATGGCAAAGGACGTGTTTATAAGTGATTTTGCCACAATGGAAGACAGATATAATCAGTTTAAGAGAGAGCGAAAGGATTATTTACAACAACAGGGTGTTCTTTCCCAAGGTGAATTGGGTAGAGCAGATGCAGCACTTCACTCCATCGGACCAGACATGTCTTTTTCTGTTACTGCGATTGGATCCGGCTCAAAACCTGTTAGTTTCGTCAATCAGGATTTTATGTATAAAGATTCACCAGAAATGCACAATATTCCGGAAGAAGACCATTTTTTGTTTTCTCCGTATTTTCCCTTGGCCATTGCAGTCATTTTATTGTATAAAGACTTAGGACCAATGACTCCATTAGCGCTTGTTAACATTTTTGAAAAAAGAATTAACCCAGAACAAGCTTATGAAATGGCAGTTGGTTTTTCAAAGGATCACCAAGAAGAAGTCCAAGTAGAAGCTATGACCGCTAAAGAATTCGAATCAAATTATATTAACACAGTGACAACCTCTGAGCTGAACAAGCATTATCAAGATGTGATGGCTTCAGACCTAATAAGAGCCGGAGGTTCACTATTGGCAGGAAACACACTATCAGATTTTTTACTTAAAGTCAGAATGCTCATGGATGCCCCGTCAGAACAATTTTCCGAAGAGCATCTTGACAGCCTTGCACTCAGGACATCGGAAATAATTGGACCAGAGACCTTAGCAGAATTGGTTGATATCGTAACTGCCTATCCCGATGGAGGATTACCAAAGGTTGCTTATGGATCACAACCACCTGAGCAGCCCACAGGCTTTCCAGATAATAGAGGATTCACTTTGCTGGATATTGTTGAGCGAGCGGAATCTTTTCATTATTTATTCCCGTATCTCCCAGCCTTGTTAAGAGATAACATCGAAGAAAGAGAGTTGAAATTAATGAGCCAAGCTTATCGTGCTTTGGTCAACAAAGGTTTAACTAACGAAAACAACCCTAACACTGCCGATTACGGAGATAACAGATACATTCGCGAAGATTGGTATGAGATTCTCGTAACGCCACAGGATCTTGAAAGTCTTGCGTCAAAAACACAACAAAAATCCCCAGAAGAACAAAAGGTTTCTAGATCACTACAACAAACAAACCGAAGAGCAAAAAAGGACTTTTCAAAAAAATTAGCCGCCATAATAGCAGTTAGTAACCAAGAGTCACCTAAAGCAAATGAAATCAAAAAGCTAGAAAACTTCTTAAATCGTTTAGAAAGAAAGATGGAAGATGGAAAGGTTAGTGATTTTGCCATTAGCGAAGAAGACCGTCAAGAATTTAGAGACTATGTAAAAACAGCAAGATCTAAACTCGGCATCAATGAGCATCTGAGGAGAGCTTTTCGGAGGTTTGTGTGAATGAGCTATATTTTGATAAAGTTGTAATTGGTGGCTCACTAGCCGCACTCTTATACGCTTACAAACACAATTTACCCATAATAATAGATCAAGCACACATACCTTTTGCATTAGAAGAATGCCCAAAACATTGGGATCTCAACTTTGTTGGTTTTTCTTCCAAATTGACACATAAAAAGAGTCAAGTTTGGGATAGACTAGTGTTCCTACTGTCAATGGCTGGTCTGGTGATTTTTCCTAATAATGTACAGAATTTTAGACAAGAAAAGGGGAAAATGAACATTATTCTGAACAACAACAAAAGATTTCAAATAACATTTAAAAATGCTATAGAATTTGATAAAGATAGAGAAGAATACATGTTGGTTTATGACTGGTTTGCAGTAAGATCCGGAGCCCGACACGATCAGGAAGTTATAAGAACGCCAAATACCAGCTTCGCTCATACCTTGTTGTTTCATCCCTCCACCAGAGCCAAAACTAGGAAAGACATGAAAGATGTCTGTGCAGTTTCAGAGGTCCCAGAGTCACAAATGAACGACATAGAGTGGTCTGAGAATTATGTTCGTATGCGAGTTTTACAGCTTATGAAAGAGAATGGTATACGGGGACAATCCAACGGATATAATAAAAAAGGACACCAGCTGCATTATGCAATAAAAATTGAACACATGTACCGAGAAACTCGTTACAAATACAACAATAAACCTCATGTTGAAGAATTACTGAGGCTTAAATTAGATACAAAGAGTGATTTATGGAAATTAACGACAAACCTTTTAAGGGAAATGGTTTTCACTTAGCCGGAGTGATACCTTGTGCAGGCCAGCCATTAGAATACGGAATGGAATGGCCTGATTTTATGATGCCTGTCGCACCAAACTATACAATGCTTGAAGCCGCAATACTTGAATGTGCTTATGCTGGTTGCGATACTATCTGGCTCTGTATGCACCATGATACGGCCAGATTCGTCAGGCAAAGAATTGGTGACTATGTTCAAGATCCTGTTTGGGCAAATAGGACTTATGAGAGGTTCCCTTCCGAGCATAAAAAACGAATTCCAATTTATTATGTCCCTATTCACCCTAAAGATAGAGATCGAAGGGATTGTTTAAGCTGGTCTGTTATTTACGGTGCTCTTAATGCTTTTAAGGTTTCTGCAAATATATCAAAGTGGCTGATACCGGACAAATACTTTGTTTCTTTTCCTTACGGAATGTATAACCCGATGATTCTGCGAAAACACAGAAGAAAGATTTCATCGGCAAGCAATTTCTATGTAACCTATAACAACATGTCAGTAGGAGATAACATACCTTGCTCATTTACATTTGGTAAAGATGAGTTTGTGCATTTTAGGCGACAAGTAAGAAAAGGCACCGGAGAGTTTACTAATTTTGTTGAAGAGGGTCGCTTAGGTCCATCAAATAGGTTGCCCTTTGAGGAGAGGTATTCTGCTCGGTGGTTTGATTTAAAAGACGTGTTTGTTGATTTAGATATTAGCGATGACAACTCCATTTGCACAAATGAATTTTATGATTTAAGGAGATGGGAGGAATACAAGAACTATTTATCTTCGGACCTCTCAAACACAATCAAGAGACCAAAATACATGAAATATTCGGAATTTCATAGAGTCGGTGTTGACACATCCAAGTGAGTATGTTATAATGTCTTATACAATAAATCTTAGAAAATATCAAAAACTTCTTAAGGAGGTAACCTATCTTAGATCTGAACTGGATTATCAGGAGGAAGTTTTACGCGCTGCCCATCACGACTTTGAATCATTTTATAGAGAATGGTGTGCAAATAATGATGTTGATCTGGCTGATTTAAATACAAAACACTCCGAGAGAGTATCGCAGATAATGCCCGATGACCCATTGGCATTAAAATATGATGAAAAAGATCAGCTGATCACTGCTGATAAAATTGAGGTTAAAAGAAAGGCAAATAAGTTTGCCAAAATCTATAAAAAACTAGCAAGAGAGTTACACCCAGACAAAGATCCAAAAAATGCAGAAAAATTTAAAAAAGTATCAGAGGCATATAATGAAGGGCACTGGTCAGTGCTCCTAGAATCCGCAGCAGAACTTGATATTTTACCTGATAATTTTAAAGAAATTTTCCCTCTCATGAGAGAAGAAATTGACTCTCTGAGGAAAGAAATTGCTAATAACGAGCAAAGTTATAGCTGGAAATTGTTTGAATGTGAGGACAATGAAAATTGTAAGGAATACTTAGTTAAACAGTTTTTAAAGCATTTATTTAAATTGGAGATATAATGTTATTATTCGTTTTATTATCTTGTTATGGGGATGTGTCCATAATGAAGAGAATAGAAGACACATCAAAAAAGACAACAGTAGACTCAGCAGACACTCAAAGACAACCGAGTCAAGAACCAGATCCCGAACCCACAAGTGAGCCTGATCCCCAGCCTGCCACAGAGCCAAGCACAGAACATCAAGAACGCAGTGGGATTAGTGGTTATACTTATTTAGGTTTAAGGCAAGTTGCTTGTCCTGCATGCATGGGAGAGACTCAAGAGATTTCCATCTCCTTCACGGCAATGTTCCATCAACCATCATCAGATGGCCACGCTGACTGGATTCCCCAAAATGGCCAGTGTACAACGAATTTGATTTCAGTATCTCCATCGACAATCCCCATTTCAGTAGGAAATTCAATCAATGTGCAGTCAAATGGGCATTCTTTTGCGGCAAACCCTATCACAGTTGGAACTTATGAAAACAATGCTATTTGGGAACCTCAGCTTCAAAGGGATACACAATATGATGTACAGACAGATCAAGGTAGCTATAGCTTTATTTCTTCTCATGGGTTTGATTTCATTGAACCATACACCATGCTTTGGGTTGATCCCTCTTATGCTTTTGAGGCCCCGATATATCGTTCTGGGGCGACATTTAATTGGGGACCAACTAGTGCCGACTCTACCTTTATGATAACCGTAGCGGTGTATTCTTGGGATGGAAGTCAGTTCTTGGGTTATGTCACCTGTTCTGGACCAGATAACGGATACATGATGATACCAGCACAGTATCTACAACCTTTTCAAGCCGGTTCCTTAGCAGCAATTCACTTGGAGCGACACAAAGTTGCTTTGGTTGAGACTGACATTAATAACTCATTTATCGAGACACATATGAAATGGGAAGTTGTTGGAACAGGAATCATTCAATAGAAAGCTTGACAAGTGCATCTTAACATGTTATACTATATAATGAATGGGGATGTAGTATAAAGGGATTACACTGCCTTTGCACGGCAGAAATTCGAGTTCGATTCTCGGCATCTGCTCCATTCTTTCTTACCAGCGAGGACTATTTACTAATGAAGAATAGGAGAACGTCATGTCAAGTGAAAAAAGATGCGAATGTTGCGACTGTAAGCCACCAGAATGTTCGTGTGGTTGCTGTGGTCACGAACAAGACCAGCCAATGCCCAGCTTGTGGTTGTGATCCTTGCGATTGCGATTGGGGTTGTTAGCCTGTTGATTGATGCCGGAGATATTGTGGAATTCAGAACACTTGATACTGGTGAGCTGTCCCTCGGCATGATAATGGTCTGCAACCTACAAATGTTATTTTACATAAAAGTATACAACATAAAACAGGAAAAAACAAATTGGATAACACTTCAACAGGTAATCAGAAAGATTTGATCTACAAGATAGGTGATTTGGTTATTTTTAGACCTTATTCTCAAATGCATGATGAAGACAAGGATAAGGTTTGGCTTGTTAAGGATTTTGTTAATAAAACCCCTGAAGAATTTAGTGTTTTTGATTATGTTTTAACCGATGCGACACATGAAATAGTCGCTATAGAATATGAAATAGAGAGATTGGAGGTGAAAAAATGAAAACAAATGAAATAGTATGGAATAGACTATCGAGTTTTTTGTCTGAGGATTACGAAGTCTTCGTGCTCAAAAAATTTGAACATTGCCATGGGTATTCGCCGTATAAGACATGGGATACTGTCATAGCAGATTTAGTAATTTTGATGAAACATCGTGAAGAGTGGAATAAAGAAACAAGCTACCAAGTAAGCCAAGTTAAATCTAAATTCGGTGGACTCAGATTCTACATCGATAATGCAGATGATTTTATAAGAGGTGCAATAGAAATAGCAGAACTACAATGTACAAAGCTCTGCAAAACTTGTTCTTCATACGACTGTGAGAAGGTCGGATCTTCAAGAGGCCCCTTGTTTGCTAAGCACTGCGTGAAATGTATAAACAACTTTTATTAAAATGAAAACTTTTAGATATTTACAAGTCAACGAAAGATCGGACGGTATCAAAGCAAAATACAGTGTTGGAGATTTGGTCAAAATGGTCACATTCCACGATCAGGACCAATATAGCTGGGTCAGTTGTGGACAAATGGGTTTAATAGTGGAGGTCCTCTTCTTTATTCAAGAAAGCTATGATCCTTCGGTTTGTATCACGTATGTAACAGAATACAAAGTTCAATGGATAGACGGAAACGACTTTGCTTTTTTAGACGAAAGCATGATAATCAAAATGGAGACAAAATGACAGCATACATAATTTTATTTATTATAGCAGCCGCTTCGGCAGCAATTATAACATTAGGACAATTAAGTATTTGGTTTGATAAAACGAACACCTAGTTATTATATGGACTATACCGGCAAACACTTTATAGTTATTGAAGATCATGGACTTCTTAAAAAAGGCATGAGGTGTTACTGTATATTCGAATCAGAGGCTTACCTACACTTATACTTTGAATATCCTATTGCTGCCGACATACAAGAAGTAAAAATATCAAAAAACAACTTGACAAATTTTAAGATTGTGTTATAATATAAACAGTCGGGTTGTTAGCTCAGCTGGTAGAGCAGTCGGCTTTTAATCGATCGGTCATAGGTTCGAATCCTATACAACCCACCATTTCATACGGAGGAAAAATGAAATACAAAACAGTAGGCTTTAAAGGCTCAAAGCGAAAGCTTCTAGAGACCATTCAAAAACTAACAGAAGAGGTTCCAAATGCTGAAACTTTTTTTGATGGATTTTCTGGATCAGGAATAGTATCGGCACATATGAGACAACAAGGCTTCAAAGTAACCGCCAATGATAAAATGCCCTCTGCAGCTTTGTTTGCAAGAGTGTTCTTAAATGGCTTTGATGAAGATTTAATTGAAAAGGCCCTCATCACCTTAAACAATCTACCAGAAAAGGACGGATGGTTATTTCAGAACTATTCTGGTAAGTATTTAAGGCAAGTCCGAGGAGTCGCTGCTCCGGTTTGGAGACCAAGAGCGTTTATAGAATCAAATGCTAAAAAATTAGATGCTGCTTTTGAGTATATCCACACACTAGGAGCATCTCCAGAAAAAGATGCTCTTTTGTTTAGTGCGATCCAAGCACTTAATAGTGTTTTTAATGGCACAAATGATCAAAAGAGTTCGTTGGCCGAATGGACAGCAAAATCACAAAAAACAGTCGAATTCAAAATGCCAACCCTCATAACAGGAAAGAAAGGCGATGTTGAATGTTGCGAGATTTTTGATGTTAAAAATACTCAAGCAGATGTCGTCTATTTAGATCCACCCTATACTACAGGTGTTCTTTATGATGCTTGTTATCACTTAAACGATTCAGTTGTTCTCTGGGATAAGCCTGATTTGGATCATTCCTATGCTCTTCCAAGACCAGATAGAGTGTGTTTTCGAAAAAATCAAGAATGTGCTGGTGCATTTTATATGAAAAAAACAGTAAAAGATGATTTTGACAAGCTCTTGGGACAGTTTGATTGCAAGAGAATCATCCTATCCTATAGTAACGGTACACGAAATGCTATTTCATTTAGTGACTTGCTCTTAACCAGCCAAAAACACGGTACAGTGAAGGTTTATGACCAAAGTCACAAGCTTTGCATGCAACCTAAAAAGATGAAAAAACAACAAAAAAATCTAGTTGAATTTTTCTTCGTGATAGACAAGTAGGGGCCACAAATGAACACACAAGAACAAAAATTATGGTTGCTTCTGGATTCCTGCCTAAGAAAACTTAAACAAGGTAGATTCTGGACAACCTCACTGGATTCCCATCAGAAGAATATAGACAAGGCTATTAAAGAGCTTGAGGAAGCACTGGAGATGTTAGAAAATGATTGATTTACATTGTCATTTAGACGGCTCACTAAGATATCACACCCTTCATCAACTAGCACGCCAACAGGGAATAACAATTCCAACCAGCCCCTCAGAGATTTTCTTCTACAAGGGTATGAATTTGAATGAAGCGCTCTCAAGGTTTGCAATAACACTATCAGTGCTCCAAACACCAAAATCGCTTTGTAGAGTAGCTAGAGAGATTTGCGAAGATGCAGATAGCTCAGGCGTTAGTCGTTTGGAGTTGAGATTCGCACCACATCTTCACACTGGGGCTCCAATAGACAAGATTGTTGATGCTGCCATTGATGGTGCTAATGGTGACGCAAGTATTATCCTTTGTGGCCTATATGGAGATCCACCAGAGATATTTGACGAACTTGTGGATCTTGCAAGAACAAGAAAACAGGTTGTTGGAATAGACCTAGCTGGTGCACCAATGCCAACTCATAAATGGGGCATGTTTGATTATGCTACTCAATTTACTCGTGCTAAGCGACTAGGGATAAACCGAACCGTACATGCCGGAGAAGGGCGATCTGCTCAAGAAATTGCCGTAGCGATCAACTTCTTACATGCACAGAGGATTGGCCATGGCCTGACGGTCTTAGAAGATCAAAAGGTAGTTGATCTAGTTAGAGAGAGAAATATTGTATTAGAGGCTTGCCCCACATCTAATATGCACACAGGTCTAATAAATGAAATCGGTGATCACCCAATAAAAGAGTGGATTAGACAAGAAATACCTGTGGCAATTTGCTCTGACAATTTACTGTTATCAAATACAGACTTATCTGTTGAGTTTTCACATCTGATGTATGAGAATGGTTTAACCGAAGAAAATGTTGATCTTTGTGAGAAAACCGCATTCAATGCATTATTTAAAAGATAAATAAAAAAACAACTTGACAAAATTTTAAATCATGTTATAATGTATACATAATTCAATAACGGAGGAATTTTATGAATTTAGAAATATTAAAAAGAATGGCTATCTACAATCTTACAATACTTGGTATGATCCTATTGGCGGTCGGCTACTTGTATTTATGTAGTTATTTTGCCGGCTTGCTGGGTGGAGAACATTTCCTTACAGCTGTGATGTACATCATTACTTACCTAACAGCTACATCTTATTACATTGCTAAGCAAGAAGTAGAGAATGAAAAGAGGTGTGTCAATGACGAAACGACAGAAGGATAAGAAGCATGGAGCGGGAGCCGGAGTCGGCACAATGGACCGAGAAAAGGTCGTTCCGCCCAGCAAGTATAAGGTTGTCTTTTATAATGATGACTATACACATATGCAGTTTGTTGTAGAGGTTCTGACCCAAGTCTTTCACATGGATCACCAAAAAGCAAATGCTATCACAATGCAAGTTCACACTGAGGGCAAAGGCATCGCCGGAGTCTATTCAAAAGAAATTGCCGAAATGAAGGTCCTGCAATCCATGGATTGGGCAAAACAACAGGATCATCCACTTTTAGTAACACTGGAGAAAGAATGAATAAAGTATGGCTGATAGACATTGACGGAACAGTCTGTGACGATATTCCTAATGAGACACCTGAGCTTTTCGTAACAGCAAAGCCACTAGAAGGTGCTTTAGAGAAAGTTAAAGAGATGGAAAAGACCGGAGAGATCTGGTTCTTCACCGCAAGAACAAGCGAGCATGCCGAAGCTACGGAAGCTTGGTTGGACAAACATGGTTTTCCCTACAAAGGAGTTACCTACAACAAGCCGAGGATCAAACAAGGGCAAGAGTATCATTGGGTTGATAATCGCCCTGTTGCCTCGTCATTCACACCAGAAGGGATAAAACAATTATCTCTAAAAGACGGTTAATAGCAAAATTTGTCCCAATACTGTGACATGATGGTTTCCAATGTTATATCGGCTATTTAGTATAGCTATAGCAAAAGGAGCCATCATGTCTTTATCAATGGTCTATGGCTCTGTTGGGTTTCTCTTAGCGGCTTATTCCGTTATTGGAAACGACAGTGCACAGACCCTCGGGACATTTATTAGTTCTAACAGTAACAAGGTTAAGTGGTATTGGATGTGGGCTTTCACATCGGTTATCTTGACCGCAACCCTTTTATCGGGTTGGTATGGTGGCGATATTGCATTTGGGAGATTGGATAAGATCCCTCTTCCCGAACAGTTCTATTGGTAC
>Ga0208299_1000422_pt1 | contig 39238 bp, 34 predicted proteins | sample 15_taG_FD_184089 | JGI IMG/M metagenome (GOLD analysis project Ga0208299, IMG submission 184089) | Marine viral communities from the Subarctic Pacific Ocean - 15_ETSP_OMZ_AT15312 metaG (SPAdes) (version 2) | ecosystem: Environmental > Aquatic > Marine > Oceanic | place: Pacific Ocean | collected... | reverse complement strand
TCGTCACCAGACTCGTCACCAGACTCGTCACCAGACTCGTCACCAGACTCGTCACCAGACTCGTCACCAGACTCGTCACCAGACTCGTCACCAGACTCGTCACCAGACTCGTCACCAGACTCGTCACTATCCGGCGCTTGTAGCCTATCAAGTATTTCACGCGCCAGTTTAGCCGCGCCAAATTCCATCAGGAAACTAGGCTTTAGTGCCCCGGCGCGTGCGTGCTCTAAATACTTTTCGATACTATCAAGGCGTGATAAAAACGGTAGCGCCCCGGCGTCGATGCCAAACTGTTCATTAATAGCCAGTTTTAAGATATAGCCAAGCGATTGTAACGGGTTATCAACTAACGCGTTTAAACGTTCAGCCGGTATGCCTTTGAACGTGTGGCGGCGTAGCCGTGTGAGACATTTTAATAAGTTAACAGCGACGTTATTTTGCAAGGCTAACATTTCTATCCTGCAATCCTCTAAGCCGTTAAACATAGAAAACTCATACGGCGTAGGGAACAAGGATTGTGTCTTAGCATTATCTTTTGTTGTATACAAGGCGTGCAAAGATTCATGTAGCCAGTATCCGGTAAAAGTATCGGCCTGTATCCGGGTTAACATCCCTGATTTGGGGAGCGCTGGCAAAAATAGCGTGATACTCAATTCACCATAAATATTTGTATCGAAGTTAATAGCCGCCGTGTTTCCTTGGCAGTGTACGTCAATACGTTTCACGTCGACGGCGTGTGCGCGTAGCATAGCCGCTAACGCGGCGCGGCTGGCCTGTGCATAGGCGTAGCCAGAAACCGGCTTAGCGCTGTTTAGTGTGCTTAGGTAGTCCATGTTTAGGCTCTCAATTGTGTAAGGTGTACGGCGGCTTGCGTGCGGTATGTTTCTCTATCCTGTTCGTGTCTTATAAAAGCAAACACGGCTGTTTCCATCGCTAAGTCGTGCGGTATACCGTCGACTATGAATTCAGCTAACGCGTTTAAACGCCTAAAAGAAATAGGTTCTTCAATCTCACCTGCGGTAGCCATGCCGCGCATGATGTTCGCAAATTCCGCTATTTCCAGCGCGCTGTTTTTATTGATACCGGTCAACGATACAAGTAACGCGGCCTCATGTGCCGGTGCCATATAGAAGCATTGTAGTTTCGCTTTGAACCTGTCACCAAAGGCGCTGTTAACCGCAAACGTACCGTCGTAGCGGCCTGTATCGTCACCGTCACCGTTTTGATTATCGGCGGCAAAAAATGACACGCCGTCAGCTATCCACACGCGTTCCCCGGTTTCTGCTATGTCATAGTATTTCTCATCCAGTAGTGTTTGGTAGATTTCGCACGCGTCCGGGTTACGCGTAGGTTCATCTAAGAGTATGACCGCGCGCGGCGTTTTAATGGCCTGAGTCAACGCGCCGTCACTCCACTGGGTTTTACTGTCAGGTAGCAGGAAACAACCTATCAATGCCTGCGATTCCATTGATTTAGTGTGCGATATCCTGAAAAACGGACGTCCTAATGAGAAGGCCAGCGATTGTACAAAAGTCGTTTTGCCTGTGCCTTTTTCACCGTATAGCCATAATGGGTTATCACGTTTAACGGCGCTGGCTACCTGTGCCAGTAACCCGGAGTTGTGCATCTGATTCATGTCATAAAATGCAGGTTCACGCGGCGCTTCAAAGTCGTATCTGTCGAAAGTATACGCGCCGTCGATGTCAGGCCAGATGTCGGCGGCTTGTACTGTATCGACTTTTTGCGGGTTCACGTCCGGCGTTATTTCGTTCCCGTCAATGTCAACTGTGCGCGTTATGATTTGCGGCGGCGTAGTCGATATACGGCGCGCGTTGTCGACATCATCCTGTAGCGCGCTGTTGTCCGCGTGTAGGCCGTCTATGATACTGGTGAGGTTATCATTCTCTTTTTGATAATCGCCTAGTACGACGCCTAGGGAAGCTATAAACGCGTTTTTCCCGTCGTTCATAAATGTATTCGCAAGATCAGCGCCAACGGTGCTATTTTGCGGCGCGCTACTGGTATCACTAGGTTGCGGCTGAATAGGCTTAGGTGTGTTACCTAGCGCGGCGCCAAGTGTCATAGCGTTATATGCCTGTTCAATATCGGCGTCGGTTAACCCTGCTACCGCGTGGCCTTTTTGTATCAAGGCGCGGCGCTGGCTATTTATGGTTAGATTTGTCATTTTCCTGTTTCCTGTTTAGCGCGCTACTACGCGCGGTGAATTTCAAGTGAGATGTTTGCACACGCTGGGCAGTGAACCATACCGTGTGTTTGATACATAACGCCCTGTTCTACGGCGGTACATTGTTTAGCTGATAGATTGGATTTAAATCCACACGCGCATAGTAGTTTATTGTTATTCCGTCCTTTTGATTTATTAGGTATAGACAACTTGGCGTGCGGGATATCGCCTAAGATATCGACGTATTCTTGTAGCGTAACTGTCAATGTTTCCCCGGCTACGGTAGCGGTAAGTTTTCCTTCCAATCCGGTAGCGCGCGCTATCTGGGCAAAGAAATTCCTGTGCCCTGATTCACAATTATCGAATGCGTGTATTAGTTCATGGTGCAGACTAGCCAGCATTTTTAGTGAGTCACTTTCTCCGGCGTCGATGAAGATTTCATTGATACCGTCGGCGCTATGTGATTGGGGGTGACATTCAGCCAGAGCTTTAGATTTTAACGGCGCTACACTTATGCGGTAGTGTGGCACCGGCAGCGCGGCGTCAAGTGGGAACAGGCGCGAGCGCGTATTCACGGCGGGTTCGAGTATTTCAGCTACTATCATAGCGGCGGCGCTATTTAGCCACTGTTCGCGTGTAATTGGTTCGTTCATTTTTGGCTCTCCGTTGGCGGTGTCCGTCGTTATTGCGAACACTCGCTAGCGAGTGTCCGCGAATTTCACCATATTGTCAAGTGTCTAAACAGTGTAAATCATGTAAGAAATTGACATAGATCACGTAAATGCATGGTTTGAACCGTCTAAACGGACACTTTTTAGGGTATTTCTACCGGGGGCGCGGTATTTGCGAGCGGTAGTAACGGCGGGAGGTGTGGCTATTTTCTACCGGTTCTACCTTCTACTTACTATATATGGTTATTAAAAGTAGTACTGTATATATATACAGTGGTATAGGGTATATGGTTTTTCTTATATATGAAGTTTAACTAAAACCACGGTAACACCGGTAGAAATAGGCTGTATCCCTTTAAATACGCGGCGTGCCAGCATACCGTAACACCGGTAGAATCTACGGTATTTGGCGGTATAAATACATGGTTTAAATAGTTCACAGGTTACACGGTAGCGCGTAGTGTTTAAACATGGCTTGTAACGGCCTGTGATGGCCTGTGATGGCAAAACAGCGTCTAGCGCTGGCACACGTACAGCCGCCGCGTTTAAACTTAGCCAGCGCGCCATATGTGCATGGTATGGCCTGTTCTCATTGTTCTAATAGTGTTTAAACAGCAGGAGAAAGGCACCCCCACGGTCAATTCGATCCGGCTGTCGCTGCAATTGCTCGGAGGTACACGTATATTTTTGTTATTTTTAAAATGAGCGTACCTATGCACACCAAAGCTAAAAAGTACACGGCCAAAATAAAAATTTTTATGTTTATTTTGCCGGGGTGTGTTTAAACACGCCTCCGCACATACAGCGTTTAAACACCCTCCCAGCTAGGGGGGACGCAACCGGGATAGAAAACCTAGTTGCGTCCCCCTATTTTTTCTCCGAGTTGTCTGATAGGCCCCCTGTCAGACAAAAAATCGAGATTTTAAAATGAGCGTATAAAAACTTTGCTCCATAGACACGCTATGGCGTACAATCAGCCCATGCAAATCATCGACTACCAATATATCGACCCTGCGCTGCTCCTCGACGAGTACCACCCGGCAAATCAACCGTTCTACCAACACCAAAAACACATCCAGCGTGCTATCGTGGCGCAGTCAGTCAAATGCAGGCCAAAACACATCGAAGCGGCGAAGCTACACGTCCGGGGTATGCCAAACAAAGAAATCGCAGAGCAGTTGGGCTACGCACAAAACACCGTCGTCACGATCTTCGCCCGTAAAAACATCCAAGAACTGATCGAACTGCTCCACTTCTACGACCTGCACCTCGAAGGCCCTTCAATCGAGCACAGAAAGCGTATGCTCAACGAAATAGCCGTCGACAACCAAGCCGAAGACCCTAAAACATCCATCGCAGCGGTCAGAGAGATGAACAGCATGGACGGTGTAGGGCGGGATAAGGTCGATACCAAGGTGAATATCACAATTAATAACACCCAGCTACCGAAGGGAGTGCTTGATGTCTGACGCGGAATTGTTACGTGGGTATTTCAGTGTCGATGGGCGCGCTTACGCTTTTCTGCACGGTGTTCCCTACACCAAGGAAGAAGTTGATAAGCAAAACGACGCTCAACTGGAGCGACTGATTGAGATTCGCGAGGCTGCGAGAGTCAGTGGCTGAATTTAAGCTCAAATACACCCCCCGCGACCACTTTCTGCCCTTACACCAGAGGGATAAACGCTGGTCATCCCTAGTTTGTCACCGCCGCGCTGGTAAGACCTTCGCGTGCGTCAACGAGGCCGTCATTCGCGCCCTATACACACCAAAGGAGAACGCCAGATATGCGTATATTGCACCATTTTATAAACAGGCTAAAGACGTGGCTTGGACATACCTCAAAGACGCTACAGAAGGCATTGCCGTTGAAGTCAGAGAATCTGATCTTCGCGTGGTACTTCCTAACGGTGCTTGGATTACTCTTTACGGCGCTGATAATCCTGATGCTCTCCGGGGGATATATCTGGACGGCGTTATTCTTGACGAGTATGGTGATTGTCGTCCTTCTTTATGGGCCGAAGTTATTTTACCAACGCTTGCGGACAGGCGCGGTTGGGCTGCGTTCATTGGTACGCCAAAAGGTAAGAACCATTTTTATCATATTCACCAAACAGCGGTAAGCGACCCGGAGTGGTTCAGTATGACGCTCAAGGCGAGCGAATCAGGCATACTGGCCCCTGATGACCTTAAACAACTGCAAGGATTGATGGAGCAAGCGCAGTATGATCAAGAATTTGAGTGTGACTTCACAGCAGCGGTATTGGGAACTTACTATGCCGCTATCATACAAACGATGGAGCAAGAGGGCCAAATCGGGAAGCTCAACCTCTTTGACCACACCCAACCTGTACAGATCGCCGCCGACATCGGGTACAGCGACTCCTGCGCCTTCTGGTTCTGGCAATCAAGACCTGACGGCATAGCCATAATCGACTATTATGAGAATCAGTCCGTCCCTCTCAGCCATTACATCGACATGCTACAGGCGAAGCCCTATGAAATTGAAACACTCTGGCTACCTCACGACGCACGAGCAAAGACGCTCCAAACGGGGCGATCAACAGTCGAACAGCTTATCGAAGCGGGTCTACCATGCCGCGTGGTGCCTAAACTGGCCGTACAACAGGGTATTGACGCTGCTCGCCTTGTACTGCCAACATGCCACATTGACACAACCAATGGCGACGCAGGTGTTGAAGCACTTAGAGCGTATCGACGAGAGTTTAACGAGCTTACAAAAGCTTTTAGAGACACCCCCCTCCACGATTGGGCCTCTGACGGAGCAGATGCGTTTAGATATTTAGCCTTGGTCGCGCAGGAGAAAAGGGGTAATATCACGTCACAACCCTCACGTCCAGTGTTTGAGAAGCCAAAAATCACATTGAACGAGTTGTTTGAGGATAGGGAAAAACCACAGAAGCTATCCATTGCGAGGCGTAGAATTTAATGGCTAATAGCAGTGTACAGGGGGCGATAGACTCCCTAGATGAATTTGAGAACGACAGCGAACCAACCGTAGGCCAGCACAAGCGGTGGGACGCGGAGATTAAGGCGGCGTTCACAGCGTGTCGTCAGTACCAGAAGCAGGGCGCGGAGGTGGTGCAGGCGTATTTGAACTCAAAAGCGGGGGAGACGTTTAACCTTAACCTGTTTCACGCCAATATCAGAACGATGCAGGCAATGATGTTCGGTAAGCTGCCTGAGATAAAATTTTCCCGTACTAACATGGACTTTAACGATGATCCAGCCAGAGTCGCAGGAATCCTGTTCGAGAGGATGCTCAACGCCGACATCGGCACCCCTAATGACCTCTACTCAGAAGCACTTAAACAGAATCTACAGGATCGCCTTTTACCCGGTCTTGGAATTTCCAGAGTACGCTACGAGTTCGACAAAGAAGAAGTCGAGATCGCATCCGTAACAGATCAGTTGACGGGCCTAGAGCTAGAGCCTGCCCGTACAGAAGAACAGATCACCGACGAGAGAGCACCAATAGATTATGTCCACTGGCGCGATTTTGTATGGGCACCAGCGAGGACATGGCAAGAGGTTCGATGGGTAGCCTTCCGCACGCTTATGACAAAGGATCAGCTCACCGAGCGCTTTGGCGAAGACATAGCGAAGCATATTCCCTTAGAGAAGACCGCCTTGGACGACGGTGAGGAGGACATCGACTCTGATGATCCAAAGCAAGACGCTTGGATGCGTGGTGAGGTGTGGGAGATATGGGCGAAAGAAGACAAGAAGGTTTATTGGTTCTGCAAAGGGTATAGTAAGATTCTTGACGAGCAGAACGACCCACTACAGTTGACGGGGTTCTTCCCAATACCACAACCGATGGTTGCTAACGTAACCACTACGGCGTTCATGCCCAAGTCAGACTACAAGATGTCTGAAGATTTGTACCTTGAGATAACAAACCTTGAGACACGTATAGCCAAGATTACTGAGGCGATTAAGGTCGTTGGAGTCTATGACCAATCTAGCGAGGGCGTTAAGTCGCTCATGCTGGAGGGCGTGGAGAATGACCTGATCCCGGTGGACAACTGGGCGATGTTTGGCGAGAAGGGCGGCTTGCAGGGCGCGATTGATTGGCTGCCTATTAAAGAGGTCGCTGAGACTATGATGATATTGGTCGGGCGCAGGGACGACGCTAAGGCGCTCCTGTTCGAGATCAGTGGTATGTCTGACATCATGCGTGGCGGTAAGCAGGCAGGTGGTGCAGCGTCCGCGACAGAGCGTGCGCTAGAGGCGCGGTTCGCGTCGATCAACGTACAGTCCATGCAGGACGAGTTTGCCCAGTACGCGACTGACTTGATCCGTCTGCGTGCTGAGATAGTGTCTAAACACTTCCAGCCTGAGTCAATCGTCAAGCAGTCTAACGCAATGGCGATGACCGCAGAGCAGGAGTTAATTCAGCCTGCTATCGACATTATGAAGAATCGCGCCGACTTGATATGGCGCATTGAGGTTAAAGCCGAATCAGTAGCGATGGTGGACTATGCACAGCTTAAAGAGGAAAGGACGAGTTACATCACGGCACTGGCTACGTTCTTACAGTCGGCTGCGCCTCTTGTTGAGTTGGAACCAACTGCAACGCCTGTACTTCTGGAAATGCTCAAGTGGGGGCTTGCGGGGTTCAAGGGCAGCAATGAGGTTGAAGGAGTTCTCGATCAGGCTATCAAGACGCTTCAGAGCGCCGGGCAACAGGGCGAAAACGATAAGCCGTCTGACGCTGAAATCAAGGCTCAAACGGAACAAGCTAAACAGCAGTTTGAAATGCAAAAGCTACAACTCACGCAACAGTTCGAGCAACAGAAATGGCAGTACGAACAGCAGCACATACAACTTGAAGCGCAGATAAGACAGCAGGAACTCCAGACGGAAAATAATAATAATATCCGTAAGGAGCAGGCTCAAGCTGAACTGAATATGGTCGAAGAAGAGAAAGAGACTGAAGAATTTATCAAGCGGGAACAGGCGCGAGCGCGTTTAAACCCGACGCAAAGTTCCAATGAGTGATCTCGTCGAGCGCGTCTGTCTGCATGAAGGCTTCAGAGCTAAACCTTATCAGGATCATCTGGGCAACTGGACATTCGGGCACGGGCTGACGTGGATCAGTGAGGAAGAATCCAAGCGCATCGTCAACGAGCGCCTGTTGCAGATTATGCGCGAATTGAAGACACAGCACCCAGCGTGCTTAGACCCTAATTTTTACTCTGATGCTGAGATAGAAGTGCTTGACGAAGTGGTAGAAGTAACAGCCGAAATGGCCTTTCAACTGGGTGTCGCAGGCGTAAACAAATTCAAGAAAATGTGGGCCGCGCTGGAAGCGGGTAACTACATGTTGGCACAGATGGAAATGTTAGACTCACAGTGGGCAGAGCAGACGCCAGAAAGGGCGCACGAATTGGCTGACGTTATTGGGGAGTTGAATGAGTGACATGGGTAGCAACGACAGGTGTAGTGGATACGTTGAATTAATAGCGGCGATGAAAGAGGCTAATGCAGATTTAATGATACGAGTTACGGAACGACTTGCACAGCACCGACAACAAGATCAGCAATTCATGGCTGACGTGAAAATGTCGGTTGCGTTGACCGCGCAGAAAGCTGACGAGATAGGTAAAGTGCTCACGCCAATACCTGCACGAATTTCGGCGCTTGAAACGTCTGTGCGCCAGATTGCGGACAACGACAAAACACAGTTTGACTTAATTACGCAGATACGCGAAGACCACCGCGATCTTGAGGTAAAGGTTGCGAAGATACCCAACGTAAGGCAGTCGTTAGCTGCGGTTAAGACTAATGGGGGTTTTTTGACGTCCGCGAACGGTAAGTATGCAATATGGGCGGGCATACTTATCATCGTCGGGCTGTTTGGTATTGCGGGGGTCAACATGACAGGAGTGATAAAGCCTTAGTGGGTATTATAGCTAAAATTCTAGGTTCGGGTGACGTTCTGGCTAAGGGGCTTGAACTGATCGACGATGCGTTCGAGTCAGAGGAAGAAAAGCGCGAGTCGAAAGCTAAAGCTAAGATAGACCTGATGAAAGCATACGCGCCGTTTAAACTCGCGCAGCGGTACATCGCGTTGCTGTTTACCTGCACGTTTCTTGCGTGCTTTTTTATTGTATTGATTATGACGCTGATGGGCGTAGGCGACACCGCCGAAGTTGTTAGCATCATGGCAGAGTTTAAAATTGGTTGGATTATGACCACTATCGTGCTGTTTTATTTTGGTGGTGGTCTAGTAGAGTCAGTAGGAAGCATTAAAAAATGACACGCAGACGGTGGCGACAGATCGAAGGGCGGTTAGTCGAAATTGACATCAAAACCGGGCAACCTGTGGGCGCAGATGAGCCGCCTATTCGTTCTCACGGTGTTTCTGTGTTTCAGGAGGTCATAGCACCCGATGGGACGAGAATCGCCTCACGGGACGCTATGAGGGCCTACGAGAACCGCACAGGCATGACAAATGACCTTGATAGCCTCAGAACGCAGACACGCCGGGAGTTAAACAGGGCAAACGAGGTAACAAAGCCAAAGAAAGACCCAACACGCATACCCGCATTGTTGGACGCATTTGAGCGAGCAAGTTCGTCAGGGTACAGTAGGAGGCCCGTATATGATGAGTGAAATAGCAGCGGAAGTAGTAGACGACGAGGAAGGCGAAGAATCAGGTAATGAGATGGAGGACGCGCTTTCAGCGGCCTTCGACGAGTCAGAGGCGGCGGAAGCGGCAGCTAGTCCCGCGCCTGAAGCAAAACCCTCGGTGGAGTCGGCTCCCGAATCAACCACCACAACCCCAAGTACGGGGGACGCTCCACCCGAGGGAACTACGGAAGAGCCTGCGGCGCTTACAGCCCCGGCGTCATGGTCGCCTGAAGCGCGAGAGGCGTGGAAAAGCATACCTCCAGAGGTGCAGAAGCACATCGACAAGCGTGAGGCTGAGATCCGCACGGCGCTGAACGACACAGGCACCGCACGCCAGCACCAGACGGAGTTCCAACGGCTGACCCAACCATACCAGCAGTTGTTCCAAGCGCAAGGCGTGGATGCCATGACAGGCATAAACGCCGTGCTGGGTACGGCAGCGGTGTTACAGGGAGGCACAGTTCAGCAGAAAGCGGAGACAGTTGCTACGCTCATCGAAGATTATGGTATAGATATCAGTGCCTTAGACGATCTTCTTGTGGGCAATATCCAACCGCAATCTAATGACCCGGAGGTGGCGCAGCTACGTGAACAACTGGCGCAGCAACAGCAGTGGATAAATAATCAACAGCAGCAGTATCAGGCGCAGACCAACGCAGAGCAGCAGCGTTTAAACAACGACGCGGAGCAGTTCATCAAGACGCATGAATTTGGTGAAGACGTGCGGCGCGATATGGCACGCTTCTTTGATGTCGCCGTGCAGCAGGGGGAGACGCTGACGATGGACGAGGCGTACAGACGCGCCCTGTCTACACGCCCGGACATTTTGAAGATCATCCAGAACAGGAATAACAGCCGCAGAAATCAGGACGCCGTAGGCTCGGCACAGGCCGCAGGACGGTCAGTACCACAAAATTCAAGCGTAGCCGCACAAGCCCCCGCGCCTACGTCAATGCGAGGGGCACTTGAACAAGCATGGGAAGACGTTTAATATGTGAACCCTATGCACGAAAAGTAGACCAAATTACGAGATTAGCCCCACGGAGGACAGACGAGCGCAAGCCCACGGAGTCCAGACGAGGTAAACCCCCGGAATTAGAGTCGTTGCAACGCCCACAGGTAAGGCTGACCGTTGTTAATGCTCAGGTTAAAAACTGAAACTCTAACTAGGAGGATTGGCTAATGTCATTCCCAAACGTGAGCGATATTCTTGCCACGACCATTGAAAACCGATCTAAAAAGATCGCAGACAATGTGACTGACAACAATGTTCTGCTCAAGAAATTGTCTATGTCGGGCAAGGTTAAAACCTTCTCTGGCGGGCACAAGATATATCAGGAGTTGAGTTTCGCCGAAAACGGCAACTCCGGTTTCTATTCCGGGTACGACCAGCTTCCTATCTCTGCCAGTGACGTGTTAAGCGCCGCTGAATTTGATATCAAGCAGGCCGCTGTACCTTGTATCGTCTCCGGGCTGGAGCTACTCCAGAACTCAGGTAAAGAGCAAATGATCGACCTGCTCGAAAGTCGCCTGAGCGTTGCCGAATCCACACTGACAAATCTCATCTGCGAAGGCATGTACTCTGACGGTACAGGCTCTGGCGGTAAAGAGATCACAGGTCTTGACCTCGCTGTACCCGTTACAGCTACGACGGGCACCTATGGCGGTATCAACCGCGCTACGTGGACTTTCTGGCGAACCACCTCAACAACTGCGGACTATTCGTCAACTACACTCCAATCAGCTATGAACACTATGTGGGCAGCACTGACACGGGGTAGCGATAGACCCAACTTGATTATTATGGATAACGCCATGTGGACACTCTACATGGATACGCTGCAAGCGCAGCAACGCTTCCATAGTGCTGAAGTCGGAGACTCCGGTTTTCCTTCAATCAAGTACATGGGTACGGATGTATGTCTGGATGGAGGTATTGGCGGTAACGCTACTACCCGGACTGCATATTTTCTCAACTGTGACTACCTGCACTGGCGACCACACTCCAAGCGTAATATGGTGCCACTGTCCCCAAATCGTCGTTATGCGACGAATCAGGATGCTGAAGTTCAGATTCTGGCGTGGGCGGGCAATATGACTTGCTCAGGGGCACGCTACCAAGGACGCTTGATAGACTCCGCGTAACAGCAGGGTTAAGCTAAACGTCTGTAGGAGGGCGTATACATGAGTGATTTTAAACGTTTGAACGGTATTATTGGTGGTCAAGCGATTGACGAGAATAGTACCACCCAGAAGCATGAGCTAGGTGAAATAGCTTATGCCCGTGATACGGCATCAACAGCTTATGGCGACGGTGTATTTATTTACTGCACAGGGCTTGCCTCTGTAGCAGTAGGTGAGTGTGTAAAGATTGAAGCAGACACATACACCGTGAAATTGGCTGTTGCTGATGACGCTGGCGCGATTGGTTTCGCAATGGCGGCTACGGTAGCCGACGAGTACGGGTGGTTTCAGATCAAGGGCTGTGCGGTTGGGTTGGGAGCGGCTTCTAACGCTGACAACGCGGCGCAGTACCTTACGGCAACTGCCGGTACTATCGACGATGCTGTTGTCGCTGGTGATCGTATCCATAATTGTCTTTCAGTCAGTGCGGTGGACACACCAAGCACTGGGTTGATCGAATTGGATATAAACTATCCGCACACTGATAATATTGCGGACTAACAGGTTAATGGGGGCGCAAGCCCCCTTTTCCTTACACAAATACAGTAGGAGTATTTTATATGTCTGAGTTTGACTTAGATGAGAGTCTTAATGATATAGCTTTAGGCCCTGAGCATGTGGGGGCTGGTCAGCTCAATCATGGGCTGTACGTGAAATTTTACATGAACTCGGTACTTGATGATGCCGCGTCTACCCAGCACGGTCGTGCGGTGTACAAAGACGTAGAGTTTGTTCAGATCATGGTGCCGGGGGACAAAAACTCCCTTATCGACAGACCCATCCGATTGGGGTTTGACGAGAAGTCAGACAACCAGAAATTTGCGCGTGAGTACGCGCTGTTTAAAGAGAACAAAGATCAGAAAGTGGATGGCACGCCTCTCAAGGAGTGGCCCCCGCTGAGTAAAGGCCAGATTCAGGAACTGGCATATTTCAATGTCACCACGTTGGAGCAGTTAGCCAACCTGTCTGACACCATACTACAAAAATTCATGGGTGCTAACCGCTTACGTGAACTTGCCCGGAGATATCTGGAGCAGGCCAAAGGCGGCGCACCCTTGGTGCAAATGCAGGCCGAGCTTACTCAGCGTGACGAACAGCTCGCAGCCCAGCAGTTGCAGATCGACCAGCTTGTACAGGAGATGGGCGCGCTACGCGCACAGGCGGGGCAGCCTATAGCAGTGCCGCAGACGCCTATTGGCACACCGCCAGCAGTACCTACTCAGGAACAAGAGCCTATGGGCTTCGTACCTGAAGAACAGCCCCTGCCTGACGACCTACCCCCGCCTGACGAGGAATTTGACCTTGAAGCTGCGGAGGTGAAACCAAAGCCGAAAGGCAAACGGAGGTCAGTAGCGAGCTAAATGGCGATAACGCGGTATCAGACATGCGGAGACATCGTTAATCGTGTAGCTGTTGAAGTTGGGCTGCGTGAGACTTCCGATGTGTTCGCTTCCTCTGATGACGCGATTATACAGCTACGCACGCTACTAACGACTACACTACAGGAACTCATGCTGCTGCACCCGTGGCAGCGTTTAATCCGTGAGTTTCAATATACGACGGGAACGAGTGAGAGCGGGCCGCTGGATTTACCTGACGACTTCGCTTACATGATCCCACAGACCGGATGGGAGCGTAGTTCAAATGTCCCTCTGATCGGGCCATTGGCACCCCAAGCATGGACTTACCTACTGGGTCGAGACTTGGTTGGTTCCACGATTTACGCTTCCTTCCGGTTCGATCAAGATAAGTTCTATGTGTATCCATCAACGCCGATGCCTGATGCGCTCGATATTAACTTCGAGTATGTCTCGCGTAACCTCATCGCTGACGACGGTGCGACCACTTATTCTGACGTGGCAACAGTCCACGCTGACGTGGTGGTGTTGCCTATCCATGTCGTCACACGATTGCTCAAGGTGAAGTTTCTCGACGCTAAAGGATTCGATACGCAGAAGGCGACTAACGAATACAATATGGCGCTTGACTCTGAAATAGGTAAAGACAACTCAGGCGGTATACTTACAGTAGGTAAAAACAGGTTTGGCGGGTACTACCTTGACGGGTTCCGTAATACGCCTGATACTGGCTTTGGCACCTAACCGTGGGCATGGCTCAACGGGTTGATCGCTACAGGGGTGGACGCCAGCGTTCTCAACCCGGCACTATTCCTGCACCTATCGACGGTATAAATGCTACAGCGGCGCTCGCGGCTATGAGTCCTCTGGAGTGTATTTACTCGTATAACATGCTCCCTAAAGACTCAGGCATGGAGGTTCGCAAAGGGTCTGTAGAATATGCAAACGGCTGGACAGGCACTTTTGCCCGTAGTATTGTGGCTTTCGAGGGGCAGGATTCATCTAACGACAGGTTATGGGTATGTAACACTACGGGTATATGGGATGTCACCACTGACGGTGAAACGTCACCAACGCAGGATGTTACGTTTGCCACGACCACGGGTAACGCAGGCATAGTCTCCTACGTGCAGTTCAGCACCGATGGCGATGAAGAACTGCTACTCCTGTGCGACGGCGCTAACGGATACTATACGTGGACACGCAGCACTGACACATGGGCTAAGATCGCAACGGGCGCAGGCGCTACGCAGATAGATAATGTAGACCCTGTGAACTTTGATTTTGTCACGATCTGGAAGAAGCGTGTTTGGTTCATTGAAGCGGGTAAGAGTTCAGCGTGGTATCTCGCCCCCGGTGCCGCTTACGGCGCAGCCATAGAATTTAACTTCGCTGACCAGTTCAGGTTCGGCGGCGCACTCAGGGCGATACACAACTGGACGCTCGACGCGGGCGACGGTATCGACGATAAGCTGGTGGCTATATCAGGTGGCGGTGATGTCTGTGTATACACAGGTACTGACCCGGCAGCGGTGTCGTCTTTCGAGTTACAGGGTACGTGGTACGTGGGCGCGGTGCCTGCGGGCAGACGTATTGCCACAGAACACGCTGGCGACCTGTTTATACTGTCCAGACAAGGGCTTATGGCCCTCTCCCGCCTGACGCAAGGCATGACAGGCGAGGATGCGTCGATCACGCATAAGATTTCGCCGTACATACGCGAGGTGCTGGACAATGAACTGACTACTTTCGGGTGGGATGTCCACGTCGATATGACAGAGAACCTGCTCACAATCAACACGCCAGCGCGGTCAGATAACACGCAGCAGCAGAATTTCCAGATGTACCTCGGGCGAGGATCGTGGGGTATTGTACGTGACCTGCCTATCGCTAATACCACCAACTGGCAGGGTGAGGTGTACTGGACGGATAACGTCCAACTTAAAGTATTTAAGAAGTCAGGGAACATAGATCAGGTCTACCTTAACACAGCGACAGATGGTGAGGCGGTAGCAATAGATTGGCAGCTACTGACGGCGTATCAGGATTTTGGTTCCTCTGCGGCGTATAAACGCCTGCATTTCATCAGACCTATATTCTCCTCTGACGGGGCTGAACCCGGTATAAATGTCCGGGCGTATTATAACTATGATCTCAGCGCCATCTCTGAACCCCCTACGCTGGGTGCCGATGTGGTAGGCACTTGGAATACAGATTTATGGGGCAGCACTATCTGGGGTGGTGCGCTCCGCGTGTCTGAAGACCTTAAAGGCGGCGCAGGAATGGGGCGTCACTGCGCGGTGAACATTCGCGGGCGTACAGGTGATATTACCACGTTACTTGCCTTCGATATTGTCTACGACACAGGGGGGCTTCTGTAGTGTTTTACTTCGTCCCCATCCTGCCGTGGCACTGGGAGATGATCCCCGCTAAAGCCCGACCTCGTAAGTGTGAGGACACACGGGGTATTGTAGCGCAGGACGAAACGGGTAAACTGGTAGCCGCGTGCGTACTGGACACATGGTCGTTTAACTCGTGCCAGATACACATATTTATAGACAACCCGTTCGTATTGAAAAACGGGTTTGCAGAAGAGGTTTTTAAGTTCGCGTTCAGTGAAGAATCAGGGCGTGAGGTGGTGATAGGTATCACGCCTGAAGACAATAAGCAGGCGTTGAAGTTTATACGCCATATAGGATTTGAAGACATAGGCCGCGTACCTGACGGCTACAAGAAGGGGGTCGATTACATATTGACCGCCATGAGAAAAGAGAAATGCCGCTGGATAGATCAACCAGCAGTAGAGGACACAGCACATGGGTAAAAAAGACGCACCAGACGCACCAGACTATACAGGTGCAGCGGTAGAAGAAGCAGAAGCGGGCAAGGAGATTGTTCGTCAGCAAACGTGGGCTAATCGACCTGAGCAAATTACGCCGTGGGGGTCTACGTCGTGGAGCACTAAAAGCAGGGTTGACCCATCTACAAACAAAGCGGTTACTCAATGGCACCAAACAGAGGCACTCAACCCACAGATACAGCGGGCGCTTGACTCACAAATAGCGGTACAGCAGGGGCGCTCTGGTCTAGCGCAAAACTTGATAGGCAGGGCCGCAGGTGAGACGGCCCAGCAGTTTGATTGGAATAACATGCCTGATCCCGCGTCAGCACCTGACGTGCCTGACTTTTATGGTCAGGGGCTTACGCAGATGGGTTCGCTACCCAACCCCAACCCCGCACAACAGGCGCTCCCTGAAGGTGCACAGCAGTACAACGAGTTAAACTCGTGGCAGCAAGGCCCACAGGCGCAGGGACTTGGGCAGGAGAACATCCAGCGCGGTCTTAACTATGCCGATTTAAACGATGTCAACGCAGCCGGGGCGTATAACCCTGACTTTGCACAGACCCAATACGATAGGAATATGTCACTCCTGCGCCCGGAACAAGAGCGGGCGATGGAGAGCATGGAAGTACAACTCCGCAACCGGGGTTTAACACCCGGCACGGAGGCGTATGACCGGGGCATCCGTGATCTGCGTAACCAGCAGAGTGAGGCGCGTGGGCGTATCTCAGCGGACTCTGTACGCTATGGCGGACAGGAGCAACAGAACCAGTTTCAACGTGAGATGGCGCGAAGGGGCCAGCAGGCGGGTGAGATCAACCAGCAAGGCCAGTTCGCTAATCAGGCGGCACAACAGGCACTACAGCAGCAGTTGGGTATAGGTGCCCAGCGATTCGGTCAGCAGGCGCAAGCAGCACAGCAGGCCAATGCACTGCGTGGGCAACAGTTCGGTGAGATGCAGGCACTACAGCAGCAGCAGGGCAGCGCTCAAGATGCGGCGTTTAACCGCCAGATGCAGACAGCGAACTATCAGGATCAGCAGCGTAACCAGTTGATGAAAGAGCAGTTGGCGATGGGCGGGCAGGGCTTTAATCAGCAGATGCAAGCCGCGAACTACCAGAACACGCTCAGACAGCAGGCGATTGCAGAAGAAGCCCAGCGCAGAGGTATGTCCATCAACGAGATGAACGCGCTTATGACCGGGCAGCAGGTCGGTACGCCTCAGATGCCGCAGTTTATGGGTGCAGGCGCAGCACAGGCTCCGCAGCTACTTGCAGCAGCACAGGCGCAGGGTAACTTCGACCAGCAGGGCTACAGTACAGGTGCAGGCATGTTTAACGCCTTCATGGGCGCTGCGGGTGCGGGTATGAAAGCAAGTGACCGACGCTTGAAGCACGATATACAGCGTAGAGGCACTTCTCCGTCTGGTATTCCAACTTACACGTTCAGGTATAGCGACGATGATACTGGACAGGTGTACAGCGGTGCGATGGCTCAAGACTTGTTGGCTATGGGCCTTGGTCATGCGGTAGCTGAAGGCATAAACGGTATGCTCGGGGTCTTCTACGACCTGATTGACGTAGAGTGCGTCCCGGTAAGGCGGGGGGTTTAAACAATGTTAATGCCACAGTTACGCGCGGATAGCGACGAGGAAAAGAAGCGTCAGGAGGAGATACGTCAAGCGGAGGCGCAAAAGCTATCGGAGCAACGAGAAGCGGCGCGACTCGCCAGTATCGAGCAGGCCAAAGGTAATCAGACAGCTAACAACCCTTACATACCTATATCGGATAAGGCGCGGGCGGCAAACGCTGAGTTAGATAAAACAGCCGCAGCGCGCTACGGCAAAGAGCAGTACGAGAAAAATAAGTGGCAAGGTGATGGCCTTATCTTCGCTCCCGCTGCCGCTTTGATGAACATGTTTACCAAGAAAAAGAAAATCTCTGAGGCTACAGAGTCGGAGTTCGGGCGCTTGACTCAAGCACGCGCCGCGCAAAAAGAACAGCGTATGCGCGAGCACGCGATGAAAGGTCAGACGGCACTGACTAAATCAATAGACGCGATTAATTCGAGCAGCACTCTCGCGGGAGAACGTGTATCTCTACAGGAAGACCAACAGGGGGCCACGGCAGGACTGCAAGAAGACCAACAAGAACATGCAATACTCATGCAACAAGACAGGCAGGATGAAGCGGCTAAACAGAAGACGTATCAGCAAGTGCATAACCCTGACGACATTTCTAAGCCGATGGGTGTGTGGCAAGATAGAGAAGGACAGACGTGGGTTGATGAAGGTAAAGGCCCTGAGTTGTACAAAGGCACTGTACCTCCTAAAGACTTCCGCAAGTGGGTGGATGATGCCAGAGGGGGTAGCTCTGCGGCGGCTAAAAAGTTTGAACACGACAAGTTACTTACGGATGTCAACATAGACCCGTTTGTAAACACCATGCGTGAGGTCTTCGGCGCGGGTAAAGAAATACTCAACGCGGCTACAGGGCGTTTCGACCCTCAGAGACACATAGGTGAGCAACAATTCGCGGGTGAAGATAGTAAGTTTTATAACGAGGTCAATAAAATTCAAAGCGGTATTAAGCGTTTAAACTTCGTAGCAGCAGGGCCGCTACTTCAGATGCTGGGCATACCTTCTAATAGGGATGTTCAGGAAGCCTTCGGCGCAGTTGGGGGTTTGAACAACAGTGTCCCCGCGATGATAAGCACATATAAAAATGCCGTGATACCTAAAATAATAGGCGAAGCGCGCGCAGTAGGTGTACGAAGCAAAGAAGAAATCGACGCCATCGAAAAAATACTGTATGAGATTGTAGACGACGCAGAGAAAGACTACCAAGGTGAACCTGAAACAGATAAAGCATCTATGGAGGCGGAACTAAAACAACTACAAGAGGAAATCAACCGGGACAGCGCCACAAATAACTACGACACCCGGACAGACTAGATGACGCCCGAAGAACGCCAAAAAAAGGAAGCTAGAATAGCTCTCCTCCGCAAAAAGCTACGCGTGGAGGAACTAAAAGAGAAGATAGCAAGCCACAAAATGAGCTACGACGAAGCCACTAAAGGTGAAGTCGCAGCCGAGGTCGGGCGCTCGGTTGTCAGAGGGGGTGGGTACGCCGCTGAAGGCTTCGCGGACATATACGACATAGCCCGCGCGTCAGTTGACCAGTTAGCCCCCGAGTCATGGGGTGTGGAAGATCGTAGTGTGATGGATCAGATAAACCCTTTTGCGCCCCCGGACAAAGGGGACATAGCGCGAGAGAAGTTCGCTAAAGACACCGGGTTAGACGAGTGGGGTAAAGAGAAAATACGCCGGGGCGATAACGCACTGCTCGATATGACGAAGACAGCCAGCGAATACATAATGCCGGTAGTCACTGGCGGTGGCCTTGGAGGCTTAAAACAGACAGCCAAGAACATAGCCAAGATAGGCGGTGGCGCAGCGGTAGGTGAGCAGGTAGGCGGCGAGACAGGTGAGATGATTGGCGCCCTCACGAGCGGTGTAGCCTCACGCGCTACGTTGGACAGAGGTAAACAGTTATTCAACAAGTATTTCAAAGGCGACCCTAACCATTTAAGCGACATGGACATAGAGGACGCCCTTCAAGCGATAATGCTCCACGCTGACGACCCGGAGAAGGCGAAAGCTAACTTTCTAAAGGCGCTTGAGAACGGCGAGAAAGGTACGTTTGCCGACTTGTGTAAGGACAGGGGCATCTACAACGTAGAGGCTATGGCGCAAGCGGGTACGTCAGCAGGTAACAAGCTCAACGTCGCACAGGAGCAGCGCAACGCCCAGATGGAGCAGCGCATAGGCGACCAGTTTGATGACCATGCGTATGTGAACCCCGACCAGCCCGGACAGGTAGGCCGTGATGTACTTGCAGGGAAGATACAAGAACGTAGGGGGCTGCGTGACGAGAGCATAGCGGGCGCAGAGCGACAGGCAGCCGCAGGATTAACCCAATCACGCGCTAAAGTGGAAGGCGCAACGTCTGACCTCATGGACGCGGAGCGTTTAAACGCCGACGCGATAAACACCGGAGGTAACTTCACACCTCCATCAGCGGCAAGTGAGAAGTTGTCTAACACGTATGCCCTTACGGAAAAGGCCGACGACGTAAGGAATGTCCGCCCGGTGTGGGCACCATTTAATGACCCCAACCTACCCCCTATTGATGTGGCTAACATCGTGCCGATGGTGCGCGCTGAACTGGCTAAAATGAATAGTGCCAAGCGCAAGGGTATAGAAAAACATTTCGCAAACGAGCTAAAACTGCTGGATGACATGAACCCCGCTACAGGGGAGCACCCTAACGAGGTGCAGGGTGTGATAGACCTCATAAAAGGTAAGTTGACCAACATCGACGCGGCTAAGACGTATACACGCGAGATGGTACAGATAAACAAAAAATTGGAGAAGTTTCTTCAAGATAGTGCCGCAGGCGGTATGTACAAAGCGGGGCAAGCCGCGACTAAAAAACACAAAGACAAATTTGAACCCGGTAGCGTAGGTGACGCACGTAGAAAAACCACCGATGGTAGGCTGTTAATGGCTAACATGGGTGAGAACCTTGAAAAAGGTGCTGTTACAGCAGCAGAGATCAAGCAATCAGGCTCACCAGCGGTCATCAAGACGTTTAAACAGACCATGATGAGCCTTGCTACCCGCGAAGAAGGTTTAGGCAGGCTGGATGCGTTCATCAACAAACACGACGAGTTATTGTCAGCCTTTCCTGACCTTCGCGATCAAGTACACACGTTACAAAGAGCGAATAAAAGACTTGATACGCAGGTAAAAGCCACAAAAGACATACACAAGGTCGAGGCAACCGCGCAGAAAGACATGGCGGGCACGCTGAAGCAGGCCAGAAAGGCCGCTAATGCAAAAGCCACGAAGGGCACGAAGGCGCTGTACGCCAGCGTCCTCGGAGACTTCGCGGACAAGCCTCAGAAGTCGATCACGAAGATACTCAACGACGAGAATGGCCCTGACATGATGAAACGACTCATCAACGACGTGGGTAAGACACCCAAGGACAGGGCAAACCTGAAGTCACTTATAGGGCAGCAGTTCCTTGAAGGCATCAGCAGGACAGAGGGCACGATCAACCCTGCTACAGTGGCGCAGTTCAAAAAAATGCGCGGGACACTGGAAGCAGACGGCATCATGTCCGGGCCTGAACTGGATGTGATAGCTGATGTGCTTGACCTGACTGAAGGCACCGCTATGCGTAGGGGCGCGTCACCGATCAAGCATGACTTCTCAAGGCATGACAAAATAGCCTCGGCACTTGTCGCCACAGCTATGCTAAAATTCTTACCGGGTAACTCATTACTGCTCTCAGGCACGACGCGAGATTGGTTCAAAGAAGCAGTATTGAAAGTGGGCGATCCACAGATTACGAAGGCGCTCGACACCATGATAGGTGACGCGGGCAGATTCGAGGAGGCGGTCAAGAAGTTTAAACCCGCTTCTGAGGTAGATATGAAGAACATGCTTACGTCTATGTTGAAGGACGCGCAGAATCAAACAATAGGCGTCGTAGTCCCCGCGACAATGGTACAGGCGGGCAACGAACAGACGTACAGCAGAGAATAGGAGCGTTTAAACATGGCACGCGACGCGTCAGGTAATTATAGTTTAGCATCGGGGAACCCGGTTAGCTCGGGTACGACGATCTCAGCGACATGGGCGAATAACACGCTGACAGACCTTGCCACGGAGATGACAGACAGCCTCTCCCGGTCAGGTAGTGGCGCGATGCTCGCAGGTCTGGAAGGGTTCGCAGGCACCGTCAGTCTACCCGGCTACGCCTTCACCGATGAGCTATCCACAGGTATATACTACATCGCCACGGGGAACGTCGGCATAGCCCTCGCGGGTGTGCAGGTCATGGACTACGCCTCGGAGGTCGCCACGGTGATCAGCGCAGTGGCAGACGCTACTATTGGCCCTATCCTCAAGCTGCACAGGAACTCAGCCTCGCCAGCAGACGCGGACTTTATAGGCGCGGTCTACTTCGACGGTGAGGACGACGGGGGTACACAGACCACCTTCGCCTCTATCGAGGCCCAGATAGACGACGTGACAGACGCCACAGAAGACGGCACGCTGCTCGTCAAGACCATGCAGGCGGGCACGCTCACCACAGTCATCGACATCAGCACCTCGGTGGTGGTCACACCGGCTACTACCTTGTCTACGTCCCTGACACTTGCCACAGGCGCGACGGTCACAGGTATACTCGATGAAGACGCGATGGGTACAAACAGTGCCACACAGCTTGCCACGCAGCAGTCGATCAAGGCGTATGTAGACGCGCAGGTAGGCACAGTGAACTCACTGACTGAGGTGCTGGCGCTGGGCAACACCACAGGCGGCACGAATCTGGAGATCACCAACGGTGACGCTATTGTGACCACCGTGGGCAACCTCGCACTGACACCCGTAGCCGGATCAGCTATCGTTCTGGACGGCACGATCAGCGTCGATGCGGGTGTGGTCACAGGCGCGACATCTATCACCAGCACAGTGTTTGTAGGCAACCTGACAGGTAACGCATCAGGGACAGCCGCAACCGTAACAGGGGCTACACAGGCAGCAATCACCACTCTCGCTAACGCGGTCACAGTGGGCGCATTGGACTCAGGTTCGATCACGAGCGGCTTCGGATCTATTGACGTAGGCTCCAGTGCTATCGACGGTGGCGTGATTACAGCGGATACAAATTTTGCTGGAAATTTAACAGGTAATGTTACTGGAAACACCAGCGGCACGGCAGCCACTGTAACGGGCGGGACGCAGGCCAGTATAACAAGTGCGGCAAATCTTGTTACTGTAGGCGCATTGGACTCAGGGTCAATTACGTCAGGTTTTGGGTCTATTGATGTCGGCTCCAGTGCTATCGACGGCGGTGTGATCACAGCGGATACAAACTTCGCAGGGAATATTACAGGTAATGTCACAGGTAACACTTCTGGCACGGCAGCAACAGTCACAGGCGCGACTCAGGCAGCAATTACCACGCTGGCTAACGCCGTCACGGTTGGAGCACTGGACTCAGGCTCTATAACGTCGGGATTTGGGTCTATTGACGTCGGCAGTAGCGCCATTGACGGTGGTGTAATTACTGCTGATACAAATTTTGCTGGAGATTTAACAGGTAACGTAACAGGCAACGCCAGTGGCACCGCAGCAACGGTCACAGGCGGAACACAAGCATCCATCACGAGTGCAGCCAATTTGGTCACTGTAGGAGCGCTGGACTCAGGTTCGATTACGTCAGGTTTTGGCGCTGTCGATGTCGGGTCGAGCGCCATTGATGGCGGGGTGATTACAGCCGCTACAAATTTTGCAGGGCCGCTAACTGGCAACGTCACAGGCAACGCCAGCGGCAGCTCAGGCACTTGTACAGGGCTGGCATCCGGCAACATAGGCAAATCAACTATATTCGTTCCAGTAGCGGCTATGCTGCCCACGGTGTCTAACGGCTGTGCGGCGATAGCACAGGCTGCGACAGGGGCTGGGCAACCAGATATGAACGTGCTGGACTTTGACGGGACTTCTGCCGAATACGCACAGTTCCAAGTGGCGTTTCCAAAGAGCTGGAATGAGGGCACAGTAGCCTTCCAAGCCTTCTGGACTTCTACGGCTACTGATACCGATGGTGTGGCATGGAGTCTACAAGGTGTAGCGGTTAGTAACGACGGCACGATAGGCGCGACCTACGGTACTGCTGTTGTGGTCATTGACAACAATATCTCGGCAGCAAATGACATGCTTGTAACGGGCGAGTCTGGCGCTATCACCATAGCCGGTACGCCAGCGGCTGAGGATATGTGCTATTTCAGGATATTCAGGGCTGTATCAAACGGCAGCGATACTATGGCGGAGGACGCGAGGCTTATAGGGATAAAACTGTTTTTCACCACTGACGCAGGGAACGATGCCTAATGAGTTTTGGTTATCAGATGCTTGGGTTCGGTGGTGGCGGCACACCTACCACTCCTATAGATACACTACTAGCCACAGCCCTTGCCCGATATACGGCAGACGACATTGTAGGCACGTTTCCCGTCACAGAGTGGACGAACTCAGGTACGGGTGGAGCATCCTACGACCTTGATACGGTTGTGGGTACAGCGGCTAATTTGATTACGCTTGAGAGCCACATGGTGAAGGTGACATACGCAGATTACCTATCCACGCCTGACTCAGCCGCTAACAGTTTTACAGGGGACTTTACAGTTATCGGTTATGGTGCGCTGGCTGATTGGGGTTCAACAGGTAGGCAATACATTGCGGGGCAGTTCACTTCCGTAGGGGAATTTTGTTGGGCTTTTGCTACTGAGTCAGGCGCAGACAAGCTGTACCTAGTTACAACTAGTGATGGGACGGTCGCTACCGTTGCAGATGGCGCGTCGAATGCAAGCTACAGTTTTGCTAATGGTTCCGCGCACTGGATTAGAGTTACTTACGATATATCGGCAAATACGGCAGATTTTTATACGTCAGGCGATGCCGCAGATACGGAACCAACCGCAGTATCATGGACTCAGCTAGGAACGTCAGTAACAATAACACAGACAAGCCTTTACGATAGTAGTGGCGATATTCAGGTAGGCGACATATTGGATGGAGGCTCAACATGGGGCGGGAAATTTGGCAGAGTAGTTGGTATAAAAAGCACTGACCCAACCGCAGCCCCCGCATGGGATTGTAACCCAGCAGATGCTTCCCCCAACGCCGACACATGGACAAGCAGCGGCGCAAACGCAGAGGTCTGGACAATTGAAGGCGATGCAGTGGTCAATACGACAGACTACGATGCTGTGTATGCTAAAGGATCGGTTGGTATAGAGACAACGACGGAGCAAGCGATAGCTGATCCCATGACTATATTCATGGTACTGAAACAAAAAATTGCAGATCCCAGTGCTACTGAGGTGTATTTCAACGCTAAGTCAACAGGCTCGGCTAGTATAGGGGTAAACACTGAGCCTGGAACACCAGACAAGATTACTCTGTACGCGGGATCAAACATATATCTAGCTGAACCATACCAAAACGCACTTTCTATCACTACGATCCAACATAACGGGGATGCTACTACAAAACTAACAGACAGCAGTATGGGTAGTGTGACAGGGGACGCAGGGGCATACCACTTAAACTGGGGTACGTTGTTTTCCAATACTGCTCACACTGTGCCGACAACGGGCGCAATGTACGAGTTCATCGTGTTCGACTCAGCCCTGAGTGACGACGATGTAGCACTGGTACAGGACTACCTTGAAACCAAGTACGAGCTGGCTAACGCTGAAACCCTGCTTGCTACTGCGCTGGCCCACTACACTCCTGCTGACATTGTAGGCACGTTCCCCATAACTGAGTGGACGAACAGCGGCACAGGCGGTACGGATTATGATCTGGATACCGTGAATGGGACTGCGGCTAATTTGTTTGTGTTGCCTAGCAATACAGCTAGGAGGGACAGCACTTCGGGCAACTACTTTTCTACTCCCGACTCTGCCGACAACAGCGTATCCAGTGCGTTCACAATTATTGCTTATGCTTCTTTTGATGTCTGGGATACTGGAACTTATGTTGTTGCGGGTAAGTATGGAGGGAGTTCTGATCGTTGTTATAGATTTTATATTAGTGGTGGCCAACTAACCCTAACCACATCAACCACTGGTTCCGATTATGTTTATTCCAATTCTACATCTGCTACAGGGTTTAGTAATGGTACAGGTCACTGGATAAGGGTTACTTTTGATAATTCAGCCAACACAACCAACTTCTATACCAGTGATGATGCTGCTACAACAGCGGTAGCAAGCGTATCATGGGCGCAACTCGGTAGTGCCGACATATCCCATGTTGTAGGCACGTTGGTTGATAGCTCACATGAGTTTGAGATTGGTTCAGATACTAGCGGTACAGATAACAAGGCTACAGGGAATTTTGGCAGGGTAGTTTTGCTCAACAGTACAGACCCAACGGCTACGCCAGTACTGGATTTCAACCCAGCAGATGCTACTGCCAACACCTCAACATGGGTAAGCAGCGGTGCTGGTGGTGAGACATGGACTATACAGGGTGATGCTTTTGTCAATACGACTGACTATGCGGCTGTGTATGTGAATGACGACGTAGGTTTGGAGACAACAGCAGGGCAGACTATAAGTTCGCCCGGAACTGTGTTCATGGTCTTTAAGTACACAGAAGGGTCAGTCTCCGACGCTTATTTCTTACACGATGCTCGGTCTGATAGTGATGCTAGGTGGAAAGGCATTAACTCAAATCCGAACCGAGAGTTTGGTGTTGGACAGGGTAGTGGGTCAGAGATCCAGATTACCCCAGCTTATGACACTGATATGCACGTTGTTTCTGAACACTTTAATGGGGATGCAACAACTAAACTTATTGTTTCTGGATTGGCTAGTGTCACAGGTAATGTTGGATCAGATGATTGGGATTTTGCGACCTTCTTTACCTCGTATGATGGGCCAACTACTCCAAGCTATAATGAGTATGTGGGGGCTATGTGGGAAATCATTGTATTTGACTCAGCACTCACGGATTCAGAAGCAGGTACTATCCGCAATCACCTACTAACAAAATACGGGTTATAAATTATGAGAGAACGAACAGATACATTTCAAGTGGGGCCGGTTGCTACCAAGGCAGAGGTCAAACAGCTAATACAGGACAAGATGCCTGATGTGTTATCAGAGGCGCGTAAGACTGCCGATGGCAAGTCGATCACGGCAAGGGCAACGCTGACAGAGTATGACACCATGACCATGCCAGATGAGTCCGTCATGGCTCCTGCGTTCATTGCTCATGTGTATATTGAGCATAAGAAAGATGAACTGGCCGATACGGATTTGGTGCTGGAGAAGCAAGTAATTACGGAGACATGGAAGATCGGGGTATATGATTCACCTGAATTGCCGGATAGGTTTGTATAATCCCGGCAGGGAGTAGGACAGATCACCTAAACGTGGAGTAGCTATGAAGACAATAACTTTAAGAAAGACAGAGATGCCCATCAACCACCTTGACCCCGCCAGCGAGATGATCGCTTTCAGTTGGGTAGAGGAGATCAAACGGCTACTGGTGACACCCAAGAACCCAGAGCAGAGTACCGACTACGAAGAAATGCTGGAGGTGATGCCCGTGTACAACAAGTTCAAGGCGTATAAACAGCCTGAGATCGGTGATGGTAGCCTTGAACTGGAGGACGCGGAGTTTAAACTGGTCATGGACAGGCTCACGTCTGCCAAGTTCCGTGTAAACGCCCCGGAAGTGTTCGAGATGATCGAAACAATAAAGGCAAGCTAATATGACTGTCATCCAACCCACAGGCGCGGTAGACCCGGCTACAGGGCTACCTCTAGCACAGCAACCGGCACGAGAGGCGAAACAGCAAATGCCTCCGGGTACTTATGCCCCTGCGGGGACAGGCATGTTTGCGGGTTCAATGCTCCCTGTGGACGACTACACCCCGCCGCCTGTACAGACCCCGCTTCCTGTGCAACCGCTGCCTCCGCAAGACTATGGCACTCGTCCGGGGTCTGACTATGCCTTCAATCAAGCTGACGTCAATGCGTTTGTGGACGCGGGTAACTACACGTCAAACCAGAACAACCGTATCGACCCGAATGAGTGGCTTGAACAGAACATCAACATGAACAACCGCAGCGAGGTGCAGAACGCAGTTGGCGGCGGTGGATTTGAAGATGATCAGGCCCTGCTCAGTCAGGCAGACGCCTACCTGAACCCTGTCTACAACCCAGTAACTGACCAGCCCTACAAGGCTGACCAGCTTACGGAGTTTGATAACTGGAACCCTGAGTGGCGTGACGATGACATACTTGACGCGCAGGAGTGGGCGGACTACCAACTGCAACGCGACACAAGCGGCTGGGGTGATCTACCGCAAGAGCAGCAGGACGCGCTTGCCGATGCGCTATACCAAGGGGCTAACGACGAGCGTATAAACGACACGTCACGTCTCGGCTTGCAAAACTCAGTCACGTCGCTGTTCCCTAACTTCGCACCTGAGAACACCAACACAGGTGGTGACATACTCGAATATCCTATGCCGCCGCTGTCTGAACGCGCCGACGCCTACCAGATACCCGGCGACGGAGTGGACGGACAGAATGGTTACTTCAAGCCAATGACACAGCATGCTATGGGCAATTACGGAGATGACAGAGAGCCGACACCCTACATACCACTGGATGAGATAAACCCAATACAGTACACCAATCCCATCACTGGGAAAGACTATGACAACATCGACCAGCTTATTGCGTGGGATGTGAACTGGGATGCCAACCAGAACAACCGTGTGGACGCACAGGAGTGGGCTGACTACCAGTTACGCGACGGTGCGTCTACTGAGTGGTTGGCGCTACCTATAGAGCATCAGGCGATGATTAAAGACGCGCTAATCAAAGGGTTGGATAACAATAATATCAACCACCCAACTAAGGTACTCTTAGCTGATGCGATTAACAGTGCGTGGCCTGACTCTGTGGAAGCGCCCGCCGCTGACCCCGCCGCTGACCCCGCCGCTGACCCGAACGCCGTTGATCCACATACAGGTATGACCGCAGAGCAGATGGCGGGCTACGCGGCATGGGTAGCCGCGAATGGAGGCACACCCGATCAGGAGTTCATCTATACAGAAGGCCCCGCCGGGCCTATAGAAATACCCAACCCCAACTATGACAGAGCCAGACACACCTTCGACGCGGGCGCCTATCTAGAAAACAACCCTGACGTAGCGGACTTAGCGCGGCGGGATAACTGGGCGGAGACAGGATACACCGCCTACGATCACTGGATAGACTATGGGCAGAACGAGTCCAACCGTCAGCACTGGCAGGCCGATGATTGGGTAGGCGACCCACGGACGACCACGGATGGCGGAGGCACGACCACGACCCCGACCACGGGTGACGGAGGCACGACCACAGACGAGTTCACCAACCCGGTCACGGGAACCACATTCAAGAACTTCGACACGACACGCGACATCAATAGCGATGGTGTGTATGACATCCATGAATGGTGGCAGTTCCAGATGCAGCCCGACCGTAAGGAGACGTGGTTGGCGCTACCTATAGAGCATCAGGCGATGATTTACAACGCGCTTGTAGACGGCTACCGCAGCAGCGACCTTAGCTCCGTGGAGAAATCGGCTTTAGAGTGGAAAATACTAGATACGTGGCCGGAACCCCAGTTTTAACGCTTAGTCTGGGCATACTTTCGACGACGCTCACGGGAGAAGTCGAGGGCTAGTTTACGGTCAGAGTCAGGCACCCAGATGGTCATCCTGATAAACCCCTTCCGCTTCTGCTTCTGTGAATATTTCTGCACTGCTTTTACATTGCTCACGGGAATTTTTCGCACTTGTAGAATGAGCGTATGATTATTGCATTTGGTCTACTATGAAGTCAATCACCGTGTTCATGTTTAAACGCGCCATATCGGTTGCAAACCTGTTCTTGGTAGCGCGTTTAAACTTTGAGGCGGGCACCGTGCGAAGTTTGGCGTTATCGGGGATAACAAGTTTACACTCGCGAAGCACCTGATTATTGACCCGGACACGTTCTGACTTGCCACTTGTCGAGTTATGCAGCTTGATAGCCAGCGCGGTCGTGCTGTCATTCATCGTCTGGAGCATGTAACTCGTCGATATGTTCAGGTTAGGGTCAAACTTCTGTAACGCTTGTGTAACTATCGTCTTGTACGTCCCCGGCGATATGGCGCTTATGTCGTTATCGACCATGTACAGCGCCATACAAGAGCAGGCACGCTCCATAGGTGTCTGTGCTGAGTCTGTCATCAGTTGTTTAGCTGACGTGCGTAGCGGCAACGCCAGTTTAGCGGTGTCCGTGTCCTGTTCGAGAAGCCAGTGCCATACGTGCCACGCCCACTGATCGTGCTCGGCGAGGTTATTGGGGAACTTACCCGCGTCAAGCCACCTGTACACATCCACGAAATACTGCGGTGATTCAGCCGTCATGGGGTTACTCAGCACAGTGATGCGCCTGTCTTCCTGTGGGACTGCCACGGCGTTTATATGGTTAGTGAACAGCAGGTATGACGAGCAAATGTCTATCTGCTTCTCGGGCTGGAACTTTTCATTGATCTTACCGCGCACGACTGACGTGTCCATACGCTGTTTAAGCGTCTCGTAAGCCTTGTGAGCGCCTTTTGACTCAATCTTAGAGGTAGACTCACGGGCCTCTCCTACAATGACCAGAGGGAACGCCTCCCAGCCGTTAAAGCCCTCTGACCGTATGAGTGTGTCGAACTCCACCCCGGCGGTCTTATCCTGCCATATCTGGTTAACCATCGCTGCCAGCGTGCCCCGACCGGTGCCGAAGGCTTGTGTCTGCATGATGATACCTGTACCCCTAAAACGCGGGTTCTGAGCCTTGGCGGACAGCCATTGTATGAAATATGCCCTCTCGTCGGCGTCAGGCAGCAGATATTCAAGGAAATCAAGGAAAGGTTGAACGTGTTTCATGTCATACTGCCCGTCTGACCACGCAGGGCCGCGATACGGGTTCACCCATAGGCTACCCCCCTTCTCAAACAAAGGCGGCGAACCGGGGCTGTGGTAAGCTCCTGCGACGACTGTGCGGTAGTGGGATAGTAACCACGACTCAGCAGCAGTGATTTTACGGGGTTTGTCCCGGCGAGGCTCGTAAGCCCACAACGGCGTGTTGTGCATAGTGCGAAAACCAGAGATTTTCCATGCGCGACCTTCAGGTATGTTCCACACCATGTCCTGCGCCGGGTCAAAGGCGAACTCTGTGGCGTTTAAACGCGCTTCCTCGACTGCTAGGTGGTTGAAATCCGACGACGCCAGTACCCACTGAATCAGGTCGATTATCGTTCTGTCCTTGCAGTGGTCGTGAAAACACTTAAAACCTCTGATATGTGACATATCTCCGCGCCCGACAGGCGCATAACCGGCGGTATTGTTACCTGAGCTGTGTTTCAAGTGCCAAGGGCACTCAATATCAATCCAATCACCCCCACCGTCGCCCATTACGAGGTCATTCTCATAGAACCACTCCAGTACCGGGTCTATTACACCCTCGGCTGACTGTGAATGTATAGGGTTACGGTTGTGGTATTTTTTGGCTAGAGGCGTGTCCCCTTGGAGTATGCCTTCCCAAGTGATTGCCTCGCCGTCGACAGTGCAGCGCATACGCTCCACAAGCAACTCAGGCGTCCAGAAGGGGCCTTCATCGTCTATCAGGGTTACTTGGAAATCCTGCTTAGGCCCCGCTTTGCCATTCACCCCTTCAGGCAGACGAACTATTTTGGTTGCCATTACGCCGCCACCGTCGGTCAACCCGGACAACGCAGCGGTCTGACACAGGGCTGTAGCGGCGTTTAAATCAGTCAATGGCTCGTCGAGGACGTAGCCGTACTGGAAGTTACCCTGACTTGTCTCGATGATATACGTGGGCTTCATGTCCGTCGGTACGTTCTCGGTTGGTATCTTGGTGCCTATGTCGTCCAGCACAAGCACATGGAAGGCACTGAACAGTGATTTTTTGTGTCTTAGCGTGCCCTGCTGGTCAGGTACGCACGTACTGGTGTTGAAATACATCGACCGGGCTTTGTTGTGGCGCAGACTTTTGTGCATGTCCGCCACTGTCACCGGCATCCGGGGAATGTTGGTGCGCGCCGTATAAACGAGCCTATGCGCATCCGGGGTGGGCGGCGTGTGAAACACCAAGTCGATAAAGTCATCTATCGCTTGGTGGTCATAGTTATGTGTCGCAGTGCCAACGATGTGCATCGTGGGCGCTGGGGGTACGGGTACAGTCGGTGGTGGTGGTGTGTCAGATTGACTCACGTCGTCGCAGGTCGTATCAGGTAGACTCACGTCATCGTCAGGTGTATTATGGTCGTCATCCATTGTGGTTCTCCGCTTTGATGGTGTGTTTAAAGCCCCGGTTCGCGCCGGGGTTTTTTATTTGCCGTATCTGGTCATTATCTTGGCTGGCGCGTTGAGAGGTAATCCTTGTGCCCATGCTGGCCCATTCTCCATTTCGTGTTGCAGGGTGTCACGCCAGAGATAAGCATCCCCGATAGGAACTTCGAGCGCAATTTCGTCGTGACAGTGTAGCACTACGTCATCGAACTGGCGAATGACATAGCGCAATAAACTCGCACATGTCGCTTGTGTCACGTTTTCTGCGAGTAGTCCCCGCCATAAAGTGTACCTCGGCCATTCTTTTGCATCAGCGGCTGGCGACCAATTTGCTTTCAAGGCACTGATCTCAGACTTAGGCCCCCACTCAGTATCAACAGTGTTTAAACGTGTCGCCGGGTAGGTCAGTAGCTGCCCACACGGTAGCTCACAGATCAGTGATCCGCCTATCAGGTCAGGGTTAAACACGTATTTCACCCGTCCCGCATCTGTGACCAGACCGGGGCTTTGGATCGCTTGCCGTGCTGCCCTCTCCAGTTCGTTCCAAAAAGTCTCTGCCCATTGATTAGCCCTACGCCAGTTTTTGACTATGCGCGTCACTTGGTGGTCAGGCAGGTGTACACCGTAGTTACGCGCCATTGAGTTGAACGCGCCGTTGGCCCCGCCGAAGCCGAGAGACAATTCAATTACTTTACCCACCTGTCTGTCATACCCCCCGGCATCTTCAGCAGCACGCACGTACATGTCAGGCAGATCAGGATCGGCGTCGATGTGTTTAAACAGGTCTAGTTTCATCTGACCCCCGTAAGAATTCGCCAGCCAAGGTAGTGCCCGGTTCTCGATAGAACTCCAATCGCCCACGATAAACGCCTTGCCCTCGTCAGGTATTAACGTCGGGCGCAGGGCTTTGGCAAGGGTGTCCATCACTGCGTGTCCAGACAGTTGCGCGCCACTGCTCATCATACCCCGCAGACTCTCCGCGTCGGCGGCGGACAGGCAGTCACGTTTGAAGTTATGTAGTTGCAGACCACGCGAGGTATATCGGATAGTCGCTGCCCCGGCGTACATGAACGAACCCCTTACACGGTCGTCAGGCTCCTTGCGGTCGAGCATACGTTGATACTTTGCTACTGAGGACTTGTTACCGTCATCCAAGGCAGCAATCACATTGTACACGTCATCAGGCAGGTCAATTTCACCTGAGTCCGCGCGGTCGAGTATCTGCGTTCTTATGTCTTTTGCCAGCGAGTGTTTTTTCACTCCTTTCACGTAGACAGTCATCAACTGCTCAACCATGTCGGGAACCTGCCTGCCCAGCAACCATTTTTTAATCCGCTGGTTCTGCGTGTGTTTAGACACGTTGTTATTCGTGAGTATAGACAACTCGCGGCCTATCTCTGCTGCTTCTGCTGCCGCGTATTGGGTGGCGTGCTCTGCGAGAACCCGGTCGATTTTTATACCCCGGTCGTTGATTCTTTCGTTAGCCAACCAATCGTCGTGTTCCGTCGGTGACATCAGTCGGGTGCTGTTCAGTAAGTCTTTGGTCGCTGCCACGTCGTCGATGCAGTACACCAGTAACTTAGTTAGCAGTGAAACGTCGTTGTTAAATTGACCCATGTCGTTTGGGATACACAACTGCCGTATTAGCGCGGCCCCGGCGTGGTTCTTTCTGTGTCTGGCGTCCAGCGCGCGGGTGGCATCGTCGAGGTTAGCGGGTAGGGCGTTTATACGCGCCTGTGCAGATGTACAGTACCACGATTCAGCGGGTATCTCAGGGAACCCGTGATCGCCGACGGCGACGTACTCCCATATCTGTTGATCGAATCTTGCGTTGTGCGCGGCTATCAAGCCGCCGTCCGCAACATGCTTTGCTGCGACTCTGATGAAATCATCTAACACGTCGTCGTAGAGCGGTGAACTACTCAACTGTCCGGTTGCGTCCCACACCCACGTCCGTATGTCATCGGACATTTTGGCTACCATGCACAGTATCTCAGTGCTTGGGTCTTTACAGTATTTGTCTGTCCCTGCGGTTTTGAGATCGACACGGGATCGAGTCTCGAAATCTATGATTAGAAATCTCATGTTTAAACCTTCAAAGGAAAAAAAGGGGCCTTGCGGCCCCGTGGGTTTAACTAGCGATAGGACGTCTGCGCTTGCGTTGCTTTGGCGCTTCTTCCTCTGCTGGCTCGTCAGCGTCGTCGTCACCGTAGTCATCGGCTTGTCCGCCGGTAACGTCGGAGTCTTTCGCCGCGAGTGACCCGCCCATCGTGGCCCACTCTACAATGTCCAGAATAGGCGTGTAGACACGACCGTACTCTTTATGTTTGTAGTGAGATACCTCAAACTTAATCACCGGGACGATAGGCGGTTCGCCGTCGTCGTCAGCGGTAGTTTCGATTTGAGTGATGATCGCGTCTATCAACCCGGACGCAGCTTTTAAGCCGCCTTTGCTGGATGTTTTGTACATCACAGCCTGACCCTCGTCGTCACCGTTGATACAGACAAACTGTATCGCGATTTGACGTTTATACGGCGCGCCCACGTCGGGTAGGTTAGCCGAGATCAGAGGCGTCGGGTTTGTCATGGGCTGCATTTCTTCGCCCAAAAGTTCACCGTCCCCCCACGCACAGAATCCCTCCATCAACGTCGTAGGATTAGCGGCCCACTTGGAACCCTCCTGTACGTCGACGTCATCAGAACCATACACCCACTCACCGCTTTTGATTAAGCGTAGAAAAGGCATATCCCCGGAGTCTGGAACTCTGCGTTGTTTTGCTGCTACTAGACTTTTGCCTAGATCGGGTACGTTTACTGCTGGTAGGTTACTTGACATATTTATGTCTCCTGTTACCTGTTTATTATTGTGAACGGTCAAGTGCTGCTTTGAGCGCGTTGACATTCACGGCTATTTCGTCGCGAGGATCGTCGACCGTTGCGACCGTCGTTCCTGTTGACTGTTTGACAATGTACCCCTCCAGTACGCTCATGTCAACTCCTTTTTGTTTGAACACCTTTTCTATCTGCGGTGGGGTTAGCAGTGTGGACTTAGTGAAATCCCGCACTTTGAATTTCTTAGTTTGCCTAATGGCTTCCTCCGCTTCCACGGGATTAGACCACTTTCGAGTCGCCCGCTTCTGGACGAGTTTAAACCCCTCGACAGCCGCGCCTTGTTCCATCTGCTCATGGGCGAAGTTCTCTACGGATTTGATCCACTCCTTGAGACTCAGCGCAAGTGTTAGATTCTCAGACAACTGGTCAAGTACATGCGGGTCTGCCACGGATGCTGCTTGGGCGTCACCTGTTTTGATCGGGCAAACCGAAGCCCCCGGACAGAACTTGCAGTGATCTCCGGCACTGGTGCCGACAGCAGTCTTGGACTTGGCGTAGTCACGTTTAAATGCGTCGAAGTCGTCAGGTGTCGGGCACCATACTTTAAGTGTTTCAGTATCCCTACTCGGCGTCGGCTGTATGATAGCCACACCCAGCCCTCGGGTTTTAAATAACTCACTTATATTCATCACTTTGCTCCGCTGCCATTAAATAGAACATTGCTTGCTTTGATCCTGCGGCGGCTACTTCCACGCCTTGCCCAAATTTCCAGTCAAGAACCCACACTCTGATGTCACTCCACGCGATTACGTCACAGGTACCGCCAGTGTCTTCATCAATCTCGAAGGTCTGTTCTACGCGGTAATCTTCGATATGATTCTGACGACAGAACTCGTCCCACGCCATTAGCGCCATCGTTAGCAACTCTATGTGATCGTCGTCAATGACCACCTCTATACCATCGACAGTGAACGTCTGCCCCATAAAATCGTTTATCTCGGCACCGTCTTCAAGGATGTTCTCCATGCAGGTATGCAAGACCGTACCCTCGGCGGCGTATGAACTGGTTGTGCTTTGCTGGGGCACGCCCTCGGATATTTTCTGCCAGCTTGGGCAAGCGATTTGCCGGGCGGCTGAACTGCCGCCTCGTTTATAGTGCTTCATCAAAACCTCCACGCTGTTTCCCTTCTCTTTCTTCGTAGTAATCTATTAAGCCTTCGACGATTCTGCCAAGGCTGGTTTTCTCGGACTCTGCCAGTTTGTCTAAACGGTCGTAGACGTCCCAAGGCAGACTCACGTTAGCAGTGCTTTTCTTTCTATCCGGGTTACGTTTACTTTTCTGTTTGGCTAGTGCCATGCTGTGCTCCTTTATTAAAGGCATTGAGTTTTTCCACCAGCGCGCCAAGATCGAAATCAGTGAACGTCGGCGCGCCAGTGTCGGGGTGTGCGGCGTCAGGTAGCCACGCGGCCCAGACAGTATTACCCGCCTCTTGTTCTACGCGCCAGTTAAACTCACCAACTTGTATGTGGGTTAGAATGGACATTCGGTACTCCTTGATAAATGTGAGCGTATTATGCGATACTGGTAAGCACATGTCAAACGGTGTGAACAATGAACGAAAGAGACTTGCAAAAGAAATGTTTACAATACGCACGGAACCGGGGGTGCTTCGCACGTAAAGTCGAAACGCCAAGTCATAACGGATTCCCCGATTGCATTTTTCACCACGGCGGCAAGACGATGTACGTCGAATTCAAGTCTCCCACCGGGCGGGGTAAACTATCGCCGGTACAGATCGCAGACCACCAACGCCTAAACGCCGTCGGGCTGTGCGTGTATGTCATCGACAGTTCTGATAAGTTCTATGACATGCTGGGCAAATGGATGACCGGTGGATCACCTTTTCATTACGAGAGCGCGAGGCAGCTTGACTAAGTGTTTAAACAGTGAACAGCACGAAGCCGTCACTCACATATACGAATACGGCGAGACTCTGCTGATAGGTCAGATGGGTGCTGGAAAGACTATCGTTGCTCTGACTGCCATGCAGGAGTTATTACGCGACGGCGTGGTTAAGCGCGCACTTGTGTTTGCACCGCCTAACGTGGTCGCCGATGTCTGGCCCGGTGAATATCTCACATGGGATCACACAGCGTGTTTAAACATCGCCATTGCTAATGGCTCGCCGGGGTCAAGAAAGGAATTAGTGGCTGACCTGTCGAATGAGATCATTGTGCTGTCATACAATAACATGGATTGGTTCTTTACAACCTACGGAAAACAACACGGTTTCGATATGGTTGTGTTCGATGAGATCACGAAGCTCAAAGCGGGCGGCGCAGGGTTCAAGAAGATGAGGAAGTGTTTAAACACCTTTGACGTCCGGGTCGGGATGTCTGGGACTCCCGTGTCAGAATCGTTTGAACAATTGTTCTATCAGGTATTCGCAATCGACGGCGGGAAAGCACTAGGCCGAAACAAGACTAAGTACATGAACGAGTATTTCGTTCAGGACTACAACGGTTATTCTTGGGACATAAAGACCAACGGAGCTGATCGGATAACTGACCGGATAGCACACCTCGTCTATACACTACCTGATTACACGGATGAACTCCCGCCGCTGGAACTACGGACGGACTTGATAGAACTAGACACGGCGAGTATGGATTATTATTTGCAACTCGAAAGAGACAGTGTGAACTCGAACATAATCGCCGACAACGCGGCGATACTGGTAACGAAACTTCAACAGGTTTGCGCTGGGTTTGCATACCACACGGAAGGCGAAGGACTAGACTACATACATGACTTAAAGACTGAAAGACTCTTACAATGCACTGAAAGACCTCTCATAGTGGTTTACCAGTTCGCCGAAGAACTCAAAAGACTACGGCGCGCGATACCCGAAGGACTCTTATACAAGCGCGGGAATGACAGCCTTGCTAGGTTCCGAAAAGACTCTAATGGCGTGCTATTCCTACATCCTAAGTCGGCAGCGCACGGATTAGACTTAACCTGTGCCAGCCGCATGATAATAGCATCGCCTATATGGTCGCGGGATTTAACGCGTCAAGTCATAGCGCGCATTTGGCGGCGTAATCAAAAGGCCACGTGCAAGGTCGACATACTCGCGGCTACTGACACGATAGACCTAGATATAGTAGTTCGAGAGGAAAATAAAGCCTCACACCACAACATATTGATGAAGCGTTTAAACGCGTTACTCTAAAACGAGTAGAAATTACTCGAAAACGAGTGCAAATATATTTGCATGTAGCCGTCGGCGCGGTACATAAAAAACCGCGCGGCGTCGTCTGGCGCGGACGTGAACCGGTGCCAGTATACCGTTACGCTACCGTGTGGCACCGGTAACGTGAATTTAAACTTAGCCATAGGGTTATTACCCCATATTAGTTAACGCGCCTTACACGGCGCGTGTGAGCATATTCAGCCCTGTAGTTGGTAGACTTGTTGCATTGATATGTTCGTGTGCATCATAGCCAGCGCCGGTTAAGTCGACGGTATCACCTATTCCGATACCATAGATAGCGTCAACGCCTTGTGTGCGCGCGTATGCCATTGATTCACGAACCATATCAGGCCCATAGTCGCAATCACCGTCGGTCACTACAAGCATGATACGGCGTGTGACGTTAGTCGATAGCGGTATCGTGCTAAACATATCGGCGGCGTCACAAATAGCCGTCGTTGTATTAGTACATCCCCGGCAAATAGCGCCGCCAAGAATAACGCGCTTATCTAATTCCGCGTCTGTTATGTTTTCAGTAAACGACTTTTTGATAACGGTATAGTCGTGATAATCCACAAGTGAGTACGGTACACGCGCGCGCTGTAATGTGCGCGCGGCTACACGTTGAAACGTAGCGGCTAGAAACATGGGTGCCGGGTCGGTCACGTGGTCAACATAATTCACCGTCATTGATGATGACACGTCCGTTAAAACACATACCGCCGTATTTTGTGCTTGTTTATACCATCGTTTTTGAAACACGTTACTGTCACCGGCGGCGGCGCGTGCTAAGCCGCGCGTGTCTAATCTACCGCGCGGCCGCCGGGTTATGACGCCGGTTTTTGATTCGACTTTTATTATTGATCTCAAGCCGTTTTCGAGTCTTTGCGTGCCCCGTGTGAGTTTATCGACCTCCTGTTTAAACGGCGCTTCGCTGTAATATTTGGCTATCCGGTTAAAATCATTATCGTAGTACTCGTTAACATGTGTCGGCGGCGTGCGGCGTGCCAGTATAGACACAAGGTCATTTTCCGGGTAGTCCGGTATCTCACCGTCTGTAGTATTATCACCTATCAAGCCGTCTATATTGTCGTCTGTGTCCATATCAAGATCAGGTAACTGTTTAGCGCCGCCGTCACCAGACTCGTCACCAGACTCGTCACCAGACTCGTCACCAGACTCGTCACCAGACTCGTCACCAGACTCGTCACCAGACTCGTCACCAGACTCGTCACCAGACTCGTCACCAGACTCGTCACC
>Ga0208299_1000420_pt1 | contig 39423 bp, 38 predicted proteins | sample 15_taG_FD_184089 | JGI IMG/M metagenome (GOLD analysis project Ga0208299, IMG submission 184089) | Marine viral communities from the Subarctic Pacific Ocean - 15_ETSP_OMZ_AT15312 metaG (SPAdes) (version 2) | ecosystem: Environmental > Aquatic > Marine > Oceanic | place: Pacific Ocean | collected... | reverse complement strand
GACGCCTGCAGAGCTTATTACAACTATTGCGACGGTCATGGCTTGGTAAACGAAGATGATTGTGTGTACGACGACTTCTCGGGAGATTATATATTGAATCATCGATCCTGCGAAACGTATTGCGGCTTGACTTGTCATATAGATCAAACTGTGCTTATTACCATGGGGGAACACTCCGGAGAATATGCCTACGAAGATGACGACAGGCTTCTATCCAACGAAGATGGCGAATGCTACATTGAAGGAACACTGGCGGAACAAAAAAAACTAGAGGAAAGCGAGGTAAACCATGATTAATTCTAATCCATTAAATTTCCTAGTTGCCAAAGAAGAGCACGTTGTTAATATGTTTAAGGGGCTGAAGGGCGCGAAGGTTTTACCAACACCGTTTGGTGATGCCGTATATATTAAGGGCACGCGAGATGACCGCGTACTCTTGGTCGCACACACCGATACAGTGTGGGGTAAGGCGAAGATAAAACTTAAGAAAGATGGTCACGTTGTAACGTCTGCGGTTGAGGGCGTTGGCATTGGTGCCGATGACCGCGCCGGGGTGGCTGCACTGTGGGCACTTCGAAAGAGTGGGCACAGTCTACTGATTGTGCCAGAAGAAGAAACAGGGTGCAGGGGCAGTGGATATATTGCCAAGCATTCTGCCACTGTCTTTGATGAGCGCTTCGCCATACAGTTCGACCGCAGAGGATCAAAGGATTTGGTTTTCTATGACGGCGCGAACGGCGAGTTTGTTGCGTTTATGGAGGAAAACATGGTTGGGTATGCAGAGGCCGTGGGTTCCTTCTCGGACATATGCGAGTTGTGCCCCGCGCTGGGCATAGCAGGGGTCAATGTGTCCATAGGTTTTAGGCGTGAGCATACGGCGGCTGAATCCCTTGATTTGGCTGATTGGAGAAGGACAGTCACCAAGATTTCATCCTTGTTAAAAAGACCATGCCCCTTCTTCGAGTATCTCGAACTTGTCTTTGAGTCAGACTTCGGTGCGGACTTGTTTAGTTTTAATTATGGATTTAATGCACACTCACAGGAAGATAAGGGGGAGTATGAGTACAATGACGGCTACTACTATGACCAAGAAACACTGTTATACTGTCCAGATTGTGCTAGCGAAGTAGTAGTGTACGGCAAGGAGGGCTGCTCACATTGTGGCAACGAGCGATGCGATATGTATGAACTCTAATACAAATGAATAGATTAACCAACAAGTTCCATTGTGACCTACGTCACTCAACAAAGGAGAACAACCAGATGTATGAATTACACACTTCCGACTTTGATCCATGCCCCGGTCGCGCGCAACTGCGTCGGGATGGGGCTTTTGATGGCGTAGCAGGAACCGCCCTAGTGCGCGGGCTTATGGTTCACACTGCCCTTGAGCTTATACATCTATCATCAGACACCCCGCTTGAGGACATTCTGTTTAAGGCTTCTAAGTTAACCTTGCAGACGATGGAGGAAGAGGGTAGACAGCCATCAGAAGCCGTCTTGGCTAACCTAGAGACGATGACTCGAGAAATCCACAGGGTTCTCGAGCAATATATTGAGAGGGTTATGCCGTTGACCGAAAACTGGACGTTGCTGGGATGCGAAGTGCCCGTTTATTGGGAATTGCGCGATGACGTACATCTGTCCTCGCATCTTGACGCGCTATTTATAACGGACGATGGCATCCCGGTCATCTGGGATTGGAAATGGCGCATAGCAGCAGCAGCAGTTAGCGATCTGAGTAGGTCGCTGCAACTCGCGTGCTATTGGGGTGCTGTTGCATCCGGCAATGGACTTTTTCAACTGCCAAGCGGCTGTGAAGGGGTAATCCACGTGCAAGATGATTGGTATAGGTTCGAACCGTGCAGCCCGCACGCCGCTTGGGTAGATTTGCCGTCACTTAAGCCGTATGCGAGGGCTACCATGGGCACTGACGACGAGGGCAGGGCAACTCAGTATGTTAAGGGTGATCCAAGACCGCTATCTCGCGTCATGAGATACGTAGATTTTAAGAACTCGCAACTTGAAAACATTGAAGAAGCTGCCCTACTTCGAGCCGATATGTTACTTGATGGCACAGCCCCATTTATTCCACAGGGCTGTAGTCATTGTGAGTGTGAACCGTGGTGTCCACGGTTTGACATGAGTTCCTAAACGCGGTACAATCCGCATAACAACCAGCGGTATAATCCGCATTACAACAAGGAGTTTTAACTATGAATAAACGCGAAGATACGACAGAACTAAGTGGGTGGGCTGCAATAATCCCCTTCCTGCTTCAAGCACAACGAGAAATTGAAGGGGTACACAAAGGCAGCAAGAATGACTTTGGGGGGTACAAGTATGCATCCGCCGAGGATATGATTACTGCAAGTCGAGAAGTTTTGCATAAAAACGGACTAATTGTAACACGCAACGGATGGCGTATTATACGCAGCGATGATGATGCCGCCCCGATTGTCGAAGCCGTCTATGTTCTGGCTCATGAAAGCGGAGCAAATGTAGTGTGCGCTACACAGTATCCTATATGTGTAGGCAAGGGCAGACCAGAAGATAAGGCGCTGAACGCGTCCTTAACCACTGGTCTATCATACTTCCTGCGTGACCTACTGTTGATTCCTAGATGCGACGATGAGGTCGACTGCCGACCAGACATGGAACAACGCTCTGGTACGCGAAAGACCCCGCTTCCAAATAAGGGCAAGACCGGAAATTCAGCCCAGAACAATCGGACGAAGTTCATGGCAGCGGTCGCAACTTGGGTAAATAAAGATATATCTGAACAAGCGACAACTGATGCTTGCATAAAAGTCCTCGCCCTGTTAGACTTGCCAACCGATGGCACTGCAACTGCTAAACAATTTGGTGAAGCCAAAGGTTGGGTCGAAGATAATCTCGACAACAACACGGATGCTGCGGGTGTCTTGCATTAACATTCTTTTCATTTGTTGTGGCGTGCAATTAGCACGCAATGACTCCTTTCCCTATCCAGCCCCTTCGCGGGGTTGGGTAGGTTTAACATCATAGTGTTGACAATTGTCAACAAAGTGTTGCGGTAAACATCGGTCTTAGGACATTGCCGCTGCCTTAGATACTTTGGCATAGTTCAAGTATTGACGAATGGGCAGGAATCCATTCGGTAACTTTCCTCGGCGATGTGCGCGTCCTACACACTGCATCGTCCGCTTTAGTCCATGAGGGAGGTACGGCAGGGTGAAACCTAGTGCTGCCGTGAACCAAATACACTGGGAGGTCTAGCGACCGCTGATCCGTACAGGAACAATTCGCCTACTCCGTAAGGGGTAGGTGTGCTCACACTGAAACCGTAAGGAACAAACTTACACTCTTATTGAAAGGACTACATTAATGTCAACCGAACTACTGAACGCAACAGAAAAGCGCAAGCTTCGCAATTTAGAAAAAATTATTGACGATGGATTGAAGGGATTTATTTTTGTTGGTAATGCTTTGTCTGAAATATCTGACCTGAAATTGTACCGCGATGAATACGATTCCTTCGATGCATACCTAAAAGACAGGTGGATGCTGGGGCGCTCCTACGCATACCGATTAATCCAAGGCGCAGAAGTTGCCACTCGCATTGAGGGCGTGTCGAACGAAGGTCAGGCCAGAGAATTGGTGCGTGTTCCATACACAGACCAAGAAGCCGTATTCGACCGCGCCAGAGAACGCGCCGAACTCGAGGACAGGGAGATTATTGCAAGAGACATCCGCGAAGCAGCCACAGAGCCATCTTCTATGACTGCCCGAGAAGTGGCAGATGAGGTTTGGAAGGACGAAAATTGCAGTGAATTGTGGGATCTCGCTCTCGAAATAGTTGATGAGATGAAGCAAGTCACACGCAAACTGGCATCTCATCCGGAAGGTTGCTGGCTACAAGCACACGCCGACACTATAGATATGAAGATACGAGATGTTAAAAAACTTGTTATCCACTCAAGACCAGAGGGTTCTTGCCCTATGTGCTTGGGTGGGCTGCAAACCAAGTGCGAAGTCTGTCGCTCAAGAGGGTGGCTACCATCTGCCCGGCTAAAAAATGTAAAGAAAAAATTGCAACTAGACGAGGATGCTTGACGATATATTATATGTCGTGTATAATCGACACAACTTAACCAACGTTTCTTAACCAACCAAGGAGGTACAAATGAAACAACCTAGCCGCGAGCGCGTCATTGAACGCGCAATCTTAATTGCAACCGTTGCAAGAGACATGGAGGCATGCTCTGAGCACCACGCGCTTTATACTAGCGCCGTGTATGTTCTGGAGAGAAATTCAGAGGGGTATTGCGTTAAAGGCCAACACATAAAAACCCTCGACCTACTAGGTGTATATATTACAAGCACTTGGTGTCTCGCGGAATCAATACGAGCGCCATTCACTGAGAATGACTTGCGCAAAGCCCTTGCCGATGCTATGAAACTAGCAAAGAAAGAACTGCGTGCAGAAGATGGGCGTGTGTATGAAGCAATCAAAGAAGTAAAAGATGCCGCAGACAACTGTTGCATGGAAAGCAACATTCTCACACACATACACGAACATTACATGCAAGGTGATGAACACAAACTTGGCGCCGCCATAGACGAATGGATTGACGCTCCGTTGGAAGATGGCGCACAATTGCCAAGCGCTATAAGTTGCCTACTTGAAGAAACACCAAGTGAATACGCCGCGTTGTCTGATATCTTGGATTGTTATTTTGGGAGGTCGTATGCAATCTGATTTATTTACTACACGTTCGGGCATAAAACTACGTCCCTACCAAGAAGAGTGCATAGAGGCAGTCGCCAAGGCATTCGAGTCGCACCAATCATGCCTTATGGTGATGGCAACTGGACTTGGTAAAACCCTGACAGCAGGGGAGGTTCTGCGAAGGAGGGCAGGACGTTCAATGTGGATTGCTCATCGCTCAGAGTTAGTTGAGCAAGCAGAAGAAGCCATCGGACGGCTTACTGGAGTAATACCACAAGTAGAGATGGCTGAAAGGTCAGCACAAATTAGACTTGGCGGTGCCGGATGCATCGTCGGTTCAGTGCAGACCCTGAATGCCAAGCGTAATGGTGTGCCACGGATGGCACGCTTTGACGCTAACTACTTTAACACCCTTGTCACAGACGAAGCGCACCACGCAGTCGCCAACACATGGACATCTGTTGCTGATTACTTTTGTGAAAACGAAAATCTCAGACATCTTGGGATGACTGCTACGCCAGACCGAGGTGACGAGGCAGCGCTAGGGCAGATATATGATCACTGTGCGTACAGGTATGACATACAAGACGGAGTAACAGACGGCTGGCTCGTACCAATTCTAATTCAACGCGTCATGCTTGACGATATAGACCTGTCTGTAGTTGGCAAGATTGCCGGAGACTTTAATCAAGGCGAACTTGCAGCCACCATGGAAAAAGATAGCGCAATGTATGGTGTTGCAGAAGTGATATTAGAAGAGGTGGGGAACCGCAAGACTCTAATCTTCACCTCATCTGTGGCACATGCCAAAGGTCTTGCAGATATATTGAACAACAAGAAACCAGGCATGGCTGCTGAAATAGACGGCAAAACTAATAAGGATGAGCGCAAACTTATAATGGCAGACTTCAAAGCTGGCAACACTCAGTACCTATGCAACGTAGGGATTGCCACCGAAGGATTTGATGTGCCGGGTATCGAGTGCGTTGCAATCGCACGACCCACCATGAGTCGCTCATTGTATGCACAGATGGTTGGTCGTGGCACTAGACCGCTTGCGGATACAGTTGACGGTCTTGCGCACGGCGAACAACGCTTGCAATCCATTAGTGATTCGTTAAAACCCAACTGCCTTGTCCTTGACTTTGCAGGAAACAGCGGTAAGCACAAACTTGTCTCAGCAGCCGATGTGCTTGGGGGCAACTACAGCGTTGCGGTGGTAGAACGCGCCAACGAGATTGCACTAAAAGAAAGCAATGTAGATACCCTTGACCTGTTAAAACGTGCACAAGCAGCCGTGTTGCGTGATGCTGAGGAAGCAAAGCAGCGCAAGATGCGTCGCGCAGTAAATGCAAAAGTAAAATACCGAAAGAGTCAAATGGATCCGTTTGACGTTCTTGACATTGAACCGCCGATGTGTGATGACGAGTGGAAGAAAGCGAAGCCATTAACACACGGTCAACTCATGTGGCTAGAAAACTCTGGCATGGATACAGAGATGATGACTGTGGCTGAACAAAGGAAGGTGTTAAACACCATGATTAACAGGAAGAAGCGCAATCTGGCAACACCGAAACAAGTGAGGTTATTAAAGAGGAATAATTACGATACAACAGAGATGTCATTCGATGATGCAAGTGCGCTCATCACTCGTCTGGCTAACAACAACTGGAAGCGCATATAGAAAGGACAATAATGTGGATACTACCAAAACAACTCATATCAGTCTTTGCAGTGGATACGGAGGAATTGACCTCGGGCTCAGAAGAGTTCTCCCAGATGTGCGAACTATCGCTTATGTGGAGATCGAAGCCTTCGCTTGCGCGAACTTGGTTGAGAAGATGGAAAGCGAACAACTGGATGCAGCACCTATCTGGACGAACCTTAAGTCCTTCAATGCAAAACCTTTTCAGGGCAAAGTGGACATACTCTCTGGTGGATTCCCGTGCCAACCATTCAGTCACGCAGGGCAACGCAAGGGTACAGAAGATCCTCGACACCTGTTCCCAGATATCGAAAGAATTATCTTGGAGTGTAACCCCAACATCGTTTTCCTCGAAAATGTCGAAGGGATTATTCCGGCAAAGTACCAAGGAGAGACAGACACAAGTGTTCTCCAGTATGTCTTGGGAAGATTGGAGAAGATGGGTTACAGAGCAGAGGCAGGAGTATTCTCAGCGATTGAGTGCGGGGCGCCTCACCAACGAAAGCGAGTGTTCATCTGTGGCGTATCCAACGCCAGATGTGACGATGAGGCCACACGAAGGCAATGTAAGGCTATACAGGAAGGCGGTGATGAACGGGCTGCCAAAGGAAGAAGCGGATGCGATGTTAGGGGCGGATTGCTTCAAGGCGCAGGGTGTTGTTCCGGAGGCGAACTGGCCAACGCCAGACGCAACGAATGTGGGGGACGGAGTAGCGTGGGAGAAGTCCAAGAGGCTGATGGAGGAGAGACGAGCCAGAGTCAAGGAAGATGTGAAGGAGGGAAAGACAATACAAGGGAGTGGACGGAGTGCCAACTTGGCGATGAGTGTACAGAAATGGGCAACACCGCAAGTGACGGATGCAACAAGGGGCAACCAAATCCGCAAGCCAGAGGAATTGACGGACGCAGCCAGGCAGGGGGGTTGCCGGAATCTGCGGGAGGATGTTCAGAACTGGGCGACACCGCAAGCGAGGGACCACAAGGACACACCCGGTGTCTCACTGAAAAGGAAGAACCCACAAGGAAAGGAGAGGGGAACAAACGGAACACTACCACTGGAGGTATATTCCCAAGCAGACCAGAAGAAGATCAACACCACTGGGAAGCCCCAAGAACAATCGGAAGTGAAGAAGTTGTCACCGCTATGGGTGGCTCAGCTTATGGGGTTGCCGTCGGCAACATGGTGCTTGCCCATAGGGTGGATTCTCTCAGACTCCTCGGAAACGGAGTAGTACCAATCGTAGCCGCTAAGGCTTTTATTATACTAATGGCAAGATTAAATAAAGGAAACAAGCCATGAAATCAGGATTCGCAATTGTTATAGGAAAATGTATTGATATGCAGCCCGACAGTTTTACAGGACGTGGAGGGGATGAAGTAAAAAAACTGTCTGTACTTGTAAAGCCCAGTGAAGAGGCTGCGCCACTAGAACTGGAGGTGTGGGGCGAACTGGCGCAAAAGTTTGAAGCAGCAGAGCCAGTTACATGCACATTGATAATTCAGTGCGGGATGGTCGGGCGTGAATGGCAGACCCAAAAGGGCGAAACCTTCCGCAAAACTTCGCTTCGTATCAAAGAGTGGACAATCCTCGATGATGTTACTAGCGCAACCGTGGAGTCGAAAACAGAAACCCCGTTTTAAGGAAATAGTATGTTCAAATTAATAATAGACAAGCCAAACATGATCGCCCTCGTAGCCAATGTAACAATTGGAGCCAAGGCGTTTGAGTACGAGGAAAACCATACAGGCGAGGATAATGTCTTTTCTGACGGTTTGCATTACACTTCCAAAAAGATATGTGATGCGTATTTGTTTAATGATGGCATCGTTGAATTAGAAGAAGCGGAAGCACTAGCCCTACTCACAGGGCTACGTGCTTCGGTTGAACTGTTCTTAAATGCGCCACTCAAAACAGTTCTAGGAGTTCTCGAACACCAAAAGGCAACACCCGAGAGCATGACACCAGAAAGGCGCATGCAACTCGGCAAATGCGCTCACTGTGTTCTCGACTTCATGGAATGTCATGTGCCAGACAGAGTAGTTTTGAAGTGGATCGAAGAGCGCAAAGAAACAGCAAGAGACATGATGGAGTTTGTGGCGCAAGTTTCGGAGGAAGATTATGAAATACACTAAAGCCGATATTACAAAAGTAAGGTGTAAGTATAATTCTGGAGTTTATTCGGCAACTTGGTACAGAAAACACTTCAAAGATATGCTTGACCACATAGAAAAACTTAACCAGAAAGAGGAACAAGATGAAATCAAGATGGAAACGCGTAAACAATCTAAGTAGATGCCCCGTGTGTGGCAAAAATGATTGGTGCATGGTTGCCCCTGACCGCAGCGCCGCAATCTGTCCACGGATAGAAGAAGGTTCGGCACGCTACATAGAAGGCAGTGGTTACTTGCACATCATTCGCATCACCGATGAGTGGATGAAGGAAGAGTTTATACCACGGGTCCACAATGAACTTCCCGAACACAATGAGGTTATGGCAATACGTGCAAGGGACTGGATGACACAATGCGACCATGAAAAAATTGACGAACTCGCAGTGAAGTTAGGGGTATCCCCCCATGCCCTCAACCTCCTGAATGTTGGCTGGTTTTCTCAGGGTGACGCTTGGACGTTCCCTATGTTACGCGCCGGCAAGCGGCTACTTGGGGTGCGAACTAGACCAAAAGGGGGCAAGAAGTTTGCAATAAAAGGTAGCAAAAATGGTCTTTTTATTCCAAACAATCTGCCCGCTTCAGGCGTTGTCTTTGTATGCGAAGGTGAATCAGACACAGCGGCTCTTCTAACCTGTAATCTTCCGGCGGTCGGAAGGCCTTCGTGTAACAGTGGGGGAAGGTTGCTCGCCGAATTGCTCACAGAGCACGAGGTGGTAGTATGTATGGATCGTGACGGTGTAGGCAGAAAAGGGGCAAACCAACTCCACAACTACCTCAAGCCCTACGTATCAGATGTTACAATGTTAGAACCTCCCGACAAATACAAAGATATGCGAGAATGGTTACATGGCGAAGGACAAGAAAAAATTTACGCTGCCGCAGAGCAATTATCTCAACGAACATGGAGACGAAACATTTATCCTTGTTGCAATGCCTCAAGTGATGATAGATAAAATTGATGTGGTTAGGGACGCGGTAATAACGTACATGCCCGGCTACGACAAGAAGGATTTTGAAGTGCTACGTACAGCGCTCGACTGGATAGACAACATAGAACAACTTCTATGTGTTAGAGAGGAACCAAGTTGAATTAGATGGGCATGAAAAGGATAATAGACAAAGATTTCTACAGGATCGACCTTGAATACCAATTTGAGTCGCTTAACAAGATGTTGCGAATGCACTGGGCAGTGCGTAAAAAAAGGCAAGAAGAACTATGGGCAGCCGTTGAATACGCTGCGCCTCGACCTGTTCCCAAGTTCCAAGGAAGAACACGCTTAACAATTATACGGCAATGGGGCAAAAGGGGAAGGGCGTTTGACCCTGACAATCTGGTAGCATCCTGTAAAATGCTTATAGATTGCTTAAAAGAACCAAAGGGGCGCAGTGCTCATGGTCTTGGTATAATAAAAGACGACAGCAGCGCCGATATAGAGTTGCTTGTAAAACAAGAAAAGTCGCCTGATGGTGTTCATCGGGCTATAATAATAATGTCACAAGGAGACAATGATGTCTGACGAAACTATGATTGATGGTGGTCAGGGAGCATCGGATCAAACCGAGGCGCCCACGACCGAAGATACAGGGAATTGGATGGACTCAATTCCAGAGGATTTGCGAGGGGATACGTCCCTTGCAGATATTAAAGATGTTGCCGGACTAGCCAAAGGCTATGTTCATGCACAGAAGATGATAGGTGCTGATAAGGTAGTGCTCCCTGCGCCAGATGCTTCACAAGAGGATATGGACGCCTTCTACAACAAACTAGGTAGACCCGAAAAGGCCGACGGTTATGAAGTCCCAACTGAAAATATGCCTGCCGAAGTGCCAGTCAACGGTGAACTTGTAGGCAAGTTTTTCGAGGAAGCACATCGAATTGGTCTGAATAAGCAGCAAGCCGCAGCAATCATACGCTGGCAAACTACACTGCAACAAGAACAAATGGGCGTGTACGAACAACAAAACACAGAAGCCATGCAAACCGCAGAGGCAACTATGCGTAAAGAGTTTGGCAATGCCTATGATGAAAAAATCTCCATGGCGCAAGGCGCGGTGATGCGATTCGGTGGCGATGAACTTGTTAAAATGCTCAATGATACAGGTCTTGGCAATAGCCCAGAAATCATACGCGCATTCTCTAATATCGCAAAAGCAATATCAAACGATGAAGTAATCGGTGGTGGTGGACGGCAAACATTCATGTCATCACCCTCAGAGGCGAAGTCAACTATTGCAAATAAAAGGCGCGACCCTGATTTTATGGCTGCATATCAAGACGCTATGCATATAGGACATAAAGACGCTGTAGAGGAGATGGGTAGACTGTTCGAAAATGCTTACCCTGTTGAAGAATGAGTAGTCGTTTAACTGTACATGCTAGGCAGAAGATGTTAAAGCAGTCTCTTATGGCTGCCGTAACACCCGAGGATATGCAGGACGTTATACTCATGTTGATTGAGCGGGCTAGGGGAGGGTCTATTGCGGCTGCGAAAGAGTTGCTAGACCGAACCTTGGGCAAACCAACCCAAGAGATCATAGTAGACCAACAAGAGAGCCGCAGTCCTACAGAGGTTCGCACAAAACTTGCTGCACTTCTTCTGGCTCATCCCGAACTTAAGAGTGTTCTTGATTCAGCGCATGGGGAGCGGGAGATAGAGGCTTTGCCGCAAAACGAATTTTCGGCTGAGATGAAAGTCAACCCCATTTCTGAGTCGCCTGAGAAGTATGAATATGACGAGTAACCCCACGCATCAAATCAGGATTTGTACGGGCTGTGGCAGAGACACTCGTTCCAAAACAGAGATATGCCACAAGTGCAGAATCAAGGGAAGTAACACTAAGGTTGGTGCAAAGTTGCCAACAGAAGATGACCAACACCCCATCTTTGACGACTACTCTGAGGAATCTAAGCCATAATGTTGACAATTGGCGACACCTAATCCAAATGGATTAAGTCTGCCTTCCAACTGTTCTTGCCCATGCGTCCCGTGCGCCCCAATTGGCACTCTCCCATCAGGCACGCCCTGCCCCACTGCTGAACATCAAACCTGTTGGTGTAACTAGGTCTACTCTCAAATGCCATGTAGCCCACGTTAGCGTACCACCATGGCAACTTTACTCTTCCGGTTCGTTTGCATTGGGTAGGCGGGACTGGGCGATGAGTATGTCCTCGCACAATGAGTCTGTGAGCATGTCCCCCGCACGCCATGGCGAGTTGTATGCTTTCCAATTCGTCTGAGTTTGCGGATGCACTATAACCGTGGGCAAAAATGACTGCCCCAAGTTGATAACACCCCCGTATGCCGTGACGGTACGGGACGTGTTTCCAAAGTTTGAATTCATTCGCTACACCATCCATCTTTCTAGGGTTGCATAAATCGCGCAAACCTTTAGGTACTCTTCGTGGATCAGGACGCTGAACATTATCGTCGTGATTTCCATCTAATAAAACAAGTTCACAATCCCTTGGCAGTGCCCCTCTGATGCGCCGAAGCATGTCAGCAGCAACGCAGTATTCTTCGTACAGCGTATAGCCCTCTGAATCATCAGAGTGGACACTCGCTGCGTCTGCATCAATAACATCCCCAAGGTGGACAAAATGAGTAAGTTTCCGACCTTTTATTTCCTCAAGCAAACGGTCGATTGCTCTCTCACTTTGGTGGGGTACGTGTGTGCAACTGATTGCACACCACTTTGCCCAGCGTGCCATGCTTATTTCTTATGTTTGGGCAAAGTCCACCAATTAGCCATGTGACCAACCAGTGCAATCCAGCCCACAACGCCCACCGCTGTTCCCGCAAAAAACAAGTTTCCTAAAAAATCTGCTAAAAACATAATCATTTCACCTTATATTCAGGGTTAAAATCTTTGTCCCCTACGTGTTTGAGGACTTTTGCTACATCTACATTATCTAGTTCTATTGGTCCTGCGTTACGGATAAAATTACCGCGTAACTCTAGTCGTTTTGTAATATCTTTACGCCCGAACCAGCGACCAAGAACGATGCCAAGTAAAGCCAGCCCGAGCAATCCCACAACAATTGATACCCAGGGCACGATGGACGCAAGAATCATTTCAGCAACAGGAGGAGTCAGTGCCAATAGCACGCCTATTATTAAAAGTTTTGCACCACCACGCAAGAATACCAAGTTGACGATTCCTGCAAGAAGGGCCAAGAAACCAGCAAACATAATTGGCCACCAAAGGTTCGTGCTATCCACCGCCGTAGCAACTATGTCCATTGCTTCTTTTGTGGTCGCTTTTGGCGAGAAGATTGGTCGAAGGGCGGAGCATCCCATTAAACAGCACGCGGTTGCTCCAATCCCTGTAATTACTTTATACCTGTTCCAAAGTAACATTAGATATACCTTAACAGTAATGTCACACTAATGGCGGCAAGTGAGCCAATGAATGCTGCTTTTGTTTGCAAAACCCACATTCTGCCCTCTATGTGGCGTAACCTTTTTTCAATATCTCGAAGTTCTTGGTCTATTTTGTCTAGCCTGTGTAAAACTAGCTTAGCGTCCTCTGACCATCCATTTTTTTCACTCATAGCCCAAACTCCTGTAACACGCTGTACTGGGCAGTGCCCTGGTCAAGTTTGTCGTTTAGCCATAGTGGGTCACCACGCTTGCCTAGTTTGTGCAAGATGTGCAGCACTACATGCCTTTCGCCTTCACGAAAAGCAGTTTCGTGAGAATCACTAGGAACATGACTGCTGCTACCAACGTGGAACTCAGACATAAGATCAGCCAACACGCGCAAACCTTCCGCACTTGCAAAGACGGTTTCATAGTCACTGCCTTTTTTCCGAACTACATCGTTTTCTTTATTAGAGTTGTCCACCGATTAGACCTCCCAAATCAGCCGCAGCAGATGCGCCGTCTTTCGCCGCACTAGCAGCCGATTGTGCTTGTTCCATCTGCATTGCCTGTTGTTGTTGTTGCTGTTGTTGCTCACGCGCTTGTTTAACTTCTCTCTCCGATTTGAGGAATGTTGGATCTACGTTGTTCTGTGACATGAGGGAGCGAAACACTGCATCTACATCAAGATTCTGCATGACCGTGGGGTCGATTTGCAACAGAACTTGTGACGCACTCATGGCAGTCATAAATGCTTGAGATATACTAGCACGGCGCGTAACTGCCATGGGGCTTATGTAATTTATTTTATAGGGGGTGCCCGACAAACTATCCGGAGCCGGTAACAACAAACCCTTATCCCTCATCCATTTGAATGTACGTGTAATTAGTGGGTTGAGCCATTCCGCGTACAGTCGGGACAAAACCGGAGATATGACCATCAAGCCTTGTTGTCGTCTTTCAATAATCTCCGTAGCAGTCATGCGGTCATTCTGTGGCAAACTCAGTCGGTCTGCAAAAAATGCCTTGTCAATCTTGGCCTCCTCCCTGTCCATGAGTTCGTGACCTATATCTGGACGCGAACCACTTTGGAACGGTTGAGGATACTCTCTGGTTCCCTGTCTAACGTACATGATTGAGCCAGGCGCCGTTCTAATAGGACCTTCCATAGTTCCAGCGCCTACAATTACAGGAGGGCGCACAGCCAGTTCAGAGGCTTCTAGGATGGTCTTAGCCATAGCGTTAACCACCCGTATAGTGGGCAACACTTCCATCGCAGGAGAGCGTCCATAATCTTCTTCTGCCGCCTTGCTCCATCTTGAGATGATATAGGGGTTCTCGTCAAACCCGCCTTCGCTCATTAGGTGCTTTTGCTCCAACTCTAGATAACATGAACCCCACGCCTTGTTGGTCTTATCTTGCTTGCCATATTCCCTGTCGAGCCGAATATAAACGTGGTGCAAAACCTTAACTTCCTTGTCTTGCTTTTCGGGGTCATCAGCCATCTTTTGCACACGTTCGCTCACATTCTCTTTGCCAAACTCTTGCATCACTTCCCAGACAGGCATTAGGAATTCGCGGTACACATCTGTAAGCGATCCAGAGTCGTCTGTTTTGATATAAATGCTACTCAAGTCTCTTGCTTGATACTTTAGCATTCCATCCTTCTCGGTAACAAGAGTCACGCCCGTGCCAAAAGAAACTAAATCCAAGGCATTTTCATGTGCAGACACGGAGAAGCGGGTTTTGGAGTTATCGAAATACGACAGCATGCGGTTAGTGGTGTCGTATAGCCACTCTTTGACCTCATGCAACTTGTTCAATTGCTCGTTCTCTGTCGTCAACTCAAACCAACGAATGCCAGTATTGAACAGCATTCCCTCTAGGGCTGCTGCCAGCTGTACGGCTGCTTCAGGCGCTGCGGTGTTGTATATCTTGCCGCGCCTTCTAGCACCACTTGTAGTAGTCTTAGTGTAGAAGTTGCGAGTAGGCAAAACGTAATCTGCCACATCTTGCCAGTGATTGTCCCAATTGGAACGATTTTCCTTGGCTTCATTGAACGATTTAATAATACTTTCAGGTTTAAGAGCCATTGCTTGCCCCTTTTTTACGATTTGTGCTTCGAGAAACTACGCGAAGATTCTTCTTCCCGTTGCCCCCACCCTTGCTAAGCGGTGTCTTATGGTCAACTTCTTTGCCATCGCCCTGTTTCAAACCAAGCAAAGAACGTGCCTTGTTACGGGCAGCCCTACGTCTAATTTGTGCCGGCGTACCATGGAAATCACGATATTCCTTTTTGTAGTCTCTTGGCATCTTATTCACCCAACGTTGCGCTTGCGCCGCCGCCTTCGCCTGTACCACCTGTTCCACCGCCTAAAATGGTTGAAGTCCGTCCACCACGGGCAAACCTTCTCCGTCTTTTAGCCGCTTCGCTCATCGCTTCGCCTGCGCCTTTTCGGGCAACAGTTGCCCGAATAACGGGCGGTGGTGGTGCCGGCGGTGGCGGCAGTAATGTCGGTATTTGTGGTTGACCACCCCCAAACAATCCACCTACTATATCTCCAACAAAATCAAATGCTCCACTCATAACTATTCTCCTAATAATCCTGCAGAGGACTATAATCGTCGTAATTCACACTACTCTGCCTAGTAGTAAACTCGTCTACGTAATTCGTAGCACATCTCAACATCATTACCGCATAACGTGTAGCGGACTCTATATCATCTTTAATTGGGTTAATTTTACCATCTTTTCTGTGTAACATTCGTTTTTCTTCAAACCACTCTGAAAGATGGTTAAATACCTTAAAACGCCCTGTGCGCATCCGTTCCAGTATCTCCAAGGTAATTGGCTCCCTTGACTGTCCACCACCCTTTGCATCGTCGTATCTCGCAGAGAAGCCCAGCATATTTACACCGCGTGCCAGATATTGGTCTTTTAGGGCGACCCCACCCCCTTTGTCTCTTATCATACCATCGTGAGGCCATGCGACTGGAATCCACTTTCCACGGCTCATTATTGCCTGAGAGTGGTAGGCCGCCGTTTGACCTCGCTCTTTATAGCAGTCATAAACATAAACAATATCAGCGTCAGCGTCATGGGCGACCCAGCATGCAGCCGCAGGGTGATCTATGCCAAAGTCAATCCCGCAAATCCTCCTGTAGTGTTCTGGTATGTCAAAAGGTTCGCACATCAGCATTTCATCAGGAACATTGTAAACATTGCCCGTGCCCATCATGGGGACACCCTTTGCCCTTGTATCCCGTTCGTGTTCTGGATAACTACCTAGAAGGTCTGCCTTTGCGGCAGCATCCAGATGAGGGGCATCGTCCCAAGTGACATTCTTGAAGTAGATTCCACGCCCTCCCTTTGTAAAATGCTCAACTATGTCCGACATGCCAAACAAGGGGGTTCTTGTAAACAAGACTAAGCCATTCTTGTCAAGAGTTCGAGTAAGCGATTCTGTATAAATCTCGTAGTCTTTTGGCTCTTCGTCTAGCCAAACACCGTCACGCGCAACGCCTTGAAACTTTACTGGCCCTTGTTCGTATGACTTAAAAGTACACATAGAAGTACCACCAGATACATGCTTAATACGCAAAGTGTCCATAACATTAGCCACACCACATTGCCTCCATCCATAATCTTGTATACAACTAGATGGTATCCAGCCCCTGCCGTCTGGCGCCTTCTCGCCCTCGCGCATGTTTCCCACTAAGGCCAATTGCAGAATGTCTCGACAGAGTTCGTTAGTAGGAGCCGCAACAATCCAGTCAGTAGGCCGAGTAAACTGCCTGCCCTTCCACCACTTGGGATATAGTCCTGTGAGATGGATGGCTACTTCAGCCGCTGCTGTTCGTGTTTTGCCCACACGATTTCCTGCAATAATAGCGCGTTCACGATGGGTAGAACCCTTGTCATGAAACTCTTCTTGCCACACATAAGGCCCACCCACAAGCCCATTCTCATAGGTATCACTATATACCTCAATGAGCTGGTTCTCCATCGTGGAGACATCTAACTCTTGCAACAGATCTAATAATTGTTCTACTTTATCCACAGCCAGTACCATCCAAATCTCCGATATTATCAGAATATAAATCTGTCGGTGACCAAGAAAAAAACGAAAACTCAGTAAACGTCGCTAGTAGCCCAACTGAATAAGAAGTTTCTGCTTCCGCAAAGAATGAAAAGCAAGGAACCACCCTAAGTCGTTTATTGGGATTCGAGGACCATAAACTTAAGTGGTCTACATTGTAATAGTGATGGTTGTTAGGCGCAATCGCTCCAGCCGTATGCTTGCTTAGGCTAACAAAAGTATAAGCATCCCCAAATACATAAGGTTCAAACTGGGATAAACTCCAGTGCTCATTATGCCTTTCTTTGAACACCTCCCAGTCACTAATAGTAGGTCTGTCGTTATCTGGGTTCCATTCTTTGGATAAATCTTCTGGCTGTGCTAAATACTTTACCGTCTCATCTCTCCATTTCCCACCATACGAAGAAGGCGTTGGGTATACAGTGTGTTTTCCCCAGTCGACACCAAAGTATCTAGCGGTTCTAGCCACAGGGTTACTTGTTACTTTTATGTATGGTTGCATACTCGCCGACCGCGCATCATCACTCCAATAGTATGTCCAAACATTGGGGTCGTCTAGTTCTTTTACATAAAGCATAATGCGCAGCTCGTTATCCCTGTTTTTGATTGCGTCTAGGTATAAATAAGTAATGTCATATTCGTATATTTTTCCAGCGCCCTCTAGCGATTTTCCTTTGAGTTCCAAAGGCATGCAATGGATTTCATAATCTATATCGTTTATCGCTCCCCCGCCACTGTTCCATGGCTCACCATCTCTAGCGTTATTCCATGTGGCCTGAATCCCTAAGTAGTCTTGCTTTAACCTTCCAATAATAGCAGTTCTGGTGTTAGAGTCGTTATTTGCATTTCTCTTATACAGACACAAGGTGGCCTTGACCACTTTGCTTGGATTCGTTTCAAGTGAACTGACATCTTGTTTCATCAGTATATTTTTTTGAACACTAGAATCGACGCTTATTTTTAGTAGAGTACTAGAGCTATAATTGTTTGTGGGGTTATTCGATTCTATATAGGTTGTGTTTGCAATCTTCAATTCTTCTTCTTCCGCAACCGCATCATGTTTTGTCCATGTTTGAAGTAGAAACTTACGAGGTCTGCCGGCGAGGATCCATTCGTCCGTAGTTGGCAAGGGCGGAATGTCTCGCACCTCTTCCCATGCAACCGAACCGCCCTCTTGGCAAGCAATACAATGCCTGTCCAAGACCAAGGTTGGATCTGGTAGGTCGGCTAGGTTGCGCCACTCTACGGTTGACCCATCATCATTAACAGATAAATATTTGGGCGTAGCAGGCAGCGCGGGCGTATACGTGGGTGGTTTTTCCCAATCCATAGAACCATCTTGTTGGACGCGCATTATGTCATCTGCCGTAGAAGCAGTGGGTAAAGTGAATGCATTTTTCCATCCAACTGTTTCTGTGTCAACGCAATAAAACAGTTTATCTTCGTCTGAATCTGCTATTGGCGGGGCGATATTTCCACTTTTGCTAAACCGGGATTGTGTATACAGATGGTGGGCTGCCTCTTTATCGTTCAGGGGTGTACCAAGATTCTGTATTCTTGCTCCATCTGCATCAAATACCTCTTTTGTTGCAACCAAAGACTCTTGACACCCGATTGCTACCCTATTTATACCTCTTTCAACAGATATGCCTCCCACGCCTGCCTCAACTACTTCTGGTTGGGTTTTTGGTGTCACCCGTACAAAGGTGTAATCTCTCCCAGAACGGGTTCTCCCAATCCACTGCACCGTAGTTATTTCTGTACTTGGGAATCCCAAGGATGGTATTGTGTAATGTTCATTCAAAAAGCACTTTTCGTCACCTTCATATACTACAAGATGTTCTTCTTTTTCTACCGACATAAAGACATTAAACAGTTGCGTTGAACCGTCGCCAGCAATTGTTATTTTTCTGTCTGTTTTAAGTATAGGCATAATTAGTCCAAAAATGCTATCCAATTTATCTTGACAGAGTAACTCGATAGAGGAAGATTGTATCTGTCTACTGGATTCACAGATGCGGAAGTTTCATCTTTTAACCCTACATTTACATTCATGTAAATTGCTCGCCCGTTTATGTGGGTATCTGTAATGCCGCCAGAAGTAGTATTGTAGTCATCGACCTGTGCTATCCAATGCACAGTATAAGTGTCGTCCAGAGCGTCAGTATATCTAGGATTATGTACCTGAATCATAACCCTGTCAGGCGGCACATCATTATCGTCATCATCCGTCATGTTGTGGGCTATTGAGAAGGTGGGACAGGTTATCTTAGCATCGGCGGCACCCTCCCCTCCCGTATGAAAATCTGCACCATCTACATATTCAGGGATATTCACACTTATAAAATGTGACCCGTATGTAATCTTAGGGCCCTTCACGTGTGACGGCTGTTCCCCTGTTGTATACCAAAGGCGGGTGCTGTAATCATACGTGTCACTTAACCCCGACACTGGAAGTTCTCTTGGAACAGAGCGCCACTCTAAAGGAAACGGTCGCATTCTTGATAATACGTCGTCGTCATCTCCATCTAGTTCTAATGGCACTTCATACACTATTTTCCACTCTAATTCACCCAGTCCGTCCGTGTGCATATAAAGACCAGAGCCATCGTTTGGAGCAGGAGGAATCCAGTTCACCCCGCTCCAGTCATACGCCCCGCCGCCCTCGTCTACCAAGGCGTTTCGGTCAACACCATATTTTGGAGGTGTTTCGTTCACAGTCCCCCACCCAACTGCGGGAGTAGCGGGATGGAAGGTTACAGGTTGCAAAAACTTCCCTATTTCTCCCCCCACTGGCGTGCTTGGTATTTCTAGCCCCGTAGTGTCATCTTTTAGTATGTCTACTTCTGTGTGTCTAGCAGCATCGTTCCAACGAACAGGCTGCCCGACATCTAATATGACTCTATCTTGGGCATCATACGTTTCTGGATTACCACCCTCTCGCTTTAGTGTCTTTGAGAGTGCCATGGTTATTTTATCCACAGTCTTTTCAAACTTGGTGGTATCCATCGTTTGGAAGGTATCAGACAAATCAAAATCTTGTGTTAAATCTTCTTCCCTTGTTATCTCAATAACCGCAGTAGGGGAATCTCCAATCCAGATGACCCACCCCCCCTCTGCATAATGATCCGTAAGAACATCTCCAGTATGCCCTGTCGCTCTAGCATTAATTGTGTAGTCTACGTCTAAGGTTTGTTTGTACCACCCTTCATCTGTTTCTACAAGGACAAATACAGATGCAAGGGAGGTAAAGCCAAAGGGTATTGAGTAGACGGCATTCTTAGTACCATCACCTTGATACTTGATTCTATGTTTTTCGCTTGGTACGCTCATTCGTCAAAATACCACATTAAGTGTATGTAGGCTTGATATGAAGGGCTGACTGGCGACATGGCGATATTGTTGGCCCCGTATTGCGATGAGTCGGTAGTGCCAGGATTAACGTATCGAAGATAATAAGCGTAAGAGTTTAACATGTGCGCGGCGCTGACCAAAACATTATCCTCATCAACACTGATAATACTCACGGAAACCGGGAGGTGCATCTGCTCCCCGTGCGCCCCATGCTCTTTGTACAACAGCTCTCTTGGCGACCCAGTTTGATAACTGTAGTTGTAGTAGTTTCTTGTACCCAACGGAAGGTCCCTTGAACCTATTAACCAATGCTCTATGTTGCACCCAAGAAACTGAGGTACTTCTGAAAAGGGGTTTTGTATAGAGGTGTCGTGGATTGGGTACTGGACGGCTCCTATTTCTACCCCATCATCGACAGAAATAGAGGGGGTCAGAGCAAAACTTGCATAATGTTTAGTGGTGAGTATACGACCCTTCCATTGATACCTTGTATTATCTTCCTTCTTCTGTAAAAACTGACCACGACTCTTGCCAAGTGGGACAGGAAGTTGACCGCCGTTGCGCCACTTTGAATAAATGGTAGGGCCTATTGGATCAGTGTCTCTGCTTAAAAGCCTGCCGTACTGTTGGTCGTCCGTAGGGACTTCATCTACAGGTGTCCATGTTGGCACGCCATCTACGTCCTTAAGTAATTGTTGTTCATCGTTCTTAGCGGTTGGAATAACACCAAACGTCTCCCATCCACCTTCTGTTAAGTACTTGCCCTCTTGCCCTTTGGGGTCTGGCGCCCCACTTACATCTTCCCACGTAGGGGGAGCGGGCATCATATTAGTTTTGAGATACTTTCCAACATCGTTTTCATCTTTAATGAAGAATGTGTTCGTTCCAGAGGTATCGCTCAGCTTAGCATCCACATCTTCTTTTGAAATCATATATGCGGTAGCAATCTCTTCATCGGGGTTGGGAATCATATTACATATACTCTCACCGCCCGCGTCAAAGTGTAACGGCTGCAAAGGGTCTACTGGTAGTTGCTGCTGACTACGCAAACACATATCGTCTAACCCCTTCTCAATGCTCTTTGGCTCTGTTGCTTTGTACCTATTTGGCTGGTCATATTTTACGTGTCTCTGAATACGCATATCCTCAGACGGTGCCATCCCTATCCATATGATTTTGTCCCCCAACAGCCTATAATCGAGGCCTATACGCCTTCTGGTATACACACTGTCGACAATTGTCCACACTATGAGTTCAGTTGCGTCAGAAATCGCGAAAGGAATATCGAACTCCTCGTCCTCTGTTGGAGTAACACCAGAGCGGTCTAGATTGATAATGTATTGGGAATCAGTAACGGTCATTTTACCTCGGTATCATATTCTCAATGTATTGTTCTTTTTGTATCTTCTCATGTTGCCGGATAATATCCTGTATCATTTCTATGTATACGGTGGGCAGACCAAACAGTGCGCCAGAAGATTTGGCGAACGCAAGCCATGTCATCGCACCACCTTCGCCCCTTGACAGAGCGCCGCTTGTTCGCATGGCCGTTTCGATGGTATCCGTTAACGGCGTTAGCCCCGGTCTATACCCTTCAAAGCCTAGCAGCGGTTTTACTATGTCAGTAAGTATGCCACCGCCTATGGTCATTCCTGTCGCCTGTGAAATAGCATCGGAAACCATTTCTTTTACATATTCGGTCATCTCTTCTTGTTCTGGTTGAACAAGCCCCCTGCCTACCGCTAATCCTATCCCTCCCCTTATTCCTGTCTTAATTACCTTTCGCAAAATCGCCACAAAACCAGAACCAATAATTGTTTGTTCAACCATTTTCCGTAGGTGCATTTCTGCTTCTTTGACGTTTCCTGCCCTGTATGCCCTTCGTGCGCGTGTTATGGCTATACGCTGCATAGCAGTCAATTTCCCCGTATATCCACGAAACATAGTAAAGGCAGACACTGCCGGCTCTTGTTTTGCTCTGTTTAGCAGGGCGGGCTGCATGGACGCTTCATAGGTAGGTTGAGTTTCCACTACTACATCCTCAAAAGTTCTTCTAACCATCTCTCTGAATAGGGGCGAGTTGTGATTCACCTCCATTCCTTTAGACCTAAAAATGTCCTCTACTTTTAATTCGGCAGCCCTGTAGATTCGCAGAATTGCATGGCGATCTGACTGAGTAATCATACTGAGCCGCTTGCTGCCTTTACCTTGCCGTTTGCCCGCTATTGTAATACTGCCATGTTTTGTTTGTATGCCTTCGCCAGCCATAAGCATATACGAGTTGGCAATCTGGAAGCGTTCCCAAGCAAGGCCACTGTTTTCGAGCATCCTTTCTAAACATGCCTGTCTACTTGCCCTGCCCCATTTCCACAATCCCAATTCACGGTTTGCCTGCAACATGAACCTTTGCCCTTTTGCGCCCATATACGAGGCAGCAGCAATCTCTGATATAGGCTGGTATGCAGGAATAGTTATCTTGCCCCACAGAACCGCATTGACCACATTGTTTCTTGCCTTGCTAATCCAATTTCCCAAATCTGAACGATTTCTCACGACAGCAGACGCTTGTTCGATGATTGGCTTGTAGTAGTTTTCTACCAATCCGCCCGCAATAGCACCTGTTGGCCCCTTCTGGCTCGTTGCAGCAAGGAAGTCAGGACTAGTGGCTATGTCCATTGCCCTCTTGAGGGCGGGCTGAAGATTAGTTAATGTGGTTGTGGCTCTTAGGTAACGAGTAGTTGCGATAATGCCGTCACCGATATTTATAGATTGTGTGTGTTTTTCTACACGCGCCTTGCCAGCAGACATGTCTACATTATGCAAAACGGCTTCACTTATCCCAGTGAACTCACTCAAACTGCCAAGGATGCCATCCACACTTTTTGGTGCAACCTCAACATCTTTTTTGCCCCTGCGAACAGATCTCATAACATAAGTCCCGCCTTGAATGATGTCGTATCCGTAGTATTCAATACCCCATGCTCGCAATGGTTTGACAATTGTTGGGTGGTTAATTATTTCAACGAGAATTTCTGCAATTTTGGCTTCCCTTGCAAACTCTCTGCCAACATGTTCCATCAGAGCGGAGTGTTGCTCCTCGCCCCATTCTTTTTCCTTGACATGCCCTTTTTCGCCCTCCACTTCAAAGTTAAGTTTATTCTTCCCGCTCAAAAACTTGCTTAGGGTAGAAGCGTCTTTGATTTGCATTAAATAACCAATCAATTGTGCGCGTGTAATTGTTCCCGCACCATTAACCTCGATGACATTCTTTCCGCTCTTGCGACCCTTCTTGTTCGCATCGGACACTTCAAACAAATCTTCAGGTTTCAAATCGTTGGCTTTTAACGTGGCTTCCCATAATCTGTGAGCATTTGCTAGTGCCATGGAAGCATTACTCTGTCCGTTTATGACATCCTTAACCATCACATCGTGAGCAATGGTGCCGTTGCTGCCTGTAATATATTCAATAGCGTCTGTTAATCGTGCGTTTGCTTCAATTCCCCAAGAGAATGTTTTGCTTATACCAATTAGGTCTTTAGCCCACGGTGCAATATCAGTCACGTTCCCAAGAGCGTCTACTTTAACATCATGTTTCGACAGGTTCCACGTTGCCTGCGTATCAGCGTTTGTCTCCGCAATTATGCGCTCCTTTTCGTATCTTTCCCTTTCTTTTTGCGCCTTTCTTTTTGCGCTGTTTTGTTTTTTAATACCAGAGGCAAACTGTTCCAAGAACGCTACCTGTCTCCCTGTTAGGGCATCAACCCCACCTTTGGTCTGAGACAACGCTCTTACCAGTTCGGCTACAGGGCGCACATGTTCGCCGCGCATTTCGACATAGGCATCTAACGCTTCATCAATGGTCTTGCCTTTTTCTTGCCCTATTTTCTCTACGTGTTTTGGATCAACTTCCCGAATAATTGCAGTCAAAACATCATCTAGTACAGGGTCAATTTCTGCCTTCTTGCCACGGACGCGCAGCGCCTTCTTAAGTTTCTTTGTTGCCTCTTTGTGGTATTCGGCGCGTACCGTTTGAACGGCATCTTTGATTGCTTTTCTTAAAGCCGCATCTGTCTTAAACTCGCCCACCTTTGCGAAGATCGCGTTTTTAACATTTCTGCTTAAACCCGTACCCGCAAAAACTTCGTGGAAGGTTTTCATTCGCGCTTTTGCTTCTGCTTTCTTATCGCGTTTCTCGCCCCCAACGCGCTCGGCTTCAGACTTTATGAGTCTGTCTATTATTTTTTTTGCTTTGGCGCGAGTAACGCCCTCCGCCTTTTCTGCTGCGTGCCGCGCTTGGGCTTGCTCCCTTGTTTCATGTTCTGCAATTATCTCTTCTTTGGTTGTTTTTTCTAGTTTTCCTTCTACAACGGCATCCAGTGTTTTTTTGAGTAGTTGCCTTACAGTGGAAAGTTCAACAGGCTCTTTGGATTTTTCAAGGGCTTGCTTTAGCAACTTGCGCACCTCACGTATCGGTGTACCCTCGCTTACCTTAAGTTTAATCTTTAATTCTTTTATTAACTTTGTCTTTGCCTTGCTGTTCTTGCCGCTAATGGCGTCTAGGAGTTCGGCGGGTCCCATAGTTTTGTCGCCAACCTCTACCTTTATTTCTACATCACCCTCTAATTTGCCTTCCCTTCTTTGCGCCTCTACTTGTGATTCCATTTCTCTAATGAGATCAGATACTATTTCTTTTCTGCGGGTTGCCTCTGGCGTTGGTTTGCCTGCCGCTTCAATCTCCGCCATTTCTTCTCTTAATGCCCGAAGGGTATCCGTGGCTTTATGCCCAACCAGTTCAACCGCGACCATTTGTTTAGTTATCTTAAACTTTTCGGCTGCGTCCATTGCAGCAACAACCTCTTTAGGAAGTGTATCTTTGATTTTATCTCTGGTTGCTTCTAGGGATTCTCGGAAGAGTCGGTCGTATTTATCTTCTATCGTCTCATGTTTTTGCTTTTCCTTTGCAGCCTTAACTTCTTCGGCTGTTACAGCAGTAGCATCACGCCCTGAAACCGCTTCGCCCGCAATATCGTTTACCACTTCACTAAACTTACGAAGCTCCTCAGCGCGTTCGCCAGTGGGCAATTTTGCCAAAGGTTCGCTTATACTTGTAACTTCTGATTCCACGGTTTCTTTGCCGCTTTTCTTTGCTGCGGCTTGTTTTAGCAGTGATTCGGCTACTTGTTCCAACAGCATATTGCCACCAGACGATTCTTTAATTCTTAACGCCAAAGCCTCTAAACCACGTGCATCGCTTTTGCCCATAAGGTCGGATATGCGATGTGTGAGGTTTTTCATAGAAGAACCCGCCTTGCCTGCCATCTCTAGTTCGCGGTACAAATCTTTTAGGGCTATGTTACGTTTTATCCCAAATGGCGCCCCCACAGCTTTGGTTGCAGCGGGAAGCATGGCAATCGTAAGCCCTTCCCAAGCCCCAGACTGTAAGGTTGCGTAGAAGTTTTCCCACGTATTCTCAAAAGCATCGAATCTCTTCCCCCCAACATAATCTTGAAGCATGCTATTCATGCCCTGTTCAGCGGTTCTCAATGTGGCGGCTGTAACCGTAACTCCCGTGATTTGCCCTAATGTATGAGTCGCAGCACGCATACGTCCCGCTTCAATAAGTTTATTCAACTTTATCGTTTGGTTCAAATCAAAGCCCCTGATTGCCTTGTCCGCCTGCTGCTGTATCTTTTTTATGGGAGCATGTGCCCTGCTAAATATCAGGTTCGACACAAGATAGTTTAGGCCAGCAGCAGTAAACGCTTGCGTCTTGTTTCCTGTTTCATCATATACCGCCTTGCCTTTTTCATTTGCGTGCATTGCAAGGAGGCCTTGAATGCCCGTTGCTCCTGCCCTGGTAGCACCAACAGCCACAAACTGTCCGACACCTATGGCAAGTTCTAGCGACCCTCGCCATAATGTCCTGAGTAAGCCAATCTCTCCCGTCATGCGCTGCCTTGCCCTGTTAGCCGTATCTTCCCATTCATCTACAACCTCATGAAGTACGGTGGGTTTATGGCTGAAATGTTCGTCATATAATTTTCTAAACGCGTCTCTCTGTTCTCCAGTGTTTGCGTATCTTTGTGGTGGGATTATTGTGTGTGCAAGCATTTCGCGCATTGACCATTGCGCACCCTCATACATGACTTCCCCCACCTTGCCAAAACTCACTTCCATATCTGCCCATGCAGCCGTTGCGATGTCCCTTGTATCAGTCAATATGTTTCCGCGCGGACTAGCCATTGCCTTGCGCTGTATCTCTTCAATCTCCTCTGCACCCATTTGGGATATAAGAGCGAGTCTTGCGTCTTTATCCTCAATGTTTGGACTGTACAGCGTGTTCTGTAAGAACTGTATTCGTATCTGTTCGCGCAACTCTTTAGAGACGCCCTTTTTTGGATCTCTTTCAATCACGGAGTTGTTCCTGTATTTGCAGGGGCGGCTTTCGGGATATATATAGTGAAGTTGTGACGCTCTGCGGCGGCTATAACATAGTCTATTCGTGCGTCTAAAGAAGAATTTAATCCTAAAGCCACGATGGCTTCGGCACCATATCTATCGATCGCATCGGTTACCGTCAATTGTTGCCCTTGACCAGTAGCATTAAGATTTTGGCCGTTATTACTACGGGACTGATCGATTTTTATATTCTCCTTAATCATACCCTCTAAGAGTAAGTGGTCGAGCCTTTGTCCAGAATCCTCCTCAAATTGTTGCCACTTCATGTCGGCCGAAACAACACCATTGCTTTCCCGTAGTATTTCGTTTTGGTCTGGTATCTGAATTGGCGACAAGCTGCCTGGAACAGCCGTGTTTGGGTCTGTGTCTAAATCGTACGCCAAGTACCCAAAAACTTCGCCGCTTTTATGAGTCAATGGAATAATTAGAGTTTTCTTGTCCTTTTGCACATACTCCGAAACCGTAAAGTTTTGCAAGTCTAATATAGCGTCTGGATATACGCTGTGTACATCCATCATAGTTTCATTTAGTAAATGTCGCTGTTCATAAATTTCTACTTTCTTTTCGTCGATAGATCTTGGGTGGTGTTTCTTGCCTTGCCAACCGCTATCCAACTGTGGATTAGTTGAGGTCATGTACGCTGGGTGGGATATTAAATAATCGTCTTGCAAAAGCGTGTTATCGAATAGGGCTTTTATGGCAAGTTTTTCATCGTCATTTACATTGGTGAGTTTGTCCAGGTTTGCATAGCCAAAGCCCGCCACCGCGATGGTCACCTCTTTGTTGTGTATTTCCATGGATTCTAACGCTTTTTCCATCGCTGGCCCCAAGATGGGGCTTAGGACTTCTGTTTCCAAGTTTGACAGATTTCTTATATTTGCTTTTCCATCCAATGCTACCACTAAATGATACGCGAGTCTTGAGGCAAACAAGTTTATATCTCCTCCTAAGAATGTTCCCCCATCACCATCTACTCCCGTTGTAGATTTCCTTACTTGCATTCTTGTCGCCTCTGCTATGTTAGAAAGCGCGCCAGTCCTCACTGTGTCAAGTGTTCCCGACATTATACTTTGCACAAATGTTAGGGCACCTGTCATCTCATGCATGTCTCTGAGTTTTTCGTTTAGACCAAGCGAATCTAGTTCGTTTGGCGCAGCGGTTTCAGCAAGACTGGCAAGGAGGCCAAGGGGTGTATCGTTACGACCTAAACCCATTTTTGACAAATCTCCACCTCTTCTACTAATTCGCCTCATAGAGTCTGTGATATTCTTGGTGGTGCCACTTGTCAACTGTTCCGCATAATATTTCTTCACGAACCCCGTTGGTTGCCCGGCAGCGGCGTATGCTTCTGCTGCGTAGAGTTGATCACCCAACTCCAACTCGTATATTTGTTTTAACCTCTCCTCGGTCAGGAATGGCGTCATCCCTGTCGTCAAGACAAGAGGTTCGTTCCTTCCTATAGTTTCCAACTCTCCTTCAACAACCCGTTCTGCTTCTGTAGGCCCACTCTCTAGCGCTGTGTCCAACGCTTTTTGTGCTTCACCTTGCTTATCCGATGCAACGTTAAACGTTTTGTACACTTGTAGAAGTCGCTCGGTTTTTTCTCTCGCCGTGCTACTGAACTGTAAGTTTTTAGTTTGATTTAGCAGGGGATCTTCTAGCACCATATCTAAAATGTCAGCATTAGACAGTCCACCGTGCACTATGTCGGTTCTTCCCATAGTTTTTTGGATGAGAGCAACTAGCGCATTGGGGCTAAAACTGTTCTTGTCCAACATATTGCTAACCAAAGCACTAGTTTCTTCGGCCACGTCCTTGAACTTTTTTTCTCTATTTTTTAATTCATTATTGAACAGTTTTTCTACATCTATAACCACGCCCCGTGCTGCAAAAAACTCTTGTAGTTCTTCTATGCGCTTCTTCTGTTCGGAAAGTGGCTCGTTGATTGGAAGTTCCAGGTTTCGCAGATACCCCTTTAACAGCACTTCGGCATCTTTGTTTCGGTTGTCTGTCGTATTAGTCCCGCCGTCATTTCTAAATTTATCAAGATTCAACGCACTCGCCAACAATTCGTCTTTGCTGTGAATTTGAGTGGCTTTTGACCGGACTAAATCAACGTTGCCTTGTATTTGACTCGAAACTTCAGTAATCGCACGGGCAGATTCCTCTCTCAGTTTTTCCAAAATGGCGCCCTTGTTTATTATGGTTCCATCAATATTAACAAGCAATGCAGCTTGCAACTTAGCTATTTGATCTAGGGCACCTTGCCCGGTTTGTCCTTTTATATTGTCTAGTTCCGTGTTCACAAATTCTCCCACCAACTCGGCGGTGACCTCTCTTTGTGCAAGAAACACCTGGTCTGGCGTTGCGAACTGCGAACTGTTTGCTATATCTTTATTAAGATCTCCGATATCTCTAAAAAAAGTCCACATATTTCCATGTTGCCTGTAGGCGTCCACTATCCCAATGCCTTGGACCTTCCACGCTTCTTCTTGTTCTGTTTTCGCTCTCCTAAACGCAGATGCTTGTACAGCCATCCCTTTATCGACGGTATACTCACTTACATATTCTTTGAGTTTATCTCGCACCATGGGCGCAAACCCGCGGCTCGCCAGTTCCTCATCGTACTCTTTCATGTGGTGGTCGAAATACTCAACTGCGTTTTTTGCAGGCAACTTTTCCGCTTCAAGAGCAAGATTGTTAGCAAACTTCATAGCGTTCGTTTTTTCTTCGGTGTATTGCCTCTCTAAATCAGCAATTATCAACTTGTCCGACCCAGCTTTTATGAGGTCGTACGTCTCTGACGCCGCCTCGCCAACGGCTGCGGCTGCTTGAGCGAAGTCTGGCAAGGTAGGGGCAGAACCTTGCGGCATACGTGGAGTACGCTGCTGTTCACCCTCTCCTTCGCCTAGTGTCTGTATCTGTACCATTATTCTATGTCTCCTTCAGCACCAAATCCGCCCATCCTGTAGAAATCGTAACCCGCCCCAAATAGGTTTCCTGCTTGTCGCCACGCATTTGCCCCAAGTGTTGTTTCAGCAAGGAAGTCTTGTATATCAGCATTTACTAATCTATCGTAAGCAGCCAAGTCCCCTTTATACAAGGCTGCGTTCGCTTCTTGGTGGCCTGCTGCTAACACTTCTGCTTTGCGTTCTTGTATTATTTCTATTTGAGTTGCCATGACGTCCATAGGTGTCCCCGACATCTCTACGCCAGCCGCTGCGTATTGAGGGGCTATCTTGCCTAAGAAAAGTTCCCCTGCTCTTTCAATCTTTTGACCCTGACGTATCCCCTCTCCCCTTGCAGCCGCAGCGTTGTATCTTGCCCACTGGCGCTCTGTGGCTGCCCCTATGCGATTTTGCCTCGCCTGGAGACGATATACTTCCGCAGACGCTTGAGCGCCCTGTGTCTGCACATGGCTTTTTGCGCCACTACTAAACATGGACATGGCCATAGGAATGTGCGGTATTGCTGCTGCCATTAAAAGACCCTCATCCAGTATTTATACATTGTTCCATCGTCCATTAAATCTTCTTCTATTTCTGTTTCTTTGAACCCAATCATTTTTATCATGCGTTCACCTTGCTCAAAGTCAGTCCGCACAGGGGTTTGTATCCATTCGTATCCCATTTCATGTAACGCTTCCATGGCGCCCTTGAGCATTCTAACCGCTACCACTAAGTCCGACCCTTCCACTTCATCTGCGAAGAAAAGCCAGCCATGGCAACCATTGTTAGGTAGCGGGATAATGCCAAAGATAAATATAGTCACATTGTTACGCTGAATACTTACCGTATTGCATTCCGATTCTAAATAATCGGTCATCTCTTTACCATGTTCTTTGAAGCGGGCATATTCCATTATTTGCTTCTCCTGCGGAACAAACCCGTCAAAGTGTTTCGGCTTAAATGTGTATGCGTTAAAATTGGCCAATTTGAAACTCCGCAACTATGGAAAGCAAGTTTGTAGGCTGTAAGCCGCTTTGCTCAAAACGGATGATTGTTTCCCTTTGAGCATTATCAGCAATGTTTATCTCAAACATTTTTGTATTTAGTTCTTCGCTCGTTGCAGTTGGATATGCAACAGAATATACCTGTTCTGGTGTTCCCATCTTGCCGCCCAACGATCTATAAAGATTCGCCATTACCTTGTATGCACGTTTCAGTTTGCCCCTTGTGTCGCCCTTGCTTGGGTCGATGATGAGCGGAAGGGTTTCCATAACAGAAGTATATTTTAGACCTATTGCAACCCTGCTCGATTCGTCTGCCGGATTCATCGCTATCTCGCCTGCCGCGTCTACGGTGTAAGGTCCGTATTCTTTGCCGTCTCCTAACACATACACATTTTCCCCTGCCAAATGTAGCAATCCACTCCACTCATGCGCGGGCGATTCAGAGTACCCCTTTACACCACAATCTACATAAAATGCGTATTCATGGTCCTCATACGATTGTAGCCCTGTATCTAGCATCTCCACATAATATCTATCTGTCCCGTCTACATCTCGTTTAACCAAGACCCACACGTTATCTATTTCATCGTCTAGTGTAACTCCAACTGACAGTACTTCCGCTTTTATTCCTGCTGTTGAGGGCGCTAGGGTGTGTTCTGCCCAGCCCATGACCTCCTCGGCCTTTTCGTACGACATGGTTAGCATTGAACCATCTTTGCGGACATACCATAAACGGTTTGACACCCCGCTTTGATATGCAGAATCAATAATGCCGTCTTTTGTTATATGCTCTGAGAGTAAGGTAATGTTTGGTGCTGTAAACCTGTCTTGCCCAAACTCGTAGGTTAGTTCTCTGATTACCCTAGCATCTCTCTGTGCAAACAGAACAGATGTCCCTGCTCGCAGGGGGTGAATCGTGCTAATAGAACCGTAGTAACTACTCTTTTGGAATCCTAAGTCTGTCGGTGTGAGGGCGGATTGTGGGTTTGTCCCCCTGCCTAGCCACTCACCGCCAGTGGTAAGCACAACAAGTCCTGCTGTATCTCCCTCTAAAAAGTTTATCTTGTTTACCAGAGAATCACTTAACGTAACTGTTATTGCGCTTTCATCTAAGACTACGCCCTCTCTCACGGTGGAGGGGCTGTAACAATTATATGCGCCTGTCCCTGATGACCAAAGTGTTTGAGGTTCTGTTTTAGATGATGCTGACCAGAGACGGTTTTGATAAAAACGCCCCGTCCGTGGGTATCCTTGTGTTTCTGACCAAGCGCCCAAGCGCCAATTGCGTGTTCGTGAGCCAGACATGTTTGGTGTTTCATCTTCTATGGTGACGGTACATGCAGACGCAGAGGTTATAGTCGCTATTCTCCCCCATCCTACGTGTGGCGCTTTCTCGAAACGGGCAGTGCCGTCTATGTTCGAAGAAGCAAGGGGGTCATCATCTACCAGATAAGAAAACCCGATGCCTTCTCCTGTGTCTGGGTGGTACAAATCAAACTTAGTTGAGGAAGCATCTATTGCTCTAAAGTTCCTGCCTATATACACCGTATCGTTTAATTCTGGAATACCAAACGATACTTTCAGAAACTCAATCCGCTTGCCTTCTTCCCCATCTTCACCAACAAGGCTATGCATATAATAGTTATTCTCATCTGGTCCTACTGTTATGGTGGCCGGAGGGTCCCAAAGCGGCGCAGCTTCGTCAGTTGTATCCCAAGTTCCGGCTGTGAATGCTTCTATTGGGAATCCGAGTGCATCATCTTCAATGCGAATGAGCCGCCCCACGTCCTTTTGAGCATTAGCAGCAAGGGCTCCATCGTACTCTAGTACATCGACTGATAACCCTGCTCCATTTACAAAGGAGAAGCCGCAACTGTCTCCTGCTCCCCCAGACCCCGCTTGCTTCAGGTATATATCTTCGTCCGAGTTCATCGGTAGGTAGGGACCGTCATTATACACACAAACTTCATAATCCCAACTTGTTGCTTCATCGTCATCTATGCTATTCCTACTCAGTTTCCGCATTTCGTGGTTTTCTGAGAAGATGTAAAGAATGTCTGCCGATTGTGCAAACTGCATATCAGGCAAATCTGCTTTAGTGAAGTTTAATGCGCTCTTAATGGTCGGGGCATCATGGTCTGGGTCAGTGAGTAGGATGGGGTCACCTGTTGTGGTATCAAGTCGGAAAAACCGAATGTACCCCTCGTCGTCCACTTCCTTCACCCCAACCTCTAACACATACGACTGTTCTTGGTTGTACTGAAACTCAATTAGTCGTGGTGGCGGATCAATACTGGCGTCAGACCACACTTCCGCAACAAACATCGTTCCCGGTCTACGCTCAATACCACCATGTACTTGCGGCACGAAGTTTTCTAACTTGCGTACACCGTTCTGGTACTTCTTGAGGTCGGTTCTGCCTAAAAGGCGAGGTGATATTTCCCCTGCCGTAAAATTAGTTGATACTTTTGTTGCTTTAGGCATTAGGTTGGCGCTCCACCTCCATCAAGAGGTGGGAAGTCTCGACTTGTACCCCCGCCAAGACGCGCGTCGAGCCATTCCCCGCCCCTTAATGTTTCTAAATCGCTATGAGCCGTTGAATCTTCATACTTCGCTTCTGCAAGGGTAAGTTGGTATTTAGCCATCATCGCCCCTTCCAAGGCAACTTCGCCTGACACGGCAATCGCTATGTCTGCTGCGAGTCGCGTGGCTATAGCTTGTTTGAGGGTAACATCCATCATAGCAACATTCGTTATTTGATAAACGTACGTGATGTTCAATTCAGCCTCATCGGTGAGAATAAACAAAATAGGGTCAGTACCCGTTGGGGTTTCTGATTGGTTCCCTGCCTCTATTCGGTAATCGGTTGTATTGTTTTCTGTTTTGACCAACTTAATAAAGTCGGCCGGTAATGCGAAACGATACTTGTAGCCCCATGTAGGGGTAGTCGCATCTGCGGATAGGGAAGCCCGCATAGTGGCGCAGTTCCATTGGTGCGACCTAAGCACGGTATCGCGCACATCGGCAAGACGAGCATCTACAAGGTTAGCGCGGTTGTTGTCATCAGTAAGGTCGCTAATTGGCTGTTGCCCTAACATTGTCAGAGCCATGTTTGCTAGATCTACTTCTGTTGTAGCACTTGCAGTCATAAGATTTTCCTCGTAATCATGGGGGATGAGCCGAAGCCCACCCCCACAATCACACAACCTAGAGTCTTTTAGTCAATAGTATACAGTACTTCAAACGCCACTGTAAAGGCGGTGGCGGTCGCAGATGCCGTTTGGGTCAACGCAATATCGTAGTGACCGCCTGGGTTACTGGAAGCTCCAGCATTTTCCCACAGCTTGTCTCCAGCGGTACTGATGTCTGCCGCTTCAAAGCGGAGTTCTGTACCTGTAACAGCAGATGAGGTATCTACCGCGGTGGCGTAGAAATCTTCATCAGAAGCGGTGTCGCTATTCGTAGGATAAATCCCTGCATTTGGTGCAGAGGATGAACCCATTGCATCGTTCCAAAGTTTTATGCTCAAAACGCGGGCATTTGCAGGTAGACGGCAAAGACGGATAATATCTCCGTCTGCGTCAAAGTCTCCTGATGCAACCTCGAAATTGTCCATGGCAACTCGAACGCGACCGCCCGAAAGACCAACGTCGTTGAATACAGTTGGTACTGCATCCAGATTTGTAACTAGATTTGATTTGGTAGTAGCCATATCTAAATCTCCTTAAAGAAGCCGAAGCCGCCATCATGGGGTTAAGTGATGACGTGTTGCTTCTGGTTCAAGTAAAACCCCAGTAAATTACGCTGTTATACCCGCAGTTGGGTCACAAGCGATTTCAACAACTTTTTCTTCTTCGAGACGAGTAGCACCCAAGCACATTGAGTAGTAAACGTATGTCGAGAAGGATTTATCGGCACGGGGTGCGATGCTAGACTTGACATCAGAACCGATGCCGAGTTCAAGACCACTCTTTGCCCATACCATGCACGCTTGGTCAGTACCACCAGAGATTAGTGTGTTCACTCGCTCTGAGTGGATGAACTTAAAGCCCATCCAGGTGTCGATTTCGCCACGAACAAGTGCTTTTACACTGTTGTAGTCGTAACTTCCAACTTCAGTGGTCTGAAGAAGGTTGTCAACCATTTGTGCGTTCACAGCACAGAACAGTTCTTCGTCTTGGGAAACCTCATTCGACAAAAGAACCTTTCGTGCTGCACGTAGTTTTGCAGTGTTCAAGCCAGCGTCGGAGGTTCCGGTACCATCTTGCACAGTGACTGCAATTTTTTGCCCTGCCGGCAAGGGGGATTCATCGCTACCTGAAACGCCTGTGTAAGCAGTTCCATGAAGTGCATCGAAGATAACGTCATCCATTGCGCGACCCATAGCCCATGCCGCATTCTGCGCATAAGAACTAGTTGGGTCAATCAATAGACGAACCTTGTCTGCTTGATCAATCAAATCGCCCCATTCGTAATCGTCAAGGGTCAACGAACGTCTAAGGTGAGGGGTGTTAACGAGGGGTGAATCACTGTGCCGGCTAGTACGCTTCTGCGCTTCTGTTGTTCCAACCTGTTCAGTGAACTTTTTCTTGCCATTAACCGAAGAGTCAACCATAACACAACCGCGTAAGCGACTGCCCTTTTGTTGAACCAGGTTCATGACATTGCTTTTATATTGTTCTACAAAAGCGGTAGTAATTTGTGAGGACATTGTATTCTCCAATAAAGTCCGTATACGAAAAAAAGCCAAATGACACCATGCCATCTGACGCATACGGGACTGCTACCCTATTGGACATTCCCTGCTCAATTCGCCCGCTTAGGCGGAAGGACTTACCTTCATCAAACAGGAATACCCTAACAGATACCTACCCTGCTATAGGGATAATACACTAACACGCCAATACATTGCAAGGAAAATGTAACAATTTTAATAATTTTTTTATTTCCTTGATCCAGAGTGTCGCCAATTGTCAACACTTTCCACACAAATAATATAAACTCAAGGCAATTCCCCCTATAGAAGAAACAAACTAAGTGAAGCAGAAGGTGTGGACAAAATGGCGACAAGGTAAATCAGGCTGGATAATGGACGGGGAAGGGGGTGTGGGGTGTTGTGATCCCTTTGGGGAGGGGGCACCCCCCGCGAAATGTATCTCGAATGTGTTGCGCATTGATCTTGTCCCTTGCGTGTAGTGTTAGGTATACGTTAGGTATGTGCTATGTTTCCTGCGCGTGACAGGAGTGCTACCTAACAAATCCCTAACATACCAGGGCGTTGTCAATATAATTGTATATTGTCGCCAAATTGTCAATAATAGTTGAATATATCTGTTGACAATGGCGATAGATATGTTACCGTTAACATTATCGCAGGGTATGTTCCCTGCATCATTACCTCGTGTCAACTATGGCACATAAAAGAAAGGATTGCATTATGACAACTGCAACAACAAAAGCGTCTAAAACGAGCAAAACCACAACCAAGGAAAAGGTTCAAGTATCCGTAAAAAATCCTGCGCCAAGTGCTAACGATTTGCTTGCAATCATCTCAGCGTTTAACAACGTTGGAACATTGCGTCCTAAGCAACCCGCACTTGCTCGCCTCAACGATACCACCACATCTGCTGATATCGATGCAAATCTAGCCAAATTGACTGCATACCATGGCAAGTACGAAGCATGGGCAACTGACTACTGCGCATGGTTTACAAAACAGATTACTGATTTGAGCGCGCTTGGGGCATCCGTCAACGTATGTGCTAAAAAGCATTTGGGCGCAAGCGTAGCGCGTTGCGTTACAGCACTTGATGTGCGCGACCATTATTCAGGCAACAAAGACTCTTCAATCGGACGCATTCTTTCCAACTTTAAGGGATAATCCTTCCCTCTCGTATGGCACGGCTTATCGGTTGTGTCGTACTTTTCAGTACAAACCTGCTTTGTGATTTGTTTCAGTCAGTTGTATTGGGCGTAACAGACCTTTACAGTCAGGCAAGCAGATTCAATTACTACGGTACTTAGCAGCGTAATAGATAGACACACATTATTGTATAGCACGTTATTGGTTCACCATGCTAGGGGCGTAATAGACCATAGCATTGGGGAATCATGAGCAGGGTAGGGATATAATCCTCTTGATATGCTGCCGAGTGCCATCGGGATACAATAGTTATTGGAGCAAGTGGCGCAATGCCAAGCAGTACTCTCATCAATACGATGTATGTCAAAAGTAAAATGTCTGCTTATATCAATCAATTCAGGAAATGCGAACACGTTTCCTGAGATTCTGCGTTGCCTCTAGGCACATCGACAGCAGAGGAAAAGATTGATGAAATCAAAAACTCTAACCCTTCCCACCTTGCCGAGGTGGGTATTTTAAATTCGGCTTAGGTGAAACTATCATAAGTCACCAGATCTGGCTAGTCTTAATTGATTAGTCAGGTTTTTTAATGGTCTGGCGCGTTGCCGGACAATATCTACGTGTTGACAATTGTCAACAGAAAGGAGTCATTATGGCTCAGAAAAGACCGACCATGGCTCAGAAAAGACCGACCTTAATTGGTCAAACGGAGATGAACGCATCGGCGCTCGAGTTGTTTATAAACAATCCAGCCCGAAAATGCGAATCATCTAGTACGGAACCGACAGTGATCTTGGATGGCAACTGGACGCGCTGCCATGTCAAAGGACACACTTCAATCAACCCGTTCCCTAACGAAATTATTCAGCAAGCAAAGGAGGCGGCAAATGTGTAAGCCAAAGCTTGCTATAAAAACACCAACCACACTTATTGAGCAAGGGATATTTGTTGTACCGCCAGAAGCAGACGATATACAACCAGGTGAGCCTAGAGTGTTCAATATACTCATGGATTGGGACTGTTTCAATACGCCTAACAGTTTTAGTGGACACGACCCCGAGGAGCTAGGACAAATCTGGGCAAGGACTGACTGGGTTTGGCGTATAGAGGCCACCAATCTTGAAGAGATACAAGCGTACTTTGACAGCGTAACATCTAGGGATGGAGAGTTAATAGACATTTTCTCCTACAGATATCGTGGCGAGGACGCAGCACGCTTAAGCCACCCGTCAAAGTATCTGAAGCGTGGCACATGGGTACAATATGATCGAGATGACGGGTGGATAAACTGGAAGAAAATTGATGGCAGAGGTAGTGTTGATGAATTGGATTGCTACCTTTGTGCAAATGACGCATGGACTATGTAGTTCATGCATAACCGTAAATAAAGAAAGTAGAGGTTCCAAATGTTTAAAAGATTACTAAAATCTATCATCGGGTGGCTACGTGAGATTCCACCTACAGGGTATGACGAGATTCTGCCCGAGCCTGGTAAGGGGGATTTACTATCGTCGCAATCTAAAGACTAATTGAAAGGAGTCTATTATGAATGCACAATTATTGTTAACGCCATCACTTTTTGAAATGAGTGACTTGGCGAAATCGCGGTTCAACGAGAGGACGAGTGAAACATCGTTGAATCAATGGGTTGAGTGGGTCAGGCATGCAACGCGCGGGAACCTGGTTCGCCGAGAAATGCAGATTGAGGTCGAGCCAAAGGTATACTATCGTGGTCTACTGGAGGAATGCGCCTCTGCTTTCTGTTGGGACATGAAACGTTTGGAGGAAGGCGGATCCAAAGCGCCCGTTGCCCCAAACTTAACCACTTGGTTCCATCAATACATAGAGAACTGTAGTGACTCGCGTGTTAACGACAAGCCTCTTTGCTCTGGACTGCCAGAATGGTGGTTTACCAACAGGACAGCGCGGGGCGCAGCAGCGGCCAAATCTATCATCCGTTCAGTGGAAAAACTGTACCCATTCGATGGCAAGAATTCTAAAGAACGGGACGCTTTTTTAAGTTCCATCTATAAATGGTCTGAACTGGCTTCTGCGTGCAGGAATAGCCACAAGAAGAAGTATCAAATTGTGGCATCGCGTGAACCGACCTCGTTTATGAGTTTGGGACACATGAATTGCGACAAGGGCTCTTGTTATTGTGTTGATGGGTGCCACCATTACAGCCCGCTAAACCTTGGCTTGGCAAAAAACTGTTACGTGTTCTATGTTAAAGAGAAGGACGGCGTTGGCCCGAACTCGAAGTATGAAGTTGTCGGCAGGGCTTGGGGGTACCTAGACGCAGACAACATGGCATTCACCAACGTGTATGGACGCAAATTTTCTGGAGGCCCAAGGGCAATAGAAGCGATCCTTCGAGTTGCTGCGCAGAAATGGACGGGAAAGACAATGCCCAAGAGCAACTGTTCAGCGGAATGGGAAATGCCGCCCGGACAATACCCTAATGGTGACACTAATTCAACCCATGATTATGTGACCTTTGAATCGGTAGGTCGCGAATACTATGGTCACGATGAAAACAGAAGTCCTTGTGGGGACTGTGGTGATATAGAACAAGATGAAGAAATGACGTGGTCACACTACCATGAGTTTTACGTTTGCGACGCCTGCAGAGCTTATTACAACTATTGCGACGGTCATGGCTTGGTAAACGAAGATGATTGTGTGTACGACGACTTCTCGGGAGATTATATATTGAATCATCGATCCTGCGAAACGTATTGCGGCT
>Ga0208299_1000419_pt1 | contig 39455 bp, 32 predicted proteins | sample 15_taG_FD_184089 | JGI IMG/M metagenome (GOLD analysis project Ga0208299, IMG submission 184089) | Marine viral communities from the Subarctic Pacific Ocean - 15_ETSP_OMZ_AT15312 metaG (SPAdes) (version 2) | ecosystem: Environmental > Aquatic > Marine > Oceanic | place: Pacific Ocean | collected... | reverse complement strand
TTGATGGATTAAACGCGTTGCTTATGACTAATCAGACACTGACTGTTGAAGATAATGTTTATTATGACAGCGGTTGCTGCGGCACTGCGCGACCATCATCGGACCCGTTTCATGATCCGAATGCGGAGTATACTCCGTATGGCCCACATGGGTTCCAAGATTGTTTCGAAATAGAATACTATGATAATCCCAACCTTCCAAACGGCGACCCTTGGCCTATGTTTACTGTTGCAATTGGAATTCCCGATTGCGCTGGAGGACATGGCACCGCGTTCGTCATATCCATACATGGTGGTGTTCTTCCCCCAACAGACATTCCGTGCGTTGAATGTGACGTATTAGACTGGGTTCCCACAATCGCCCCAATACATTGTTGTATGGAAGTAGAATGCGACTCAGTGGGTTGTTCTGTAGGGTCCGAGCAGCCGGACACTGGGGCAAGCATATGGATCCCCCCAACAGGTATCCAACCACAACAACAACCAGGATCACATCACAGAACACCATCCGAAATAAATAATAACAGGGACAAATATGTTGGGGGTGGTGATAAATGAGTGTTCATTATTCAACTTATATTACTGCCGGTCCAACGGGCCAGATTGGTGTTGTGGGGTCGGTTGGACCAACAGGACCAACTGGACCTACCGGTTCAGGAATATCAGGCCCAATTGGTCCAACCGGAATAGGAGTATCTTTTGCAGATGGTACTGCCGATACTTCTTTGTATATTCAACTAACCGATGGTCTTGAGATTCAGTACGATAATGTGTCTGTTAGAGGAAATCCTTCTACTGTAGGCACTGTTGCAATACAAAATAACGGAACCGGTGTAAGTATTGTCAAGGGGGTAAGTGGTGGCGAAGTTTCATTCAGAACACTTAGATTTTCTAATGACTATACAATTACTAGACACGCAAATGATATTGCTGCATCAATAGATACATCAGGTGGAACCGCATCTGTCGTTGCAGGTCTTAAAAATGAATTAACTTATATGAGTGGAGTTACACTGGCATCCGGTGCAACTTTTACTCACTATGGGACTGGTGGTAGTATAGCAGAACGCCAGTCTATATCAGCAACACTTAAAGATTATACTAATATAGTAAAGGGAGCAACCGGTCAACGAGTTGTGGATGGATATCCGTATACTCTTGTTCCTTCGTCTAGAACTAGTTTGAACGATGCAAATATAATTTTAATAGATCAGGATAAATTTAAACTTGACGAGAGCGGCAATTTAACATGGAAAACTTTTTATAATGGACCGACTTTTAATTCTGAATATATTGGTTCTGGGTTTGGTACGGGACCAACATATTCAAATGCTCTTTATGCCACATTTGTAATAAAAACCCCAAATCATGATATGACTGATACGGATAAAACTGGAATATCATTTGGATATATTGAGGGTAGTAAATTCGGTTCTGATAAACTTAAAAAAGATTCATACAATTTATTAAATTGCATATCAGTAAACAACGGAATAACATGGGATTGTTTTCAGCCGGGGGCTGGTTACACCCATGCCTATAGTGATTTACACAGTCCAGGAACTTGTTGCTATGAAGGACAGTGTTATGAATACATGTCCCTAGAGGGCTGTTCGAATATAGGCGGCACATACAAAAAAGATACTGTGTGTGACGGTGTTATATGTGGGTTGGAGATTATGGGGGCATGCTGTACAAATGATATATGTTTGCAAACAACACAAGGAGAATGTGAAAAGTTTAGTGGAACTTGGTTCTCTGAACAAGAATGTTCAATGGTTCCTTGTGTGCCTGTCTGTAGTGAGATAGGAATTGGTGCGTGTTGTTTTCCGTTTGGACAATGTAATGATCGTCTTTCTAAAGAATATTGTGAATTATTTAATGGCACATATCAGGGAGATGGAACACATTGTTGGGATATAGATTGTTGTGAAGAAACTCTCCAAAAAGGTGGATGCTGTGTTGGTTCTCAATGTATGTTTGTTTCTGCACACGACTGCTACGGGTTGGGTGGAATATACTATGGAGCAGATACATCTTGTCAAGATGTAGATTGTTGTGATGTTACTAACATAGCAGGGATGTGTTGTTGTTCAGATGGAACTTGTATAGATAATGTTTCTTTAGAATATTGCGACTCACCATCGTGTACTTGGACAGAAGGTGCTGACTGTTTAGTCGATTGTGAGGATTATTTGCCAGATGCAACTGATTGTGAGCGAGGTATGATTATTATTGATTTTGAAATTGCATCGGCTTGGATTGACAATGATTTACAAACCAATACATATTTTCCAACTATGGAAGAGGGAACAACAGAAATACCATATCTAATCACTGAAGATCTTTCAGGCATTAATAATATACAGATTAGGGGCATAGAGTTTGTTGGTGTTGAATACTTCAGTTTTGGTGGACCCTTAGAAAATATTGAAATAAAAATAAAGGGTGTTAATGAGTCTGGTGCGGAAAGCGTTGTAACTATTTACGATGAAACAAATGGAATAATTACTCCATTGAATTATGAAATAGACTATACAGGCCAAAATTTCTATGCGGATTCAGATTTCCAGATCGTGGTGTATGCTAATAGTGTTGATGTAATATCCGGGATAGCACAGCATGGTATATTCAACGAAGGGAAATTATTAATATATGTTAATTGTGTGGGTGATGGTGTGGGTGATGGTGGAGGAGCCTGTTGTATTGGTGAAACTTGTGAATATCTTAGCGTTGATGATTGTGCTAGCCTTGGAGGAGTATGGAAGGGTGAAGGAGTGTTGTGTGAAGATGAGGTTTGCCAAGACGATGGCGTCGAGGCACCTAATTGATAATGTATATAAATACAATAGGGATAGATTATAGGGATTCCGAATGCCATATTATTCAACAATAACAGGAACGACAGGACCAACTGGTCCCACTGGACCACAAGGTTCACAGGGCCCGTCTGGTGGCGCAACAGGCGCAACAGGCACAACGGGTGCAACAGGACCGCAAGGATCTGCTGCTGGTTATGTTATAAGTTTCTGGGATGACGGCGACCAAAAATATAAATTGAAAGATTCTCTTACCGGAACCATCTACAATTTAGACAATTTATATGGGAATAATGTGATTGGTCTTGGTTCAATAACCGCAGACAATGTTGGTACTGGATACACACTCTTTGCAGGTCTTTCTGGTGCAGGCTATCCGGGAACAGGGAAGAGTTTTGAGTTTAGGGGCTTCACGGGAGGCGGGGATCTTCATGTATTTGTCACTGGTGATATGATAGGCGTTTCTGGTAGCATAACAGAAAAATATGGCGTTATAGATCTTGCTCAAACAGGACAATTTACTTATCTCAAAACCCCCTATCAAGTAGATGGCGCAACCGGAAATACTTATGACTTTACTCTAGGCAATACCGGCCAGTCTATTAGAATGAAACTGAAGAATCATCAAGAGTATAATAAAAAATACTATAGTACAATTCAATCAGATCTATCAACGGGCTTGCACCGACATTGGAATTTAAGCGAACGAGCATATAATCGGGTAGACAGTATTTCTGGTGGAATAACATTTACAGGTGCAACATTAGCACATGCTCTGATGGGAACAATTGCATATCCTATTGAATCAGATCCTGGTCATATTAACAAGTATTGTTCGGCATTTAATGCAGATTCTAGAGTCTTAGCAGCAGGTGCAGCAGGTGCGAATTTATTATTAGAAGGATTAACAGGAGCGGGTGCAACGGGCAATTCCTTCTCTATGTCTTTGTGGTATTTCGATAAGCAAACGGATGTACAAACTTCGACTTTATCGGAAGAGGCGAGGGGCATATTCTCTATCGGCCTTACTGGAGGAACTACTGTACCAGACATAAATGCTACAGATCATACGATACGAATTTCTACTTCGCCATACTTTATTAATGCAAACGATAAAGGAACACAAATACAAGCAGAACTTTCTTTCAAGGATAGCGCGGGGTCTGTTCACGCCAGAAGCATAACAGCAATTGATAATGACACCACTTATGGGAACTGGAATAACGTAGTTATTACATATGAAGGTGGAGAAGGCGGCGCAGAAATAGAGGGTGGTAAATTCATTCTTTATCACAACGGTTCGGTGTTAGGTAGCACCGAAAATGCTGCTGATTATGGATTTAATTACGGCAGCACGTTTGATATGTTTGTTGGTTATGCTACCGGTTATCCAATCTTCGATGAAGATAGAAGCGATAACCCAGAATATCAAAAACATTTCCCATTTTATGGAAGAACGGAATCTCTAACATTTTGGAATACGGTATTAGGTTCGAGTGATGTTACGAAATTGTGGGCAGGTGGAGATGGTCTTCATTTTGATGAACCCCACAGCATATCACACACAAATGTAAACATTCACCTGCACGATGGTAATGTTCATACTTTGGTTGCACCATTTTCTTTAAATTCGATTAATGTTGGTACAGGAGTTACAGGGCTAAACACCGACTACGGCGATGCTGTTTCGATGACTTTGTTTATTGAGGACGGTCCAGAAGGAATAACATTCCCGAGCAATGTTAAATTTAACGAGCCGCCATCATTTACAGACGGGACAGATATTGTAAATATTCTTTCAATAGATGCCGGTGAAAGTTGGTTAGCGACTATGGCTGGCTCTGGTTTTGGAGTAAGTGGTGAGAGTAGAACTTCTTTGGGTTCTTGTTGTTATTTGGATGGTAATTGTGTAGAATTCAAATCAGAAGAGTATTGTGAAAGAACTGGTGGTGTGTTTAATTTAGCACAGAGTTGTTTCAGTGCTGATTGTGGAATATACAGTAGAGGAGCCTGCTGTACAAATTATGATTACTTCACGGGTGAGCCAGGATGTGTGTCAAATATAACTCGTTATGAATGCGAAAGATTTGGCGGCATTTTCTGGCTAGGAAAGTCTTGTGGCTTAGGTGGATTTCACTGCCCGAACCCATGCACATCAGAAGAAGCATCCGTAGGCGCATGTTGTCGTGGTCCTGCTTTGTGCGAAGAAACTACACTAACAATGTGTGACGAATTAGATGGTGTCTTCCAAGGAGTTGGTACTGTTTGCGAAGAAATAGATTGTTGCTTTGCGTTCGGCGGTCAAGGTGGCACCGAGCAAATTCCAGGTGCTTGGTGTTATTTAACTTCCGAGAATATTGTTAGTTGTGTGGAAAGTTTCTACGGAGATCCCCCAGAGGATGTTGACGGTAATATTATGGCACAGGCAGTATTCATGGGCGTAGGAACAAATTGCAATCAACCAGAAGTAGATTGTACATGTATTGTGGTCCCAGATGAAGACGGTCATCCGATGGGACGAAACATGCCAGTCGGTGGACCGAGGGGATAAAAGATGTCAAGATCGAATCGATATACTAACTTAAAACCTTATAGATATGTTTTAAATTCTAACGACCCACAAGGCACATGTTGTGTTTGTGACGGCAGAAAAATATACACAAGAAAATCAGTCTGTGATGGAATGGTGGATTCATATTTTGCAGAAGGTCAACGTCCAAGTTGGGGAATACACCCGTGCTATGGATACAGCACGAACCCAGAAGAGACAGGTCTTTGCCTTTATTCGAACAAGCAGAATTTACGATCCGATTTGGATGCATCGTACACATGCTTACCCATAACTGTGGGTAATTTAAATAGTCGTGGGGGTATGAATTTCTGCGATTATGAAACTGTTTTTGGTGGAACTAGGATTGAACAAAAGAAAGATTATGAGTTTAGATTTATTGCCCTTCCCTCATGGTCTAAATGCGGCAGTCAAAGCGGTAACGCAGTTCCAGTGGAATTTCTGAGTGATAATTATTCTAGAGATTCTATATCACTAAGAAGAATACTTCCGTTTGATACTGCTGAATCACAGGGACCAATAAAAAAACCCGTGCATAGAAATGCAGGAAAGATACTAAATATCATTAAGAACAATACAGATAACTCTAAAGTTTTACAGATCACGGAAAGTAAAGATGTTAACGACAGAAAAAAAGTTTTAATAAAAACTAGGTTAGATAATCCATGAGCATTCAATTTCGTACAAGAAACAACAATATACAACCAGCCGGATTGACAGGTGCTTGTTGCGTATCCATTGGAACTCCTGGTTGTGAGATTGTTACGTTCAATGAATGCAGCGATATGGGAGGATTTTTTCAGGGAGCGGGTTCTTCGTGTCTTGATTGTACAGAAGAAATGTTTGCCAGAAATTTAACTGGTGTTTGCTGCGCGTGTGATGGCTCTTGTACAGATCAGGTCACCGAGGAATGGTGCAGAAGTAGATATTTGGATCCATCAACCCCAAGAGCATCCTTTCATAGTGGTAAAACTTGTAATGAAGTAGAGTGTGTTTCTTTATCAACTTTCGACTGTTGTTCCAATGGTGTTGTGTTTGGTGGTATATGCAATGAAGAATTATGTAGAGAACTTGGAGGAAGAACTGCCGATTTTGGACAGGGTTGTGATAACAGCAATTTAGTTGCCTATTCTGGTGCATGTTGTAATATATCTGTCGTTGGTTATGAGCGTCCATGTCAATATATGGATGTACAAGATCCAAGATGGAATGGAAGTCCCGAAGCAATGTGTGCTTCTCTTGGAGGGTTATTTTTTCAAGACGAAGTTTGTAGTGAGGGCTTTTGTGTAGATAACAGAAGATCATTGCACGCATGTTGCAGGGGCGATGGTTGTGTGAGTTTGCCCCCCGAAATGTGCAATGACTCTAATGGTATATACATGGGGGAGATTGGGTGTAATGGCGATCCGTGTGGTAACATAGAGTGGGGAGCATGTGTAACAGATACCATGTGTCTGCGATCAGATAGAAACACATGCCATGAATATTCTGGTGAGTGGTTCCCGGGCTATTCTTGTGCGGATAATTTTTTACAGGGAGACTGGAAAAATAATAAAACGGGAAAGGTTTGTAGAGTGTTTGGTGAACCCCAATGCATCGATAGTATAACCGAACAAGATGCAATAGAAATCGCAACACAAGATCATAATGATACTGAGTGGGTGTTCATAGAGGGTGCAATATGCGATGAGTGTCAAGAAAATTATCATTGCTACGATCCAGAAGATGAAGTTGGAATGTGTGTCTATAGCCATGTTCCTGAATCCTTAAACACAAACCCCAGAAGCAGATCTGCTTTCTCCACAAGTAGGGGGTGGTGTAGGCGTTTAGGAAATAAATGGGCACCCATTTCGGGTTATCCAATTTCAAACATATTCAAAGGCTGCGGCTCAGATATATCTCAATTAAGACAACTGGATAGTTTACCAATCAATAATCCTGATGGACTTCTAGACGGATATCCATTCGATTACTATGGTTCGCCACAAGATGGTTTTGCTTTGGGGGCATGTTCTGTTAATGGAATTTGTAATAGTAATGTTTCGCAGTCCAATTGCCAAGCACAGGGTGGATCGTACATGGGTAATGGAACACATTGTAGCAGTCCCCTAATAGCAATTAACGGACAAACCATTGATCCAAACTATTCAAATTATACTAGACTATTAACAAGAAGTACAGAAGGCAGGTTCATAGAATTCATATCTGCATCATATAATGATACTGTAAAGGCATTGCCAGAATTTTACTACAGAACCGATGTAGGAATACATCCGCCAATGGCATTCCCGAACGACAATCTAGAATTACGAAGTCCAACATATAATGCGGCAGCAAGATCGATCAGGGGTAAAAAACTGATCGTAAGCGGAAAAGACGCACCACTAAATAGTCTTAGTAGTATAAAAACCCTTTCGTTTATCGAAAGCGACAGAAATGGTATATATTCATCACTAGACATACACGGAATCAATTTCAATCTATTAAGTGGATTGAAAAAATTGGAAATGATGCCGGATGAAAATATTTCTCTAGAGTCTCTTCCGGCAACCATCGAAGAACTTAATTTACAGGGGTCTAGCAGAAAGACAATAAATGTCACAGTAACACCAAAACCGATACAGGGAAATCAGTATGTCATTGATGGTGTTGAAAGAGATATATTATTCCTTTACCGAGGACACACGTATAGATTCGATCTCTCACACGAAACATTGATCCCTGATACCAATCCTACAACCCACCACCCTCTAAGATTCTCTGAAGTAGTAGACGGTGAGCATGGTGGAGGAATACCGTTTTCACAGGGAGTCGTTGTTAAAAATGCTGTCGGCACTCATGGCGCATATATTGATATAACAATAGATGAAAACACACCAGATGTACTTTATTATTGGTGCTATAATCATAGCAGAATGGGCGGCGAAATACAGGTAAGGAATAACTTTAATAATAAACAATTAAACCTTACGTCTAAACAACTACTAAAGAAGTTATTTGTGAATGATGTTGACTTAGACACATTAATCCTTCCTGGATATTCAGGAGGTTTAAACATATTAGACTGTTCTGGAAACAATATCAACAATATTAATATAACAAACCACCCATATATTTACTCTTTGAATGTTTCGGATAATAATATATCGTCATTAAATCTAAACAACTTTGGGTCGTTTGATGGCGATGGGTCAATTGACATTTCCCGAAATAATATTACTAATCTAACATTACCAATGTTCTACGGAGAAACAAAGTTAAGACATCTTTCGGCGCATGACAACCCACTAGTACTGGTTTCTATACAGGATAATAGTAAAATAGATGTCATAGATATATCATATACAAATCTTGCTTTCTTTGAACTACCATCAGGGACAGGGGTAAAGGAATTGTATATGCATAATTGTAGGTTGGGTGAAATATTAATGACAGGAACTATTGACAATAGCCTGGAACAATGTACAATAATAGATGTTTCTACTAACAACTTATCACAAGTTCCCTTTATAAGTTCAGAAAATCAGACCATACCTCGAAATATTGATTATATGAATTTGGCAAACAACAATCTTTCAACAAGAGCAATAAGTGAATTAATGCGTGCGTTAGTAAATTCCTATTCTGGTCACTTAACACCAAACTTGGTAGTAAATATAAAGAATAATGTAGGAACAGTTTCTAATACGGACATAAATACTTTAAGAGAAATATGGGGTAGTCGTTTAACTATTATTTATGATGTGTGATTTAAGGAGATGTGATGAAAGATAAAGATTTTGGTAGTTCTTCTTTTAAAGAAAAACTTGGTATGATGAAAAATTTTGCGTCCGCTGTTGTTTCTAGAGGACTTAACAACAAAAAAATAGACGAAGCAACTAAACAACTTAGGGTGTTGAGTTGTTTTGGTAACAATAATGAATTACCACCATGCGAATATCTTAAAAATAGTAAAACTGGAGAGGGTAAGCATTACTGCGGTGGTTGTGGATGCGGGGATAAAAAGGGAACGTGGTTAATGTCAGACGGGGAAAGTTATAGCAAATTAGATTATCCTAAGTTACACTGCCCTTTAGACATGCCTGGATTTGCAAATTATAAAGAGTCTGAATCTGATGAGTCGGTTGAACCAATAACAAGACGGTACTATATTGAAAATATGTCCCCCGAAGATATGAAAGATATATCGGTTTCACTTCCAGAACCACCGGAGCCGCCAGAAGAAAAGCCGCCAGAAGAAAAATAATCAGCAGACTACCATCTTTATAAATAAATAGGAATAGGAGTATAAAGATGGCATCATTATCTTCAAGAGATCAATTAATCGACTACGCTTTTAGGCGGCTGGGTGATCCGGTTATAGAAATAAACGTAGATCGCCAACAAGCAGAAGAGAGATTGGACGACGCGCTTCAATTATTCACCGAAAGACATTTTGACGGTGTTGAGAGGGCTCTGTTCACATATCAAGTAACTCAGTCTGACATAGACAACGGTTTTGTTAATATGGAAGATTTGGGTGCTGTTAATGGCGCAAGCGGCGCAACAGCAAGCACCGCTCCAACAGGTAAAGATGTTGTTAGTGTAATCAAGGTCCATAGATTTGGTGATGGAACAACTAACATGTTCGACGTTCGATATCAAATGGCTCTTAATGATTACTTTGGCATCAATAGAAATCTCTTCATGGGAACGGGTCAGGGTCTTGCAAGTTATGATAGTACTAAAAGATACATCAGTATGATTGAGCAGTTGTTTGAACCAGAGAAAATGATAAGGTTTAATAAGGTAACAAACAGGCTTCATATAGACATGGCCTGGTCAGAAGATGTTACAGTAGGTAAATATCTTGTAATAGAAGCATATGTGGCTTTAAGTCCTACTATATTTACAGAAATATTCAATGACATTTTATTAAAGAAATATGTTACCGCTCTCATTAAAAGGCAGTGGGGAGCAAATCTATCTAAATTTGATAACGTGGCTCTTCCTGGTGGAGCGACTATGCGGGGAGGAGAAATATTTAGAGAGGCACAAGAAGAACTTGATAAGTTAGAGGAAGAAGTAAGATTAACTTACGAGTTACCCATTGATTTTGGAATTGGTTGAACATGACTATTAACCCATACTTTAAAAAATACTCTGGCGATGCCAATGTTGTAGAAGATTTAACTATCGAAACCATAAAGGCGATGGGACACGATTTTGTGTATATACCGAGAACCTTGGTCGATGTTGATGATTTGTTTGGTGAAGATTTAATCTCCAAATTTGATGATGGTTATGAACTGGAAATGTATATTCAGAATGTTGATGGTTTTGAGGGTGAGGGTGACATACTAACAAAGTTCGGTTTGGAAATAAGAGATAGAATGACTCTTGTGGTTTCTAAAAGACGATTTGAAAAAGCAGTAGCAACATACGAGAGTAAGATAAAACGACCAAGAGAAGGTGACTTAATTTACTTTCCCTTCAGTAAAACTCTATTTGAAATTAATTTTGTCGAACACGAAAACCCATTCTATCAGTTGGGAAAACTCTACACATACGTTCTGAATTGTGAAGTCTTCACCTATAGTCAGGAAGATATTGATACGGGTATTTCCGATATTGATAAGGTTGAATCAGATCGACAAGACTTTATGATTAATCTACAATTAGGAAATCTGATAAGTGGTGCAACGGGTTACTATCAGGGAGAAACAGTATTCCAGATTAGTGGATCTACTGGTGGAGCATATTCATCGGCAACATCAACTGCAAATGTTGTAAACTGGAATGCAACAGGAAAGACACTTGGGATATCGAATCTTTCTGGAACACTCAGTACAGGCGCAACCGAGAGTATCAAGGGGGCAAGTTCTGGTGTCGAGTACTACATCTCATCCACAGAAACAACGACAGTTATTATCCCACAAGAACCGGCAAGTACCGATGAAGACAGCGGTGAAAATGACGAGTTTGGATTTGAAGCAGATAAAGGAAATATATTTGACTTCACTGATATAGATCCTTTTAGTGAGGGCAATTACTGATGTTTACTCATTTTTATAAAGAATCTATAAGAAAGATGGTTATAGCCTTCGGTTCGCTTTTTAATGACGTTCGCGTTGTTAGGAAGAATGCTGACGGCTCTGAGAAGGAACAAATTCGTTTACCGCTGGCGTACGGGCCCAAAGAAAAGTTCCTTAGAAGAATACGAGAAACAAGTAGTATATCAGATGATAACAAAGTTATAGAAGTGCCTAGACTATCGTTTGAAATAACAAACTATATTTATGACCCCAATAGAAAAAGAAACTCACTAACAAAGAGAAAAGCACAACAACTAGCAGGGCAAGGGGGCAGATACTCATATACCTATGCCGAAGTGCCTTATGATATATCGTTTACACTACAATCGTATGTTCGGCATATGGATGATGCACTTCAAATAACAGAACAAATATTGCCGTACTTTGCACCAGATTTTACGGTTACGATAAACTTTAACGATATTAATAAAAAAGTAGATGTCCCCATAACATTAAATGATGTTGCATTAATAGAGGAGTTCGAGGGAGCGTTCGATAGCAGAAGATTAATTACCACTCAATACACATTTACAGCAAAAACATATGTGTTTGGTCCAACAAAACAGACATCCTCCGAAGTTATTCAGAGCGCAGATATTACATACTTTGATCTTGAAGGATCTAATTTCAAAACTACAAGAGGTGTGGGTGGAACTGGTCCAACCGGTGCTGTGTTTAGAAGTATATACGGCGTAAGTGGTGGCGACGACACACTACTACATACATTCGGTTACACTGGTGATATTAAGACCGAAAAGTTTGTTGGTGGGGCCACCGGTTCTGATGGTATTGGACTTGATTACCTTGGAAATACATATGCGTGATGTGAAAAAAGAAACGGATGATATAATTTCAGATTCATTAGGTATATCTTTCGATGCTGAACCCGTGGAGAAGGCTCCATTGGCTAGGGTCATAGATGTTCCAAAGGAATTGATGACTATTGATACTAAATCTGACAAAGACTTCAGTGATGTAAGAAATAATCTTATAGAATTAATAGACACAGGAAAGATTGCTATAGAAGGCATTCTTAATGTTGCAGAAAATGGCGACCAACCCAGGGCATATGAAGTTGTATCTCAGATGCTGAAGACTGTTTCCGAACTAAATAATGATTTATTGGGCATACACCAAAAAGCAAGAGATGTGCAAAAGATTGATAATAAGTATACCCAAAACACTACTAATAACTCTATCTTTGTTGGCTCTTCCAGTGAACTTTTGGATATGTTAAACGAAGGTAGAAGTAGGACCAAACCTTTACAGAATGATACAGAGGATATAAATGAGTAGCAGAAAAGGCGGATACCTTGGAAACCCAAATTTAAAAGAGGGGGGAAAATCAATTGAGTTTTCCAAGGAAGAATTAAAAGAATTTATAAAGTGTTCCAAAGATCCTGAATATTTTATTAAGAAATATATCAAGATAGTTAGTCTTGATGAAGGACTTGTTCCATTTAACCTGTATGATTATCAGGAAAAAATGGTTGACACCATCCATAATAACCGTTTTGTTATAGCGAAATTGCCTCGTCAATCCGGCAAGTCTACAACAATCGTTTCTTATATTCTTCATTATGTCTTATTCAATCAGAGTATGTCAGTAGCAATTTTAGCGAATAAGCAAGCGACAGCGAGAGAAATTTTACACAGACTCAAACTTGCGTATGAGTATTTGCCCCTATGGTTGCAGCAGGGAATTATTGAATGGAATAAAGGTTCTATTGAATTGGAAAATGGTTCTAAGATTTTGGCATCATCCACTTCAGCGTCTGCCATTCGTGGTGGTTCATTTAACCTTATCTTCTTGGATGAATTTGCTCACGTTCCAAATAACATTGCAGAGGAATTCTTTAGTTCTGTATATCCAACGGTCACATCCGGTCAAACCACAAAGGTATTGATGGTGTCAACACCAAATGGATTGAATCTGTTCTATCATTATTGGATAGGTGCAAACAGAAAAAAAACGGACAAAGGTAAGAATGACTATATCCCCTTTGAGGTTCATTGGAGTCAGGTTCCCAAATATCCCGGTGGACCCCTGAGAGATGAAGCATGGAAACAGGAAACTATAGCAAATACAAGTGAAGAACAATTTGAATCAGAATTCGAATGTGACTTTCTTGGTAGCAGCAACACACTTATATCGTCTAAGAAATTGCATGAACTAGCATATAAAGATCCAATGATATCAACTCAAGAGGGAGTCGATATATATGAGAAGCCCAAAGAAGGTCATCAGTATGTTATATGTGTAGACCCCGCAAGAGGTGTGGGCAAGGATTATAGCACATTCACCGTGATTGATATATCAGACCCACCATATAAAATAGTTGCTAAATATAGAAACAATCTTATATCACCAATGCTTTTCCCAACTATTATTCGTTCTTTAGCAAAGCAATATAATAGATCATACACTCTAATAGAAATTAATGATATTGGTGCGCAGGTAGCAGATGTTCTTCATGATGATTTAGAATATGAAAATGTTCTTATGTGCGCATATATGGGGAGAAGGGGACAGACCATTACTGGTGGTTTCGGCGGTAGTGGACAATCACATTTTGGAGTAAGGACAACTATACCGGTAAAGAAGTTGGGCTGTTCTGTTCTAAAAAGTTTGATAGAAGAAAATAAACTTATCGTAGAAGATAGAGATACCATTCATGAACTTTCTACATTTGTAGGAAAACGTCAATCATACGAAGCAGATGATGGGCATACGGATGACTTGGTGATGACTTTGGTGTTGTTTAGTTGGTTAACTCGTCAAGATTATTTTAAACAATTAACAGACGTAGATGTTCGCACAGAATTATACGAAGAAAAAATTGAGACATTAGAAGAGGACGTATCCTTTTTTGGTTTTATATCTGATGGATCAGAAGAAGAAAGCACTTGGGACGGAAATGACAGATGGTACGATGAAAATAACAATTCTTATACATATTGATGACATATTCTTAAGAAAATAGCCATTCGAATCGAAGGTCTTAAAGGAGTTTTAATATGCCTTTCTCAGTAAGCCCAAATGTTAACGTAACCAAAAGAAATTTGTCCAACCTAAGCACCAACGTCTCTGACGTAATTGTGGGCTTTGTTGGTCGTTTTGACTGGGGACCGACCGGTGAAAATAAAGTTATAAGCAGCGAAGCAGAATTATACTCCATGTATGGCGCACCGGCGGCAAGTGCTACTGGTGGAATGGATTGGTGGATTGCTGCAAATGCTTTAAGTTATGGTAATGCTCTTACTGTTAGAAGATCGATTAGTTACGCAAATACTGCTACTAAAGCCACTGCTGCTGGTATGACAGCAGGGAACGCCGCAGGTTTCGGTGGCACAACAAATTCGCTACAGGCTCTTTACGCTGGCAAACTAGGAAACAGTTTACGAGTGGCTATAGTTGGATCCAAGGCGGGCCACGCTAACTGGAATTCGGGTCCAAGTGCTTCTGCATTGGGAACAACTCTTGGTGTTTGGAATTCCAATAATTATGGTTATGCTCCAACGACGACCGTTTTTGCTTCTGATAGAGGCGTGACCGGCGACGAACTACATATAGCAATTCTTAATGGCAGAACAGAAACAGCACTTGGTGTTGAGGATAGTATCTTAGAAGTATACACAGGTCTTTCAAGATGCACAAATGCGAAGGCTATTGACGGAAGCAATATCTATTATAAAGACTATGTTAACAACAACTCAAACTATATCAGAATACAAGACACTGGCCTTTTTGTAGGTGCCGACCCAACAATTTCCGATAATTCGGAGGATAATGCTTCGGTTACATTCTCGAACAACTGGGCATCGAGTATTGGATTAAATGGTATGACAGGCACATACAGTGGTGGAACTGGTGGTGTAACAGGAAATGTTGCGGTGACCTTCCTCACAGGTGCGGTAAACTCAACCAACTGGTATACTGCTGGTCGAAGTGCTGATTGGAGTACCGCGTTTGGCGATCCAGAGCAAAGTGATGTTGACATTCTGTTGGTTGGTGATCCCGCCGAAGGTATGAATAAGAAAGTCTCTAGTATCGCTCTAGACAGAAAAGATTGCGTAGCAATCTGTTCGCCCAATGGTGCGACTACCGCAACCTTCCATGTCACCAATGATTCAACACCAACCATAACTGTTGGTCAAGCAAAAACAGGACGCGATTTAGTGGGTGATAACTCATACGCAGTCATGGATAGCGGTTGGAAGTACATATACGACAACAGAAACGATGTCGGAAGATGGATTCCAATGTGTTCTGACAGCGCAGGTATCGTTGCAAGAACAACCAACAACAAAGATCCTTGGTTCTCTCCAGCAGGATTGAACAGAGGCGTTCTAAACAGCGTAATAAAACTCTCACTGAACCCAACAAGAATTCAAAGAGATGATCTTTACGCAAGTCAAATTAACCCCGTGACTACCTTCCCGGGTGAGGGCGCAGTATTGTTCGGTGATAGAACTCTACAAACAAGACCAAGCCCCTTTGATAGAATTCATGTTAGAAGATTGATGAATGTGTTAGAGAAGCAAATTGCTACAGCAGCAAAACTGCAACTCTTCGAGTTTAACGACAACTTCACACAAAGATCTTTTGTGAGTCTAGTAGAACCATTCCTGAGAAGTGTACAGGCAAGAAGGGGTATAGATTCCTTCTCAATCGTCTGTGACGATACCAACAACACTCAGGGGGTCATTGATGACGGTAGATTCGTAGCAGATATATTCATCAAGCCACTCAATGCGATTAATATTGTTCAACTTAACTTCACTGCTCAAAGTAATAGTGCAGCCTTTACTGAGAATATTGCATCAAATAGGGTTTCTTCTAACGAACTTTCTGGTTATTGAGTATAAATAATTAAGAAAGGAAAGGGAAAACGATGACAGTAAACGATATCACAACAATGTTGACTGAGGGGGGCAATTTAGCACGCCCATCTCACTTTAGGGTAACCTCTTCAAGATACCCCATGAGCGTGAATAGTTTCTTGGTTAAAGCGGCATCTTTGCCAGCAGCAACATTGAATACTATTGAAGTACCTTACTACGGAAGAAAAGTAAGAATTCCATCAACAAGAGTCTTTGACACTTGGAACATAACCGTGATATATGGTAAGGATAGCACAGGCAACATTAGAAGCGACTTCGAGACATGGATGAAAGAAGTTCAAGCACCCGTTTCAAACCTTATTGCAGGCACCGATGTACTGGAAGATTGGTACGTATCATTATTAGATCCAGCGGATTATACAACCATCAGAACCATACAAATGGTGGGTTGTTATCCGACAGAGTTGGGTAGTGTAGAGTTAAACCAAGAATCTGGCGAAGCATTATCAGAATTTACTGCAACCATACGGTACACTTACCACAAGAACGCATAAGGATAAATAAACAATGGCACTAGATAGTATAATCAACTCTTCGAATAACAATGTTTTTGTTCGTCCTTCCCTGTTCTTGGTATCTACGTCCTTCACAAACATGGACATTAATGTTGCGGCTAGTCAAGAACTGGGCGGTGGTTTACTTATAAAATCCACTACCTTACCAGGCACATCAATCGGCACAGTCGAAATTCCATACAGAGGAAGAAAGGCATATCTTCCAACCCACAGGCAATTGCCTGGTGATATATCAATGTCTATTATATACCACAAGACCAAAGATGGTTCTGATTGGCATAGCCAATTTACTTCTTGGATGGATTCATTTCAATCAGCAGCAGGGACAGAAATAGCAGGCTTGCCGAATCCGGTTAACGACTCGATGACAATCGAATCGAGAAATCCCGCAAATGCAGGCATCACCGAAGGCGACTACTTCCACAAATACACACTTTATGGTTGTATTCCAACATCAATCGGTGCTGCTGAGTTGAGTGCAGAAAGTGCTGATTCGTTACTTGAATTTACTATTAATATACAGTATACTTATCATAAGGTCGAAGTCGGTACTGGTGCTGATGCTGGTGCTGGTGGCGATGGTGCTGGCAGTAGTAGTACATGAATTTTTTAATATGAGATGAACGGAGTGAAACATGCCACTAGATATATTCGGATTCAGTATAGGTAGAAAGACTGACAAGAAAATAGAAAATGCAGGTAAGTCCTTTGTAGAGCCAGACATTTATGATGGCGCACACACACTAGAAGACACTTCAGCAGGGGGTTTTTTCGGCTCCTATGTTGATTTTCTAGGTACAGCAAAAACAGAAAATGATTTGGTTGGGAAGTATAGGGCAATGTCTCTTTTCCCAGAAGTAGACCAAGCAATTGAAGATATTGTAAATGATGCAATAGTGGTTGGACCGCAGAATAAAATTGTGGACATTAATCTAGACCACACAAAATTATCCGATACCATAAAACAAAAAGTATCTAAGGAGTTTGAGCATATCATTTCCTTGTTGGATTTTAATAATAGGGGTTATGAAGTATTCAAGCGTTGGTATATCGACAGTAAACTATATTATCATATAATATTTTCTGGTGAAGATGAAGAAAGCATCAAGAAGGGGATATCTGAAATTAGGGCGGTTGACCCGATAAAGATTCGAAAGATAAGAAAGGTCACAAAAGAAAAGGTTGGAACTCATGGAACTAACGACCCAACTTCCATGCCTCTTGTTAAAAGCGTTGAAGAGTTTTTTCTGTTCACTGATACCACGCCCAACACATTAACACCAACAAATTCTTCTGGTATAAAGATCAATAAGGATGCTATTTGTTATATCAATTCTGGTGTTATAGATTCAAACACAAAGAGGGTTATGGGTTATTTACATAAAGCAATTCGCCCATTAAACATGCTTCGTCAAATAGAAGACGCTGTAGTAATTTATCGTATATCGCGTGCCCCGGAAAGAAGAATATTCTATATTGATGTTGGTAACCTACCAAAGCAAAAAGCAGAACAGTATTTACGAGACATAATGAATCGCTATAGAAATAAGTTAATGTATAATGCATCAACTGGTGAAATTCGTGATGATAGAAAACACATGTCTATGCTAGAAGATTACTGGATTCCTAGAAAAGAAGGCGGAAAAAGCACCGAAATAACTACCCTAGATGGTGGTCAAAATTTGGGCGAGATGGAAGACGTTTTATATCTTCAGCGTAAATTATTCCGTGCATTGAATGTCCCCCTATCAAGACTTGAAACCGAAGCGGGGTTTAATCTTGGTAGATCTACTGAAATAACAAGAGACGAAATTAAGTTTGGCAAGTTTATCAGTAGACTTAGATCTAAGTTTGCGAGTGTCTTTACGAATTTATTAAAAATTCAACTCATAAGCAAAGGTATTGTGAGTACTAATGATTGGAAATTACTAGAGCAGCAAATTAAATATAAGTTCCAGACAGATTCTTACTTCCAAGACCTGAAGGAAATGGAAATAATGAAAGAAAAAATGGATGTAATGCGTGAACTACAAGAATATGTCGGCACCTATTTTTCAAAAGAATATATAAAAAAGAAGGTATTGAATTTTACCGACGAAGAACTATTAGAAATAGACGGTCAAATACAAAAAGAAGCCCAAAAGGAACCCGAGGAAGAAGGTTCTGAAGAGGATTTATAAATTTAGGAGAAACTTAAATGGATTCATTACAGCCCACATATAAAGAAATGGTAAACGACGCAATACTTGAAAATGCTGCCGCATTTACCGAAAAGTTCATGGGCGTTATGTCTTACAAGTTGGCAACCACTGTATGTGATATGCGCAAAGATGTTGCTTCATCTTTACTTGACGAGACATACAAACTGGATGAAGCCATCGGAAGTGGCTCCAAATCATTCATTTTTAGATCACCCAAAGATGCGAAAGAATTCTCAAAGGGTCTTACAGAAGCCGGTATCAATAAGAGAAGTTTTCTAACTAGAGGAAACACCGTAATCATAAAGAATATTCCAGACAGAGATATGGAAGAGATGGTTATGAGTATGGCGAAAGATATGAAGGCAAGAATATCGGAAGAGTTAAACATTCTTTTACTTATGAAAGAGAACTTATCCGATAATTTAAAATTACCTGTAGTACTCGATGATGAAACTTTTATGATTTTAGAGAGTGCAGATTGTGAAGCAATTATAAATCTGCACGATTCGTTGAATGCAGACAATCAAGAAAAACTAAGAAGAAATTTAATGGAAGGTAATGATAGTTTTACCAGAATTTTAAAGTTTGCCCATGAAAATTCAGCAAAAGAGGAAGGTTGATATGAACCGATCAGAAGAACTAATAGCAGCACTAGTTGACGAGAACTATCTTAAAACCAAAGAGATAGTACATGATGAACTTTATAATAAGGTTGGCTCTGCTATCGACGAAATCCGTGAGGATGCTTATGTTGCTGTTTTTGATGAAGCCAAGAAGGCAAAGAAAACAGATAAGGAAGATGATGGTGAAGGTATGGATCCTGTTGGAGCAGGAGACAGTGATGTTGATAACGATGGCGACAGCGATGAATCAGATGACTACCTAAACAATCGCCGCAAGACTGTCGGTAAAGCCATTAAGAAGAAAAAGAATGGCGATGACGAAGACGAAGAATTGGATGAAGCGCAATATAAGTCAAGAGCCGCGAGTCGTGGTCTGCGTGGGAGGGGTGCTGGCACATGAAACTAATAACAGAAATGACCGAATCGGTACAATTCATTACCGAAGATAAAGAAGGAAAGAAGAACTACCACATTGAGGGTGTGTTCATGCAATCCGGTGTAAAGAATCGTAATGGTCGCATCTACCCCAGTAATACTTTAGCAAAAGAAGTAGATCGTTATTCAGATGTCTATGTTAAGAATCAACGAGCAATGGGCGAATTAGGACATCCTGATGGACCAACGGTAAACCTTGAAAGAGTATCTCACATCATCACAGGTCTAGATCAGGATGGCGATAACATCAATGGTAAAGCAAAGATTTTAGATACACCATACGGCAAAATCGTCAAGAACTTAATGGACGAGGGTGCAAAACTTGGGGTATCCTCCAGAGGAATGGGATCAATCAAACAACTAGACAACGGCATCAATGAAGTACAAGAAGACTTTATGCTAGCCGCAGTAGATATTGTCGCAGACCCATCTGCTCCAAATGCCTTTGTTAATGGTATTATGGAAGGTAAAGAATGGGTTTGGGATAACGGCATTGTAAAGGAAGTTCATATTTCTGAATATCAAAAAGAAATTGAACGAACATCTCGTAGAAATTTAGAAAAAAAAACAATATCATTGTTCAGTGATTTTATCTCAAAATTATAGATTTTATATATATTAGCGTAGAACTAACAAGGAGTTATACCAATGGCTAAGCCAGACCCAATTGAAACCGTTCGAAAAATCATTGCAGGGAAAGATACTAATATCGATCCTAATGATTATGGTCTTAAGACCTTCGCAGACGAAGACCCTATTGAAGAAGCCGATAAGAAGATGGGCGTTGTTGACGCTAAAAGCGAAGAAGACCCCGATCTTTACCAAGACGCAGAAGGCGGCCATGCTAAGATTGATACCGATGAATTAGAAGGCGGTAAAGAAGCAAAGGTTCCAGCAAATGGTGCCAAGAAGAAGAAGAAGAGTTCTGCGGCGAATACCGCATCAATTGCCGGTAAGGCAAGGGGTGAGATGGGCGATGCAACTGTCCCCGCTACTGAGCATCTTGAAGCCATCTTTGATGGCGAAGATCTCACGGAAGACTTCATGACTAAAGTTTCTACAATCTTTGAAGCAGCAATCAACGAACGAGTTTCGGCTAGAGAAGCAGAACTCCAAGAAGAGTATGAGTCAACATTAGCAGAACACCTTGAATCTGTTACTGTTCAATTGACTGAGAAGATTGATGATTACCTTGGCTATGTTGTTGAAGAGTGGGTCACTGATAATAAACTAGCACTTGAAAATGGTTTACGTGCAGAGATTGCTGAGAACTTTATCCAGGGTCTTAAGGGTCTATTCCAAGACAATTATGTTGATCTTCCAGAAGAAAAGGTTGACCTTTTCACAGAGGTCAATGAGAAGAACGAGCAAGTTGAGACTGCTCTTAATGAGCAAATCAACAACAATATTGAACTAAAGAAATCTATCCTTGAGTATCGCTGTAACGAGATTCTTGAGAACTCTTGCCGCGATCTGGTTGATACCGACGCAGAAAAACTTCGAACACTAGCAGAAGGTATTGAATTCGAAACTGAAGATCAGTATCAAGATAAGGTTTCAGTCCTTAAGGAAAGTTATTTCACCGGTGAAGTCACTGAATCATTAGAGTTTGATGACACCGAAGAGGATCTTTCAGAAATTAAACAAGAACTTACAGAAGGTCGTATGGGCAATTATGTTGATGCACTTTCTCGTACATTAAAGTAGTAAAATCTAACAGTCATTAGGAGACACAAAATGGATTTCGATAACGCCCCAAGATACGATCTTCTGGAGGAGAAGTGGGCACCCGTGCTTGAACACGATTCACTTCCCAGCATTGAAGACGATTATAAAAAGAAAGTAACTGCTGTTCTTCTTGAGAACCAAGAGAACGCAATGCAGTTGAACGAAGTACACAATAACGCTGCTGGTGCTTCAGGTCTGTCCGCATCAGATACAACCACAATGGCTGGTTATGATCCAGTGCTTATGAGCCTGGTTCGTCGTGCTATGCCAAACTTAATTGCATATGACATTGCTGGTGTGCAGCCAATGAGCGCACCCACCGGTCTTATCTTTGCAATGCGTGCCAAGTACACCACTCAGGGTGGTACAGAAGCACTCTTCAACGAAGCAGATCCACGCTTCTCCGCTACTGGCGGTTCATTCAGTGCAGATGCCGGTCTTTCATCTGACCCATTCCCAGGCACAACCAAAGATACCGACCAGACCGGGGCTGGTGGTGATGTGGCCACGACGCTAACCTCATTATACGGCGCAAACTTCGACGGTATGGATAGAAATACCGCTGAAGACCTTGGTGCCAGTGGTCGCGCTTTCCGTGAGATGGCATTCAGCATCGAGCGAACGTCTGTAACTGCTAAGACTCGCGCCCTCAAGGCAGAGTACACAACCGAACTCGCTCAAGATCTCCGTGCTATCCACGGTCTTGATGCCGAGACTGAACTCGCTAACATCCTCACTGCTGAGATTCTTACTGAAATCAACCGTGACGTTATGCGTGCAATCTACTTCGGTGCTAAACTTGGTTGTCAGCAAACCGACCTCATGAATGATGGTCGTTATAACCTGGCAGGCGACTCAGATGGTCGTTGGTCAGCAGAACGCTTCCGTGGTTTGATGTATCAAATCGAACGCGAAGCAAACGTCATTGCAAAGCAGACTCGTAGAGGCAAGGGTAACTTCCTCGTCTGCTCCTCAGACGTTGCATCAGCACTCGCAATGGGTGGATTCCTGAACATCTCACCTGCTCTTAATCAGAGTCTTAACGTAGATGACACTGGCAGCACTTACGCTGGTCTTCTAAACGGTAAGATGAAAGTTTACATTGATCCTTATTCACAAGAAAATGTAAACTTCGCATGTGTTGGCTACAGAGGTAGCAACCCATACGATGCTGGTATGTTCTACTGCCCATACGTTCCACTCCAGATGGTGCGTGCAGTTGGTGAGAATACCTTCCAGCCCAAGATTGGTTTCAAGACTCGTTACGGTATGGTCAACAACCCATTCGTTTCAGCCGCCAATGTTGGTACGGATCGCTCTAATCCATCCAGTAGTGATGCTAAGAGAGCCAACCAATATTATCGCATCTTCTTGGTCGATAATATCCACGGTAACGGTTCCTGATCTTAATCCTTGATACTAAAAGGCACGGGAGCATAAAACCTCCCGTGCCTTTTTTGTGCCTACATATAATTAGAGGAGTACTGTATGTCTGTAGAATTTCCTATAATTGGTGGAGGAACATCAGGTCAATTAGACCCGTCAACAAGACAACCTGATACTGATAATTATTTAAAAACTAATAATTATAAGTTTACAATTACCCGATGTCCCCTCATAGAATACTTCATACAAAGTATAAATCTTCCTGGTATAAGTGTGGGAATGACAGAATTTCCTACAAGATATGCAACTCAGGTGAAACTCCCAAACAATTTAGCAGATCACGGCGAATTAAGTATCAGGATGATTGTGGACGAAAAGTTAAAAAACTTTATCGAGATGTATGAATGGATAAAGGAAACTGTACCGCTAAGAGAAATTGGAAACGATCCAAGTACATATTTCAGTACTGCAAATTTATTAGTATTAAATAGTGGATTTACACCTGTTGTTGATGTAGAATTCATTAATGTGTATCCAACAAGATTGGGAGATATACCGTTCACATCAGCACAAACAATGACTGAACCTGCGGTGATAGATCTTAGTCTTTCTTATAGTGGTTATATAGTAAAGGATCTTACATGAATCTGAGTGAAATTAAGATTATGGTTGTAAAAGATATTGAGTTTGATGAAACAGAATTAGATAAAGAATCCCTTAGAATACCCCAGTTACATAACAAATACCTAGTCTTTCTTACCGACGAAAAGATTATGTTGGAGAAGTACCAACAGGAATTGAGAGTATTGGTCAGGAAGAAATGGTTATATTACACCGGTAAGATGTCCGAAGAGGAACTAATAGAAAACAATTGGGAACCGTTTAATTTAAATATACTCAAATCCGATGTCGATAAGTTTATAGAATCTGATACTGAAATACTTCGTTCGCGCGCCATTGTTCGTATGCAAGAAGAAAAGATTAATTACCTAGACTCTGTGGTAAAGGCAATTAATGGTAGACAATGGAATATTCGAGCCGCGATAGATTGGATGAAGTTCACACATGGAATTCAATAATGGATGTAGATATATCTGATCTAAATGATGTTTATATTAAAGTGGATTGTGAAAGATCTATAGCGAAAGAGATATCAGATTTCTTTACTTTTACAGTCCCCAATTATCAGTTCACCCCAGCATATAAGAAAAGAAAATGGGATGGAAAGATAAGGTTATATAATATTCATACTCGGGTGATCTACAAGGGTTTATTGGATTATGTAATATCGTTCTGTAAAGACAGAAATTATACATTTAATATATCAGAAGTAACATCTCCCGGCTCACCACCCGGGCCCCCGGGTGGCATCGAAGAGTTTATAGATTCTTTAAATCTTTCTGTAAATAATAAGAAAATAGAACCCTATTCCCATCAAAAAGATGCAGTTTTGCATTCAATAAAAAACGGCAGGGCACTTCTTCTCAGCCCGACCGGGTCGGGCAAGTCATTGATAATTTATATTTTATTAAGATACTATCTTTCTATTATTCCAAAAGATAAGAAACTACTTATTGTGGTTCCAACTACGAGTCTTGTGTCCCAACTCTTCAGTGATTTCAAAGATTACTCTTCCCTGAATGGGTGGGATGTAGAAGAAAACGTACACAAGATATTCTCAGGTCAAAGCAAAGAAACAAAAAAGCAAGTGGTCATTAGTACTTGGCAAAGTCTTTATAAAATAGACCCCAGATATTTCTGGGACTTTGAGGTTGCTTTTGGAGATGAGTGTCACCTGTTCAAAGCAAAATCCCTCACCGGCTTGATGGAAAAACTAACCAATGCAAAATATCGTTTCGGTACTACAGGTACTCTCGATGGTTCTAAGACACATAAACTAGTGGTTGAAGGTCTGTTTGGTAGGGTGTTTAAAACCACAACCACAAAGGAACTCATAGAGAAAGATTTACTCTCTCAACTCGAAATAGAATGTCTTGTAATGGGTTATAACCAGCAGGAAATAGAGACTATAAAGAGAGCCTCATATCAGGATGAGATAGCATGGATAATTAAAAATACGAAGAGAAACGCTTTCATATGCGACCTGGGTGCGTCTCTGAAGGGAAATACTCTTCTCCTATTCAACTTCGTAGAGAAACATGGTATACCATTATATGAGAGATTAAAGAGTAAAAAGGATGATGTGTATCTCATTCATGGTGGAACTGATATAGATCAGAGAGAAGAAATAAGACACATCGTAGACAATAATACAAACTCCATACTCGTTGCATCCTATGGAACATGTTCGACGGGAATCAACATAAAAAATATACACAACATCATTTTCACATCCCCCTCCAAGTCAGTAATACGGGTTCTTCAATCTATAGGAAGGGGACTAAGAAAATCGAACCAAAAGGACAAGGTGAGGGTATATGATATAGCAGATAATCTTTGCTATAAAAAATGGCGTAACCATACTATGAGACATTTGGACGAACGGGTTAAGATATATAATAATGAGAAGTTTCGATATAACGTAATATCAATTGGGGAAAAGCAATGAAGAAGAAAATTACTAGTAAGAACACAACAGTTTACAGATTGCTAAAGTTAACGACTGGTGAGGAAATAATAACAAGGATTGTTGGTCAATCAAAGGACAAATATATCATTACAGATCCTATGGCATTTTATATTCAACCTATCTTTAACGGGATGAATGTGAATCAAATGACCGTACTTAAGAAGTGGTCAGAGCATTCAGCAGATAGGAAGATAAAAATACCGAAGAGTATGGTTCTGCTTATCACTAAGCCAACAAAGTCAGCGGTCGAATTATATGAATTAGAAATTGATAGAGTATATAATAACCCAGTAGAGAAAAAGATAACCAATTTAAATGATCTATTGAACACGAATAAAACACCATTCGATTTTCCTAATAAGGAACAATTTGATATGGATTCTACACCTCAAAGTATTTTTGAAGATGTAAAAAATATAGACAAAGATAAAGAGGATATAGATTTTATTATGATGTCGCTGGTGTTACCACCATCGATCATAAAAGATCTTCTTGATGGTGGTTATTTGGATGACGAAGATCTTACAGACATGTTAGAGGAATATGAAAAGGAAATGAAAAAAGAATTACCAGATTATACTGGCGAAGACAAAGATCATCCTGATTTCGGAAATAGGTTTACCGACTGGGATTTTAATACAGATGGCGAAGATTATAAGTAGTACTAATAGTGTACTATGTGGCTTATATGATCGTTGACACTCCCGAGTGTAACGGGGTTTTTTGAGTTGTCAAGTTAAAAATATTAATTTTATTTAGGGCTTGCATGTGAGAGGGTAAGGTATATAATATATTCATGAACGAAAAGGACAAAAAAAAGAAAGAGTCCAAGCCTCATTACATTGACAACAAACAATTCTTTGCTGCAATGTGTGAATGGAAGGTTCTTGTTGTCGAGGCCGATGACTTGGGCGAGCCAAGACCACCGATAACTACTTATATTGGTGAGTGTTTTATGAAAATAGCAGAACACCTTTCTTTTAAAGCAAACTTTGCAAACTATCCTTACAAGGAAGAAATGATAGGCGATGCAATTGAGAATTGCATTATGTACGCGCATAATTTTGACGCATCAAAATCTAAGAATCCCTTTTCCTATTTTACTCAAATAACTTATTACGCTTTCCTTCGACGAATAGAGAAAGAAAAAAAACAATCCTATATAAAATTTAAGTTGCTTGAGAGTCAAGATGATGTCATAATACAGAAGTGGTATAGAGAAAACTATTTCGAGAAGAAAGACGATATGAATGTTAAAGATGCTATGCAAGATGCTTTTCAGGTAAACGATACAGACATTAAAAAATTCACGCCCAAAAATAAAAAGAAGACCAAGAAGAAATCTGGTAAACTAGATCAGTTCATGGACAAGAAAGACACGGATGAAAATAGCACTGATTAACGATTTGCATTTCGGAGCGAGATCAGACTCTCAACTATTTTTTGATTATTTTATGAAGTTCTTTGACGAGGTATTTTTTCCATACCTCTTAGAGAATAACATAAAAACTGTTATACATGCGGGCGATCTAATGGATCGCCGCAAGTTTGTCAACTTCAACATATTAAATCAAGTTAGAGAGAGGTTCATAAGTAAACTTCATGAATATGATATCGAATTCCATTGTATACTTGGTAACCATGATGTGTATTATAGGAACACAAATAAAGTAAATTCTCTCAGAGAACTTTTTAGTGATGACATTAGTGTTTATGAAACCCCCGTTATCAAGAACTTTGACGGCTTGGATATAGCACTTGTTCCTTGGATTAATAAAGAGAATTATAATGAGTCTGTTGACTTCATTAAAAACGCAGCAGCCCCTATACTGATAGGACATCTTGAGTTAGATGGTTATCAAGTTATGCGCGGAATAAAGCATGTGGGTGGAATGCGTTCTGATATTTTTGATCGGTATGAGAAAATATTCTCAGGGCATTTTCATTGTAGACAGGATAGTGGAAACATATATTATCTTGGAACTCAGTACCAGATAACATTTTCTGATCTAGAAGAGAAGAAGGGTTTTCACATTCTGGATACGGATACTAGAGACATCGAGTTTATCGAGAATCCAAATAGAATGTTTCATAGGTTATTATATAATGATGAAAATGGACCAATCGATATTGATTCTTTAGATTTCTCCAATCTAAATCAGTGTTATGTTAGAGTGGATGTGGTTAATAAAAATCACCCATATAGTTTTGACAGATATATGGATAAGTTGTATGAGTGTGGAGCAGCAAAGGTAACCACGATAGAAGATTATGATTGTTCTGATGAGAATGAAGATGAGATGGTTGACTTAGCACAAGATACTGTTACAATAATCAATAATGAAATTGATACGCTAGAAGAAATACAAGACAAAGATAGAATGAAACGTCTTATTAAAGATCTGTATATGGAGAGTTTATCTTTATGAATATTTTTGTTTTGGATGAAAGACCAGTGTGGTATGATTGACGCATTGACAAAAGCACTGCCCCTAATTGCTGCAATTCTTTATAGTATTGTGGCAGTTGGATATGGGTTGAAGAAGGAATGGGCATGGTGTCTTGTTTGGGCTTCTTATGCGCTTGCTAATGTGGGACTTGTTGTGGTATCTATGACTGGAGAAGTTGAATGAACACGGTTAAACTGGCGCGCACAGTCATTAATTGGTGCAGGAACTTCTTTTATATTTCTGAGGATGTAACTATAAATTTTAAAATTGATATTTATGAAGACCTTGACTGCTGGGGGGACTGTGAGCAAACAGATGATAAAACGTACATGATACGGGTTTCCGACAAGCAGGGGCTGAGAGATTTTGTTGCCACTATCGTCCATGAGTTTGTCCATATAAAACAATGGGAAACTGACAAATGGGACGGGGACGGAGAAGCAGAGGCAAATCAGTTGCAGTATGCTGTTACAGATAGGATGTGGTCAGAGGGTGTTTTATGATATTATTCAAAACACTTTCTTGGCGAAATTTCCTATCAACGGGAAACTATAAAACGACATTAGATTTAACTAGACATGAGAACACTTTAGTCTCGGGTGATAATGGTGCTGGTAAATCAACGATGCTTGATGCATTAACCTTTTCCCTTTTTGGAAAATCGTTTCGTGGAATTAATATTCCACAACTGCCCAACTCTATTAACGAAAAGAATTGCGAAGTAGAAATTGAATTTGTAATAGGGAAAGATGAGTATCGTGTTTTAAGATGTCTTAAACCAAAAAGGTTTGAGATATACAAGAACGGTGATTTGTTACCACAGGATTCCAAGTCAAAAGACTATCAGAAAATTCTCGAAGAACAAATTCTTAAGATGACATATAAGTCATTCTGTCAGGTGGTTATTCTGGGGTCTTCAAATTATATTCCGTTTATGCAACTTACCGCAGCAGATCGCCGTTCGGTTGTTGAGAACTTGCTAGACATTGATGTGTTTTCTGTGATGAACGCATTGGTAAAAACTAGAATCAATCTTGTTCGGGAATATATCAAGGATATAGATCATAAAATAGAACTCACCCGAAGCAAAACAGAAGAGAAGAAAAAACTAATAGACACGCTAGAGAAGAAATCTACTGACTCGGTGGAGAAGCACAATAAGGAAATAGAAACTTCTTTGTCTCAGATAGAAGAATTGACTAGAGAACGGGACGAGTTGCAGAAACTAATAACGGAAAACTTGGATAGTATAGAAGACAGAGAATCAACCCCTAAAGATTTATTGAAAATGGAATCTGAACAAGAACAATTAAAGTCTAAGATAAAGATGATAGATTCTGGTCTTAAGTTTTATGATGAAAACGATACCTGCCCATCATGCAAGCAAAATATTGAGGTGCATCATAAGAACTGCATACTGAAGGAGAAGGGAGAAGAAAAACAGAAACATGTCTCGCAGATGAATGAATTATTGACGGACATTGAACAGATGGAAGAGCGGTTAAGTAAAATTAATTATGTTTTGGGGGATGTTAGACTTCTTGAGAAAAATGTTTCCGAGAAGCAAAGTAGAATTGGCGGCTTAAACCAATACATTAATAAAATGAAATGTGAACGAGATTCATTGCTTACAGAGGGAACAGAAGTTTCGGTTGCAAAAGAGGAATTTAACACTCTTATAAATGAGGGAAATGGTTATGTCGAGAACAGAAAAAATTTAATAGAAGATCAACATTATTATAAGATAGCAACTGGTATTTTAAAGGATAGTGGAATCAAGGCAAAGATAATAAAACACTATCTTCCAGTTATGAATAAGTTGATTAATAGATATCTAGTAGAAATGGATTTCTTCTGTCAGTTTAATCTGGATGAAAATTTTAACGAGACAATCAAGAGTCGTCACCGCGATGAGTTTACATATCATAGTTTCAGTGAGGGTGAACGGTTGCGTATTGACCTATCCCTACTTCTTTCTTGGAGAGAAATTGCACGGCTGAAGAATAGTGTTAGTTGTAATCTGTTGATTCTGGATGAGGTGTTTGATTCTAGTTTGGATTCTGTTGGTACAGAAGAATTTTTGAAATTGTTGGTGACATTTGGAACCCGTGCGAATATATTTGTCATCAGTCACAAGTCTGATTCAATGACGGACAAGTTCCAGAATCATATTGTGTTTGAGAAGAAGAACAACTTCAGTAGGATAAAATGATGGGAACAGAACAAATAGGAATGGGTGTTGTTGGTGCAAGTAGATCTATAGAATACAGCACACCATTAGAAATAGTAAATCCTCTCATAGAAGAATTTTCTTTAACGAGAGATGTTTGTGCAAGTAAAGAAAATTACAAATTAGATAATTACTGGACTATTGATGATGACGCATTATCAAAAACTTGGGATGGTAACTGTTGGATGAATCCTCCATTCGACAGAAAATTGGGAACATGGGTTAGAAAAGCACATTCAGAGAGATATAGTGGAACAAAGGTATGTTTGTTTCCTGTTAGAGCAAATACTAAATGGTGGGCAGAGGTTTGTGTCGATAGTGAAATTAGATTTATAAACGGCGAAGTAAATTTTAACAATGAACCTAGAGGATTGTGGGCAGCGATGTGTATTATGATTTTTGGTGAACAAGCAAAGGTAGGCACATTTTCTGTGATTGATTATCGTAAAAAAAGAACAACTTCAGTAGGATAAAATGATACCATTTTTTGGAGATATATAAGATATGGCAAAGTACAAAAACAATCTATCATATGCGCAGTATATAAAGGAGGGGCTTCTATTGTTAAGTTCTAACTTGGGTGTGAAGGTATATAAACGAGCGGGTGGTGATCCTCAATTAAAAATGACTTTTGATAAGGATTTGGATTATAGGGTTCTGTTTACTTGGAGGGGTGAAGCAATACAAAATAGTCAATTTGTAGTTGATAGGCAATTTTGGAATATGTTAAATACTAATGATGGCAATAGAGATCATATGAGAAGGTGGGCAGATCCAAAACTAGAGGCGGTAAAGGACGCTATAGAAAGAGGAAAGAAAAAGAAGACTTAGAATGGCCGAACCAAGAGATCTATATAAAAAATATTTGGCAGAGACTCTATCCGATCTTGTGGATGGAACTACTCCTGTTTCTGGGGGAACGCCCCATATGAGGGGAAATTTTAAAATAACCCCGAGGATTGGCCCAATACCCACAGAGACACAAGAGACAAACGTGCAATATATGCAGGACTTGGCAAAGCGTTCTAATTATGAAAACAGAAGAAAAGAAGGCTTGTCGGATTATAATTATGATGCTGTTCCCAAAATTAAAGATACTGCGTATGGACATGCGTTGGGTCTTAAAAGTACAATTCGTAATGATATTTCGGCTGGTCCATTTAGGTCTGATATGCTTGCGGGTTCTTTTTCTATTGGCGGAGTTGAATTTGATGTTAGGAATCTACAGACCAATGATAAGACTGTTAACGAAGCGTTACTCACTTTAATAACAGAACTTTTATTATTCATTAATGGTATCAAAGGAAGTGAAAAATATAAGGGGGTATTGAATAGTTACGTTTCTGATATAGATACTTTACCACAATCCATAGTAAAGGAAAATATATCACTACCTGTCATAGATTCTAATTGGGCATATCCGGGTCCGGTTTACCGAGATATAAACCTCCCTCATACTTACAGAGTTAAAGAAAGCGATCAGAGTTATTGTGGTAAGTGTTTTAATTATGTGGGCAGTGGTTCGGTAGGGAAATGCCATAGATATAATAACGCAGTTAGTCCATATTATGTTTGTAATGCATACGACGAAAGAAATACGAGTTTTTATGCCGGGGATTATAAGGGCCGATTTAAGGCGACTGACGAGCAAGGAAGAAATGTTTTTTATTATAAAGGCGATGTTGTGAAATTTAAAAGCAAGACTTATATAGCAATTAGGAACACATCTGCTACAGTAGGATCTCCTATACATAGTAATAGCGGATGGAGATTGATCGACGAGGAAATTCTTGACGGAGGCGAATTTTAAAATTCGTATTATATGATGAGTAGTTTAGTTTATAGAGATGTAATACCTTCTGTTGGCGGAAATCAATTCTTCTATGCAAGAATATTGGGATGTAGTCATGTGGGTGGTGTTTGGGGTGGTCTTAACGGTGATGTTGTAATAGATGTGATGACTTCCGATAGACAGAAGTATAGTACTTATGCTTGGGAAGAAGTCACACCCCAACAAACTGGGGGTAAAATTATATGGGCCCGTGGCAACAGGAGTTCGTATTCATTTTACGATCCTTCGTATGATCCGATTGAACCCGGTGAAACTGAAGATTGGACTAATCCAGAAACAGGGGAAGTAGAACAGGCATGGGTTCCGGGTACAACACCCGATGGTCCACAGTCAGGACTTTACTCTGATATTAATACTCTTGATGAATATTTTGAAGACCAATCAATAGAAAATGAAGATGGCAAAAAACCTGATTCGAAGTTTAGAGATAGATCTCTCTATAGGGAATATGTTGATGAGAAGGTAGATAGAATAAATGATTTGAATGTTGATTATGATCCATTCGCTGGCGAAGACAACCAACAAGATTCCTGGCCTTCCGATGACCCCGATAATGATTGGTGGGAAGATGCCTTTCCCCCCGGTGACCCCGGTAATGATTGGTGGGAAGATAATATGGATCCGAATAATCCAGAAACACTGCCGGGGAATACTGGCGATTCGCAAAAAATATTATTCGGCGGCGTTCATGCGTTGAACATATCAGAATATAATAGGTATCATAATCCTGCTTCTTCTGTGGGTAGTATTGTTTTGATGCAAGAACTTATGGGTGATGGTGGAAGCCCAAAATATTATTTTGATGCCCCGGAAACAAGGACTGCTGTTCTTGCAAAAATTATGAGGGCACATCCAATTGGACCAACGATGCCTAATGTTGATCCAGATGAAGATCCCGAATTTAGAATGTGGGCATATGAGTGGAGAGAAGTAGAATTCAACATGATGCCTGATTTAAGTAAAGAGGTTGTTGCGAAACAACATAAGACGGATGATGATGCCCGGGGCTTGGATCCATTAGATAGAGATAGAGATATTGCAGTTGTTGGTGCTGATTATCCTATTAGAGATGGGGGAGATTATAGGGTAGGGGGCAAGACCCTTTCTGACGAGCCTCCTATTAGTATAGGGGGATATACGGCAAATGCAGATGTTGAGCATTGGGTTTCGACTAGACTTGGGACCGGGGGAGTGGAAAACTTTAATCAGCCCGTGTTTGATTTGGTTAAAGAAAGGGGTTTTTATAAAGATGCCATAATGAAAAAACTTGATGAATATTTTGGGGAAGACTCCGATTCAGATGAAGACGAACGAAGATCTCTTCTTAATAATGAAATTGCTATGTTGAAGAGCGGGGTATTTGGTGGGGAATATGAAGGATTAGACGGTATCGAGTTACCCGGTGTAACGGGCGATGTTGATCTGAGTGAGGCTCAAGTTGAGTCTATAAATAGTTATCTTCTGGAGGTTGATCTTCCAAGAACTAATCCGCTGGCACTTAATACCTGTGAATTTTTAAATGTTTCTACGGACAATCAATACATCGATACCGGAATTAGAGGTGAAATCGGTGACAGGATGTTGGTTCCTCGATATGTCGCGCCCGGTGTTGATATGAGTAGATTGCCCAGATTCATGCGGGTTCAGCCTATTCGTCCTGGAAGTATTGTTCTAATGAGTTTTCCGTCTACTAGTTTTTATGTAGACCCTGCAATTAGATATCCTGATGGAACTCCATATTCTGGTGTACCTATTCCTCTTCAGAATAGACCAAATCAAAATCCCCCAATGTTTACATGCCCCAATGCAATTGATACGTTGGATGATCCTTGTGCGTTTAAGCAATTACCGTTCCCATTCAAATTGGAGAATGTGAATGAGCAATTTATAAATACGGTGCAACCAGTTCAGGGAAGTTATATTGTTGCTGATGACACCATTCAACCAAATCCGTAGGGGCACTGAATGACTGGTATACACAATCATTACTGGTGTTTTTTGCCGAATATATACGAGTCTGCTCCAGAAACGGATGAGATTAATATTATATTTGTTGACCAGGATGGATATAATACTCATAGTGATTGTGCGGGCTGCAAAAATCATAACCAAACGCCACTTCTTTTTGTGAGTGGATCCAGCGGTGCTGCTACGAAGGCAACCGTCGAGGAATATACTTTAGAGAATTTGTCAAAACTTTCCATAACAGATTCCGATAAAAAATTTATCGCTGGCAATCAGTCTAGAATGAATTTGGGCAAAGCCAGTAAAATGGGGAGAAAACTAGAATACTGGAAGGGCCCAAGTTACGATTATGTCGAAGGACAAGATCATCCCAATAAAGATCATAAAACATTTCAAGGAGGACCGATTGATATTCCGGCTCCAGCAAAGAGATCGGGTCTGTATAACCCGTTAAATTATGGTAACCTTTTCAGTTGGTTGTATTATAAACACCACGAAGGAATTTATTGTGGGTTACCAGATGGTAGAACTTATGACAATGAGCCGGGGTCTGATCTTTCAAAACTGGAGAATTGGGATCGTGGTAATATAGCCTATGGTAAGCAGAGATTATATTACAAAGATATGTACGAAGAAGAAGAGGGGGATAGTGGTATTACATTTGGTCGGGGGTTGGTAAATGCTCGACCACATACATTAATTCTTCAATTAGATCCACGAAATATTTGGAATACCCACAGAACGACTATGAATCTTCATGATAATGCTTCTAGAATGTATGGGGAGTATCCAAATAAGAAAACTTACTATAATGGTATGGGTGGTGTTGTTGGGGGCACCGATACGTTAAGTCCTATTACATACGCATATGCCAATAGAAGCGATTATCAGAAAGAGGCAGGGACTAACTTTTTGCCTTGTTGTTCTAGAACTGATGGTTCGATGAGTTCTACCTGTCCGTATCCCGTTCATGATAAAAACTTTAACTTTCAAGAACCTCGGGATAGGTATAATATGTTAAACAATTATATTCCTGGGAGAGCATCTTTCACCGGAACAGTTACCATTTCACGGAGTGGATTGCTTCCCAGGAGTTTAGATGAACTGGGTTCGGGGGACGATATAATGGAAGCGGAAGGCCCATATCATACCTCCCCGCCGCCGTACAAGCAAGACGATAAATTCGCGGCTCCGATTATGTCTGATGTATGGTCTGAGCAACAAGACAGCGGGTTGGGCACTCCAGATTCACCTCGCGCTTATACCGAGAAAGAATTTTTAGAGTCTACTTTTGATGCCGATGCTTTCCCCGACTTGAGTAGATGGACCTGGTTCAGACATGAGTGGGGCGGCACCAACTACCCCCATGAACTTTATGATGAGTGGTCGCCAGGTATTCAAGGTGCTTCGGATAACCAGGGACAAGGATTTTTTGGTGAACGCGGACATTACAATGCGATGCGCTTGCCCAAAGGATTAATGGCTGCCTATGAAGAGTATGATAACGATACTGCACAGTGGGGAAGCCAAACTGGTATTGTTTATGGATATACTATTACGACACGACCAACTGATAATGATTATTATTACAATTCAACACGTATAGAATATGATCCGGGTGGAACAAAATATAATGCAGGCGCGACTGACCTTATGGATATTCCCATATATGGATTTCGGTTTGCCGAGTTGCCTGAAAATGGTTGTCGTGGTTGGTGGTGTGAAGGTTCTCCTATGTATAATCTTTGGGGTGCTTGGTTTGGAACCCAGGGTTCTACCGCGCCCGGTATAATTGGTTCCAGATCAGTGGCTCCTGAAGATATATCGGGGTTACCGGACGGTGGTGGCTTTGATTCTGATAAGTGGGAAGGTTTGCTGGACAAAACTGGACTTGTTTACTATGATGGCTACGACGTACTTGATGGTAGTATGCCGGTGTGGAAAAGAATGATGAGCCCGCATGGTTTTACCAGTGATGCATATGTAGTTGGCAGAACCAAATTTAAACATGAAATTGATTTGTTTGAACGACATCCATCTGATTCTCAAAGTTTTGATAATATTGGTGCTTGGATTGGTGGCGAAACTCCACCAGAATGGGATTGGGGCGCAGACACTCCTCCTTGGTTCGATCTTGGCGACTGGGGCCCAGACGCTACTGGTCTATGTTTTGCATTTGGTGATGCTCTTTATGATGAAAACGGAAACAATATAAATGGCGGGGATCCTGATGATATTAGTGTAGGATCTTGCTGTTGGACCGACACCAGACCAGACTCTGAGTATTTTGGTAAACAGTTTTGTTTTGATCCTTGGTTTTTAAGTTTAGGAACTCCCTTTAACGAATCGTGGTCCGGTTTTTATACGGCGCAAGGGTTTTATGAGTCGTTTAACAGAAGAATATTCTTTGCGAAGGCGACTTGTGATTGTATTGGACTTAGGGATAATGTGGAAACTTCTTGGCACCCCCATACTACATGCATGTTGAATGATGGATCGATAGATGATGCTTTCCCGACTTATTATAGACATTATTTGGGCATGGATGTCTCCCTCTTTATTAATCAGACGTTTAATAATCCATACTCGCTTTGGGGTATAATTAACCCCGATGACCCCAATGATAACATAGAAGATTTATATAATCCATCTCCTTGTGGGGGACAATATAGAGTTTGGCCATGTAATGAACGTGGTCCTCGTTGGTGGCCACAATACCTATTTAATCATTATCCGGGCGTTGCTCCTTCTCTTGTATGGGCCTTGGAAGGTGGTACAACTTCGGTCAACGTGCCGGTGGGTGCTAACACATGGCCCGATTATAGGCAGCGAGCATTGTGGAGTAACTGGGATAGTGTGATTGGTTTGGATGAGTTGTATGATGATGCAACCATGCATTGTCTGAAGGTTCCAGATGGTTATGGGCAACCAGGAGGACCACAGCCCGGAGAAACTGGTCCTTATTGGATAGAAGTGAGCGCGGGCGATTTCCCCTGGAAAGAGTGTGATTGGCCTTGGAGTCGTCACACTTATGATGCACATGATTTTCCCGGAGAATGTGCGACTGGGGGAGTGTTGGGTTTTTATCCTACTAGTCCTGCCGATCAAAGACAAATGTTGGCCGGTGTCGGTGAAGATCCCTATGGGAATAGGAGAGTTTTACTCAAAGCCATTGATTCTCGATGTGAGGGGTTCCTTTCGTGGTATGATGACAGGAAACCATCTCCGCATGATGGGCCCGGCAACCGGCCTTCGTGGGTAGATTGGTATCCCGGACGATATATTAATCCGGGTGAAGACGCCTGGTACTCGGCCGCGGGCCCGGGTGGAGAAGCAGTACACGCAAGACCTACTCCGCCTGGTACTGGATTGGGAAATTATGGACCACATCCTAGCGTCAACGCCGGTCGATTGTCGGATGTGGGTTTTGAATCAACACCACCAAGAAGAATTAGATTTTCTACATGGGCAAGGTGGCGCGAGTGGGTTCCTTGGACAAACTTTGCTCCTGTTATTATGAACCACATAGAGCGTTGGATAATGCCGGGCAGAGTTAAAAATTTAAAAAAGGTAACTATACATTTGCCCAAAGGGGTACATGCATTTGGTCGGGGAGAGCATTCGGAGTGGGGAGAGTTTACTCCCACTACAGGAGACTTGTATTTTCCCAAGAGCGTTACTGATTATATTTTTCCTCTTCGCGGACTGAATCATGGGTGTAGGCCAGAATTTGTAGGTGGCACTGGTGCAACTGCCGAACCAGAATTTTATACAGATCATGTCCCGGGACACCTGCTTCCTCAATCTTCGTACGGACCAAATTTCCCCTATGGTTTTGATTTGTCTGGTACTAGAAAATCTCTTAATGCAATATTAAGAAATATAAACGAAGATATAGAGATTGAATGGGTTCTCTATCCAGAAAAAGATATTGGTAGTATGTACTTTAACAATGGTATATACGCATTCAATTTTGGTACTGCACAAAATAATGCAGGTATATTCTTGGGCGAAATTATATACCAGACATGTGCATATAATTATTATGAAAATGATTTTGGTGATAAAATTTGGTATGACACACAAAAAGAATGTTTAGATTTTCTTGATCCAACTAGAGTGTGTACCGATTATTATGATTATGAGTTCCCTAACGGTTTTGCGAGATATTATACCGATCCCCAGGGCACCTTGGATGATGTTCCTAATATGGGCCAAGATTATTGGAACCGGGATTCTAATGGTAGGTACGACTATTATACGTGGTTGGGGACCGAGGACACACCTACTAAAAAGGGGTGGAGGGGGATAGAATTTTATCAAAAACTAATGAGGGTTGGTGATGATCGGTATAGACAGGATTATGTTCATGATGATCTCTTGGGGTGGCTTCGGGGCTTTGATATATGGAATGATTCAAACGAAACCACTTTAGACACACCTGTCATGAGATTATATCATCTGTTTATGAATTCCGGTATTTCGGCTCTGAACGCAATTAATGGTTATCAGATAGCCACGGAACCGTGTAGATACAGTGGATATAGACCTAATACATATGTGTTGTATGAAACACTGGAGAAACTACATCCTGATTTGTTCACCGCTGCATATGATCTCGACCCATATTTAAGACCTCTTAAGACTTTTAACACACAAAAACATTTGGTTGGTTATTATGACATAATTAACAAGGATACTGAATATGGCAACAACCACATAATTGAAAAATATATCGAGGCAACTGGACCTCCGCCGTCAGATATTAGATATCCCGGAAGTTCTAAGGGGGGAGCATCAGCAGGCACTGATGGGGACATGTGTTGGGGTCCACGTTGTAGGCCACCTCAAGGTGCTTATACAGGAATGGTAACCACAGATGTTGAGTCAGACCTTGGTGGTGGTTTTTTAGGACATAGGGATTGGGGTTGGGGTAATGCAGGTGGCGGAGAAACTGGAACGGCAGGACCAATAGAAACAGACGATAAGTATGAAACCTTGACGCTTGCTGATGTTGTGGATTGGTATTTGAATGCGGGATGGTATAATGATAATGGTGCCAGAGATGATGCTTTGGCCGCGTTGGCTTCTGATGGTTGGCACCCTGACCAGAT
>Ga0208299_1000415_pt1 | contig 39702 bp, 49 predicted proteins | sample 15_taG_FD_184089 | JGI IMG/M metagenome (GOLD analysis project Ga0208299, IMG submission 184089) | Marine viral communities from the Subarctic Pacific Ocean - 15_ETSP_OMZ_AT15312 metaG (SPAdes) (version 2) | ecosystem: Environmental > Aquatic > Marine > Oceanic | place: Pacific Ocean | collected... | reverse complement strand
CATTGGTTTACAAGCGATAGGTCAAAAATCGAAAAGGGTGAAGTTGGTGCATCGGGAACAGGCAAGATAAAGGATGTGTATTTATCTCTAAAAAACCCTGCGGGATGGGATGAGTATGATAAGTATGGATTAGATGAACTTATCTCTCTTGGTTACGATGGGTTGATGCTAATAGAAGATGACCAAACAACATTTGTTGCCTTTTATCCAACCCAAATCAAATCAGCAACAGATAACAAAGGAACATTCGACCCAGACGATCCCAAAATAACACACAAGAAAAAGTTTGCTAGTAATTGTGGTGCAGGACAAAAAGGTAATGAAGGTTTCCAAGAAGGTAATACCTGCGCGGGAGAAGGTGGAACAGGTGAAGGCAAACCCAAACAAAGAATAATAGATACGAGCAGTAAACAAAAACCACACTTTGATGATGCTAGGCAGTTCACTGTTGATGGAGGTTTTTTGGAATTAGTAAAAAACCCACAATCGTCTACTGATTGGAGCATCTTAGAATTATATGTAGATAAAGACAAGAGAAGAACAGGCATAGCAACAGACCTAATAAAACACGCTATACAAGAAGGCGGTACTATTGGCGGTCAATCTTCAAACGATGGGTCTGTCAAACTGTTATGGGAATTGGGGTTTAGGATAGGTGGAAAACCAGATGGCACACTAGAAGATGCCTTGGGTTTAAGGAAAGAGGATACATCGGTACTTCTTGTCTATGACACCAATAGCAACAAAAATAAGGGTGAGGGCGGTGGTGGTGGACGAAAAAGGGTAACGGACAGCGATTTATCTGAGGTCGAAATCAACATCATGGAGGATATTGAAGATTCACTAATCCCAGAGGATATAGTAAAGGGTTTATACGGCTCTTATGACGAAGCGGTAGATTTAATACTTACTAATGCTGAAGAAGCGGTTTACGATGATGAGAAAAATGATTTAATAAATTGGAAAGATGACGGCGAGAAACTTATACAAAAAACAAAAGATTATTTTTATACAAGAACACAAGATTGGTTAAAAGAAAAATATGGTGATATAGAAACTCTTACGGTATACAGAGGAGACTATTCAAATAGGGTTGGCAAATATACAGAACCACAGTTTGTAACAACAAACCCAACCGATGCAGAGTTTTTCGCAACAACTACCGCAGGAGACAGTCCAAGTGGTGATAGGGGGGTAACACAATACGAAATACCCATAGAAAGTGTTTTAATGTGTCAAGAATGTTTTTCCAAGGGTGCTTTTGGTGAAAACGCACTCCTTGTTTCACCAGAGGCACTCAAAATAGGCGGTGGATCACCGACATCAACGCCAGAGTTTAAGTCGTGGTTCGGTAACAGTAAAGTTGTAGACGATAGTGGTGAACCGTTGGTTGTTTATCATGGGACTAGCGGGGGAGATTTTGACGAGTTTGACCCACAACATTCTTCATCTGAAAATGAATATGTGCCAAGCGGAACTGACAAATATGGCGTGGGGTCATATTTTACAAGTTCACCAGAATATGCAGATGAATACGCGGGACACAGTGGTATCACAACCAAAAGAAAAGATGGTTCTCGAATCGTTCCTGTGTTTTTATCAATAAAAAACCCAATAGATATGGGTGAAGTTTTGGAAGAACAAGAATGGCACAATGCGATAGATACGTTGGCATCAAATCCACACGAAAGTTTAGAGTTTACATCGGAAGAATTAGAACACATCAAAAGCAAAATATCCGAAGTTTATGACATGAGATGGGATTATCCAAACCAACGCCCATTATTGGCAAGTAGTTATATTATTCCGACAATACAAGACAAAATAGCCGAACTAAAAAATCTGTCTGCGGGGCATTGGGTTGAAGATACTTGGCACATCGGCACAAAAAGCAAGACAAACTTGACGGTAACAAAATTGTTCAACAACATGGGTTTTGATGGGGTGGTTGCAGACGGTGGAAAAACATTTGTTGCCTTCGACTCAACCCAGATCAAATCAACCCTCAACAAAGGCGAGTGGAATCCAGACGATCCCAAAATAACACACAAGCGGAAGTTTGCGAAGAAAGATGCGTTCGATGAGATGTTCGACATCTTTGAGGTGGACTTGGTTGAATCTGTATTTGAGGCGGGAGTAAACCAAGAGTCACTTGATGATCTTGTCACCCGCGTTCCAATGATGAGAAAAACGGTTGACCAAATGGCGAGTATGGCAAAACAACTAGCCGAGGAGGTGGTTGTTGCAGAACGAACAGGAATCTTGCCATTCATGGAATCCACATCGAAGGGCGTTCAGTCTGCGTTAAGGCGGGGTTTTTGGGTTTCAGAGGTAGATCACAACGTAGTTGTAAACATTCAAAGGCTGCTTGGTGATGCTATTCGTGGTGTTATGCCCGATGAAACACTTGATCTTCCAGACTTCATTGACAGGGCAAAGTTGGAAGGTGCATCGAATCTCACTGATGCGAGGCTTGAAACAATCTATCGAACAAATCTCTCTACGGCTGCGAATGAAGGCACAATGTCGGTTCTTCGTGACCCAGAGGCACAAGACCTATTCCCGCTAGTAATGATTTCTGAGATTGTGGACGATAGATCAAGACCGCATCATGCTGCAATGGATGGATATGTTACAACTCCCGCAGAAATAGACAGGTTGCGACTTCGACCCCCAAATGGATACAACTGTCGAGGTACGCTGTCAGAGATCACTTGGGACGAAGCAGAAGATGAGATGTTACTAGACGTTAATGGAAAACCTGATATGATTGCTATTAGGCGATACAACACGCCTGAGCAACAGGCACTTATCTCGTCTGGTCAATATCCAGATGAGGGCTTCAAATATGGCGGGATGATGTAATGTCAAGTTATAGATACCCACACTTTTATTATACGACCCAAGAGGTTGCCACCATGTTACAGGTGAGCGACAGAACTATTCAGCGCATGGCACAACGAAAAGAGATACCCGCAACTCGCGCGGGTAGACAGTGGCGTTTTCATAAAAACTCTCTTGAAAAATTAGACCAAACGGTCAATAAAACCAAGAAGTGAGGTACAGGAACGCCATAACCGCCAATTTTAGAAAGTAACAACCCAAAACTTGTTGACAAATGGGATACTTGTTGTATGGGTTCTAACCAACCATCTCATCGCGTTTCTGAAAACGGCAGCAAAATCATCATTCATGATCTTGAACTGTTTGTTGGAAACATTGAAGGTTTTGATGATGACAAGAGCGAAATAAAAGACCTCGACACAGAGGCAATCGACAAAATCATTGCAAAAACCAAAAGGTTCATGTCGGCAGGATCAAATCCCAAATTGGTGCTGATGCACCAAGACGACAACGGCAACTCCCCGCCTGAATCAATCGGAGATATTCTGAATATCCACGCCAAACCCATAAAAATAGTGTGTGGAAAGGACGAAGAATACGAGGGTGCGGGAATTGTTGGAGATGTGGAGATGACCCAAAAAGACTTCCAAAAATACCTCGCGTCGAACCGCTACCCTCGGCGTTCGGCAGAGATTTGGGAGGACGGACACCTATCAGAAGTGGCGTTGTTGGGCAGGGAAACCCCTGCACGACCGTTACGCGACACAAAGTTCACTCGCCAAGGAACAAAGAAGGTTTTTCATAAGCCCGCGACCTTCGACATGGTTTCAGCAGGTGGCAGCAACACTTACATACCAAGCGGGACAGACGAAAAAGAGGAATATCTAATGCCAGAAGCAGACACAATCTTGGAAGGCGAAGAACAAGTTTTAATGCGAAAGTTGCGGGCAGAAAACGCAACTCTCAACGACGAACTTGGAAAACTAAAAGCAGAACTCGACGAAATGAAATCTGTCGGAGAAGATGACAAAGATGAGTTCGGCGAAGATTTAGCCCCTTCAGAACTAGATGAAATGATGGATTCAGAAGAATACTGTCAAGGTCACAACTGTGAAGATGAAGAAGAAGGAAAAAAGATGGAGTTCACAGAAGAAGATGAGGAAGAAGATAAAGATATGAAGTCCGAGTTTTCTAAGATGCGCAAGACCAAGGGCGGTAGCAAAGTGCTAAAACGATACGCCAAAGTCAAAAAGCAACGTGACATCTACAAAAGACGAGTAATCGCCTTAACGGGCAACGTGCGTAGGCAAAAGTTTTCAAGAGTCTTAGATCAACTTGCATCACAAGGGTATCTGGTCAAGCAACATCGTGATTTAATGCTTAGTGAACTTATGTGTTCAAAAGACCCTGTTGCCAAAGTTAAGTTTTGGAAGCAGACAATGAAGCGAATCCCACTAAAGAAAACTTTGAATACTGAAAACACAAGACAGCGAACAAAGGTGAACTTCTCTGAGGATCAAAAGAAAAAAGCATCTCAAAACGCAGTTGCCCGTATTTCAAGTGAAAGCCTAGATGCTTCATCGTTCCAAAAAGTATTTCAACAAGAACTTCGTAAACTTTAATTTTTAGAAAAAAAGAGAGATAAACAAACATGGCACATTCAATACAACCGAACCTAGAAGCAGGTGGGACAATTCGTCCTTACCGATTCGTCAAACTTGACACCTCAGCAGACAACACAGGCATAGAATCAGATGCAAATGATACTATTATAGGTGTATGCTCAGGAAGCACTCGTCAGTTTGACTCGGCAAATCACGCTGAAGATGGCGACCACATCACCCTGCAAGCAGGAAACATCGTAATGATCGAGGCGGGTGCTTCAATTACTCGCGGCGCACCACTTGAAAGCGATGCAGACGGTAAAGCGACAAACCAAACCGTCGATACCACAAGTCGAAGGATTGGCGGTTTTGCATTAGAGTCTGGTTCAAGTGGCGAAATTATCCGTATGCTTTGGCAACCATACTTTATTCGACATAACCTTTCGTAATCACAATAGTTAATAGTAACACTTAAAAAAAGAGAGATACTAAAATGGCAGAAGTAGCAGCAGGCGCAACAAACACATATGTGCCGACATTTTCAGAAGCGACAGGGCTTGTTCAAGTTGAATACTCGCGCAACCCTGCATCGTTCGCAGTAAACCAATACGCAAAACTTGTTCCCGTATCACAAAATACGGGGTACTACCTCCGTATAGACGAGGAAGAAAGTGCCAGAGTGGTTTCTTTAGCCGATTGGCAATGGGGAGATGGCAATGACGCTCCCGAAGGCATAACACAAGACCATGAGTTCACCGCTTTCCGCACTGAACGACATAGCCCGACTTTTATCTTGGGACATAAGGCTGTTCAAAATGCCGATTTTGAGGTCGTGGCATCCCACGCAAGAATGGCTGCATCAAAATGTATGCGTATCCGTTCTTATCGCGCAGCAAACACTTTGACCACGACAGGAAATTGGGGAAGTGAAAGCACTGACACAGCAGCAAATGTTGGTGGTGGTCAGTTTCAGGGTTCAACCTCCGCAAATGCCTATATCCAAAAGTCATTCAATGGCGTAGTTGAAAACATCCTCTCTAATACTAACGAGTCTGTTACAGCAGCAGATATGGTTGCAGTAATGAGCGATTTAACCGCACACACAATTTCTGAGTCCCCAGAATATCGTGAGTATTTTAAGGGATCACCATTTGCAGCAAACTTTGTCAGAGGTGCGGGTGAGTTCAATGAGTATCTGCTTCTGTCAACATTCTTCGGCGTTGGCGGTATCATTGTTGATCCAACAGCGAGAGTTACCAATCGTAAGGGCGGAACAAAGTCTCGTACACGAATCTTTGATGATGACATAGTATTCGTAACAAGACAAGGCGCACAAGTAGGTACTGATGGTGCGCCAGACTTCTCTACACTCACTCTCTTTGCTTATGAAGATATGACGGTAGAAACAGAAGAAGATACTTGGAACAGGCGCACACGCGGTAGAGTTATTGACGATATTGCAGTAGAACTTACAGCCCCTCTATCTGGCTACCTCCTCCAAGATGTTTGGGATTGATAAGTAGAGGGTTTCGTAACCCGATCCCCTTTGGGCAGGAGGGGTTTTCCCCCTTCTGCCCTTTTCTTTTAGGTATTAAACACTATGGCTCAGTACATATCAACCTCAGAACTCGCAGAATCATTCGATGATCGAATGATAAAGCAGTTGTCTAGTTATTCTGGTACGCCACAGAGCAGCGTAAACAACTCGGTTGTTACGAACTGCATAGAGAAGGCATCGGCAGAAGTAAAGTCTTATGCCCTGCGTGGTGAGCGATATACTTCGGCAAACTTGACGGCATTGCAATCATCAGACGATTGGACTCTAAAGGGTTTGGTGGCAACACTTACCATGAAACACTTGTTTCGTGGCAAATCTGCGGATATGCCAAGAGATATGGAAGTTATGGTCGGCGAGTCTACACTAACACTTGAAGAATTGAGAGAAGGCAAAAGGGTGTTTGATCTTGATTCGGCAATCTCTGCGGGTAAGGCGGGAATCAAGATTATCTCGGCAACCGTTCGCGGTATGATGAACACGCCATCTGACTCGGTGTACTTCCCACAAAGATTGATAAGGAAGTATTGATGCCAACAATTAGGGTAACATCAAGAAGTGGTTTGGGCGGGGAGTTGAAGGAGCAGATACTTCGCGTACTCAACCGAAAAACAGGTGCTAATCGCGTACTTGTCGCTAACGCCAAGAGGCGTATTCGTAACGGGGGAGACAGCGAGATTAAGTATCCTGAACTGTGGGCAAGCCGTAAACAGGTGGGCTACCGCAAGGCGGGTAGACCTTTGCGTGATACGGGTAGGCTAATGAATAGTTTATCTTCTGATTCATCCAGAACAGGGGATGAGGTTACTTGGGCATTACTTGACGGAACAGGTTATGGCGTAAAACACCAATACGGCTTTACAAATCGTGGACCTGTTGCCATTCCCCTAAACCGTAGAGCAGCGAGAATTATCCCTAAAGAATCGCCCCACGACCCAGAATTGTTAGTTTTACAAACACTGAAACGTGCGCCCACGTTGAAGGAGGCGCAAAGACACCCGCGTAAGTATGATTTTTATGTGATGGAACACGATACTATTGTTCCACCACGACCTATTTTTAACACGCCACCCGAAGATATAAGGGTGGCTACAAAAACTATTGCAAGAGCAGTAAGAAGGCTAGGAGACTAAGTTATGGCAGCAACATTTAACGTAGAAGGACCAACACAAGTTCAGTATTCAGCATCAACGGGAGACGAGAGTTCTACAAGTTATGAAATCTTGGGATACACCGACAACGCCGACCTTATCAATTTTGAGATAGAAACATTTGACCACCCATTAAAAACAACTCGACTAGGCGAAATCCCAGAGGAGTTTATTCACCAAGGAACGGTAGTACACCTAAACCTTACGCTTATCAAATGGGATGTGACTCAAGGTACACTTCTTCAGCATCAAGGGAGAACTGCGGAGGGCGACATGGGTACGATTGGTTCGCTCAAATTAGACGCGGGCGCGGGGGCGTTTGCCATAAAGGTAATTGGTGGCACAAAAACTTACGAGTTTCACAACTGCGTTTTAACGGGTCGTGGAGTTCGTGTTCTTGATCTTGGCAACAGACCCAAGCGACTCGCACTGTCGATCTTGTGTTTACCTCAAAATATGGTTGGGACAACAGTAGGTACAGATAACATCTATACCGTTGCCGCAACATAAAGGGTTTTTATATGTCTAAAAACAAAAAGCAATACGAACTTTTGTGCGACCCCGATAAGGGGATTCGTGCGATTGATTCGGGTGGAAACAAAAGTGCGTGGTATCCAAACGAACTACGCATACGAAACGCAATCTTTAATGGTACAATTATTTGGGAATCACCTAGTGGTGATTCTGTTAGTAAGCCGAGTATTAGTTCTGTGAGCAAAAAAACCACAACTAAAAAGAAACCTGTATAAGAAAACCATAGGAGGTAAACAAAATGAGAGTAATCGACCAACAGACAGATGACCATGTATTTCAAGTTTCAGTAAAAGACAAAGGTAGTGTCTTTATTGATGGCTTTGAGTTGTCGGCAAGGTGTTTAGAAGATCAGCAAATCGTGGAAGAAAATGCTACTCCAACCCACGTTGCAAATGCTGTGCGAGACATATCTTGGACAGATCGAAAAGACAAGGATATGTCTGTCTTTACAGATAATGAACTTTTTTCAGTAGGCTCAAAAGTGTTATTAGAGATTGATAAATTGGGAAACGAGTGAGACTCTACGCCAGATTTGCTGCCCTGTATGGGTGGCTTCCAAATGTTCGGGGTTTCTCGCGTGGAGAACTAGAGTTAGGTTTAATGGCAAACATGGTACAAATAAAATCTTTGAGCAACTTGGGCATGACAGAGGGGATTGCTGCTGCACTAAACAGTGATTCACTTGCTGCTTTGATGGAACGTGCAGGTATGCCAGAAAAAGAAATACTTAAAGTAAAAATGGAAAGTATCAAAAACGAAACTATGCAAGATGCCCAACAGTGGCATGGAATGGGATAGTAATGACTGTTACACTTACAGGATCAAATGGATTATTTACTCGACTTGGAAAACTATTTCAACTTGCCGAGAGAATTAACACACATCAGACAGACGCATCTTCAGGATTAAAGGCAGAGATAGAGGATGTATTAGATGAGTATTCGTCTGGTGATCTTGAATATGTGCAAGATTTGGTTGCAACCGATGAGGCTTGGCAGAAAAACGCAGCAAACATTTTTACGACCATTCGCTCTATTGCTTCTAAGACACTTATCGGGATGGTTGACGATGATGTTACCCTTCCCGTCAAATCTGTTCTTGAGGCGGGTAAAGAACTTAAAAGACAAATGGAAACTGCTTCTGCGTCGATTAAGGGGAACGTCTTTTCTGCTGCGGTGTCGTATGGCTCATCAAATACGGGTACGGGCAAGGGTGTTGTTAGTCTCATCAACGGCGAAGGAAATGCGTTCCAAAACCTTCGACCTGACACCATAACGGCAGTTTGCACAAGAGATGCACAGGTTAGCGGAACAATAAGCAGAGAGCAGTTCACTGTCACGAAATCAAATCCCAAGATTACAGATATTCGTGATGTTGATTGGGGAACAGGGATGGGTTTAAAGGGAACAAGTTTTAGTGTGGCTGACCCCGCCTATTCTGGATCATCTGCGGTTGGCAGAAACGCCTTAGTAAACGGTTCTTTTAACAATTTTACTACCACAGACAATGCCGACAATTGGACGGCAGTTGTTGGTGCGTTTGGAACTGATTTCAAAGAAGAAGGAACTTACCGTCACCTTGGGGACAAGTCGATGAAGTATGTGGGTGACGGATCAACCCTGCCCGATATGAAGCAGCAGTTGAATACGTCAGGGGCTTCAACGGTTCGGCTACGACAAGAAGAAAGATACATGATGGGAATGTGGATTAGACCCACATCGGGCATTACGGGGGGAGTTGTGGCTGCTAGACTTGAAAACGGTTCGGGTGCTTTGCTAGGTAGCACAAGTGGCGACAACACCACAGCAGAATTGAGTTTTGCGGTAGTTAGTTATTCATCTGCCTCTTGGCATTTCCTGTCAACATCATTTTCTACCGTAAAAGATATTCCAATCACTCCAGAAATGCACCTTGAGCAGACTACTGCAATTAACGATACAAAAGGGGTTTACATAAGCGGATTTCAACTAATGCGAATGCCAAAGGTGGGGGGAAACACAGGATTCCACGCTCTAATAGTTCCAAGCGATACAGATTGGATCGTTGATGATGAAATTACAATTACAATTACTAAAGACACGACAGGGAAGTTTGCAACATATCTTGACAAGTTTTTAGGATTTGGACAACTCGACTTACAACTTCCGTTCAAAACAGATGCCTCGGAGACGGTCGCCGATAGCCTTATTGCTTGATGAAAAACTATGTCAACAACTACCCAACGGGCAATTTATGCGGGAATACTGAGCGATCTACATACTGCTGCGGATGCAGAAGAAATAGGGGTACATAGAGACTATATCTACATTACCCCTATGCCACTTTTTACACAGGCAGATGACAGGATTATTCAGTTAATACCTAGTGTACCTGTGGTAGAGACAGAAACCGTTGGCATTGGTCTAGTTGAGGAGGAGTTTCGGGTTTGTGTTTGGGTAAGGAACTATCTCGATCAGGCTATGCGGTCTACGCTGCGGTTGACAGACTCGACTCTTGGCGCATTAGTAACAATGGGAGAAGTAAGACAGACCCTTATTCAGTCAACCGCAAACGGGGAGGCGACTATTGCGGTTAGGTGGCTACAAGGCGGAACTCCGATAGAATCAGAAGAAGAAGCGGGGTGGATGTATTATGAAGATACATACACAATAGGTTATGAAGTTGTGTGGGGTAGTAGTTAATGGCTAAAAATCTCGGCAAAATCAAGGTTGAGGTCATTGATAAAAAAAGCGATGGCGTTACTTCTGGTGGCAGAACAGGAGACATAAACACAGACGCGGTTAGACGTGCGGTTGGCGCATCTTTGTCGCGCTCTGCTGTTAAACTTGCGGGTCTTGCGGGTCTTGATGGGGTGGCAAAAACACTAATTTCCTCGTTGGGAAAAGTGACGAGTGCGGTAAATTGGTTAGCAACGTCGGCGGTAGAAAAGCCCGTCGCAAACAAAGTAGCCGAAAAGGTGGTGCCAAAGATTGTTGCAAGGGTAGCCCCAAAAACCGACAAGCCCATTGCGCAAAAAATAGTTGAACGTGTTGCCACAAAGACAGATAAACCTCTTGTTCAGAGGATAGTTGAACGAGTAGTACCAAGGGCAGACAAGCCTGTTGCGCAAAGGATAGTCGAACGTGTTGCGCCAAAAGTCGTTAAGCCTGTTGCTCAGAAGATGGTCGAACAAGTTGCGCCAAAAGCCGACAAACCCATTGCGCAAAGGATAGTTGAACGTGTTGCGCCAAAAGCCGACAAACCTATTGCTCAAAAAATAATTGGGCAAGTTGCGCCAAAAGCCGACAAACCTATTGCTCAAAAGATAGTCGAACGTGTTGCGCCAAAGACAGATAAACCTGTTGCGCAGAAGATAGTTGAGCAAGTTGCGCCAAAAGCCGACAAGCCTATTGCTCAAAAGATAGTCGAACGTGTTGCGCCAAAGACAGATAAACCTGTTGCGCAGAAGATAGTTGATCGGGTTGCGCCAAAGACTGACAAGCCTGTTGCGCAAAAGATAGTTGATCGGGTTGCGCCAAAGACTGACAAGCCTGTTGCGCAAAAGATAGTTGAACGTGTTGCGCCAAAGACTGACAAGCCTGTTGCTCAAAAGATAGTTGAACGTGTTGCGCCAAAAGTCGTTAAGCCTGTTACTAAAAAAGTGGCAGGGGGTGTTCAGCCCCCGCTAATCATAGGCGAGAGAACAGCGCGACCTGCAACGAGAAAAGTATTGACTCTTTCCGAACGTGTTGGACAGGCATATAAAAAGCAGGTCGATAGACCGTCAGGGTGGGTTCGCAGACCCGCACCGTCAAAACACCCTGCATGGAGCGCGCATCTAAGGGGCGAGAGTGGACGCGGAGACTTGGCTTCAAAGGCTGCGGGTAAGGTTGCAAACAAGAGCATGGCGAGGTTTGGGGCAAGGCTTGCGGTGGGTGCGGGGAAAGTTATGAGAGTGTTAGGGGCAGCAATGACAAACCCCTTCACTATAATTGCTGCGATTCTAATAGGTTTATTTGTGGTTGTTGCTGTTGCTGTTGCAAAGTTTGTCCAACAGATTTGGAAGTGGTCTGGCGATTTAATGAAAACGCGAGACAAACTTGCTGCGTTTTCTGGCGCGCTTGCTGCTTCAAAGGCAAGATCGGGTGTAAACCAACTAATGCGGGACATCCGAAGTGCTAAGAGGTTAGAAAAACCACTTCTTGCGGTAAGTTCTCAGAGAGGCAGAATTAAAAACCTATGGCATCCTATATCAGATTTGATGACGGTAATAAAAAGTATTGTTGTTGGCACGTTTTTACCAATAATAGAGCAATTGGTAGCGGGTCTTAGTAAAGCAGCAGCAGCAGTTACTCTTTTTATTCTTGCGATGAAAAAACCAATAAAGGCGTTGGCGATAATTTTCCGTTTCTTGGCTAACATATTGAATAAACTTAGTTGGCTTAACCCTTTTGGTGGCGCAACAGCGTTTGGTGTTAATATGCTTGCTACGGGTTTTGAGGGAATGTTGGACGCTATGGAAGCCTCTAACGATGCCCTCAAAGACATCTTCAATGAGTTATTAAATGGAAATAGACAGAAAGCATCAGCACTAATAAATGCTGATATGGCTTCTACTGCCTCGCGTTTAACGGGTAAGAGAACACCACAAGACAAAGACTATCGTTGGAGTCCAAAGTTCAACACAGGTGGGGGTACTCCGTAATGGCTGTTACTGATCCTTGGAAAATTACATATAATCAGTTTGGTAGCGATGGTGCAGATTCGTACACATGGAAGTATCTCAAAATAGATGAATACCGAGTTGATCCATTGATCGACAAAGATGGTATTACACACTACACAACACAACATACACTTAGCGGTACAGCACTTTTGGTAGTGTCTGAGGGAAGTCTTGCTGCTGCAATTCAAGGAGCAAGAGATAAACTTACCAAGCAGGGTAGAAACCTTGTCATAGAAACAAATGGAGTCGAGATTGCAAACAGTGGTATCAACACTGTGGATAACGGTGGTGTTTCTCCAACAAGCACTGATTCTATGGCATTTCCTAAGTGTTGGTTTTCGATCAGCGAGATATTTGGGAATCAAAACGCGATAATTTCATTTACGTTTCAATGGCAAGATGTGGTCGAAGATGTACTTACAGCAGATGGTGAGTCTGTTGCGTTTGATGTTCTTTCCCATCAATGGAGGCAGCGTTTTAACATTGCCGAGAATGGGTTGCAGACATGGAGTGTTGAGGGATCAATCAAGGTTCGTGCTGATGCCAATGGTATAAGTTCTCCACAACTAGGCAACAACCCAGACCTATATCGTCAACTTGTTATGCCGTTGATCCCAGAGGGTTTTCGGATTAAAAGTATGAATTGGTCTACCTCTGCAAGTGGCGAGGAGTTGGTGTATTCTCTTACTTTCCAAGAACACGCGAGGCGTTTGCCCTATCCCGCAAAAAGGGGAACAGGGTCATTTACTTATGCACGAACTCTTGACGGCACAGGGTTTTTGGGTACAAAATCTTTTGATGCTGAGTTTGAGGGCGATGCTGCTTGTAACACAGAAGAACTCCTTGCTGCGTTGTTGACGGCTAGTCAAAGTCGAATCATGTGGACAGGCGCAAAAAAAGACTTAATAACGGGTGTCGAAATCCGAGAACACGACATTTTTAGTAAGAAGCGTTTGAGTATACATATTTCTGCGAGGGGCATTGATCCAAATGTTTCAGCGATTCAGGGTGAAGAAGGGTCGGGGGGTCCCGATCTAAACTTCGGGATATTAAATGATTTCATAGGAAGGGGTCAGGCTCTATCAGAAGCAACAAACCCTTACGGTAGTAAACTTATAGGAAGTTGCAAGCGCGCGTTGTTTCAGAATTATGCGGGGTACGACGACAGCAACTTCCCCAAGGCGGGAATACTTGCACTGTCGGGTTCACCTATTGGACAATCTTCTTGTACCAACTCTAGTGTGGGAATTAAAGAAACGGTCTATGAACACCCAGATGATTTGCCTGTGCCTCAAAGTGGTGAAGCACCAACAATCCCTGCGGGGGATGAAGCAGATCACGTTATTGTTGATGATGACAACAGGCAACAATCATATCTAACGGTGCATGGGAGTGAAAGCGTTAGAGTAAAACAAAACATTGATGTTCTTCCTGTGATGACAGCAGAAAATTGGTTGGGACTCCCTTGGCAAACAAAACCGCCAGAGGTGTATATTGAGAGCGATTATACAATCTCTCGTAACGGATCAGCCCCGCCACTAATTCAGTTTAAGATACCACGAAACGGCGTAGTTTTAGAAGAATCAAATACGGTTGATAGTGGTGATCTTGACAGCAACAACAGCCGAATGTTTACTCGCCACCACTTCCGAAGGGTACAACTTCTAAATGGAATGAGTCATGATATTGCAGATGGTGCATGGTTTTGGGACAGTTGGACAATAGGCTTTGATGACGGTCGATCACTCACTGTAAGGTTTATTTTTCCAAAAATAGCACAAATAGCACGACCTGTTGATCCAAGAATAGACGATCTTGGCTCTGTGAGTGAAAGGTCAATCTTTGATATAAACCCCCAAGCACCCGAAAATTATTATTATCCCGTATCATTCGATGTACCCTTTGGAAAAGAATAAGACGTAAGGAGAATGTATGGCACTGACAGATTTTGGAATAGCCCACAGGGAATCACTAACCGCGTCTGTGATCGGTGCGACCCCTATAACCGAAAACATTGCTGAGTCGCTTTTAGCGATTGGAATAAACCCAGACGATGTAAATAAGTTGGTTTTACCTTCGGGGCTTAGTAATGTTGGACACCTCACAATCCTTACTCCCTTGTTGGATATACTTGACGATGAAATCCAAGATTGGGTTTCGGACATTTTAGTACAACCTGCTGCTGTTTGTGGGTTTATTTCGTTTCCGTTATCGAGACGATTTGATGTTTTGGCAAGATTTTCACCACAGTTTATAGTAGATGAATCATCAACGAGAAGGACTCTTGCGGTTGTTCGGTTTTATGATATTCGCAACGATTATGCGATAGATTCTGGATTTGGTGTATTACCCACAGGAAGCGATAATGATGCGTGGAACACCTACAATAGTGATTGGTCACTTAGTAATCATAGTGATCCTGACGAAGATGAAGAAGAAGGCATCCTGCAATATGGGATGACTCCATATGAAGCCCTTGATAGGTTGGGGATTTTTGCTACTGCGGGAAATGAAAATGCTTTGTTACCCCCTGTTACCGAATTAGAAAAGATTTGGCAAGAGTTAGACGACCCGTTGAATATGCGTGATGATATTTCTAAACCCGCTAGTGTTTTACATTGGGCAGATGCGATTCTAACAAACTGTGGGTTGGTGGCGTTGCCTTGGACAACCCCAAGGGGTTCTGACGACTATCCAGAACTAGGGCATGAAAACGATACGGATTTCTCATTTCGTCTAGCCTACATAGGGGACGGCGCAAACGAGGCGTGTGTAAATTGGTCTAGTCTTTCTCAGTTTTACAATGTTGGAAGCCTAGCGGTAGCAACAGGTGAACTCAAAAATCAAATAGATTTGTGGAGCGAGGGAGATTCGCCAAGCCAAGATGCCATAGAAGATATGTTAAAGTGGGACTTTTTTCCAACAGGCGACGGAGTTTTGCCTTGTGAACATACTTCTTGGCTTGGGTATCCATTAGATGTCAGCAACGGAATGCACGATAGGTTTTCTGTTGCGTTCCCAATGAAGGATATTTTTACGGGTGAGATTGGTGAAGTTGTTTGTGATATGCAGCATGGCATTCCTGAAGAATATCTTAGACAGGGAGACTATAACGGAGAGGTTGGGGTGGTGGACGATGAGGGCAAAAGGGAGTTTGCTAGAAATCCATTTGGAGTAACCGATCACTTAAAAACTCGTTGGCTTTCTGGATCAGACGTAGTTTATCTTGACCCACACCATGAGGATTTCGTACACTATTGTCAGTTTGGGTGCGTGTTGGGGCTAGACCGAGATCACAAACCCCCAACTTTATGCGAAGAAAACAATGATTGCGAGGATGGTTTTTCGTGCTTAAACGGGGTGTGTGTGTTTGAGGGCGAGGGTGAGTCTGAGTCTGAATCGTGTGAAGATTATTGTGAAACTTATGAAGAAACAGAATTAGAACGCGCGCCCACCCTGCAAGAGTTGGTTGCTAGGGCTATGGAACTTTCTCGGCGGTTTTATGCTAGGTATTATTCTGGTGTGGGAAACATTGTGTGGCATCTACACCACCCTGTTTTCCCTTGGGCGGGATGCTCGACATACGAGTGGGGGTATAAAAACGATAAACCATACACCGCCGCGTTTGGAAAAATAGACAATCCCCTTTTTGGATTTCAAACACCTAGTATCGGTTCAGATTTGACAGTGACAGGTGACATGGTTGCGATGTCACGACCAGATGGCACACTAAACCTAGAAATAATAAACAGGAGAGGCAAGGCGGTTTTGTGCCAAATAACAAGAGCAGATAACAGAAACTTGGGTAGACCAAAATACGACATTCGTATGGTAGACACCAACATGAGGGCTTATTCGTTAAAGGGTCTGCGTCCACTTGGGCAAAACCTGTTCCATCAACCCGCCGAGGTGGGCAGTTATGGCACAATTTACATGGGAGAGGGTTTTGCTTTTAGACCCACTGAGGAACAATTAAATAATTTTGGCGAAAACAATACTCCATACGCGCTACACGTTGAGGAGGGTGTTGCAACAGCGTCGTGTCAGTCTGGACTTGGCGCGGGTGGCGGAATATCTGGTTTTAGGGGAACTCGCGGTCAAGAGACGTTGTTTCCTGATAAACATATGTTAGACTTGCACTATAAAATTAGAGAGATTCATGGGCTATGATGGAAACGCGAACAGAAACAGGTTTATTTGATGGAACTAATGAGGTTCTTTTGTTTGATGGGGTTGCTAAAAACCAAGTTTTAGTTACAAAAATTATAGTTCGCAACGAAGATACTGCGGATCAATACCCAAAGGTACGCATACACAACAGAGACAGGGAGGGTGAGGATGACGAGTATGTTCCGTTAATTGAGGGAATGCAACTGTCCAGAAAGGAAACCGTTGTGTGGGATTTATTACCATTTGTTATTAAAACCACACAGGTATTAGAGTTTGAGTTGACAAGCGAACCAACGACCAATCAGCCTATATGGATGGTTTCTTGGGTGGAGTTATACACATAATGCTTACTTACGATGCAACGGGTAGACCAAAACTAACGGTTACGATAGAAAACCTTACGCCAACATTAGCGGTATTTGTTGCTGCAAACAGTGTGTTAGTTGATTCCAACTGCGCAACCCTATCCACAAGAAATAATTATATTGTTTTAAACTTTGATGCTACAACAAACGAGAGTATTTGTTTTGATTCGATCATGCCACAACAATACAGGGGTGGGAACATAAGTGTTAAACTACATTACGCGATGGCTTCCGCCACTTCTGGCGATGTTGATTGGTCGGTAAAGTTTGATCGTGTCGCTGCTAGTGATTTAGATATAGATTCTGAGAGTTATTCAAGTGCTGTTCCATCATTGAACAACACAGTTCCATCCACTTCAGGTCAAATTGGGATAGTATCAATTACTGTTGAGACGGGCGCGGAAATGGATAACATAGTTGCGGGGGACTTGTATCGAATGTGTATTACAAGGGGGGCTACGGCAGATACAGCAACGGGGGATGCCGAACTAATAGCAGTAGAAATAAGGGAGTTGTAGGTTATGGCTATCGCTATTGATGGTTACAAATTAGCAAATGCAGGACCACCCTCGCTTGGGATTACACTTCCGCCTTTGAGTATGGCTGCTTGGGTGTACGTCCCTGATGTCAGTGGAACAAAGTGTGTGCTTTCGGTTGCCGACTCATCTGTCAACAACAAGTTTTTAAATATGTCCATTCAGAATGATAATGTGCGCCTTGATGTAAGAAATGGTTCTTCAAGATCAATCGCACGAGTGGGTGATCTTTCGATAAACACTTGGCATCATTGTGCTGTTGTGTTTGCAAGCACTACTAGCCGATCTGCGTATTTAGATGGGATTGCCTCTAGTGAAGATACAACACTTGTTGGCAATCCAACAGGGGTAGATGCGTTTGAAATAGGAGATGACGCATCTACTAATTCAAGACCGTTCACAGGGCGGTTAGCAGAAGTCTGTGTTTGGAATGGTGCTTTAGACAGCAGAGATTTAATAACATTAGCCTCTGGCATATCTGCTCTTTCGATAAATACAAGTGATATAGTTTTTTATAGCCCACTGACGAAAGATTATCAAGATCGGTTTGGATTGAACCCTGTCGCACCTAGTGATACGGTGGTGTGGGCTGACGACCACCCACCAATTTCAATGGGTAGACCAGAGCAACATAAACCACCTTGGGGAAAAATCTAATGCACGTTACAGGTTGGGGTGCGTGTTGTTGCCCCGATGGAACTTGTGTCAACAATGATGAAAGTTTGTGTGGTCCTCACAATCATTATTGCACTTTTTATGAGGGTTATACTTGTGAAGATGTTTGCGAACTTCGGGTTTGTTGTAGGTCTAATGGTGATTGTGAACTGACAAATCGTGTTGACTGTTTTGATGGTCATTGGCGAGAACACCTGCTCGATTGTTCGGAAGCGGATTGTAGCCAAAGGGGTACTTGTTGTCATGGTGAATATCCTAATTGCAAGTGCGAAGATCAAGTGTCTCTTGGTTGGTGTAAATATCACACACAACAATTTCCAATGGAGTTTTATCCAGACGAAGAATGTGAGGACGAGTCTTGCCGTTGTTTAGAAATGGGTGCGTGTTGTTACGTTGGGAGTGGGGGGGCAGAACATGGCAATTTTTATTGCCGACATCAAACACAGGAAGAATGTTTACACGCTGACCCTAATGATGGAGAAATACAGGGTGAGTGGATGGGCAAAGGTTCTTTGTGTGAAACCCACTGTGCTGCCTTTGGTAGATGCTGTATTCCGCGAGTTGGAGAATCATCAATACAGTGGGAATGTCAAAACACAGGATACGAGGAATGTTATGACCTAGGTGGGTTTTTTAATCAACACGAAGAATGCCCAGATTCATCAGCAAGTGGCGCAGCACAGTGTAATGAAGTATATTTGGAAACTTTATTACATTTACTTTTTGGTGGTCCTGAAGCACCATCCCCCGCACTTCTTGTTACACCCATTCCGCATAACGTGGGGAAAGACTCGCCTAAACTTGGTCTTGCCATAAACAGTCTGTGCGACGATATAGAGGGCATACCTATTCGTGCTGATTGGTATTGGACAAATATGTATGACATACAAACGGGTCTTTGGGTGGGTTTATGGTTACACGTTCACGATGGTTGTTGTTGCCAAAAATATCTTTTGTTTGAGAAATGTTGCACAGAAGATAATGACGGAGACGGGCATCCAGACAGAGAATATGCGTTTGCTCTGGGTCTTGGCTGTGATGGATTGCCTGAAGAATGGGCGGGAGCATCTTCGGTGATGGATTTTGTTTCGTGTTATTTTTCAATACTTTTACCTTCGGGAAGCGGTGGTCATATTGTCGATGAGTTGCCCGAAGGTATAGGACTTGTGAGTTTAGAGACTTTGCTTTATTATTTTCACTTTGTACCCGCCTCACCAAGTTATCACCAATGCCAAATATGTTGTGAACCCGACTTTCAGGTTGTTGATCTTTACGATCCTTGTCCACACAACGAATCATATTGCGATCAGTACGAAACACCCCCCCAAAATTGTAAGGATGGTGCGCACCGTACTCATGATAATTCTGATTCTGAACCCTACCCGATGTTAGTAAATGGGTGTAGGTGCTATTCGTTCTTTACGAGAATCACCTACGAGGATTACTTAACAGGAAATTATGAGTTTTATCAAGAAGTTGCATATCACAACGAGTATGCGAGATCGTGTGGTGATTGTGGATTTCAGATTTACAAGAAATGCCCAGAGAATGAAAATGGTTGTTCAGGTGATTGCGTCATTTGTCATGGGAGTGACGATGACCCAGAAAGAGTGTGGGCTTGTAAAACAGCGTTGTTAAACAGCGAGCAGATTGGTTGTAGCGCGCCTAGGGTGAGGGGTATGTGGACGGCTGAGTCGGGTAATTTAGTGGGTCGATGTTACTCATATGTGGGGGATAGTATTGCGGTTGGAGAAGAACAAACTTATGCAATGTGTCTTGGTGATTTAGACTCAGATGGGCTACCTGTGGCACTCAACTCTTGTTGTGATTGTTGTAGCGAGACAAGTCCATGTCAATACAACTGCGAGTGTATGCCCACCTCGATTACGCTTATGGTGGAGGTTAATGATTCAGGCTGTGGGGGGGGGACAGCGACTTTTGCATGGGTAGCCGATCCAATGAACGACCCCGATCAGGTGGGGTATTGCGAAATGGTTATGAGAGTTGACAACTTGTGTGGAACGGCTATGTGTAGAGATACCCCACCAGATGACGGTGGTGATTGTATAAGAACTTGTGATGGTGCTAACGATTGGTTCGGTCAGATTTCGCCTGAGCAGTATTTTGTAAGGGAACTTGGGGGCGAAAATATGAGGACAAACATAGCGAGTTGTGTAGTTATAGAAGGACTTGCGTACATGGCTTTTGGCGGGGGGTGCAATGCTCCCAAAAATTGCGACGAGTGTGGTTCACAAAATTGTGACGGATGCTTACCCTGCACAAGTAACAGCAATTCTTTTGAGACTGTTTTGTTGCCTCTATCGGACTGTGGACCTTGTGCTTAGGGTATACTCCAACCATGACAAACGAAAATTATCCACAAAAGAAATACCCCGATTGGATGTTCCGCGAGGACGGCGTAAGTTATGCCGTTGTTGAATACGCAGACGGGACTATAAAGCGTGAAAGAGTAACAAACGAAAAAGAAATACGGGAGAGGTCAGGAAAAAGGGATCGTGCTGTACCCAAAAAACCCTGTGGTTCTTGTGGTGAAAAGAACAAGAACTTAGAACCCGTAAAAATGGGCGTGAAGGAATATGCTCAGGGTGCTGTTGGGAAATTAAAGTCGATCTCTGGTATTGGTATAGCCCCGCAAGATGTAATAGATTTGCGTTTGGGAATCTGCACACCCTGCGAACACCGAAATATGAAGAACTGCGGTATTTGCCACTGTCCAATCAAAGACAAAACCCGCGTTGCTAGCGAGTCTTGTCCCGCAGGTTTCTGGAATAAGTTTGATGGCGTTGTTGTTGAAGGGGAAGTAATAGACAGGCTATGATATAGGAGGTCGAGGAATGAAACTTGACTACAAAAACATTTTTAGCATTCAGTTGCACTCATTGTCCACACCAAGATGAGACGGCTATCGCTTGGTTGCTTGGTCAGATCGCAGACCGTAAGCCAGATGTAATAGTCTGCTTAGGCGATCTGTGTGAGGGCGATGCAGGTAGCCGTTGGAACGATGAGGCAATGCACACGCTACTCGACGAGTACGAGGTTGCGAATGGAATGCTCAAATCAATTCGCAGGGTCGCGCCGAAGTCTACAAGCCTTGTCATGTTGCAGGGCAATCACGATGCCAACATACTTGCCAAGGGTAGAATCGACCCGCGAGTTCGTCAGTTGCTCGACATGAAAAAAAACATAGACGAGTTGCATTATTGGAATACCAAGGCGGAATATGAGTACGACCGTAGGCGCGGGTGTTTCCGCTTGGGTCAAGTTTGCTTCACTCATGGTTTTGAGTGTAGTGCTGCGGGGATTCGTCGTGAAGCAGTTTACTTTTTACAAGGGCATCAGTTCGGTTTGTATGTTCATGGTCATACACACCGAGCGCATCCGCCTAAACAGGTTATGGCAACACTCACAACCCCGTTACCTTGGTGGGTTGCGAACGCAGGGTGCTTGCGTGATCTGAAACCTGACTTTGTTAAACGGCTTAACACCCAACTGTGGTCGCAAGCAATAGTCGTTGGTGAGGCTGAGATGATAAAATCACCAAGATCGCAAAAATGTTGGGACGCGGAAACTGTTGTGTTTAGAGAATATGATGCGTGGAGAGCAGCAACATAAAAAGAGGGGCGATTCGCAGGAGTAAAAACAAAGGCTTTAACGGAAGTCATGTTTTTTACGAATCGCCCCGTCTTGTGGGGTTATGTGCTTGTTATCTTACAATCATTGTTGATCCACCGCAAAATGTCCTCACGCTTCCATCGTACCATACCAGACAGTTTAATATGAGGCGGAAGAATCCCGCCACGATTCTTCCACTCATAAACTGTGCGCGGTGAAACATCTAGCATTTCTGCTAATTTGTTTACAGAAACCCAAATTGGCACTTTCGACATCAAAACGGTACATCCTCATCTGTAAATATGTTGTGGTGGGTTGTTTGACTTGGTGGGCTGTGGTGTGTTTTTTCTCCCGCGAGTTTGACGTTTTTTACATTGAGTCCATAATCCCCTTTTTCACACTCTGCATCTACGTTTAGCCCTATCAGGTCGAGGGCAGTATGGGAGAAAAACGTGTCCCACGTTCCCTCTATGTTCAGTAAGTCAAGCCATCTTTTTGTTACAAAGTGTGGGGCATTTATTCCGATCCAATCTCGTACCCACTGTTTATCGTCTGTGACCAACACGACAACTATCGCAGGATCACCCGTTCTGGACTTTTTCATTTCTATTGAGTTTATTACCGCGTTCATTTTGAGTCCTCCTTAAGATTTTCTAATGCTTCGTCAACAAGTTTTTGTTTTCTTATTTCAGCACGATGCAACACTACTTTTAATTGTTCGTTTGTCAAATCTTTTGCGTGTCCACATTCACGACCTGTTTCTTCCGTATAGTGCGCAAAGACTTCTTCTGCAAAATCTGAACCAAGTTCTTGCATTGCTTTTTGAACAGCCTTAATAATAGCATCTCTGTCTTTGTCGTGCTTTTCATCTTCCCTTGCACAAACTTCTTCATCGACTCTTGGGACGAGGAGAAGGTTTCGCAGAAGGTAGTTGAGCGCGGTGGTTTGACTAGCGAGAGATGCTTTGTCATACGGAGTTCCCTTTCGGTCACAAACAGGAACTTCAATAACATACTCTCGGCTTTCGCCAGAAACTATTTCAGTTGCACGAAATCCACATCCAACTATCATTTGTTGTACGGTTTCTAGCGAGTTACCTACAACTCTGGTGCATTCGTGGATCGTGTGCAAAACCTCTGTGGGTTCTAAAACCAATCCACAGTCATGCAGAACCCCTCGGCAGGAGTCAATCATGTGTTCTGCGGATGTGTATTTGTAACGATTGTGTGTGTTGATGCTGTCTTTGCCGACAAAGCCAATTAGCCGTTGTGCTTCGTGAATCGCAATAGCAAAGGTTCTTTCTCGCGGTTTTTTTTCTGCTTCTTCTCCGACTTCTTCGACTTCCATTATTTGAGTTTTCATATTTACCTCCTATAAAAACTAGATTACATTACCAATCCACAATTCTACGTTGCGGATTGATCCTCTTGCTTCTGATGGCACATACGTTTGCACCATCTCGACTTGTTCTTTCAGTTCACAACAATCACAACTCAACTGCGTAGCCGAGTAGAGATCATTCGACAACACAGCAATAAGTTCGTTTGGTGGTCGAACTCGGTCTACTACATAGTCCATAATGATTTTGCGTAAATCTTTCACAGGTGGGATAATAAACCGTAAAGAAAGACAAGTCAAGGTAAAAAAGTAAATAGTTTGCAAATAGTTGTTGTTCGCCTGTTGACCTGCTCGGCGAGTTGGTGTATTTGTATGGGTGAAGGAGTTAAACATGGCTAAAAAGAAAATGCCCGCGATACTATTTTATACGGGGGATTGGTTAAAAGACCCTGCTGTTCGCTGCGTGAGTCTTAGTGCTAGGGGGTTGTGGATAGATATGTTGAGTCTTATGTACGAAAGTCCAATAAGGGGTTATCTGTCTCTGGCGAATGGATCACCGATCAACACAACACAACTTGCGAGGATGGTCGGATCAAACGAAAAGGAAATAGCACCCCTGTTAGAAGAACTATCTTCCTGTGGCGTATATTCGATTGACAGTAAAGGTGTGATTTTTTCTCGGAGAATGGTTGCAGATGAGTTGGAACGTGAAGCAAAGTCAAGGGCGGGTAAAGAGGGAATGCGTAAGCGTTACGAAAATACGGGGGGTGTTATAGCAGAACCATTAACAGAATCAAAAAATATAGATAACAAAGTTGTAACAGCCCTTGAATATGAATATGAAAATGTAATTGATAGTAGTAATAAGTATATTGACGAAAGAAAAAATCGAGAAAAATTAAATGCTTCTCGCGCGTGGGAGAAGATTCCCAAAAACAGACGAAAGGCAAAAAGTAAGTTTTTTGCAGCATGGGAAGAAGTGGTGGATGGAAACGGGTTGGACGAGGATCACATAATCGAGATGCTTGTTCGATACTACAATTCCGATGATGGGAAGTCTAGGTGGTGGCGTTTACCATCCACGCTAATTCTGGATGAGTTTTGGGAGGAGGAGAACACTTCGTGGTCAAATAAACGAGGTGAGCAGAAGTTCCCAGAATCGCCTCACGATCACGATAAAATAATTTCAGAATATGTCAAATTGAAAGATGGCAATAAAAAGAAGATCGAGATATTAAAAGGGGGTGGTCAAGATGAGGGAGTGATCGCATATAAGATTTGGAAAAACTACCCAGACATTAGGATCATCGTGGCGTGAGAGTCCCACAGATGCGTTCTGAGCGACATTTGAGAGAAATAGGCACTGTGAGTCCAATTAAGGGGGGTTGGGTCTTATATGGGATATTTAGAAAAAACACCCTCTTTGCATATTTTTGCGTATTTATGAAGAACATGACTTGTCTTGACGATAAATACAGTGTCTAATACACCTGTAATAAACCGCCATAGGGCAAATCATTCTCTTGAAAGGAGAAAAAAATGACGATGATTATGAATAGTATTCCTGCAATAATGCGACCTTTTAGTAAAGACGAAATTAGAAGAATGTCCACAAATACACTTGGGGTTCATGCGACTACGGATATGGGGGAATCCGTAGATTATGTGGTGGTAGACTTTTTGTACGGGGACACCACCCACGCGGGTGTGGCTATTGATTTCGGATTTGCGTTAGGCATTATAGAAAAAGAAAAACCGCTAGTTCAATACATCGGTTTTGACGGTGATGGTCGGTCATATCTGCACATCCGCGTTTGTTTCAAAAATAAACCTGTTCCTGTTCATGGAACACTTACTGCTGACAAATGCAAAAAACAGTCTTGTGAGAACCAAGACTTTTTTGGAGAAAAGTGTCAAAACACATTTTGGAAACCAAAAGAATCGAATCAAAAAATATGCGGTTCATGTAGAAATGAAGAAGCAGAAAAATATCTTGACATCTAAGGTTGCGGGGTCGGTTGCCTTCTTACGAGGGCAACCATCCGCACAACTTTGTAGCGAACACACTCTCTTGAAAGGAGAAAACAGATATGAACGAAAAATATAAAAGACTTTTTAACGAACTTGTGGTAGAGCAATATGCCGAACAATCTTACAGGGTCGTAAACGGCGAAAAACGCGGTGTCTGCCAAACTCGTTTTGCTCCCGCCGTTCCTGTCTCACTAGAAATGTATCGTGAACTATGTGAACGAAAACTACAAATAGACACTTCATTTGGTGGAACAGGACGAGTTGTAGGTGAATCACAAGAAAGTTATCGTGAGCGTTCTGAAAAACGAATCGCTTTATCAGATGCGTTTTCCAAAGAACTTAAAGAAAAGAACATTTGCATGGATTGGGTGAACGCTCCAATGGATATTATATCCGACCACCAACTTGAATCAATGTACGCATCAACTTGGGAAGGAAGGACTGTTTAATACACCTCGGTTGCGAGGTCGGTTGCCTTCTTAGAGGGCAACCATCCGCACAACCAAGTGCGAACACACTCTCTTGAAAGGAGAAATTACAGATGACAGTGACACGATTGATGTTTGAAGAAATGAAAAAGTCCAGACGAATGATTTTGCCAGACCCACCGCAAGGCTACCCTGAACTGAACTTAGCGTTGAGTCACTCTGGTGCTGACTATGAACGGATGATGCTTTGTCCACCTAACCATGCAATAACACAACATAATCTCAACACACTTGCCAATCTTCCAGAGGGTGAACGACACCTACAAGTTTGGCAAGTAGCAAATTGTCAAAAATGGATTAAAGATGGAAAGAGAATAATCTACCCAACAGCCGAAATTGTTGATGCGTGTAAACAAACTGATGCGATGAAGGGCGTGTACGGTAACGACCTCAAAATGACCTTACCATCATTCTTGCTAGTCATGCCAGAAGGAACTGAGTGGTCGAACAGTAGTGGATCAACCACTAGCCATATCATTGTAAACATCAGAGAAGATCAAGACATTGTTGCGAGGTTTGCATCAAGCAACGCAGAAGTTTCCTTGAAGATGCCTTCCAAGCGTTACATCACGTTGTCAAATTATTGGGATGACTTCGGTGTGCAGAATATGTCTTGTCCTATTGATGATGATGACATTACAATAGGGGAAATGCTCAAAGTATACACAGGAGAAGAACACCACATTTCTAGTAGGTCAGACAAGTTTATATCCGAAGAAGAAAAACTAAGTGATTCTGAGTGTGGGTATTTGATTAGCGACTTCGTTTGCAGCGTACTTTTGATTATGCAATCGTATCCAGAATATGTAACGACAAAAGAAAAGAAGATGCGCGGTCTTGACTCCAAGAAGCGAAACCAAAAAGTCAAGGTGACAACAATCGCAACACCATCGAATCTTAGACAGTCGGTTGAGTTCAACCCAAGTAAAAACAAAGACCCCAAGGGCGGTACTGCGCCAGACCGCAAGACCCATATCCGAAGGGGACATTGGCGTAGACAACGACACAAGCCAAATTGGGAGATTAACAACCCAGATGTTCCTGTCGTCATTCTGCCAGACGGTGAACACGCTCACATGAAATGGATACGACCCCTAGTTATCCGATGTAATGGAGATGACGATGAACCGCAAAAACAGTAACAAGTTCCATTGTAAAATACGTCCCAAGGAGAACACTATGAATAATTTTGATAATCACAGATCAATCGCAGTTGCACTATTCGTTGCAGTTGTGCTTGCATACTTTGGGGAGTGGCTAGGATTCTCGGCTATGGTCGGCATAGCGTTGATCCAAACCTACCGCGAACATCGTTTCAGAAAACAGAACTACGAAATATGGCTTCGACAGCAAAAGGAAGAAGGCTATTATGAGTGATCGAGAGCATGAAATTATCACAAACGCAATTATTGCAATGAGCATCGCAATATCAATGCGCAAATACAAACAGGCTGAATCAGGAGCAAGGGAAATACTTGCTGCTGTACAACGGCTGATAAGGAGCGAATCATGAGTAATTTTGCAAACGACCTGTGGAACTTCGCAAAGGCGATACCGCCCGTTGCTTCTACTCAGGCTATCTTAAACACACTCGCCGATCAAAGGCGTGTCAAGCAGCCCTGTTCGCTGATGGCATTGAAAAGCGTAGACACTATTTCCATTGGCGACAAAATACTTTTGGAACTTTATCACTGTAAACAAACCGATGACGATTTGGAAGTCAAGTTAGAGATGCGACACCAAACAGTTAGCGCGTGTCGAAGGGGATTAGTTAAAAAAGACCTAGTTGTTGTGACGGGAGATACGAAGCCAACGCGATCTGGTCGCAAGGCTAACGTGTGGGAATGTACGCAGCAAGGTCGTGATAGAGTTGGTATGCTATTAGATAAAAGAGGATAAAACTATGGATTTAACAAAAAAAGATTTAATAACAATAATGCAAGACGCAGAAGATTTACGAGAAGTGGTTAGAGAACTGCCACAAACGAGAAAAAACGCCGAAGTCGCTCTGGTTCTCAATGATGCTCCCGAAGAACTCAGAGAAATGTTTTTGTACTTATTGGGAATGCACGAAGAACTTGCAAAGATTCTGTCGGGTATGCTTAATCAAGTAGAAGAAATTGCTATTCTGGAGTCAGTTGCCTCGGTGGTTATCGAAAACGACGCTGTTCAAGAAAAAGAAGGTGACAAATGAACGGGCGGTTGTGTGAACAGTTGATATGGGAAAAGCGTGAAACAATAAACGGAACAGAATACACATCTACGCGACCCTGCCTATGTCTTGAGTGTCAACCACACCTCGCCCCCCCACCCGAAGGAACAGTTTGTTGCCTAGACAGTTGCGACAAAGAGGCAACCATCTTTTCAGCGTGGGGTGATCCGTATTGCCGAGAATGTATGTTGGCAACCGATCACGCTATTGATGCTGCGCAAGAAAATAAAAAACTTAACATTTCGATGGGGTTAAATCCAGACGGATCAATGACAAGGTACACTGACAACGCGGGAAATCCAAGGTACGGAACAGATGTGGATGCTTGGATGGGAAAATGACACCAGAACAGTTAGACGAATATCTAGTATCATTCGGTGAGCAAGTTTCTATGCGTTCAAAGAATGGTGGTAAGATGATTCCTGTTGTCAAACTACGCGAGTACATTAAAAAGGCTATTGAAACATCAGAGCAAAGGATAAGATGTGAGTTTCACAATCAAGCCTCCAAAGAGGCATAAATACAACGCCAAGGCAACCGTCTATCGAGGTTGGCGGTTTGACTCAAAGGCAGAAGCGAAGTTTGCAATGTTGCTAGATCAACGCAAAAGCAATGGTGACATAATCTTATGGCTCAGGCAGACCGCGTTTGATCTTGGGGAAGATACGAGATACCGAGTAGATTTCGTGGTGGTTGAAAGAGACGGGGAAACTTACGCAGTAGATGTGAAGGGAATGGAAACAGGACCATTTAAGAAAATAAAAAAACTGTGGAAAAAGTACGGCGAATTACCGTTGCGAATAGTCAAGAAGGGTAGACTTGTTGAAACAATAGAGTGAAAGTTGTAAAATGGACAGTACCCAACACACGACATACGATATGGCTAAGGCTATACTTGAAGAAGGGTGGGCAAGTCGCAAGCAGATTGCCGACAAGGTTGGCTGCACCCAAAAACACATAACCTCATTGATGTCGAACATGGCGCATAGACATGGAATAAAAATTGAGTGTCGGAAACACCCAACCATCCCCCACCGCCAACAATTTCGCGTATGTTTTGACATAAAACCCGCTAACAAAAAAACACAACCACGATCAGAACACGCATCGTATCAACTGTTAATCCAAGAAATGAATCATATCCGTCTTAGATCGGGCGAGTTGGGCTTAATAGAAATAAAAACAATAGCAGAGAAGGCGATGCTTGCTGCGGGGGTTGCAACAGAAGATTAGATGGCACACAACCGCCAACCCAGATCGAGTGTTATTGACAGACTATGTGTTGTGATAAACTGCTCATCAATACTAAGTCAGAGGAGGCTAAGGTGAACATATGTTGAGAGCAGCAGCAGAAACCGTTACCCTCGCCGTCCTCGGCGTTTCGTCCTCTGGAACTTCAGCCATTGGTCTAGCAACCATGAGCGCGGAGAAAAACGGTACTATTTTGTCAACAGAAACATGGATTCCTCTTGGTCTTTTTCTGGCAGGTATTGCGATGACCGCAACAGTTGTCTGGAAAGTGGCAGCCCACAAAACCATAACAGATGCTAAAATAACATCGTTGGAAGAAAAAGTTAATGCTTTGGAAAATAAAAAAAAGAAATAGTTTTTCCTTTCTCCTGTCGAGTGTTAAACCACTCGGCGGGATTTTTTAATGGAGGTATAAAATGTTATTTTGGAACAGGTTAAAGGCAATCGGGATCGCATCTACTTTCGTTGTTGGGTATGCGTGTTCATCAAAAACTGCGATAGATTCATCGGCTATACAAATTACGAATCACGCTAGTACATCCAAACAACTCGCCCAAGACATCTCTGAAACTACGCAAGAACCAGATACGGCGTTTAGGGCAGATGAAATTACAGAGCATCAAAACAAAATTATTGACACAGCAAGCGAAATCAGGACTCATTTACTAGGGGTGAGCGACACAACTCCTTGGTGGGCAAGGCTTTTGCAACAAGGCTTTATCGCTCTCGCCATCATCGGCGTAATTATTTTGTTGTGGCAGACAGGTATCGGAATGTTTATCAAACGAATCTTTTGGTCAATGGGCTTGTTTATTCCCAAGAGAACTTGGAGATCAGCAGAGGTGGACATCAAAGCCATTGACGAACAGAATCCGCTATCATTCAGAGAATCGGTCGCGGTTCGCAGGGCGAGTGATCCTGCATACGAATACGCGAGAAAGAAACTTAAAAAGAGGAAATCACAATGATGATTGCAGATATGCTCGGCGTAACGTGGTGGACACTCCTAATCGCTTTTGGTGCATTCAGCGCAGGGATCGTGTTCAGCAGTTCAATCAAGTCGTTCTTGCGCAAGTGAGACAAGTAAGGAGGTTTTTAGGACAATGGAAATTGGCAAAGAAAGTCAACCATCAAGGCGTATTCTTCCCGACTCCTACTCGATCAGTCATTGAGGGTATGGCTATTGCTGCTCATACAGCCTTTGCCAATACCATTGCCTTAGAATTAGATACAGAAATTAAAGATTGGGACGAAACTAATGACCACGTTAGAACAGCGTGGTATGATGCTAGTCGAGCAAGTTTTTGTTTTCTTGCCGTCACCGCAGGGGCAGATGTAATAGAAGTTCCCCCAAACCCTGACCCAGACAAATAACAATTAACAACGCGGAAACAACGCCAAATGCCAAAAAAAGACCACAAGCCGAACGGAGATTTTGAAAAGGAAAACTCTTACGCAATCAAGAAGGGCGAGAGTAGAAATCCTAGTGGTAGACCGAAGGGTGCTTCGATTCATCGAAAGTTGAGAGAACTTTTAGAGGGAGAAGAAGGTGAGAAGTTAGAGGACGAGATCGCTAGAGCAGGAATCGGTCACGCGGTAGCGGGAAACCCAAGATTTTGGCAAATGGTTGTTGAGATTATTGATGGCAAAGTTCCAGATCGAATAGCGGGTCATGATGGAGGAGCAGTTCAATTTGATGCTGAATCGTTGGCGAGAGTACGCAAATTGGTTGAGGCTGCTGATCGAGTAGATGATCCCGACTGATAAGGAAATAACCCTTGCTTGTAGGCAATCGCCAAACGTGTTTGCAGATTGCGTGATGGGTTTCAAGCAGGGCGATATGCACAAACGGATGCAGCGACATCTCAGCGACCACTGTAATTGTTATGTTGAGTATCCGCGTGGGCATGGCAAGACGGCGCAAATGACGTTGAGAGTTGCTTGGGAGATTGGCAACGATCCAACAGTCCGAATCAAGTACATCCAACAGTCCGACGTTGAGGCTAAGAAAACAACAGGTTTAATCAAGGCGATCATTGAGGGTGATTTTTTCAAGATGGTATTCCCAGAGATTGAACCCGACATGGATAATTGGTGCAAAGCAGATTTCAAAATAAAAACCCCCAAATACCAACGGGATGCCACTTGCGAGGCAAAGCCTATATTTGGTCGCGCGGGTGGTCGTGCTGACATATTGATCGCTGACGACATCTGCGACTTGCGCAACGCCATTCAACAGGCTGCGTTGCGAGATCAGGTCAAAGAGTTTTGGAATACAAATTGGTTGCCCATGCGCGATTTCACCAGAGATGAGAAACCGAGAACTTGGAAGGTTGGCACTTGTTACCACGCTGACGACATTACTGCGGATTGGCGAAGAATGCACAGAGATGATGGGGCATTGCTAAGACTTCCCGTTGTGGGCTTCAAATCTCCTTGGAGTGAAATGATTTCCGAGGAAGAACTTGAAGCGATACGCAAAGAGATAGGTCCATTTGCATTTGCCCGTAGTTACGAGTTGCAGCCTGTGACAAGTGATCTGATCGTGTTCAGCCCAGAATGGATCAGGGATTCGATCTACCTTACTATCCCAGATTGGCAGCGAGACAATGGTGTGATGGTTGCAGCGATAGACTTTGCGTTCACTGTGAAAAAGCAGGACGGCGATCCAGATTGGTCAGTTTGCATCATTGCGTGGAAAGATCGAAAAGGTGAATTGTGGCTCAAGGACATCATCAGGCAGCGATCCACATTCCCAGACTTCGCAAGGGTTGCTACGAAGGCTATGGAGGCAGCAGGAGTCGTTCAGGCGGTTGCAGAGGCGAATGGACCACAGAGGGGATTGGTGCAACAAATGCAGACAGATTGCAGCGTACCCATCAGACCACTCAACAGAGACAAGGACAAGATCACCAGAGCGAGTGAGAGGCAGGGTTTTGTTGAATCAGGAAAACTACATTTACCAGAGGCAGATGGAACTGTGCGTAGTGACTTCCGAGTTGTGTTCGATGAGATGACTACGTTTCCTGTTGGTGGTCATGATGACACAGTTGATGCGGTGATTGATTTGATTGAACTAACGATGTCATTCGGTGAACCATTGAAGGTGAACAGAATTGAAAACAACAGATCAAATCCACGCGGAATGTATGGCATAAAAAATAAAAAGTGGTAATCCTGAAAAAGATTTTTGAAAAAAGTTTTATGTGTGTTTATGAATCAGTAACAAAGAAAACACAACACAAAACTTAACAAAAAGTAGCAAAAGTAACACTAAAAAGATTTTTGAAAAAAGTTTTTTCGATGTTTACAAATCATCACGCAAGATTTTTTCGTTGAAAAGTTGCTGCGCGCACAGAATTGAAATAAAATTATTTCGGCGAAAACTCATTCTGGTAAAATACACATATAGCGGAAAGGAAATGTTTTCTTTCACAGGAACGAAACGAAACGAAAAAGGAAAAAAGATATGAAAGACATTTGCGAAACAACAGGATGTACAAAAGTTGCACAGGTTGGATACCTTGGCGCGCCACTTTGTGCGAGTTGCAAAAACCAAATCCAAGATCACAAGTTTGAGAACGGTGGTCTGACTATGGCGGTTGCAAGTTTCAAGTCCAATCACCCCATTGCCTTTGCAACGGGACGAGTTCAAGACAATCACTAACCAAACCATTAGAAAGGAAATAATCATGGCATGGTATACAGATAAAAAAACCGAAAAGCAATATAGAAGGATGCGCAAGCAAGCGCGCTCGATTGACAAACAGCACAAGGCGAAATACCTTGGTGGAAAGCAAAAGTACAATGAACGATACGGTTCACGCAACACTTCACTTTGGTGTACACCACTGATTGAACTTGTGATTGACTTTGCCAAGAAGGAACTTGAAAAGCGTGGTGGCTATCCAAGTGTAAACAATATGCAATTTGTCCACACCACAAGAGGCGGTCATGGTCGAGTATATTGGAGTGTCCACATTGCCCACAACAGACACGCCCCAAGAATGAATTGGAAGTATGTTGGAATAAAGTGGGCAAAGAACAACGAGACTAAAACAGGTTTGCAATCGTTGTGTCATCTTGTTGCTCATGAGTTGGTTCACACCACCAATCTAGCCAACGCCGAATACAAGAACGGACGAAGGCAAGTTCAGTCGATGGAGTTTAAGACAGACAACATTGCAGCAGAAATAGTAACCGCGTTTGCCAAGGACGAGAAAAAGGTGTGGAGTAAGTATCGTAAGTTGCGAAGAACTGCAAGGAACAAGGTGCTGCGATCCAAGGCACAAAAGCAAAAGGCGAAGCAACCAGATCACAAACTTCAACTAGCGGAAAACAATCTTGACCGATGGGAAAAGAAACTTGCACAAGCAAAGAAGAAAGTCAAGACGTACAGGACAAAGTTGAACAGAATGAACGGCGCACGCAAGGCAGCAGCGACCAGAGCAGCAGCGTGTGGTACTTAACCGCCAAACGGATAATTTGCCATTGCTACGGTATTGACACCGATGGAATACGGGTATAGTACAAATATGGCTGACCCTAAACACCACGCTGAGAAACAAGAGCGAGACAACAAGGGGCGATTTGCTGCTGCTGATAACAAGGCGATGGCGAAACAACCAAAAGAAAAACCACAGGTCGAACCTGCCTTTGCTTCTATTGTTGAGTTGCAGCGTTCGTACATGACTCACTTCACCAAGATTCTGCGAAGGTCTGATATGTCGCTTCGTGAGGATCGGCAACTGCAAAGGCAGATGAGGCGTGACCCAGATATTATGTCACCGTTGTTCCAAAGACAGTCTGCGGTGGCGTTGTTGGATTGGGAGATTGTTCCAGACGATCCAAACTGTGAGGAGCAAGTAAAGCAAGCAGCAGAATTGCAGGATATTTTCAAATGCCACCTCAAGCGACCTGTTGACTTTTTGCAAAACCTACTAGATGCTGTTTGGTTTGGTCCTGCTGCTGTTCAACTTACACCTCGGATAGAGGGTGATCTTGTTGTCCCCGATGAGTGGATGCCCATTCACTCTGACACGTTGGCTTTCACCGAGGACGGCGACTTGGCTATTTACGTTGGTCGCAAGTATGAGGGCGAATGGACACAAGGACCATACGGCATGATACATATGCTTGATGAAGATGAGCGTGAGCAGATGATTCTGCATACACATGGTCGGCAAGGTGCAGATTATGAAGTAGCGACCGAAGCAGCATTTGTATACGCGGGTCGTGGCTTGCGAGATGTTGTCTGGTTTCAGTGGATGATGAAACAGACCGCACTTCAATTTTGGATGACATGGATCGAAAGATATGGAATGGGCATTCGCATCGGCACATATCCAGATGGCAACGCAGCAGCAAAATCGGTGATGGAAGAAATCATGCAAAACTTGGTGGGCGATGTTTCTGTCGTGATGCCAAAGCAAGCGAGTGGAGAAGAAGGTTATTCGCTTGACATCAAAGAAGTAAATGCATCTCAGGCGAAAGTATTTGCTGACTTGATTGAGGGGTATCTTGCGGGACAGATCAAAGAATTGATTATTGGACAGACCGCAACCACCGAGGCAACTACAACAGGTCTTGGCTCTGGTGTTTCTGATGAACACGCAGAAACATTCCGTAGGATTATTCAGTGCGATGCCATGAACCTCGCCGATACACTTACAGCAGAATTGGTAAATCGCTACCACGAATACAATTATGGCGATACAGACTATCGACCACGTTGGGAGTTCTCGTTAGAGAAGAACGATCCAAGGGAGTTTATGGAGGGCGTGAGGTCTTTCGTTGAATTAGGTGGTCAGGTCAGTCAACGTCAGGCAAGGGACGTACTAGGGATCACAGAACCCGATGGGGGTGAACCTATACTCCAAGCGGGTCAGGGAGAGGGAATGCCACAAGAGGGAATGCCACAAGAGGGAATGCCCAACGGCGGTGGTGGCGATATAATGAGTCAATTGATGGGCGGGATGCCACAGCCTCCGAACGGTGGTCAGGCAGACAAGGCATTCCGAAAGTTTGCTAAGGAAATGGATAAACGCTACTCAGCGAAGGACAAATAAAATGAGCAAGATGAAAAATTACGCAAAGTCATATTCACGAATGGCGTTAAACAAAAAGAACACATACGCTAGTAATTGCGGTGCGGGAAAAGAAGGTAACGCGGGTTTCCAATCAGGCAATACTTGCGGTGGTGAAGGCAAGGGTGGTGGATCAGAAGAACCGAAGAAACCAAGCAAGCCAAGCAAGCCAGAGGGTATTCCCAGAAAGAAACCTAACACTCCAAAAAATGCACGACACAATGAAGCCAGAGGTTTGTTAGAAAACCCTTCCAGAGAGGGACACCAAGATAATCCCCTAAACTTCAACACTATTGAAGAAGCAAGAAAACACCTAAAGAGTTGGTCTGGTGGGGAATATACAGACGAACAATTAGATTGGCTTCAATACGGTCAACATGGCAAAGTCCCCACAAAGCAAGCAATAGACGAATTGACCGCCAAGGGTAAATCCGATAGGGATATTGCTACTATGCTTATGTTAGACCCTGCTGAAGAACCCGTAGATAAAATACGCAGAGGGCTTATAGACCACAACACAGGTGTCAAATACACTCCCGACACAGGCGCGGGTGAGGGTGGTGCGCCAGAGCGTTCTAGTGAAATAATTAAAGACCACGCAAACTTTGCTGCTGCACTGTATGGTGAAGATTTTAGCCACGAAGAAAAAGTAAGAATGCGAAACGCTCTGCAAAAATCCGCAGAAAGCGGAAGTTCCGAGGAAGATATGATTGGTTCAGTATATGAAGAAACCAGAGATATGTGGAGCGGGGGCAAGGCGAACGATGAACGACATAAAAACATAGTTACTTCTATGGTTAAAGAACTAACCGACCCAGAGTTTTCTTCGTATATGGATTTGAGCGAAACACAGAAACCTGCTGCATGGGAGTTGCTACAACCCGACACAGGCGCGGTTCAGGGTGAACTTGAGGGAATGGAAGGAACAAACGTAGACATTGCCGAATCAAGAGAAGCAGAATCCAGAGAAGAATCTGGCGGTAGGGGTTATTTTGAACCTAACACTCAAGAAGGTACAGATATTATGTTGCCCGAAGATGGGAATACCTATTTGTACGATGCTTCTATTGATAGGGATACCTTCATTTCAAAAACTCTTGGAGAACCAATAGAAGATATTTACGAAATGGACTCATTTGATTCAAATATGCTTATGAACTCTGATGAGGGAAGGGGGATGCTTGAAGAAAGCATAACACAACACGCGGGAACGCCCTATGTCCATGTAACGGGTGACAACACATATAATACTGAAACCGATCTCAGTGGTGTTTTTCAGTATGATGTTTTTGTTCCAGAGGGCGAAGAAAAAGACGAATGGTATTACAAGGACGATGTTTATGTAGCCATAGAAAGACATCTAGGAGGTGATGTTCGTGGAAACTATGGGGGAGTAGAGGTTTTCAAAGCAAGCGAGTTAGCAGAAAGCGGGTTTTTCGATATGTCGTCTGGGTGGAGTGTCGAAAATGCTGCGGGAGAAAACATTGATGAAGATGGGAGATTTGATGTTGGATACTCAAGTAATCCTACGGCAGAACTTGAAGGAACACTTCCAGAAGAAGGCGAATGGTTTGAGGGAAGATATTATGCAACCAACGAGGATGGCGTAAAAATAGTAGCAACCCCACATTCAAGAACCGATTGGCTGTAATGTGCCTAGCATCGAACAAATCCGTCAGGAGTACCGAGAAGCAGTAGCATCTGCGATTGAGGGAAGGGACGATCTTGAGGCTTGGAATCGTGTTCGCGTATCACTAGCGAATGCGGTTTTCTCTGCTTGGCTGAGTTCTGCTTGCAAAACCGCTAAGGGTATTCCCGTTGATCCTGTCGAGAAAGTTCTGTACGCAAAAAGTGGTTGCGGTGCGGGGAGTGAGGGCAACGAAGGTTTCCAATCGGGAAACACTTGCGCAGGTGAGGGTGTTGCAACAACAACAACAGCAATCGACAACCACGATTACGAATCTGAAGATTACAGAAACAAGTATAGACTTGCAAACCAATTAAGTAAAATAGCCTTAGATATACTAAACGACAAGATAAACAATAAAGTCGAATCTAAAACAATTTTTGCTTTACACGAATCTTTAAAAGACCTTGCAAATTTTAACATGAAAGATTTATCGGGTTGGTATGGAAAACATTATCAACCTGATGCAAACAGAATTTTTAAAACAGGCAACAAATCAGATTTGGCTTCTGTTGAGTTTTATGAATTTGCTAAATCTTATGTCAAAATGTCAGAAGAAGAACAGTTAGAAAATCAAAAAGAGTTAATAAAGAAAGCAGATGGTTTTGTTACATCTGTTTGGTTAGATGGTACAAATGTAGGCTATGACAGCGAATCAGGTGTCGGGGATTATGAGTACATAAATAAAAGTGGTGAAAAATCAGGAATAACAATGACATCAAAAACAAAAGTGTTTGAAGATGTAGAAGAATTTATAGACGACAGGTTTACATTAAGAGATGCAGACAAGGCTGAAATTAGGGTTCTGACGGAATTTGGAGAAGAATTAGACGGTACAGTTAAAAGCGGTAAGATTAAAGAATTGTGGAAACACAAAACCAAGAACTTTCTTGAGGCTTTATCTGATGTTAAAAACATATTATTAGAAAAAAACATACAGATACCAAATTTAGAAATTCATTTTTCTATGCACCCATTTAAAAAGCACACTTCATTAGCCGTATTTACCACTGTGGGCAGAGGTCTTACCGAATTTAAATCGCCATTAAGTTTCAACCAAAAAGATATGGCTTGGGTAAATTCTGTAAATCTAAGAGCGAGTGAAGAATATGATGATGATGACGGTAATGATGTAGAAGAATTTAATTTTGTTGCGGGACGATTAAAAAAAGAAGATGCACTTAGGCAAGTTATTTTGCATGAAATAGGACACCAACTCCACCACACCAATTTAGTTTTAAGTCATATTAAAAAAAGGCACAAAACACCCGATAGTGTAGAAAATTTAATTAAAAATCACAAAGAAGGACAACTGACTAGAGGTGTTTTGTCGGGTAGTGAACTTATGAACTCCGCAATGCAATTCCTAAGCACACACGAACAAATGAGAATGCAATATGAGAAAAAAGCGTGGGATATTGCTCAGTTTGAAGAAGGTTTAGACATAAGTAATGCTGATGATTGGTTTAGACACGTTAGAGTAAATGTATCAAATTATGCAGGTATGAATAATTCCGAATTTGTAGCAGAAACTTTTTCAGGCTTATCGCTTGGATTGGAATTTGATAGTCTAATTATGAAGATGTACGAAAACTTGGGTGGAGTAAAGGTGGGTTAAATGACATACATAATAGAAAAGCCAAAAAACATGAAAGAGTTAGATTATTTTTTATCTGAGTTGTATGCGGGTCAAAGCCGTCCTTCTACATGGAAAGAGGATCGTGAGCGACTCATAGAATTATACGGACTAAAGGAGGAAACCAATGAAGCGAGTGATACACGTTAATCAGCACATCATAAAGAGAAACCACAAAACGGGTGAGAGAGTTCCACCCCTAACGTGCAAGACTTACAAGGACAACAGCAAGTGTACGGAGTTGATAATCAGCGATCACACTAAAGTCATATACAGACCAGACAAACCGCTACCTTGCGGGGCAAAAGTTTGGATCGAAACTACCGAGGACGTAGAATGTATAACATGAAGAAAAACAAGTTTGCTAGTAATTGCGGTGCAGGACAAAAAGGCAACGAGGGTTTCCAAGAAGGTAATACTTGCGCGGGCGAGGGTGGTGGTTCTGAAGAAAAACCTAAAGCAAAAAAACCGACCCTAAGTCAGATACACGTTGCTGATGAAGGATCACATTTATACGATGTCCGATTTGGTAAAGAAACAAGAATCCATTTAGGAAGAAGAAGTAAAAATAGGGATAATCTGATAGATTGGTGGGTTTCAAAAAACGAAATATGGATTGCAGATGAGTCTTGGCGTGAAAGTGGTTACGAAAAACACGTTGACGAACTTCAATGGGACAAAGACACGAATGAATTAGTAATACCGTCAAATTACCCCGTAGGTCTGTTTGAAAGAGAGATTTCTGAACTTGAAATGATCCAAGATCATTTTGATGATCTTTATGAAGATGGTAAAGGAGAACCGATTTCATATCAGGATGTTACATATAGCCAACTCAAGAGCAATATCAAAACGATTGATCTGTTAAAAGAAAAAATAAAAGAAGTCCAAATCAAATGGCACGAAGAATGGCAACCTGAATCCGAAGAATCGGGTGACGGCGATGGATCACCAACATCAACGCCAGAGTTCAAGTCTTGGTTCGGGGACAGTAAAGTTGTAGACAATAGCGGTGAACCGTTGGTTGTTTATCATGGGACAGACAAAGATTTCGATGAGTTTGATGACGAACATTCGATAGGTGGTCAGCATTGGTTTACAAGCGATAGGTCAAAAATCGAAAAGGGTGAAGTTGGTGCATCGGGAACAGGCAAGATAAAGGATGTGTATTTATCTCTAAAAAACCCTGCGGGATGGGATG